>Ga0302326_10002434_pt1 | contig 45433 bp, 42 predicted proteins | sample Palsa_T0_3_FD_202264 | JGI IMG/M metagenome (GOLD analysis project Ga0302326, IMG submission 202264) | Peat permafrost microbial communities from Stordalen Mire near Abisko, Sweden - Palsa_T0_3 | ecosystem: Environmental > Terrestrial > Soil > Palsa > Peat permafrost | place: Sweden: Abisko... | reverse complement strand
GCGACACCGTGGTGATAGGAAGGAAGTCGCTCTCCTGGCTCGGTGACCTCATTCACGGCGATCCTGCAGAGGAACTTATCCGCCAAGGCAAGGGATTCACGATCTGGGTTGTGGAATAAACCGAAGACGGATCTCTACTGATAAACGGCGGCAGAGTCTTGGTGACTGCCCCGCCTGCTCGACTCGAAATACGTCACGAGTGTAGTGACGGCGCCAGCTCCTGAGCCACTTTCGGCCCCGATGCGAGCTATATGCCGCCCTGAAAATGGCTCTTATCGACGCGCTCAGAGCCCGGCTCCCTCGGGGAGCCTTGAAACATTCATTTCTCCGCCGTCCAATATGGACCGTAACCGTAATGTCGATGAAGACGAAGTTCATATTCCCGGCTAACAGGCTGGTTGGGATCCCATTTGGGACTCTTCTGAATCGTCTCGCGAGCTATCTTTAAGTAAATTTCTTGGTCTGCCCAGCTCACCCGCTCGATCCATTGCGGTCTCAGCAATATCTTCTTGCCCGGCCACCAGTTCTTCGTGTCAACGATTGCGTAGCGAATTTCCCAGGTCTCATCGTCGAATAAAAAATCCTCCAGGTGCCCAATCTCACCGTGGGTGGACATTATGTGATAGCCCGTGACTTCTCGGGTGCTCCGCAGATGAATGTCTTTGGACGCATCCTTAAATCCAGTCCTCGATTTGGTCTGCGGCGCATCCGCAAGCGACTTAGGATTTGGCCAGGAGCCCCATACTCCCGTGCCCTTCCAGTAGTAGGGCCATCCATAATAATCGTGATATTCGGTCTCGTGCTGGCGGGAAACAGGCTTATGAAGATTAATGCTGGGGCTGTTCTCGACTTGTTCCCATGTCAATTTCACGTGGAGGTGCAACGGGCTCCAAGCTGGATGTAACAGAGCCACTGGAGAGATTAGGACTTTGCGCCCTGACAGGACGACACCGGTTTCAACCACGATGTAGCGGATGGTCCACTGTTCGTCATCGAAGTAGAAATCGTATACTTTTCCGATATCCGTATCGAATGCCGCAATCGTGTACTGACTTAGATCTTTCGTCCTTCGTAGAGGCATCGCGCTATTTTTCTTTGCCCACCTGGAATATTAAGTCGCAACGGTGTACAAATCGGGCGAAGAAGCCAATCTGGTTCTCGGTCGCCACTGTTCATCGCCCCGGGCGATTTTACTCTTGGAATCATCCTCAGAGAAATCTTGTTTCGATTATGCAATCTGAATTTTGCGCCGTATTGCCGAACTCATTTCGCCAGGACGGATTCGAATGAGTTCATGCTCTCGTCCACGTCGTGCATGAACTTCCTCCCAGATTTGTCGGTCAATCCGTCAAATGGTGGTACAAAGTTATCGTGCAGAACGGAGACAAGCCTCGACTCCTTCTAGACTCGATAATTCTTGGAATTGTCGGCGCCCTGAGCGCTCAACTATTCATGTGGATGTTGCGGCTGTCTCAGAAAGCGTTCCTAGTTTGGATCGCAGGTTACCGACCTCCCGGACTCCCGGAAGAGGGCGGAGTCCTTCGAGAAGTCGTCGGTCCCCACGGGCTATGGTTTGTGCCAGTCGCCACGACCTTGGGGGGACTAATATCTGGAGCCCTCGTTTATGGTCTGGCACCCGAGACCGAGGGCCATGGCACGGACACCGTTGTAAAAGCTCTTCACTGGACCGGCGGAGTAATTCGGGCGCGTGTCGCCCCCGTAAAGATGCTGGCCTCAGCCATCACCATTGGCTCTGGGGGTTCAGCAGGACGTGAAGGTCCCGCCGCGCTGATAGCTGCGGGTTTTGGCTCGATATACGCCAACTTGCTCAATCGGCCGGAGCGCGAAAGACGTTTGTTAGTTTTAATGGGTATGGCTGCCGGACTCTCCGCTATCTTCCGTTCACCGATCGGGACCGCGATATTCGCCGTGGAAGTTCTCTATGGCGCGATGGACTTCGAATCTGAAGCTCTAATTTACTGCATGCTCGCCGCGATTGTGGCATATGCCGTGAACGGATGGTTTGTCGGGTGGCAGCCATTGTTTCGCGTCCCATCCCACGTTTACGCTGAGGGATTGGCAGATTACGGTTGGTACATTGCGTTAGGGGCAGCGAGCGGAATCGTCGCCACAATTTTACCTGAGATATTTTATCGTCTTAGAGATGCGTTCGCCGCGTTGCACGTTCCTCCATGGACCAAGCCGGCCATCGGCGGGCTGGGCGTAGGCCTGCTAGCATTGCGATTACCGCAAGTACTGGGCGGCGGTTACGGGTGGATTCAGGAAGCGATCGATGGTCGTCTGGCTACGCGCTTACTTCTAGTTCTTCTTTTCGCCAAAATTCTGACATTGTCGTTTACCGTCTCCTCCGGAGGTTCAGGCGGAGTGTTTGCCCCGAGCCTATTCGTCGGTTCCATGCTTGGCGGAGCCTTCGCAGGAATGTTCCACCACCCTCCGGCGGGCTTGGTGATTGTCGGGATGGCGGCGGTTTTCGGCGGTGCCGCGCGCGTCCCCATTGCGACTTTGCTGATGGTTGCTGAAATGACAGGTGGCTACCAGCTTCTCGTTCCCGCCGGATTGGCAGTCATGCTAAGTTTCGTGATTCAAATTAGACTCTCGTCGTATTTTAAATACGGCAGCTTATACGAAGCCCAGGTGGCCGGTCGGGCAGATTCACCGGCGCATCGTGCTGAGCACGTCCGGATTGCGCTGCGACTCTTGGAACAAGGCAAGATCGCGTTGCCACCGCAAGTTACCCATCTTCATCTGGCAGCTCTTTTGCAGTCGGGTCTCGCATTGGATCTTCCCGACGGCTCGCAATTAATCGCTGGCGTTCTCCGGCCCGATAGTCCCTGGGTTGGAAAGCAGATTCAATCGCGCGCGCTGAGTGGCCCCATCGCTGGCGCCACGATCATTGCTGTATTGCGCGGCAAATCGGTTCTGGCCGCGCGCCCCGATACCATCTTGCAACCCGGCGACCGCCTTCTTGTAATCGCCTCGGCCCAGGTTCAGGTCGAACTCGCAAAGCACCTCGCATCAGCCTCCGCACCGAATCCGCAAGCCGTTGCGGCTGGGATTACGTAGGCGCCGATCTTCGATTACCTCGGATTCCTCGCGCTAACCTATCGGTCGGGTAGCTTTTCGGCTCAGACTGCGTGGCTCTTTAGACTCGCCGCTCATAGTTACGTGATGCATTTCTCGCCGGTTTGGGGGATGCTCATTTAAGAAGTATCTCAAGTTGATGCCGGCCCATGACCAGACATCAAAGAGGGTTTTCGCTTATCGAGCTTCTGATCGTCGTTGCTATCATTCTGATTATCGCGGCTATCGCAGTTCCCAACCTTTTACGTGCGCGCATCGCGGCCAATGAGGCATCGGCGGTGGGATCGATTCGCACGATAAACACTTCCTCGGTTGAATACGCGGCGACCTACGAGAATGGCTTTCCGGCAGGTCTCTCCAAGATGGGCACTGCAGCGGCCGGCGACACCACGGCAAGCTGCGGCGAAGGGCTGTTGATTGACAACCTACTGACGGCTGGCGTTAAGAGCGGCTACAGCTTCACGTACAAGGACGGCACCGGCGATACCCCAAATGCGGCGCCGACGGGCGGCTGTATCGGTTGGAATCTGTACACGGTCACCGCTCAGCCGGTAACGCCGGGCACGACCGGGCAACGCTACTTCTACTCCGATCAGACCGGCGTAATTCGGTTCAACGCGACGACCACGGCTACGGCTACCTCTCCACCACTGCAGTAAGTCGAAGCTTTCTGCGGCTCTAATCGGCTGCGGGCTGCATTTGTAACGCAAAGACTCCGCACGAAATCAAAGGTGCTTCCGAAGGTAGTCAAAACCTAGGAAGCCCAACAGCCCGGAAATGATGGCAATCACTAAATTAGTGACCGAGAAAATATCCTCAAAAGCGAAAGCCAACGTCTTCCCTCGGCCATTGGCACGGGTAAACTCGCCCATCAGAAGATTGGAATAGAACAGAAAGATTATGAAACCTATCTCAACTATAGCCTTCCATGCCGGGGCCAAACGTTTAGGCTGTTTACGATTCGAAGCCATCGGTCTACTTTAGCAAAACTATTGATCTAATGGCCTAGGACCAGAAGTGCTGATCGATGTGCGGAGAACTCCCTGTTAATTCCCTGTTATTTTGAGGAAAACGCGTCAAGTGGCCTCCACACCCGCGTTCTCTTCGCCCTCGGGTTAGATCGCGAATGGAAAGCGCGGTATACTTCGTCATCAATCCGTAGTCTTGAAGAGAAGCGACGAATATGTATTACACAGGACTGGAAAACATTTCTCGGCTAGACCGCTCGCTACTTCAAGACAAATATATCGGCCGTACGGCTCGAAAGAACTTCGCCGCGCTTGGCGTCTACCTCGGGGATACGCGAGTCCTGCGGCGGAACGCAAAGGGCGACCGCACCTTACGTTCGCTCAAGAGATCGTCATAGCGATGTACTGCTTCGCAAAATGCGTAGCGATTATTACAGTTATATTGTTCGCCTCGACGGTGTGGGCACAGGTCACCCCGAAAAAATATCCGTGGCAAGCGAAAGATACGAGTTGTACGCCTGACATGACTTTTTGCTGGTACGGTTCAGACCTCGTAACAAATCCGGAGGTAACTGCTTTTGGTAACCGCTGGGTGAGTCAGGACAAAGATGAAAAACCCTTCGAATGGATTACAGAAGTGCGGTGTGTCAAGGCTTTGCATGTCTGCATTCTCGCTCGCAACGAAAAGCTTTTATTCTCTGACAAGACGCTCACTAGCATCGACCTGTATTTCGTACAAGAATGGACCGAGTCCGAAATCCGTGCGGTAAAGGAAAGTGACTCTCCGCATGGCAAAGAATGTGAAATAGACACTCTGTTACTCAACCGAGAGGACGCCAGCGTTACGATACTTTCAGTCCCCGGCCCAGGCGCCACAACAACGACCTGTGAAGGATCGATGAAACCAAAGACCGTAATGTACCGGCTGCAGTTGGCTCTGTCGAAACCTCACATAGCGACGCCATGAAAAACGAGGGAATCTCAACCTTCGTCCATGCGAACGAGCAGACTCCGCAGGATATTCCGACCGGTGAGGCCTCTAGCCAACGACGTTTCCCCAACTCTCAAGAAAGGTGTGCATCACTGTCTTTTGTGTCTCGACGTTTAGAAATGCTTTCTGGACTTTAACCGGATTATAGGAAGCGACCTGCGCATTAACCATGCCTGGTTCCCCGACCAGTTCCTCAAAAAGAGTCCGGTAATGAATCATGCCCTGGCGCAGTTCTTCGGTGCCGGCCTGTCCCTTTCGAACTCGACGACCAGGGTGGCTCGAGTTTCTTGTATTTCCTTTCGTCAATCTCCACGTTTCAGCCCCCTTGCGAGTTGATAGCTGTGCGATGTACTCCCATTGGGGAGGGTTATTTATATCGGATGAGAGAACGGAAATCTGAAGGTTGGTTCTATATATGGCCACAAACAAGTGGTACCACTCATTTTGAAACACTGTCGACGGAGCCGCCGGGTCAACATGCGCCACGACCACCCAACAAGAGCTCAGTACCCGTTGTGTTGTATTGACACACGGTACGCCTCAGCAATTGCCCAAAAACCGGCTTCGATGCGGCCCCTAAATCGTTGATTTGGCGCACCTGAAATACGCAAATTTCTCTGCCCACAAACACATGTTTTTCGGACGGAGAGCTTTGAGCTTCCGAATCGTCCAATCGCGGATAGGAGCCTGCCGATTCACGCGAAGACGCTACGGGACTCTGCGGGAACTTCCCGCGGATCAGCACACCGAAGTGGCGAACGCGGGCGACGGTGAAGCGTTGGGATCGTTACTCGTACCGCAGGCAGTCGATGGACTTGTGGACAGTCTTGGCGATTGCTCCCGAGTGACAGTACACTCGGAAGCAATCCACGTGCCTGATAAACGCTGCGAGCTCAACCGGTCGATGCAACACCTTCTAATCAGTTGATGCGACAATACTTTCTCTAGGGATCTGTTGTGGTTGGTCGGCAAATAACCCAAACTAAACGCCGGCGACAAGTGCTAATAAACTCGTTCAGTCCTCGGCGAAAGGATATTCAGCATGAATCCAATCACACCAGAAAAAAGTAGGCTCGGATTTATCGGAATCGGCTACATGGGCAGCCGGATCGCGCAGAGGTTGCTCAAATCCGGTTTCAGGGTGGCCGTTTATGACCGGAGCCGCAGCAAGGCGGAGGAGCTAATTCAACACGGAGGTACAGTCGCGGAAAGCATTCCGGAACTTTCCTCCACCTGCGACGTTGTGCTGTCCTGCCTTGCGAGCGATGAAGCGGCTCTGAACGTCCATAGCGGACCACTGGGTACGTTCGCCAATGCACAGCGGGGCTCACTGATCATCGATTTGAGCACAGTGAATCCAAAGACGTCGCTGGAATTCTCGAAACTAGGTTCCGAGCGTGGGATTCACGTCCTCGACGTGACCATATCAGGGAGCACTCCGGCCGCCGAGCAAGGAGCGTTAGTTCTATTCGGAGGCGGAGACCGGGACTGCTTCGACGCCGCCGAGTCGATTTACCGGGCGATCGCGCGAAGTTATTTTTATGTGGGCCCAAGTGGCTCCGGAGCGATTATGAAACTAGTGGTCAACAGCCTGCTGGGAATTGGAATGCAGGCGATTGCTGAGGCTGCTGCACTCGGTGAGAAGGCTGGTCTCGATCGAAATCGTTTGCTCGAGGTGCTGTCCCAGACCGCAGTTGTGGCTCCGGCACATGTGGGGAAACTACCGAGAGCCATGAGAGGCGACTACAGCCCGCAATTTCCGCTTCGACTCATGAATAAGGATTTCGGGCTGATTCTCAACCTTGCAGCTGCGGTCGGCGCGGAGATGCCAGCGACACGCGCGGCCTTCGAAGTCAATGCGGCGCGATCTGCCGTAGGGCAGGAGCAAGATTTTTCGGCAGTCATTCTGGAGATGGAAAAGCGAGCTCATTTGGATTCAGGCGACAATGGGCGGACTCGAGTTGGCACCGCTTCGGTGTAGTAAAGCTGACGAGAAGGACATTTATGAAGATTCTCAGACACGAGAGAGCAAAGCGATGGTCAAAATAACACGATTGAGTTGCGTATTGGTATTGACTGAGATTGCGGCTGTGATAGTACATTCACAAGATACGACAGGCGACTATGTCGCGCCCTCGGAAGGGGCCCCGAGAGGCAAAGTACCCAGGATGCAGCTGAGATTGCTCACCAAACAGGACAGCATTTTTCATACAGGATCTGCGGTTTACGCGCGGAAAATTCCCTGTTAATTCCCTGTTCGTTCCCTGTTATTTTGTGCGATTGGGAACGCTTAGTTTGTGCAAACTCCGCGTCCGTGTAGGTTTACAGCGCGTTGGACCGAGCCCGAGCGAAAAATTCCCTGTAAATTTCCCTGTTAATGCGGAGAGGAGTTCGCTCTCGACTGCGTCCTCCGCCACGCAGTCTCGTTGTTTCTCTCTCTTGGTGCCCTTTGGCCCAAAAGCTCGATTTTTCGGCCCAAAAGGCATCAATGCGATGCGCATCAGCGCCCTCGATTTCTCCAAACCCCGAGACTTAACCCCAATCGTGCCGTTTTTCTCCGGAGCGGTGTCGAGTAGTGCCCTTTCGCGGAACAAGGAATCCGCCAGTTCGAATTCACTACCGTCCACCAGCCAGTCATCGGTTTTCTCGCAGTTCCCATCATTAACATCGCGGAAAATTCGATTTTCGGGCCCAAATGCTTCGAATTGCAATCTTACTCCTTCCTTTCTCCGTCGACACTCTACCAAGTTCAGTAAAATACAGCCAAAATTTTCCCGGACTAGACGCGAGTTGCACTTCGCAAAACCAACGGAACTACTTGTTGCGAATTGACTTTTCTTCGCTAAACACTCGGCAAACTTTCTCTTCTACCTTGTACTGTAGCGGAAATCTGGATTGCCCTTTCATCGAGAAACTATCTGCTTCGAGTTGAACGACGAAACAACAGTTAGCGGTCGAGGGTTCGACTCCCGCCGCCTAAGAACCACCGATGACATCTGCCAAGCCATTAACTGAGTCTCTCTGCGATCGCGGGACAACGTGACGGTAAAGCCCGAGAGTTATGTGTGGATCTTGGCAGCATCAGGGACGCGGTGCACGTCAGTGAACTATAATCTCGCGAAGCGAGGGGTCGCGAACGACGATATCCGAGGCACGGGAGTAATGGACGTTGACCATGAGGATCATCGGCGTCGTTTGGGGACAGTTAAAAACCAATTCATAGCCGACCTGAATCAACATGCAGGTTTCCTTCCTATTTGCGTTGAAGCATTTGCTCCAGGAGAGAGTAGCATCAGCCGTACTTTTCTCGGCGGCCAGCGCCTGTCCGTCCAGGCTGCCCAATCGATAGAATCGACCCTCACCGGTGGTGTCTGTCCAATACAGCCGGATCAGCCTTTTTTTGCACCGTCAATTCAGGCGCTCACGAACCATACAGACGTAAGGATTTTTGGCAGCGTGGAAAGTTGCGGGCAATCGCGATTCAATCGCCGGTGGGGTTCGTCACGCCAAACGGGTTGTATCAATTCGCGCTCGAAGCGCTGAAGAACAATTAAGCGCTAGGACCGACCAAATATTTCCCAGGTTCCTTGTCGAACGCCTGCATGCAACGCGCGCAGCAAAAATAGATCGTTTTCCCCTGGTGTTGGGACCAATGCTGCGCCCGGCTGGTCTGAACCATCATGCCACAAACTGGATCCTTCGCGTCTGCGGGCGCAGTCGAGTGCGCGTCGGGTTTCGACGGTACGTGTTGATGTGAGTTCACTCTTCCGGCCTGGACGATCTCCGCAAGGATGCTGACAGCGATCTCCTCGGGCGAAACGGCGCCAATCTGCAAACCGGCAGGCGCGTGAACACGATCCAGATCTGACGATGCAATTCCCTTGTCGCGCAAATAGTCGAAAATCTTCTCAATTTTCGGCTTGCTGGCCACGAACGAAATGTATGGCGCGTTCGTGCCGAGCGCCAGTTCGAGCCCTTCCTCGTCGTTTTCGCCTTGCGTTGACACGACAACGTAAGTCTGCGGAGTGATCTTGGTTTGCCCAAGGTTCAATCCGTCATGAATGGAATCGGCGCCTGGAAATTGTTCTCGCGAAGCTCCCGGTGCGACGACGGTGATCGAGTAGTTGATTGCTTTGCCAAGTTTCGCGAGTGTCTGCGCGACGACGGAGCGTCCAACGATCAGAATCTGCGGCTTGGCCAGCACCGGCTCGATATAAATGTCCAATGTCCCTCCGCTGTAACAGGTCATCGTGTAATCCACGATTCCCTCTTCCGATCCCGGTTCCGCTGAGGGGCTGATCCGAACGATGCGCGGGCTGCCATCACGCATGGCGTTCAGCGCTTCTTTGATCACCACCGGCTGCGAGCAGCCGCCGCCGATCCAGCCCCACATCCGGCCGTCCGCGTACACGATTGCCTTATCGCCCGTCTTCCCTGAAATGGGCGCCTCGAATCGCACGACGAGCGCGATCGCGAACGATTCGCCGCGCTCTCGCAACTCCGCCGCCTTATTCAGAAACTCGTCGAACATTTTTCTCTACCTGGCAGCGCCTCGCATCAAATGCCGCTCCAGTTCGAGCAAACTCTCCAAGGAATGCCCCGGAGCAAATACGTCTACGTGAGGCAGCGCAGCAGCCATGCCTCTGCTGATCGGCTGATAGTCGCGCAACCCAAGAAGAGGATTGAGCCACACGACCTTGCTCGCGCGGCGTTTCAGCGCGCGAAGTTCCGCCGCCAGCACTTCGGGCTCACCCGTGTCCCAACCGTCGCTCAAAATAATGACGAAGGTATCGCGCGACATTGTTTTCTTCGCGTGAAAGCGGTTGAACTCGCGCAGTGACTCGCCGATCTTCGTGCCGCCGGACCAGCCTGTCGCGATCTTTGAAAGCGATCCGAACGCATCAGCCAATTTACGCGTGCGCAGTGCGCCCGTGACGTCGTGAACTTCCGTGCTGAAGATGAAAGTACCAGCGCGCTTGAAATGCTTCTGTAGCGAGTGCGCGAATTTCAAAAGAAACATGCTGTAAAGATTCATTGAGCCGCTGACGTCGAGAAGAATCACGATCTGAACCTGTTGCAGGTTTTTTCCCTTGAAGCGCAGGTCTATCGGTTCGCCGCCGCGGCCGATGTTCCTGTGGATCGTACGGCGCAAATCCACCGGGCCGCTCGATTCCGCGATCTTGAGCCGTCGCGACAGACGGCGTGTCATTTGCTTGAGCAAGCGCTCTGCTAGACGCTCGAGAACTGCTTGATCGCCAGTCGGCACTTCGCTGAAGTCCATCTTTCGAATGCGCTCGAGAGCGCTCGCGCCGGCAATCGCGCTGCCTTCCTCGTCAGCGGGACGCGCCGATGGCTCGCCAGTGGCAAAAATCGCGGCGCGCGCGCTTTCCATTTTTTGCGAGCGGGACTTGGGTTGGAGGGTTCGTTCCGCCCCGTCAGATCGATTGCTTGAGTCGCGCGCCGAGCCGCCCCAAAATTCTTCAAACAGCCGGTCGAAAACATCCCACTCCTCTTTCGACGAGCATAGCTCCGCTCGCATGGCAGACTTGAAGGTCTCGCCGCCCGCCGAGGCAACGGCCGCTGCGGCCTGCAATGAATCCACAGTTTCAGTGATTCCCGCCGAGAATCCGTTGGCCCGCGCGAACCGGCAGAACTCCACAATTTCCTTGGTGAAATCCGATGAATCTTGCTGGAGCATACTCGATATTCCGCGATCCTGACGACTGCTAGGCCGTCTCCGAAAGAATCTTCTCGATGCCTTCCGCCTTTATTCTTGCCGCATCCTCGGCCGATTTCGAGATGCAGCCCAGAGTCTCCTCGGCGGCTTCCGCGTCAATTTGGTTCTTTCCGAGCGTTTGCAACGCTTCGACCCAGTCCAGAGTTTCCGCGACTCCCGGCGGTTTCGAGATGTTCATCTGCCGAACGGCCTGAACGAATTTAACCGCCTGACTTCCAAGTGTCTCCGCTACACCCGGCAGCCGCGTTCGCACAATCTTCATTTCCTTTTCGAGCGATGGATAATCAATCCAGTGATAGAGGCAGCGCCGCTTCAGCGCGTCGCTCAGGTCGCGCGTCCGGTTGGAAGTGAGAATCACAAATGGGACATGTTTCGCCGTGATGGTGCCCATCTCGGGAACGGTAATTTGAAAATCGGAGAGCAATTCGAGAAGGAATGCCTCGAAAGCCTCATCGGCGCGGTCGATTTCGTCAATCAGCAACACGGGTGAAGCGTCTTCAGCAAGAATCGATTGCAGCAAAGGGCGCTCGAGAAGGAACTCTCGGCCGAAAATGTGCTTTTCCTTCTCTTCGACAGTTTGCTCGGTTCTCTCCTGGATTTTGATGGCGAGCAGTTGCTTTTGATAGTTCCATTCGTAGACGGCGGAGCTGACATCCAGCCCTTCGTAGCACTGGAGGCGGATGAGACGAGTCCCCAACATCGCGGCGAGCACCTTGGCCACTTCGGTCTTGCCCAATCCGGCGTGTCCTTCAATCAGCAGCGGCTTTCGCAATTTGAGAACAAGGTAAACGGCGGTGGCGAGAGCGCGATCGGTGATGTAACCCAGCCGTTCGAAGCCGCGAATGAGATCGTATACGTTATTGACTTGATTGTTCTCTGGAAGCGTTGGGGAGGCCGGCATGGACGGTGAAACTCAGATGAAATTCTAACTCCATCAAGCGTCAGGAGTCGCGGCGAAATACTCCCTTTGCGGCCTGCCACGCTATTGAAGCGCCACTGATGGGCTTGGCTGCCGCCGCGGCCGACTCCGGTGCGTCTGCGGGCTGCGAAAGACGTGCTTGAAAATTCTTCACAAATTCCCCAAACATGATGTTTGAAACTTCGGTGATGACCCGCGACCCCATCTGCGCCAGAATGCCCACCACGTTCAGCTCGGAAATGCTTGTGACTTCCGTCCCTCCGCCATCAAGCGTCCGAAGTTTTCCCGTCATTTTCATGGACGCGCTCCCGCGGCCCCTCACGTCGTGCCCTTTGCCCAGAATTTCGATCTCGTGATTCTGAGGGTCGAGCCGGATAATTTGCACCTCGCCCTTGTAATCGGTGACGCTCGGGCCCACCTTCACGCTGATCGTGCCTTTGTAGGTCTTTTCATCCACCTGCTCTGTGATTTGTGCTCCGGGCACGCAGGCGGCAACCTTCCTAGGATCACTTAGGACGCTCCAAACCTGGTCAATCGGCTCTTTGACCTGGAAGGTTTTTTCGATTTGCAATCCCATTGCTAGCTCGCCACACCCTTTTCTTTCAAAATATTCCACACTTTCCAAGGCGTGATGGGCATGTCGATATGCTTAACGCCGAGATGCGAAAGCGAGTCAACAACTGCGTTAACGAAGGCAGCCGGAGATCCAACGTTGGGCGATTCTCCCACACCCTTTGCGCCGAACGGGTGATGCGGAGACGGTGTGCAGGTGTTGCCCGTTTCCCAGTGCGGCGTCTCGACCGCGGTCGGGATCAGATAGTCCATGAAGGTGCCACCCTGAACGTTCCCATTTTCGTCGTAGTCAATCAACTGCATGAAGGCGATGGCCAAGCCTTCGGTCAAGCCGCCGTGTATTTGGCCTTGCACAATCATTGGATTGATCACGTTGCCGCAGTCATCTACCGCTACGAAGCGGCGCACCTTTACTTCTCCCGTGCCTTTATCGATGTCCACGACGCAGATATACGTTCCGAAGGGAAAGGTGAGGTTCGGTGGATCGTAATAGTCGACGGCTTCGAGGCCGGCTTCGAGACCTGGTGGGATGTTGGTGTAAGCGGCAAAAGCGATTTCCTGGATGGTCTTGGACTTACTCGGTGCGCCCTTCACAAAGAACTTGCCTGTCTCCCATTCGAGATCGGCCTCACTGCACTCCAGCAAATGAGCGGCAATTTTCTTGGCCTTGTCTCGAATTTTTCGCGCGGCAATGGCTGTCGCAGCGCCCGACGTCGGTGTGCTGCGGCTGGCGTAAGTTCCGAGACCGTAAGGCGCGGTGTCCGTGTCGCCCTCCTCGATGATCACGTCGGAAGCTGGAATGCCAAGCTCCTGAGCGACGATCTGAGCGTAGGTAGTCTCATGACCTTGACCCTGGCTCTTGGTGCCCATTCTGCAGATCGCTTTCCCAGTCGGGTGTACGCGAATCTCGGCGCTGTCGAACATCTTGATGCCGGCAATGTCGAAAGTATGGGCGGGACCGGCTCCGACCGCCTCCGTGAAGCTTGAGATTCCAATGCCCATCAACTCGCCCTTTTTGCGCTTCTCCTCTTGCTCTTTGCGAAGTTCTTTGTAGCCGACCATTTCGAGCGCCTTGTTCATCGCGCCTTCGTAGTTCCCGCTGTCGTAGGTCCAGCCGAGCGGAGTCTTGTAAGGGAATTGATCCGGCTGAATAAAATTCTTGCGGCGGAATTCGGCGGGATCCATCTTTAACTGGCTGGCAAGGACGTCGATCGCCCGCTCGATTAAATAAGCCGCTTCGGTGATGCGGAACGAGCAGCGATAAGCGATACCGCCCGGGGCCTTGTTGGTGTACACGCCGTCAACTTCGCAGAATGAGTTCTTAAAGTCATAAGAACCCGTGCAAACGCTGAATAAACCTGCAGGAAATTTCGTAGGCTGCGCCGCCGCATTGAACGCCCCGTGATCGGCCAAAGTTTTTACGCGCAGAGCTTTCATCTTCCCGTTCTGGTCAGCCGCAATTTCAGCGGTCATGTGGTAATCGCGGGCGAAACCGGTGGATTGGAGATTCTCAGATCGAGTCTCAATCCACTTAACGGGCACGCCTAGCGTCAATGAAGCTACCACCGCGCAAACGTATCCGGGATAAATGGGAACTTTGTTTCCGAAGCCTCCGCCAATGTCCGGAGAGACAACGCGAATGTTCTGCTCCGGAATTCCGCCGACGATGGAGAACAGAGTGCGATGAGCGTGCGGCGCCTGAGAAGTGAGATAGATTGTCAGCTTCTCTGTGGCTTTATTGAAATCGGCAACGCAGCCGCAGGTCTCAAGCGGCGCCGGATGGCATCGCGGAGAAATAGCGTGGACGCTCGCTTTTACAGGAGCGTCTGCGAAAGCTCTCTCGGTAGCTGCCTTGTCGCCGACTTCCCAGTGAAAAATGTGGTTAGACTTTTCTTCGCGATCTTCCCGAAGAATGGGGGCATCCGGGTCAGTGGCCTTGTGCGGATCCACCAATACTGGAAGTTCTTCGTACTCGACTTCCACCAGTTCAGCCGCATCGGCGGCGGTGTATTGATCTTCGGCGACCACGAAAGCAACTTCCTGCGCCTGAAACAACACCTTGCCCGTCGCAAGCACCATCTGCTTGTCGAAGAAAAGCGTCGGCATCCAGGCAAGGTTCGCCTTGGCGAGGTCTTCGCCGGTGATGATGGCCAGAACGCCGGGAAGCTGCTTGGCCTTCTCGATGTTGATGGATTTGAGGCGTGCGTGCGCATAAGGGCTGCGAACCATATGTCCATAGACCATACCGGGCAGATGGACATCGTCCACGTAATTGCCTTTGCCTTGAATGAATCTCGAATCTTCCTTGCGCTTAATCGAGTGGCCCATGCCACCGACTTCGGGAGAAGTTTTCGTAATCACTTTGCCACCCCTTCTTCCACTGGCTGTTCTTTCGCTTGTCCCATCTTGGCGGCGGCATATTGCACCGCCTTCACGATATTCTGGTAGCCCGTGCAGCGGCACAGATTGCCGGAAATGCCCCAGCGAATTTCCTCCTCGGTGGGCTCAGGATTTCTTTGCAGCAAAGCGTAAGTTGACATCAGCATGCCGGGCGTACAGAAGCCGCATTGCAACCCGTGTTCTTGTTTGAAACCCTCTTGCAACGGGTGCCACTGTCCATCCTTAATGAGACCTTCCACGGTGAGAAGCTCTCGCCCGTGAGCCTGCACCGCAAACATCGTGCAGGATTTGAGTGTCTTTCCGTCGAGGATCACGGTGCAAGCGCCGCAATTGCTCGTGTCGCAGCCGACGTGTGTGCCAGTCAGTCCCAGGACGTCGCGAATGAAATGAACCAACAGCAATCTAGGTTCTGCGAGGGCCTCTCGCTCGCGGCCATTCACTTTCAGGTGAACGATTTGCTTTTTTGCCATTGGTTTCTCCCGATCGAAGCTGCTACTTGCCGGCGCGCTCCAGAGCGAGGTAGAGCGCCCGTTTCGTCAGCTCTTTCACCAAACCCTTCTTATACTCAAGTGGACCACGCAAATCTGCGCTTGGCGCCGATTCGTCGGAGGCCAGCTGCGCCGCTTGTTTGATATTGCCCTCGTCGAGTTTCTTGCCTCGCAGGAAGTTTTCCGCCTTTCGGGCCTTCACCGGCGTTGGGCCAACGTTGGTCAGCCCGATGCCCGCTCTTTGGCACACGCCCTGAGCGTCCAGACTTACTTGGGCCGCGACCGCGACAGTGGCGAAATCTCCCACTTTGCGTTCGAGCTTGAGGTAAGCGCCTCCGCTACGCGCCGGCGGAACCGGAATGCGGATTTCAGTGAGGATCTCATCCTGCCCGAGCGCGGTGCTAAATATAGACAGAAAGAATTCCTCGATCGGTATGATTCTCTCGCCCTTCGGCCCAGTTGCCACAACCCGGGCGCCGAGAGCCATCATGGTCGCTGGATGATCGTTGGCCGGATCGCCATGCGCCAAATTTCCGCCCATAGTCGCGAGGTTTCGCACCTGCGGATCGGCGATTACACTCGCAGTGTCATGCATGATCGGATATTTCGACCGGATCAGTTCGGACGCGTCGATTTCGGCTTCTCTCACCAGTCCGCCGATCTTGAGAAATTCGCCATCTTCCTTAATGTAATCGAGGCCCGAGACGGAATTAATATCGATGAGCCAGCCAGGCCGCGCGATCCGCAACTTCATCATCGGGATCAAGCTCTGTCCGCCGCTCAAAATTTTCGCGTCGTCGCCGTGCTGCTGCAACATCGCAATGGCTTCAGGGATTGTTTTCGCTCTGAGGTATTCAAACGATGCCGGAATCATGGATTGACCTCCCAAGCAGCTTACAGGATCTTGTGCGGGCCCTGATTCGTGGTTTCTCCGATCCCGCGGAAGCTTCTGTCTTAGCTCGTGCTCGTTTTGGCTTCGGCGATTTCGCGCGATCGCCAGTCGTCGATAGCACTTCGAATCGCGTTCGATGCCAGATTGCTGCAAATCATCTTGTACTCTGGAATGCCGTCCAACGCGTCCGCAACACGTTGCTTCGTCAGTTGATAAGCCTCATCAACGTGTTTCCCCTTTGCCATTTCTGTGGCAACCGACGAACACGCAATCGCTACCGCGCATCCCATACATTTGAACCTGATGTCCGCAATGTGGTTGTTTGTGATGCGCAGGGTGATGAGAACCGTGTCGCTGTCAACCGGGCTCTTCGCCAGCCCTGTTCCCGAAGGATTGGGGATTGTGCCGGCGTTGCGTGGATGGGAAAAGTGATCGCGAACCTTAGCACTGTACGGCCCCGGAACCTTCGCGTTCATTGCCCGCCTGCGACTCCGGAGATTATAATAACCTCACGGCAATGTCGATAGACGTCATCAATAAATCAAATGAGTTGGTGGCGCTCAGGAAGCCATTCGCCCTCGCGACCGTTGTCCGCGTGGACGGCTCATCTTCGGCCAAGCCCGGAAGCAAGGCGATTATCGACGCTGACGGAAAGATCGTTATCGGATGGATCGGCGGCGGCTGCGCGGAAAGCGCTGTCCGCCACGAAGCTTTGAACTGCATCAAGAGCGAGACGCCTCAGCTGATCACTCTCGACATGACCGACGAATTGCTAGGCGTCGGGATGCCCTGCGGAGGCGTAATGGACGTCTATATCGAGCCGGTTCTGCCGAAGCCGGAGCTTCTCATCGTAGGACATGGACGGATCGCCGAGACTCTCGCCACGCTCGGCAGCATTATGGGCTTTTCGATTACGGTGGATGATCCGATCGCCGACCGCAAGTCATTCCCAGAGGCGGATCGCATCATCACGAGCGACCTTGAGCTCTCCGAAGCGGCGGTCGGCCCGCACACGTTTGTCGTTATCGCCACGCAGCACAAGGGCGACCACGTGTCACTCCAAAAAGCTCTTGAGGGAAACGCTGCCTATGTCGCCCTGATTACCAGCAGGCACCGCGCGCGCCTGGTTCTCGACTACGTCGCTCTCGCCGGCGTTCCGCGCGAGAAATTTGAAAAAGTTTGGGCGCCTGCAGGCCTCGATCTCGGCGCCCGTGCTCCCGAGGAAATTGCTCTCAGCATCATCAGTCAGATTGTCGCTGTTCGTCACGGCGGCGACGCGCGGCCACTCAAGGACAAGAACGGGAGGGGCGCAGAGGACTCCGCGGCGCAGCCCGCCGAAGAGCGCGCCGCCAAGGTCGTCAGCCATTGCGACACGCCCGACGCAGACTGACCCTCGATTCACTTTTTTCTTGAGTGACAAATATCCTGAAAATAAACCTGGTCTTAATCAGCGGTAGCGTTTTGCGCCAGCGTCGCATGACGATGCAATTCGGAAACGATTTCGGCCAGAACGCTGAGAGCAATTTCCTCGGGGCCATCGGCGCCGATATCAATCCCGGCTGGCGCGTGCAATCGAGCGAGTTGTTCCTGCGATATTCCTCGCGCTTGCAAACTTCGGATTACCTCCGCGACCCTTTTTTTGTTGGCCACTAGCGCGACATATGACGCACCAGCATTCAATGCTTGTTCAATCGCTTCTTCGTCGAATCTGCCGCGGCTGGCAACCACGACGAACGTTCCGGACGCCGCCTGCAACCGAGAAAAATCGAGCGTGTGCAGGACGCAATCGGCGTCCGGCAGTTCTTCGAGCGTCAGGAACGGATCGACAACCGTCACCATGAACTTCAGGACGCCGGCAAGCTTCAGGAGCGCTTTCCCGACCGCCTCCCGCCCTACAATTACTATCTGTGGCCGCGCCGCCACTTCCGCGCCTCGAACGTTACGGCCTTCAAGGTCCACTGATTCCAAAAGTGCCGGTACGATTTCGAGTCGTGCGCTCGCATCTCGGAATTTTTCGAGATCCGCTTTCGTGTCTACATCAAGCAGCACGCCAACGTCCTCGACTGAAACTTTCAGAATATTTTTCGTGTGGCTCCCGAAGATCGCACGACAGCCGACGTCGCCGCTCAGGCTCTCGATTTCAGGAAAGACAGATCGGTCAAGAACCACCGGGTTCCCGCGAAATCCCCGATAAAGTGGAAGTACGATCTGAGGTTGGTGTTCGTGATACTCATCGATCAGCCGGTCGATCGTCGCTGGCTGTAGGAACGGCTGATCCGCGAGCACAACCAGCGCAGCGCGAGCGCTTGGCGCAACATTCGATACGCCCTCCCGCAGCGAGGTTCCCATTCCCTCGCGATACGCTTTGTTGACAACGATTTTCACGCCAGTAAGCTCGACTTGCTCTTGAATGCCCGTCGCCTCGTGCCCGAGTACCACCACGATCTGATCCACTTTCGATCGGCGAAGAATTCCCAGCGTGCGCTCAAGTAACGTTTCCTGGCCGACGCGCAGTAACTGCTTCGGACTTCCCATGCGCGACGAAGTCCCGGCCGCCAACACAATCGCGGTCACTCCCGAACTCCGTAATTTTTCCGGCATCGAACTCTCCGCAAACAGTGGGTCTTCTGAGAACTTTCGGGCGTACACGCAATCGGTCCGAGGCTGCGATAGCTCAACTACAGCGGGAACGGAACGAGGCAAGGGGGCACCTTCGCCCAGTTCTAGGCAATGCGTCCGTTTTGTCCAACATCATCGCGATCCTGCTTGCCCGAAGATACTACTTAATTCCTCTCCCCCGACCGCCCTGTCGCAGGTATAAGTTTACGCCAGTGCTGATCGACCCGCGCAGGCGTTCCCGCACGAAGTGGAATTCGACATGGCGATCAATCAACCGCAGCAAGTGGCCTTCGGGAATCTGATCCTGCCAACAAAAGTAATAAAATAGGGGCTCCTTGTTTGGCTGCCGACCCATCATCGTTGGCTACCTACCGCTGCGCTGATTAGCACAACAGGGGGTAGTCACCGCAAATAAATCTGCTCCCAATCGACTTTTTCAATAGCCTCAGTCCTTTTTGAGGGGTGCGAGGCGTACTCTGGGGCAAGCTAAAACTGAACGATTCTGATACGGCAAAGAATAAAGAATAAGGATTTTGGGCGGGGAGAAGTTTTTGGGCAACGTTAAATACGTCGAGAATTCGTTTTCGGTACCGGTGTGTGCTGCCAGTTTCTTTGACCTTCCGTTTGATTCTGTCAAAGTCGAAGAAGTCGGAGCTAGCGTTCCGTTAAGGATGCTGCCCCAACAGCACGGCATTTCATGAAGGATCTGCGCTTACATGCGGAGATTCCCTGTTAAATCCCTGTTCATTCCCTGTTATTTTGTGCGAATGGGTCTGCTTAGTTTTTGCAAACTCCGCGTCAGCGTGGGTTTACAGCGCGTTGGAACGAGACAGAGCGTAAAATTTCCCTCTAAATTTCCCTGTTAATTGCGGAGAGCAGTTCGCTCACGACTGCGTCCTCCGCCAGCCAGTCTGGGCGTTTCTCTCTCTTGGTGCAATTCAGCCGGAAATGCCGATTTTGCGGCCCGATATGCCCGAATGTTACGCGGATCAGTGCCCCGCGTCTCTCCAGGCCCACGCGGGCGCCAGTGTTCGTAAACTGCATCGCAACGTTGGTGGAGCGGCATTCGTTTTACAGCGCTGGTCCAGGTGCGGAGCAAAGACACAGCTGCAGTCGTCGCTGCATTGAGCCGGCAAATTCGCAGGCTTCCAACATCCCTGCGGCGCTCGTTGACGTGGGATCGCGGGCTGGAGATGGCTAAACACAAAACCTTCACGGTAGCCACGAACGTGAAAGTCTACTTCTGTGATCCGCACAGCCACTGGCAACGAGGAACGAACGAAAACACCAACCGCCTGCTGCGTCAATACTTGCCGAAGAGAACCGACCTTTCCGGCTACACGCAATCCCAACTGGACAAGATCGCGCTGCGTCTAAATCAACGTCCGCGAAAAACGGTGGGCTTTCAAACTCCCGCGAGTAAAATGCGCGCAAGTTTTGCGCCGACCCTTTGAACCCGCACGACTTACCGGGAGTTAACCCGATACACCATCACGAATTGACCGGTTCCGAGCGCGAGCAAATCGCCCTTGGGAGAGAGCTCAATTCCTCCCCATCCCGGTTTCGGTGGAATGTCAACCAACAGGATGGGCTTCGCGTTTCCAATGTTAAAGACCTTGACTGTCATCTTCGGAGGGGTGGGCTGGCCGCGGGGCAAGAAAAGCTCAGATGTGGAAGCCCCCAAAAAAGAGGCCAAGCAGCATGAATATTGGCCAAACGACAAGTGCGCAACACATTCCGCCGCGAAAGGCCAATCGCAGTTTCCCCATCCCCTTCGCCTCGTGCGCTATCTTCTGGAATGCGACGATACTGCTTAGCCCGAGCATCGCCAAAGAGATACTGAAGAGCCAAAGGAGCAACGCCCCGAGTGTTGCGAGTTGTGGGTGGAGCCCATTCATCAAATTGAAAAACGGTGGCAGAATCCCACTAAACACTGCTATGAAGAAAGCCAGGTGGCGCCCCGCCGGCGACAACATAGAGGCGACTGGGAGCAGGGCAATGAAAGCCGTTGCCGCGCCCAGACCAAGCGCGAATGCCAGTGAATTCTTTCCCCTGCGGAACAAAAGATAGAGCAGTGCAAGACTGAGCCACCCCCAGCGACCAAAAAAGATTAGGGCTACCAGCCCATTCTGATCAGCAGCAGCCTCAGCTACAAACCCTATACCCAAGGCGATTGTGCAAATCAAGGCAGAGCACCGGGCCGCCCATAGCCAGCCCGAACTAACCACGCCGATTGGCTCGCTCTCCGCTGGGGATACCCTCACAATTGCTCTCTCGATGACGGCGATGATACCACCCCTTCCTCACTTGGAACCGATGGGCCCTGCGACGGGCCCCCCAATTAAAGTTCAAGTCCCGACAAACGCCCTTGTGGTCATTGATGGACCCACTCCCGGATTGTCGGCAACTCGGAAACCATCGAGAAATGGCGTTGTGGGAAGTTTGGGGGACGAAGCACGGGCGTCACTGGGACTTGGGATGTGGCATGCGATGCCGGCGTATCAAAGGGTTGTCCGTTCGGTGGCTGCAAGTATAGATAACTCGAGGCTGGATCTGCCAGAAATTAGGTGTATCAAACCACGTGTTTTGAAACGTCCGCTCCGATTTGTAGCGCACCTGCCTCGTGAGCAGGAGTTCTACTCGGTTGTTGGCTCAATTCGCACTTCGGTGGCCCATGTAAGGTCAGATTTTCCATATGCATAATATCCTCACCACCCTCTGGCGCCGTGCCGACGAGAAGCATCTTGCGGACGAGCGAGGGACGCTCTAGCGCTATCTGTTGCGCGACCATCCCGCCGAGAGAATAACCGAGGATATCGACCAAGCATCGATAAATGCCCTTGTGGTCATTGATGGACTCCCGGATTGTCGGCAATACGGATGTAATCCAGATTCTTGAAGATTCGTCGCCAGACCCCAGCGGTCCCGGACGAAAGTTGGTTCTGGGATTGACCAAAGCGCCGGTCACAATCAATACGGGATCTTTGATTCCCATCGTTTGATCCTCCTAATGCCAACGCTTAGGTGCGTTGCGCCGCAGACGCGGTAACAGCAGCTTCGAGATCAAGATCGGCAATCAGTCCAGGGCCCGTGGGGTGCCATCCCAGCTGTGCCTGTGTCTTGGCGCCTGAAGCCGCCAAGTTGAACCCCACGAATGCACCCAGCCAGCCGAAATGCTCCGCGGCCTCCTCGGGCGACTTGCTGACTACCGGAACCTTCAGTCGACGGCCGATTGCTTCGGCGATGTCTCGAAGCGGCACACCCTCTTCCGCAACGGCATGATATCTGCCTCCCACGGAACCGTTTTCAAGCACCAGCCGGTAGAGACGGGCAGCATCAAGCCGATGTACCGCCGCCCATCGATTCATGCCATCGCCGATGTATGCCGAGACGCCCTTCGCGCGAGCCAGAGCAATGGCATAGGTGACGAGTCCCTGCTTCTCCGGATCGTGAACCTGGGGAAGTCGAACGACCGACACCCGAGCGCCACGCGTCTGCAGCCAAGCGGCCGCCGCTTCCGAAGCGCGAGGATACGAATCCGACACAGGAGCAGGAGGATCGTCCTCGGTCGCCAACCTACCGTTCGCCAGAAGCGCGAGCCCGGAAGTGACGATCAACGGGCGGTCCGAACCGGCGAGCGCGACGCCGAGCGTTTCGATGGCGCGCCGATCGATTTCGCAGTTTTCTCTGAATTTCGAGAAGTCGTGGATGAAGGCGGTGTGAATCACGCCGTCCGACATCGCCGCTCCCCTTCCCAAACTCGCCAGGTCTTCGACGTCACCTCGATGCACCTGGGCACCGGCGGCGATCAGAGACTTGGCGCCGGAATCTGAGCGAGCAAGACCGAGCACCTGATGCCCCGCGCTGAGTAGTTCCTGCACGACTGCCGAACCGACAAAGCCCGTAGCTCCTGTCACAAATATCTTCATTGTTCGTTCCTCCTGATCTTTAAAACTTCTCTCCAACCATTTCTTCGCTTTTCTTCCACAGCGCTTCAGTGTTGTCTGGATCGAGTGCATAACCGAGCCACGCCTTCGCTGACGCCGCTCACTGTCGCGGAGTCCGCCACAACCTCGCCGACATGGCAGTTCTCGCAATACTTGCCGCCGATCTCTTTTGCCGGAGCGACCCCGGCCGCCCACACCGATGTTGCGGCACCTTGAGGAACCGTCTTCCATTGGAAGGATTGCTTACCTTCAGCGGCCCGTTCTTTACTGATCTGATCGATCAGTACCTGAATGCGAGCCGGATCTACGTGGCGCGCAAGCTCGGTTTCAATGACTCCCGGATGCACAGCGGCAGCGCGCACCCCGCGTCCACGGTGGCGCCGGTCAAACGCGACGGCGAAAAGAATGTTCGCGGTCTTCGAGCGGCCGTAGGCGATGAACGGCTCGTAAGGCGTTCGCTCAAAATTTGGATCGTCCAGGTTTACGTTGGAAAAACGGTGACCGGCGGATGAGAGGTTGATCAGCCTGCTGCCTTTGCGCAGAAGCGGCGCAATACGGTTGATCAGGACGAAGTGGCCGAGATGATTGGTGCCAAACTGCGTCTCAAAGCCATCCACCGTGTGGCCAAAGGGAGTGGCCATCACGCCAGCGTTGGCGATAACCACGTCGAAGAACCGCCCCTTCGCCAGCAGCTCATTTGCACATTCGCGCACGCTTTTAAGGCTAGCGAGATCGAGCGCAATCAGCTCGAAGCTTCCAGCGTTGGACGCAGCATCTCTTCGCACTTGTGTCGTCGCCGCTTCCGCCTTTTTCAAATCGCGCGCGGCACCCACCACCTCTGCGCCATGCGCCGCGAGCGCTCGTGCCGTCTCAATGCCCAGACCCGCCGAAACGCCCGGTCACGAGGATTCGTTTACCCTGCAAATTCACGCCGGATAGAACGTCGTCCGTTGTCGAAGTCGCTCCAAACACATCCACCATATTCATATTCTTTCTCCTTCGGCGGGCTCGCCCGGATTGGAGTCCCGGAGATCGGTATTGACAAGCCGCCGCATCTCGAATAAAACGGAGAGTGTCTCCGTAAGATATAAGATAATCGGAGACCGTCTCCGGTTGCAAGTATTTTTTGTCATGCCCCAAAAACACCCAAAACCCGTCCAGCGAAAGCCCCGCGCGGATGCGCAGCGGAATCGCGGACGGATTCTCGAAGTAGCGAAGGAAGCGTTTGCCAGGTATGGCGCAAACGCCAGTCTTGACGACATCGCCAAGCAGGTAGGCGTTGGACCTGGGACTTTGTATCGCCACTTTCCTACGCGCGAGGAGCTTCTACAGGCGGTTTACCGGGCCGAGTTGGAAAAGCTGGCCGAAGCCGAACAGAAGTTCTCTCAAACGATGGCGCCGACTGACGCACTGCGAGCTTGGCTATTGTTATTCGTTGATGCCATCGCAGCGAAGCAGCTCATCGCGCCCGCGCTCAATACGCTGCTCGGTGATCCCAAGAAGGTATTTGAAGCCTCTTACGCGAAGATGCATCAGGCGATTCGCGCACTGGTGAAGCGCGGCGTCGAGAGCGGCGAGATACGCAGCGACCTCGATCCAGTTGACTTACTCCGCGCACTGGTCGGCGTCTCCAATGTCGCGTCTGGGCCCGATTGGCAGCCGAGCGCGAAGAGATTAGTGGATATCCTCATCATCGGCTCGCGTCCCGTTAAATAGCCCGGAGATCTGACTCCCGGATTGTCGGCAAGCAGGAAGCTATCCCCCCAAACCCCCGTTCTGTCCGGTTTGCCCGTCAACCGGAAGCAATCACGATCACTTTCGATGAGCCGATTTCCGGTCACCGATCTGGACAACTTCCCCTAAGCCGTTTCTGCATACCTTCATTGTTTCCGACACTCTTCGGAGATGTACCTCAAAGCTCAGGCGTACCTGTTGGAGCTTGCGTTGCTGCATCAGCCGGATTCCATCCGATCCGGGCGCCGATTTGTTGAGCTGTACTGTGAAGCCTGATGGGCGACAACGGCCCTAACTCGGGACAGGGATGTCGAATCGGCTTTCGACTCTTGATGCAGTCTTTTCGACGGTGTCAAACAGTACAGAGTTAATTCCTAAGCGAGCTGCCGCCTCGACGTTTTCGGCGCGATCATCCAGGTACAAGATGTCTTGTGGAGCCGCTTTGAGTAGTTCGAGACAATTTCGATAGATCGCGAGCTCGGGCTTTATGGACCCGTAGTCGCAGGAATAAATCAGGTATTCGAATGTAGAGAGGCTCGGAAAGGACTTGGTCACATGGCGACTGAGTTCGAGTGGCATGTTTGAAAGAAGGGTTAAGGGGAAGCCCTCGCGGTGCAACAGCTTTGCCCATTGCACAGCGCATTGATTTGGTCGAATGATACTTTCGCTATCGAGCTTGATTAGCGTTGCTATCTGATCTCTGCTCAACCCCAGTTCTTGCTGACGAACAACCGCTGTCCAGTAGGCAGGCCCATCGATTTCACCGCGGTCGTAGGGCGGCCGTAGCTTCCAGTAAAGTTCCGAGAATCGCTCATGGGGGATGCCGCACACCAGCGCCATATCTTTCATATCCTCCGGCGTTTGCTCGAGGCAAAGAACGTTTCCGTAATCGAAGACGACTGCGCGAACCGAACGCTTTTGCGAAAGGGCTTGTATGGTGCTACGTTTGGCAGTATCATGCATAAATCGGATAATACACGTATATACGTGCATCAACAAGTGCACTCGTGCAGAGTGGGCAAAATGAAACAAGACTCCGAAGCAGACCAAGTTGCGCTAAAGGAAGAGCGTCACCAGTACATCCTGGAGCTGCTTGGAAGCGAGGGCCGAGTCCTCGCCGCGGACCTTAGTAGTCGATACAGGGTCTCTGAAGATACGATTCGTCGCGATCTGCGCGAATTGGCGCGTTCGGGAAAGATCCAACGGGTACACGGCGGCGCCCTGCCTCGCCGTGCCGAGGCCGTTCCTTTCGTCTCTCGCCAACAAATCGACATGGAGAGCAAGATCGGAATTGCTCGCGCGGCGGCTGACATGATCCGCGACGGTCAGGTAGTGCTGATTGATGGAGGTACCACTAATCTAAGAATTGCTTCCTACCTTTCAAGAGAGCGTTCGGCAACAATCGTTACCAACAGCCCGCCGCTTGCGATTGCGTTAGCGGATCATCCGAAGTTGAGCGTGCTGGTGCTCGGAGGAAATTTTCTTAAAGAGGCGAGGGTCACGGCGGGCATCGACACCATTCGGGTAATCGAATCCATCCACGCTGATCTGTGTTTTCTCGGAATGTGCAGTTTGCACCCGGAAGTCGGAATAACCGTCGGCGACCTAGAAGAAGCGTACGTGAAGAAAGCGATGATAGGGGCTTCAACGGAAGTGGTTGGCCTGATTTCGCTTGGGAAAATGGGGACATCTCTGCCTTACGTCGTCGGTCCTGCTTCCAGACTGACACGATTGATCACCGATGCCTCAGACGAAGATTTCCTGAATCCGTACCGCTCCCAAGGCATAGAAGTCACAAGTACGTAAACCGAAGCGGTTCGAAGTTCTATAGGCACACCGTGTCGACATAGGACGGACCGGGACGAGGGTCTATGCTGCGCGATCAAAGGCTTCCTGCGTGCGATTGCATCCCGTTTTCACTCGAGGAAATTATTCATGCGTGAATTCCACCACGCGAAGGAACGCGTAATAGCTCGAACCTTTCATAAGGCTTTCCGACTGATAAAGAAGTATTTGCTGTTGGGATTGCTGGTGGCGAGCGCGCTCAAAGCACAACAAAGTTCGCCACCTGCGCAGGCCTGGGCTGGCGTCGTACGCTCGGCTGCCGGCGAACCTGTGGCCGGAGCGAAGGTAACAGTCTTCACATCCGGCGCCAAAAAGAACCAAAACGCAGTTACAGGAACCGACGGAAGGTTCGCGATTGCGGACCTTCGACTCGGGCCAAGCCGCGTGAGCGTGAAAATGCCGGGGCGAGGTCCGACGGGGCAGGTGGTAGTGAATATTTCTAGCGTAATGATTGTGCTGACGGTGTCCGATCAAAACGAGCTTTCGATTGCAGTCAATCCACAAACTTCTGCAGGAGTCTCGAATGGGAATCTGAGCACAACTACGAACACAGCTAGCGGAACGAGCGGCGAAAAACTCTCCAGCCAAAAGGTCGACGAGTTGCCGTTGAACGGACGTGACTTCAGCACGCTGCTGCTGCTGGCAGCCGGGACGATGACGGACGTGAATGGGCAGACGAATTTCACCCAGCAATTTGCCATCAATGGACAGCGCGGCGTTGAGGCTGTCTTCGCGATGGACGGCGCCGATATTAGTGATCCCGAGATGGGCGGGAGTACGTTCACAAATTTCGACGTGGACGCAATTCAGGAATTGCAATCAAGCTCAGGCTGGATGCCGGCGGACATCGGGCGCGGCGCGGCAGGCTTTACCAATATCGTGACACGATCTGGAAGGAACGGATTTCACGGTTCCTTCTTCGAGTTTCTAAGGAACTCTGCCCTCGATGCGCGGAATTATTTCGATCACCCATCAATTGCAGAGCCTGGCCGAATCCCTCCGTTTCGCAGGAATGAGTTCGGTTTTACAAACGGCGGACCAATTGTTTTGCCGCATGTATATGACGGTCGAGACCGGACCTTTTACTTTGTACAGTATCAAGGGTTTAGGCAGGTGCTGGGAACAACACAGGTGCTGGCCGTGCCTACAGCGGCAGAGCGAGCGGGCCAGGATGTGGTGAAGTATCCCGACGGCAGCACGGACACGCTGCAGATAGCGGGGAGTCCGAATAGCCCGGGAGTAAATCCGGCGATTGCTTCGGTACTGGCGCGCTATCCACTCCCTAATAACCCAACAGGCGCGTACGGTGCGCGAACCTATGCTGCTCCTTCAAACGTAAACACAGATGCAGATCAGTTTTCCATCCGCATCGATCAGAAAGTTGGCGCAAAAGGACAATTATTTGTCCGGTTCAATTTCGACAATCTAACGGGACCGACGACAAATCCGGATCAGACACTGATTGATCCGAGCTTCGGTGTGCGGTATGTAGACCGCCAGCGCAACGGGGTCATCATCTACACGCACACTGTGTCGCCTAGGTTTCTCTGGTCGTCATCGCTGAGTTTCACGCGGACGACCCCGTCGTTTGTTACACCGAACCACACCGATCCGGCATTGAAGTTCGTCGATGGCCTTTACGAGGCATTCAACAGTGCGGCGGGTTCGGTGATGTCTGCGGATGGGAATTTGTTCCAGGGGCAATTGAATTTTGCCTGGACGAGTGGGCGGCACGCGGTGAAATGGGGTGCGGAGGCGCGACTTAATCGCGACACGACATACTTCGGAATCAGTCCCAATGGCGAATATGATTTTGGGGGCGGAACAGTTTACTCGCCGGTGTTCATTCCTTCCGCCAGCGGACAGCATAATGTGCAAGTCGGCGATCCTCTACCAGACACGCTAAGTAGCCTGCTGATCGGCTATCCGTACGGGTACACGGTCGCGGTGGCGCCGCCTTATACGTCGGATAGCGCGCATATTGGGCCAGCGGCGATCAACCGGAATGATGTGAACGCGTATGTTGAGGACACGTGGAAAATCAATCCAGTATGGACGCTCGATTACGGGCTGCGATATGAGCTCTACACGCCGATTTCGGAGCGAGCGTACCGAACATCGAGTTTTCTGAATTCGTTCCCACCGGCCGGCGTTGGACAGGAATACCTGATCAATCCAAAGCCTACTTATCAGACGGATTGGAACGGCTGGGGGCCGCGCGCGCAACTCGAGTGGAATGCGCCGCAGGCCGTGCGCGTGCACGTCGGGGGAGCGATCACAGTAATTCCGCCGAATATCTGGCAGGACAATCTTCTGACGGGGTCAACGCCGTACGTTGTTTATCCACGTGTCAACGCGGCGCAGAACGGGGAGATTTCGTACGGATTCCAAATCACACCGGACGAGTTGCCGCAGGTCTACAACACAGCAGGCATGAATGTGTTGGCCAGCGGCGATTCGAAAAAAGTGCCGGCGAACACGGCGATGGACGTGAATCGATACCAGCAGGATTTAGCAATGCTGGCACCAGGTCATCAGCTCTCGCTACTGAGTCTGAGCGGGATCGACCGGCATTTTGGCAATGGCTACTTGCAGACTTGGACGCTGGGGCTGGAACGGGCATTCGGCGGCCTCACGGCTGATGTCGCGTATGTGGGAACTTCGGCGTTTCGACTTCCCAGAATGTCATATCCGAACGCGTATCCCGGAGCGGATTCGGAATTTGCTCCGTTTACAAACTTCGACAGCAGCGGAGCGGTGACGGGAGGTTTTGGATTCGAGTCGGTGATGACGGCAACGTCGCACTCATCGTACAACGCGCTCCAGACTTCATTGTCGGGAAATGTTGGGCACGGCGGTCCGTCATTGCAAGCAGGTTACACCTGGGGCAAATCGCTGGATGATGTCAGCGGCATCCTAGGAGGAACAGGATCCACCGGCGCGGTGACGCTGTTCAGCCCACAAAACCCTTTCGATACGCGAGCCGAGAGGGGGCCGTCGAGCTTTGACGTGACCAACGCCTTCACGCTGAGCGCGGCCCAGGATTTGCATTTTGAGCGTTTGGGAGTTCAGCCGGATCGACTCCGGTTGCTGACGAAGGGCTGGGAGTTTCTGAGCATCTCAACAATTACGAGCGGTTCGCCGTTTACGGTGTACTCGGGAATCCAGCAGACGGGGGCGGGGACGATTGGTGCGGACCGACCCGACCAGATCGGAATACCGGACCTCTCGAGCGCTGGCAGCTCAACCCGATCGCGCGACGATTATTTTGGGCGTGGCGCAAACAACGCAAGTTTCTTTTCCATTCCCATCGGTATCCAGGGCGGGACCGGACCAAACTCCGGGCGCTTTGGAACGCTCGGCCGTAATACCTTTCGCGGCCCGGCATATTATGATTTCGATTTTGCGCTCATTAAGACGACTCCGATTGGCCACCGGGAAAATGGCTTGGAGCGAGCGGACCTGCAATTCCGCGGGGAGTTCTTTAATCTGTTTAATATCGTCAACATGGGCCTACCTGCCAATATCATCGAGGGTACAGGATTTGGCATGATCAGCAAAACGGCGGGATCTTCGCGGCAAGTTCAGTTTTCGCTAAAGCTCATCTACTGAGGCGCGTCAAGCGGTGACTCAAGTTTGCGGGACGACATGTTATACAGCGTCGCTACGACCACCGGGAGCTGGATCAAATTTTTTGCATCGCGTTAATTGGGCATCTGGCTAACGCTTCCATTGCTAGGGGCCTTAAAACGGGAGTGCCGACGTCCATCCAGCGACTTCGGCCTTTCAGAAAGATTCTGCGGATCAGCACCGCCCGGATCGTCCACGTCTCTACCCAATTGCTTCACAGACTCTCGGTAAGCGGTCGGCGTCGTGTGTCGAACACGCCGGAAGTGACGGTTGAAGTTAGCCAGATTGGCGAGTCCCACCTCATACGCGATCATGCTTACCGTAGCATCGCTTTCCACCAGCCGCATGCAAGCTCGCCCGATCCTCAACCTGCACAGATAATCGCTCACGCTCTCGCCCACATGCTTCACAAACAGCCGATGCAAGGAGCGCGCCGACAAATTGCCAACTTCACATAGCGTCGCGATACGAATAGGTTCGTGAAACCCCTTGTGCAGGTAGTCCAATACGCGGGTCAGCTGAGCGGGCTCGCCCTCCGCCGTCGGCCGCACATTTCCAATGTTCGTGGAAAGAGCGGTGGCCGGCGCAACCGCGAGTTCTAACAGCAGCTCAAGAGCCCTGTGCAGACGGGCGCGTGGTTGCTGGCCAGCAGCCCTCTCGCACGTTTCGCGATACGCTCCGCCGCGCTTTTGTCAAATGCCAAGCCCGTGAAGGATCGCCGCAACAGCGCGCGGATACCCGAATATTCAGGACATAGATCCAGGAATCGAGTTAACCAGGGGCCCGAGAACCACACCACGATCGCGGTGTGCGGCTCCCCGCGTTGCAGGTTCGCAGTCGAGGCCCACGTATGCGGCATGTCAGGGGGCACCAGGACTAGATCGGGCGCATGATATTGACCAACATGATCCCCGATGAATCGCCAGCCCTTACTGTTTAATGTCAGCGTTAGTTCGTACTCGGGATGATGATGCCATTCGAAGGGAATTTCCGTGACGCGGCGATGGTACACCCGCAGTGAACAGCCTTTTGAAAACGTAACTCGCTCGAACTGCGGTTTCACGAGGGGGCCTTTCGGTCACGCGCCATGGGATCGGTGTCCGAATTGTATCAAAGGTTGGCCTATCCGCATCACCGCTCCCTGCCGGATTTGCCTATCATTGCTCGGCTGATTGCTGGGAATGACCGCAATCAGATCAACCTTCAGAATTCTGGATGGTAGTTATTCAAGAGGATTGGAGAACACCAGATGGCCTTCGAAATCACTGACCTGCCGGCGTCGATTCGCAGCGCAAAAAAATCACTGCGCGAAGCACTCCCCAACTACGCAGAAATATTTCAGGACGTCGAAGCGGAAATGCATCGCAAGGTCGACCTGCTCGTCAAAGAGCGCGACCGGGGACACGACGTGATCCCTACCGTGCAATATGCCGACGTGGAGGCCGGCACCGTCTCGCCCGAGATGATCGCCAAGATCAAAGACCGCGGCGCCTGTGTTGTTCGGCAAACCTTTCCGGCCGCTCAAGCCTCGGCTTGGGACGATGAAATTGGAAACTATGTCGACGAAAACGGCCTGACCGCAAAACTGGCCAACGCCGCCGTCGATAATTATTTCGGAGATCTCGCCTCCGCCAAGCCGCAAATTTACGGCATCTATTGGTCGCGGCCGCAGGTCCAGGCGCGGCAGTCTGAATCGCTCACCCGCGTGCGCATCTTTTTAAACAAGCTCTGGAAGTCAGAGAGCGAAGGGAAGCAACATTTCAACCCAATCACACTCCCGCGTATGCGGATCGTATTCGGCGCCGTCCGCCAGGGTCGGCATCGTTGGGACTATCCCCGCACGTGGATGGCGGCTCGGTGGAGCGTTGGCTCGACGAAAATTTCCGCAATGTGTATCGCCACGTCTTTTCCGGCAACTGGTGGCAGTATGACGCGTTTGACGCTGCGTGGAGACCTGAGGTAAGAGAAGTTTCGTCTCCCGCGGTCTGCTCCATGTTCCGAACCTTCCAGGGATGGACTGCACTCACGCGCCAAGGCAAAGGAGACGGTACGCTCCAACTCATTCCCATTGCGAACTCGATGGTGTATATGCTGTTGCGGGCTTTACAAGACGATGTGCCCGAAGAAGATCTGTGCGGCGCGAAGCCCGGCCGAACACTTTCCGTAAATCCCCAATTTCATAGCATCCTCTTGAACGCCTTGTCGTCGATTCCCACGATGCAGCCGGGAGACACTGTCTTTTGGCACTCCGATGTGGTTCATGCCGTGGAAAACGAACACCGCGGAACCGGTTACAGCAATGTGATGTACATTGCTTCCATACCGGGATGCCCAAAGAACGCCGCGTACACGCGAAGGCAGGCTCCTTCATTCTTATCAGGAGAGACTCCGCCAGACTTTGCGCCCGACAACTTCGAAATCGACTTCAAAGGTCGCGCCACCGTGGACGACCTTACTCCACTCGGACGCTCTCAACTCGGCATCGACGCGTCCGGAGCCAAAGTGGCGGCGCCTTCCGAAACTGCCGTATCCGCGGCAGACTAGCTGTGTCGTTAAAGACGCCGCCTTTACAGATCGTTTTCTTCTCAACTATCGTTTCACCAGAATCGGGCTTTGCACCAGCTTCGCGGCCACTCGCAGACTAAAGGAGCGCACTTGCATCTGGCTCTTATTGATTGGCTGGTAATGCTCGTCTATTTCGGGTTTGTGCTCGGCATCGGCTTCGCGCTGAGGCGCTACATCCGCAGCTCCAACGATTTCTTTCTCGCCGGGCGCTCCATTCCGGCCTGGGTTTGCGGACTGGCATTTATTTCCGCGAACGTGGGCGCTCAAGAAGTCCTCGGAATGGGAGCTTCCGGCGCGAAGTACGGCATCGTGATGAGCCATTTCTACTGGATCGGCGCCATCCCGGCCATGTTGTTCGTTGGCTACTTCATGATGCCGTTTTATTACGGATCGAAAGCGCGCTCAGTGCCCGAATATCTGCGCATGCGCTACGACGAGAAGACTCGCGCTCTCAACGCCTTTTCCTTCGCGATCATGACCATCTTCAGCTCGGGCATCAGCTTGTATGCCATGGCTCTGCTGATTCAAACCCTGGGTCTGCTCGACGGCCTGATACCCCATGCCTGGGTATTTCACTTCAGCATTTTCCTGAGTGCCGCCATCGTCCTCGGCTACATTTTTCTCGGGGGTCTCTCCAGCGCGATTTACAACGAAGTCCTCCAGTTCTTCCTGATTGTTGCCGGCTTTCTGCCGCTGGTATGGATCGGTCTCCGCAACGTCGGCGGCTGGGCGGCCATTCAACAGCGTCTTCCGGCAACCATGACTCATTCGTGGCGCGGCATGGAGCACGCCTCCACCAATTCGCTTGGTGTGGGCGTGGTCGGACTGGTGATGGGGCTTGGTTTCGTGCTCAGCTTCGGCTATTGGTGCACGGATTTTCTGGTGATTCAGCGGGCCATGGCCGCTGAATCGCAGGAGTCGGCGCGGCTCGTTCCGGTGATAGCCGCGATTCCAAAAATGTTTTTTCCGTTCGTCGTGATTTTGCCGGGGCTCATTGCCGTGTGTGTGACTTCACACGCGCTGGCCCCCGCAACTGCCTCGGCGCCGGCGGCGATCGTGGCGGGAGTTTCTGCAGCCCCCACGCCCGGTATCGCGGAAGGCCCGCAGGTCAAGGAAATTCACCCTCATGGAATAATCCCCCAGAAAGTCGATCCGATCACTGGCGAGCCGGTCCTCGACTCCACCGGCGCCCCAGTGTACAACTACGACCTGGCAACTCCGCTCCTTCTGATTCATTTTTTCCCCGCGGGAATGTTGGGCCTTGGCATCACTGCGCTCCTCGCGAGTTTTATGTCCGGCATGGCCGGCAACGTGACGGCCTTCAACACTGTTTGGACCTACGACATCTATCAGAGCTACATCCGAAAAAACGCCAGCGACTCACACTATCTGTGGATGGGACGGGCCGCCACGGTCGGAGGCATCCTGCTTTCAATTGGGGCAGCCTACGCGGTCACAAGTTTCAACAACATCTACGACGCGCTGCAACTTATTTTTTCCCTGGTGAATGCACCGCTCTTCGCAACCTTTCTTCTGGGTATGTTCTGGAAACGCACCACGGGACATGCTGCGTTCGCGGGCCTGTTAAGCGGTTCCGCCGCCGCTCTTCTTCATCATGGACTCACCATTCCTCAGGGGGCGTTGCCCGGCATACACGGAGGCTGGATCGCCACACTGCATATCTACCCAAGCGATATGGCTCAGAATTTTTGGACGGCTATCTTCAGCTTCTCGGTGAACCTGGTGGTCACTACAGTCGTCAGCGTGCTCACCAGGCCTCGGCCGGAAGGTGAGCTTGTTGGGTTAGTGTACTCGCTGACGCCGAGGCACATAGACAGCAGCTTACCGTGGTACAAACGGCCGATTTGGATCGCTTCTGGCGTCGCTGCGATGGCGCTGGTGCTCAACTTTTTATTCAGATAGGTGATTCGTCAAATTATGCTGGCGGTCAACGGTTGTCGCTGCAGTTCATATAAAAGAGAGAATCAGCAATGGGATTAGACGTTCGCCTGTCCCTCGGCTTACTGTTCCTTGCCATCGGCGCACTATTGGCATTGTACGGTCTCTTCACGATGGGTTCGGACCTCTACGCCAAATCCATTGGAGTCAACCTCAACCTGATCTGGGGCTCCATCATGATGACCCTGGGCCTACTAGCGGCATGGCTTGGTCGAAAACCTAAGTAGACAAATCAAGGAACGAGACACTACCCGCAGCGCCTCACGACCGCACTTTCCTAAACACCTTCTTTGGTCCTGTCCCTCGCCAAAACCCTGGCCGACTGTGAAATCAATAACATAGCTGCCGCCGCCGGCGCGTCGTACGGTCAAGGAACAGGAGCGTTGTCACGGAGATGATCCTATCCAGAGCTATTCGACCAAGAACCGGCCCGTTTTGGTCCCCGGCTGGGGTTTTGGCGAACCACGGGTCCGCGATCCAGCGCGCTCGGCTGGCGCGCGCGCCGCCAAAGCAGCCTCGGGTAGGCCTAGGGTACTACTGTGATGTTACCTGGCGCCCATTGGCGCCGGTGCTCCTCCTCTCTATCCTTTGTCTAGTCAAAGGGGAGATTTCTTATCATGGCTATAACTACTACAGACGGCCCGCCGACCGTACGAGTCGAGATGGGCGAACAACTGGGGCGGGCTACGGGTACTCTTACGGTCTTATTCGTCGACGCGCTTAGCACCGCATTTGCGGAAGGCCGGAACGACGCTTCCAACCAGGCAAAGAGCAATTCCCAATTCGCAGAAGCCATCAACATCCTTCAGCGCCATCAGGGCACGGTGGTGAAAACCATTGGCAGCTCGTTGATGGTGGAGTTCTCCGATCCGGTTTCTGCCGTGCGCGCGGGGATTGAGATCCAGCGTGAGTTGCAGCAAGCAAACCTGCTGTGCATGCGAGGCGAGCAATTCGAGGTGCGGATTGGTATTCACTGCGATGGTTCCTCGAACGGAATTGACGCTTTCGCCGGCGTTGTAAATGAAGCTGTGGGCATCACGAAGCGTGCGGCAGCCGGACAAATTCTCGTTTCCCGCTCTGTGTACGAACCGGCCGCTCGAGAATCCGATTTGCATTGCCAATGGCTCGACAAGTTGGCCGTTGATGGCCGCGAAAATGACATTTTCGAAGTGAGTTGGACAGAAGCACCTTCGAATGTGCCGGCGCGTTACGAAGTTCTCTCTCACATCGGCACGGGCGGCATGGGGATGGTCTACAAAGTTCGAGACCTCCAAACCAACGAAATCGTGGCCTTGAAAGTCCTGAAGCCCGGCATGGCGTCCGACCCCGCGATGCAAGAGATGCTTCGGAAAGAAGTCTGCCTGGCGCGGAAAGTCACACACAAGAATGTCTGCCGAATCTATGAATTCAATCGCTCGAACGGAACAGCCTCTATCTCCATGGAATTCGTCGAGGGCGAGAGCCTATCGTCGAGCTTGCGGCGTCACGGACCGATTCCGGTGGATCAAGCACTTGAGATCGGCCGCCAGATTTGCGCGGGCCTTCGCGAAGCTCACCTGCAGGCAATCGTTCACAGGGATCTAAAACCCGCGAACATCATTGTGGACCGGAGCGGCGGCGTGAAGATCATGGATTTCGGAATCGCGCGCGTGGTTCGCGGCGATTCTCAGATGACCGGCACTATCGCCGGCACGCCCGCCTACATGGCCCCGGAGCAGGTCGGGCTTCAGCATGTGGACGCGCGCACCGATATCTATGCCGTCGGCCTCCTGCTCTACGAAATGGTTACAGGCACCCCGGCGTTCTCCGGCGAGAATCCGATTGCGACGGCGGTGATGCAGCTTCGTGAACTTCCGAAGCGTCCTCGCGAAATCATGCCAGCACTCACGGCCGATGTTGAAGCCGTCATCTTGAAGTGCTTGCAAAAAGAACCTGAGAGGCGTTTCCAGTCGGTGGATGAACTCGAATCGGCTCTGAGAATGGAAGAAAAGACGAGTCCCGTTGCCGACAGATGGGCTTCTATCGTTCCTAAACTTCAGGAGGCAGGATTCGCCGTTCAGGAAGTTCTGAGCCACGGCGTAGAACGGGTTAAGCCCGCGTTTCCGTGGTGCGCATCGAGGTTTCGGCAAGCAGCCATCGGAAGCAAGCGAATTGCACTCGAAGCCGCCCGGAGTATTAAAGTTTTCGTTCAGGAGCGCAATTGGGGAGCGATCACCGCGGTCCGCTTTCAGCAAGCGCTCGCGGGACTTGGCATGGTGGTGCTCGTTGGGTGTGCGATTGCTTTTGGCCTGGGCCGCAGCGGGAACAACAAATCGGCGTCCTCTCACTCATCCACTCTCGCGACAGTCCAGAGTCCAGTTACCGAGCAAGGCACAGAATCGGCGCAGGCTATGGCAGATGTAATGGATGGAGCTGCTCCGCCACCAACTCATGCAGTAGACCTGAATAGCGGTTCAGATTCGCGGTCGGTCAATACATCGCTCTTAAACCGATCAACGTCTCGAGCGAATTCGGCTCAAAGCAAGAACTCGCGATCGCGGTCGTTCAACGCAAAGCAGCCGACGCGTGTCCAGGCGTCAGGCACTGCAACCGCAACTGCCGATGAAATGCAGACTGCGGACGTCACGCTTGATACGTCACTGGCTGCTCCAGTAGCGGCGAATCCTACAGTCAAGCCGGCGAATGGCGGTAGCTTTGTTGTCGGTGCTCCCGGATCGACCATTACTTACCTTGAAGTTGGATCGTCCAAGGATTCCGCTTGGGCAGACAGCGCCGTTGAAAAGCTCTCCGAGATGGGATTCCATGCCGTTTCCCGGCACAAAGGACATTTGTGGGTTCAGGCTTACCACGTTGAGGTGGGGCCTTACGCGGATCCCAAGGAACTGGAAGCCGCTGAGCAGAGCCTTGCGGCGCATGGTTTCAAGTCGCACCCAGTAAAGTAAGGGCCGATAGCGTTAGGCTATGTCTTAATCGCGATAGTGAAATTCAAGCTTGATACCGGCGACTTCTATCACGTCGCCGGTTTCGAGTTTTACTGGCCGCTTCACCGGTTTGCCGTTGACCTTGGGAAGCCTCCCAGCCGCGCCGATGTAATGTGAATTATCGTCCCGCCGGTTGATTTGTGCTGCTGCCTTTGGGGCAAACCAGCCCAGCAATTTCACAGTAGCCATTGAGGATTTCCCAATCACGGTAAGCTTGTCGGTCAGCGTGTATTCGCGCTGGTCTGTCTTGCCCTTGATCACCACGAGCGTCGCCAGCTTCTGGCGTCCCGGCGCCAGTTGCGATCGCTCGCCTTCAGCAGCGAGCTTTTGGACGAACTCACGCCGTTCCTTCGTGTCGAGCATGATCGTTTCATTGATCTGCGGAGCGACAGGAAGCGGTTTAGTCCTGGGAGTCCATACGGCAAAGCCATCCAGCTCGTGAGTACCTTCGACAAGAATGGTGTGCTTTCCGATTGTCACGGCATCGCCCGGGTTCAGCGACGTAGACTTTACTCGCTGCCCATTCACGAAAGTGCCGTTCAGGCTGCCGAAATCTTCAAGCATCAAGTGCTCATCCTGACTGAATACTCGCGCATGGCGATTCGACACCGCCGGATTATCTATGACGAGGCCATTATTCGGCGACCGGCCGATGCTGACTTCCTTTCGGCCCACCTGCAATTCCTTCAAGACCGAATCTCCAAATTTCAGTACTAGTTTCGGCATGGCACGTCCACCTCTTACGACTGATTTGCAAGGCTTCGGAGCCATTTCCCGAGGCGCCCTGCCCCGGAAAATGCTCCAGGCCGCTGCGAAAATGGGCGAACCACGATGGCCGTGATGTTGTCGCGGCCTCCGGCCTGGTTCGCAGCGTCCACCAATTGATCCGCGGCTTGTTGCGCGTCTGAGGCGCTTCGCAGGATCGATTCGATCTGACCGTCTGGCACTTCGTGTGTCAGTCCGTCCGTGCACAAGAGAATGACGTCACCTTCGATCAAAAGCTCGTCAGTGACGTCAACTTCCACCTCGGCCTCGATTCCCAAACCACGGAGCAGGACATTTTGAAGCTCGCTTGCGCTTCCTTCCTCTTCGGTCATATCTCCGTGCCGCACTTGTTCGGCGACCAAGGAATGGTCCCGAGTGAGCTGTTCGAGTTGATTATCGCGAAGGCGATAAGCGCGGCTGTCTCCCACATTGGCGACGCTCATTCGTTCGGCTTCGCAGCGAACTGCCACAATCGTCGCGCCCATTCCTTGCTTCGCGGCACTTTCGTGCGCTGCCTGCTGAATGGCTAGGTTGGCCGACCGGATCGCGCTGGCCAAACGATTGGAACTGTCGGAAACACCCGCGATGCGCTCGCCAACGAACGGGGACGTCGAATTTGAGCCGCTACCGGAACAATGCGCCAGGACCGTATCCACCGCGAGGCGGCTCGCGATCTCGCCCGATGCCTGGCCGCCCATCCCATCGGAGACGACGAACAGATTCATCTCACGCGATACGGCAAAGCTGTCCTCGTTGTTTCTACGAATGCGCCCTACCTCGCTGCGCGCGCCAAATTCCATGCTCGCCCCATTTCAAGATTCTCACACCACTCGTCGATAGACTCCGTTTCAACAACTGAACTGGCAAGGACCCGACTCGTCCTATGCAAGGAAATTCGCCCGTTAATAAAACGCTATCACCCAGAGTCATAAGCGTCGAGAAGTACCGGCAGATGCGTTTTCACAATAGTCACTTCAGTGCCAATTGATGCGGGTAAATCTATCGATCGAAGAGAGGCTGAGGCAGCACACCCAAACTTAGCGCTGTTCGCGTATCGGTGTCGCAAGCGAGTACGATGTCATGGTCGCGCTGGATTTTCGATACGATTCTGGTTTGTCATGGATGTTGCCACCCACTATTTCTCAATCAAAATCCGCGCGTCGTTCAACCAGCAAGAGAGCTCTCCGCGTATGACTTTGTCGGAGTGCCCAGAAACAGTTCTTCTTTCTTAGGATGAATGCGCGACACATGATTTCGAGGTTGGCATCGAAGCGCAGCACGGAGGTGTTGCGGAGCCCACATCAACCGAAGAGTTGCGTAATCGAATCGCCGAGACGCAATGGACTCCTGAATACCCCCACCTGATTGGAGAGAAGCCCTAGTCCTAACTAAACACTCGGAGGGCGATTACGCACCGCGCAAATACTCTTGCATTCCAAAACCACAAGGTGATAGGGACTCCGAATGCCACATAAACTTACGAACATACTTGCCGCAGTTCCCAGCGATATCGTAATCGCGCAAGCCGCGACTCCCATCCCGATCAGCCGAATCGCCAGCGACGTAGGAATCCTTTCCGAAGAACTGGAGTCGTATGGGAGCACCAAGGCCAAAGTGCACCTCTCGGTTCGCGATCGCTTAAAGCACGTCACAAACGGCAAATACATTGTAGTGACCGCAATCACCCCCACCCCTTTGGGCGAAGGCAAGACAACCACCACAGTCGGCCTGAGCCAAGCCATTGGGGCACACTTAGGCAAGCGCGTATTTACGTGCATCCGTCAGCCCAGTCAGGGACCGACGTTTGGGATCAAGGGTGGAGCAGCCGGCGGCGGCTATAGTCAGATTATCCCGATGGAAGAATTTAATCTCCATCTTACGGGAGACATCCACGCCATAACGGCTGCGAACAACCTCCTGGCTGCCGCCATTGACGCACGTATTTTTCATGAAAATTCACAAAAAGACGAAGCGCTCTTCGAGCGGCTATGCCCGCCGAACAAGATCGGCAATCGCACCTTTTCCCCGGTGATGTTGCGCCGGCTACATAAGCTCGGAATCGCGAAGTCTGATCCGAATGAATTGACATCCGAGGAACGTAGCCGCTTCGCGCGCTTGGACATCGACCCGGAGAGCATCACCTGGCGGCGCGTGATCGACACCAACGACCGCATGCTGCGCCAGATCACGATTGGGCAGGGTACTGAAGAAAAGGGAATCACGCGGACGACTGGGTTCGACATAACTGTTGCCAGCGAAGTAATGGCGATTCTCGCGCTAACCACCGGGTTGAACGATATGCGCGAACGCCTTGGGCGCATGATGGTCGCGATCAGCCGGGTCGGTGAGCCGGTCACGGCCGACGATGTTGGAGTCGGTGGCGCTCTTACAGTCTTGATGAAAGACGCCATCATGCCAAATCTCATGCAAACGCTCGAGGAAACGCCGGCGTTTGTCCATGCGGGACCCTTTGCAAACATCGCTCACGGTAATTCATCGATTGTGGCGGACCAAATTGCCTTGAAACTCGTCGGGCCTGATGGCTACGTTTTAACCGAAGCAGGCTTCGGCGCGGACATGGGGATGGAGAAGTTTTTCAACATCAAGTGCCGTTATAGCGGGCTGATTCCGAGCTGCGTCGTTTTGGTTGCGACAATTCGAGCTTTGAAGATGCATGGCGGTGGCCCCAAGGTCAAAGTTGGCCAGTCGCTGGCCGCCGAGTATTCGCAGGAGAATCTGGAGTTGCTAGAGAAAGGCTGCGCCAATCTGGTAAAGATGATCCAGAACGCCCGGGCGTTCGGAATCCCTGTCGTCGTGGCGGTGAATCGCTTTAAGGATGACACGGCAGCCGAAATCGACCTTGTTCGACGCATCGGCGTGAATGCAGGGGCCGAAGACGCGGTCATGAGCAATCACTGGGCGCGGGGCGGAGCCGGAGCGATTGAGTTGGGCAAGGCCGTGATCGCCGCCTGCGAGAAGCCCGGAGATTTTCAATTTCTCTACCCGCTCGACATGAGCATCAAAGAAAAAATCGAAACGATCGTTCGCGAGATGTATGGCGGTGCGAAGGTCGAATACTCGCCGGAGGCGGAGAAAAAGATTGAGCTGTACACGCGTCATGGATTCGACAAATTGCCGATCTGCATGGCCAAGACCCATTTGAGCTTAAGTCACGATCCCAGCCTCAAAGGCGCCCCGGCTGGATTCACGGTGCCCGTACGAGATATTCACGCGAGCGTCGGAGCGGGGTTTGTTTATCCGCTACTCGGTGCGATGAGCACGATGCCGGGACTTCCGACACGACCGGCATATTACGATGTGGATCTGGACCCGCAAACTGGCCGCGTGGTCGGACTCTCCTAAATCCTATCGATCCGAGTTGGAACAGGAAACCGCTAGCCAGAGAAGGATCGCTCCAGAGTTGCTAGCAGTTTTGTGAGTTCGGTATGTTCCTTTATGGTATGACGAGCTTAGTTATCTGGCCTGCCAGAGGATTTGGTCGAAGAGCAGTGAGAGAGTTTTTAAAAGAGGAGAAAATCCGGGCGGGGACCTTTTCCTTTTTGTATCACCGTTTGTCAGTCGCGGCGAATCGATGTCGAGTAGTGCCTTTTCACGGAACAAAGCGTAATACCGGTGCGAATTAGCCGCCCACCGCGAGCCGGTGCCAGGCTAATTCTCTGTTCTCCGAATTTCAGCGGAAACATCGTTTTTCCGGCGCAATCGATACGCCAAACCTATCCATAAGCAATTCGCTCGGGTCTACTCTATTGTCTTTACGTTGCGCGCGCCGAATGCGTTCTCCGGACTATTCACGTGCCACAATCCAACGCCTGATCTTGATTCGTGCCGCCGCGCTTGGTAGAGTGTGTCGTAATGAGTAAACGTATACTCGCAATTCAGCTGTTCCTGGCTGGCCCTCTCTTGCTCTGCGCGGCGTACGCTTCAGCCCAGGATCGTGTTCCAGTCCAGGTCGATTTGGTTCGGGCGATCGATGCCGCGCGGGTAAAGGTCGGCGACCCCGTCTTCGCTAAAGTGGCGGTGAAATGGCAGGGATCCCAGTGCACTCTTGTGCAGGGAGCTGTTCTCCAAGGTCGAATCGTGGCCCAGACCGCCCATTCGAAAACGAACAACACCTCCGAGATTGCGCTGCTGTTCGACAGCGGTCAATGCGGGGGCCGGGAAATGAAGCCGCTGCCTTTGACGGTGGCAGCCGTGCTCTCCGTGGACCCCCGCGAGGAACAGAAGTCGTATGAGAACCAGCCGCTGAGCGACGCAGTTGGCCTTAGCGTCGGAGGCTTGAGCGGCGGTCCGTCTGGGGCTAGCGTCAATATCTCACATGGCTTGAGAAGCGTATCGGCCGCAGCGGCGACCGTCGAGCTTTCACCTCCCGTATACGCCGGCCCGACCGCAGTCATGCCGGGACAGGTACTCGGCCTCAAAGGTGTGAAGTTGAATGTCGGCGGTGGTCCAGAAGGCAGTTCAGTACTCTCTACATTAGGACACAACGTGCGACTTGAATACAGGGCTCAACTCGTGCTCGTGCCGAATCTGAACGTCCCGACGCCGGTTGCCACAATCGTACCAGTGCCGGAGAGAGCATCGCCATCGGCGACGTTATTTGCTCCTGGCGGCGCAAAGGAGTCCGGGGCGCCCGCCGAGGAGGATGAAAGCGAGGTCTGCACACCGCCGCGGTGTAGTGTCGCGGTCGAATGGAACGAAGCGAAAAGCAGAAACACGAATGCTTGGGCGACCCTGTCGCTGGAAGATTTGGGCTACGCACCAGTCCGAGCGAACCACGAAATGTACAGCTTCGATTACAGTTCGGCCATCTCTTACCTTGGTCCGCAGGAAATTTTGTTTACCTTCAATCCGCATGTGTTAGTCCAGCGCAGCGTCGCGGAATCGAAGCTCTCCGATTTGCGCACGATTCGCGCCGTTTTGATCAACGTGCAGAACAGAAAAGTGGTGAAGACCGTTGACTGGAAAGTGCCCGATGCGCAGCAATATCAGTGGCCGATTGGCCAGGACCACGTGTTGGTCCACGTAGACCGGGAATTGAGGCTCTACGGTCCGGGGTTGAAACTTGAGCGCCGGCTTTCGCTCAATGGCCCCCTAGCGTTTGTACGAACCTCGCCCTCCTCCGCATATTTGGCAGTTGCGGTGATCCAGGAGCGTCACTCCGAATTCGTGCACCGGCAATTGCAAGAGGCCGAAGACCGGGAACCCGAAGAAGACGTGGAGGTCAGAGTTCTTGACGGCGACTTTCACGTTCTGGCGTCGGTCGTGCGCTCGTCGCGAGCAGCACCGCCCGTTTTGTCAGAGAACGGAGAGATCCGCTCGACGAGAACTGGCAAGAACCGCTGGCAAATAGTTGAGGATGCGTGGGGCGGACAAAAGCATGCTTTGGCCGAAGTCGGTTCCACGTGCATGCCAGAAGCGACGTCCTTGCCGCCGGATTTGCTGTTCGTGGCCGGTTGCGACCGTCACACCACTGGTAAGTGGTACCGCGTTTTAGAGTCCGACGGGAAACCCGTTCTGAAAGGGTGGTCTCCCTCTGCCGAAATCGAACACACGGTCACGGGCGATGCAGCCGGTACCGACTTCGCAGTTGGGATTGCCGATTCGGCAAACTCAATTCCTGCCGATTCAGCTTTTCAGGCCTCCGATCTTTCGGGCGAACGTATCGCTGTGTACCGCACGGAGAATGGAGAAAGACTGTTCGCAGTTAGCATTCCTTCTCCCGCGCCCACGGTGCAATCATTCGCACTTTCTCCCGATGGCAACTCACTCGCTGTGTTGCAGGGAGATCAAATCGCGTTCTATAAGGTTCCAACCGCCAATGGGCGATAGTGGCCAGAGTTTCGTGATTTTCTTAAGAGCCGCTTAGGGATTTCGGCGTCCGTTAGACTGGCATCGCGACGCGTCTATACTCCCGCCGTGCGCGAAAGCCAGTTTACGAGGCCGTGCCATGAGCTAGCCCGCCGCGAGCCAAATTGATGAGCGTGGGCAAGACGTCGCCGAACTTCCCGTCCAGCGGCTGTCCAAAACCGAAATAGATTTTTTGATACAGGGGATACAGCGAGCTATAGATCTTCTGCGCTTCTGATTCCGGTGTGAAAAGCGTGTGCGGTGGGCAAATTTTATCCTGAGCCTCTTCAACGGTTTTGAAAGTCCCTGCCGCGAGGAAAGCGAAAATCGCTGAACCGAGACTAATCACACTTTTGCTCGGCACCATAACCGGTCTTCCCAAGACGCTTGCGTAGACCTGATTGAGCACGTTGTTCTTTTGTGGAATGCCGCCCGCATTAATCACTCGTTTGATCTTCACACCATGTTCGGCCATTCGATCCAGAATGACTCGCGTGTGAAATGCGGTGCCTTCTATCGCGGCGAAGAGTTCATCCTGAGCGGTGCTCTGTAGATTCCATCCGAGGGTCATTCCGCGCAAATTTGGATTCACCAGCACCGTTCGGTCGCCGTTGTCCCAGGTCATTCGAAGTAGGCCAGTTTGCCCTGCCTTATAGCTCCCAAGTCCCTCACTCAGCGTACCAGCGTCCGTTCCAGCGCGTCTCGCAATGGCATCAAAAATATCTCCGACAGCCGAAAGGCCGGCCTCAATCCCGGTGCGGTGCGGATGCACACTTCCTTCTACGACTCCACAAACACCGGGAACAAGGTTAATGGCTGGAGTGATTCCAATGATACAGGTTGAAGTCCCGATGACATTGACCATGTCCTCGGTGCGGCAACCCGCGCCAATCGCATCCCAATGAGCATCGAAGGCTCCTACCGGAATGAGAATTCCCGACTTCAGCCCAAGCTTTTCGGCCCAGAAAGTAGAAAGCGTTCCGGCAATTTGGTCGGAAGCGAGATATTCTCCTTGAAGTTTGTCCCTGATTCCCGCCAGTAGCGGATCCACTTTGACGAGGAATTCCTCCGAAGGCAGCCCGCCCAACTTCGGATTCCAGAGCCACTTGTGTCCCATTGCGCAGACGCTGCGCTTAACCTGACCGGGATCAGTTATGCCGCATAGCGTGGCGGCAACCATGTCGCAGTGCTCAAACGCAGACACGAATTCGGCGCGCCTCGCCGAATTGTGCCGCAGCCAATGCAGCAGCTTCGAAAAGCCCCACTCGGATGAATACACGCCGCCGCACCACTGAATGGCTTGGAGTCCTTCGCGGTGGGCCGCTTCCGTGATCTCTGCAGCCTCTGCTTTGGACCGGTGATCGCACCAAAGATAGTATTCGTCCAGAGGCTCCATATTCTTTCCGACTGGAATCACGGACGAGCCAGTGGTGTCCGCGGCGAGCGCTAG
>Ga0302326_10002433_pt1 | contig 45442 bp, 30 predicted proteins | sample Palsa_T0_3_FD_202264 | JGI IMG/M metagenome (GOLD analysis project Ga0302326, IMG submission 202264) | Peat permafrost microbial communities from Stordalen Mire near Abisko, Sweden - Palsa_T0_3 | ecosystem: Environmental > Terrestrial > Soil > Palsa > Peat permafrost | place: Sweden: Abisko... | reverse complement strand
ACATGACCATGGCCGCTCTATTCGTTGCGCAGGCCACCAACACGCATCTCACTCTCACGCAGCAACTCACCATTCTCGCGGTCGCAGTTCTCACCTCGAAGGGAGCCAGCGGCGTGCAGGGCGCATCGTTCATTGCGCTCGTAGCCACTCTTTCTGTAATCCCAAGCATACCGGTTGCAGGCATGGCGCTAATTCTCGGAATCGACCGCTTCATGAGCATGTTCAGAGCTACGGTCAACGTGATTGGGAACGGGGTAGCAACGCTGGTCTTGGCGCGATGGGAGGGAGAATTGACGGGTGAAGCGCTGAGGCAAGCACTGGCCAAACCGGTATAGCCCTCTTTCGATTCGTTACGCAAAGCTCGAGGAAGATTAGTAGAATCGAGTAGGCGTGGAAGGCCGCCCAGCGGCCGACCGCGCCAAGTGAAGAGGCAAAGAAGGAGAACGAAAATGCCTGTCGTGCGAGCCTGCCAAAGCTGCGGCCAGAAAAATCGAATTCCCGCGAATCACCTTGCTGAAACGGGCCGTTGCGGCGCATGCAAGGCTGCGCTGCCGCCGGCGAACGAACCGCTGGAAGTCGATGCCGAGCTGTTCGATGAAATCACGCAGAACGCACGCGTCCCCGTGCTCGTGGATTTCTGGGCGTCGTGGTGTGGTCCCTGCAAGATGGCCGCACCGGAAGTTGCCCGCACCGCGGCGAACACGGCCGGCCGCGCCGTCGTGATCAAAGTCGACACCGAGCGCTACCCGCAACTGGCGGCCCGCTACAACGTTCGCGGCATTCCAAACTTCGCCGTCTTTAACGGCGGACGGCTGGTAACGCAGCAGGCCGGACTGGTCGACCACACGCAAATGGAAACCTGGCTGCAATCCGCCAGCTCTTCTTCAGCGGCGTAATCAAAGTTTGGTAAACTAATGAAACGGTTCTTGTAGGCGCGTAGCTCAGTTGGTTAGAGCGCTACCTTGACACGCTTGGAACCGACGGAGAATCAACGACTTACAGAGACTTTTCGAGCAGTTTCAGAGCATTTAGATAGCTGGGGAACGCTTATTGGCCCCAGATTGGCCCCATAAAATTGCCACGCGAGCGGTTCGGCGATCGTTACCGCGAAAGCATAAAAACTGGAATCCAAGAACGCAGTCCTTTAGCTAGATGAGCACATGTGGGCCAAGTCAGGTTGTCAAACGCACCGCGATACCCAAGCACCTAAGCAGCGGTAGAGTGCCATCTTCACACTTTTCCCCGATCCAATACATTCAACAACTTAACGAGGCTACCGGGGACTGCCAAGTACCTGATAGTACGTGGTAGCCAAGATGAGAACGGGGGGCCACAACGGGGGCTGAATAGTCTGTGCTTGTCCCCTGGGATTCGGACTCGCACGGGTAGATTTTCAAATGGGTCTCGCGGCCGGCGACTTTCGAAGTATTGAAAGTCTGCCAGACCAGTAATTGCTTTCTTACTGCTCATTCGCGGCTCGACCGCGTAGTCCGATGATTCGTTCCCCAAAAGACAGCTTTTTGGGAAACATTGTCTCAAGAGGCGCAACAGTTCTCAACCTCCGACCCCCTGGTCCCGAACCAGATTCTAGCGCTTGGTGAAAGTTATTGATTTCTGTAGATCGCAAGTGATTGGTGTTGAATGAGTTGCGGCCTCGTCCCAGTTCCTCGTTGATCTCTGTTGAGCTTTGATGCTTTGACCGTTACAAAATCGTCTACATTCGAGGAATATCGCTAGTCCGATTAGGCGAGATTCTTGAACGGGACACTCCTTTGCTCGCAGCGGAACCGCATGCGTCCATCGGTTAGAGGGATTTCAGGAACGTCTGAATCTGGTTCTTCTCAATGGGGGTCAGATGGTCGTAGCATTGGCGGACTTTGGTTGCTTCTCCGCCGTGGCGGGCGATGGCTGCTTCGGTGCCGGGGGAGTCTCCATCGTGCATGAGGCCGTGGCGGAATCGGAGACCCCATAGCGGTGCGGTGCGGAACTTGTTTGCGGTGGATTGGTCCAGGTATTCCGGCTTGGCAGCTTGGGGGATGCCGTCTCCTGTACCGACATCGTGCAACAGGAAGTCGCTGTAAGGATGAATGACCGCATTGCCAAGGAACTTGGGGACCTTGTACGTGCCGCCGTTGATGCGCGTCCCTGGCGGCAGAGTCTTGTAGGTCGGAACGTGACAAACCGCACAGCCGATCTGCTCGAAGAGCTTCTCTCCTGCCTGCGCGTCGGAGGTTGCAAATAGGAAGGCATCGCGGGTTGGCGGACTGGTGTGGCGGACTTCATATGCCAGGCGTTCCAGTTCGGTCTTGTGTGTCTTGGCGTCAGGAGTGTCGAAGGGTGTGGGGTTGTCGCTGGCCGGGTGCGTGGGATATTCCTCCGGGTAGAGGCGGTTGCGCATCCCGAGTTCGTTGCGTAAGGAATCAGCGCACGAGGATATCAAACTGCTGTGCTGGCTCTTCCAGCCGTAGCGGCCGGCCCGCATTTTAGATGAGGATGCGCCTGCTTCGAGCGCCGGAGCACTGACAACTGCGCCTGCGATCCCCAGGCTGGCTTGACGTTGTTGTCGTTGGGTGTTCTGCTCAATGTCGCGACTGGCAATGGCCTCAATGTACCCATCGCCGAGCAGGCTAAGGGAGACACGCTCGCCTATGATCTGTTTTGCCGAGCCGGCGCTTTGCTCAGATTCTCCGTTCCGATGATGAATTCCACCCTCAGAAGCCGGCACGAACATTCCCTCAGACGACGTTCCAATCCTCTGCACTGTCATCAAGCTACCGCCAAACCTGGTTGGCAGATTGTGGCAACGTTCGCACGTTGCGGCGTTGTGTGGGTAAGCGTCTGCTTGACTAACCCCCACGACCTTTAGCGCTAGAAGAAACAGGTAAACGATCATGACGCGGAACAGAGCGAACGGCAAAGGCCCCCTTGGGTTCTTATCTCGGCGAAAGTACCGCGCTAACTATGCGACTCGCCCATCAACGATTCATTACGTACTGATGAAGCAGCAACCGTATCTCGTCCTCATCGAGGCTCTCTGAAAACAGGTCCATGCCATTGAAGTCCGGCCACATGCGAAACCCGAGTCTCAGGATCGAAAGAACTCCTCGAATTGTTTCTGGGGAGTCCGGTTTGAAGTAGTAGTGAGCAAGCCGACCAAACATCTCGGATTTCATAATGTAGCCTTCCACTTCCACGACGGGACTGCGGAACCAATCGACAGCGACAGAGTCTATTAGGGTAAGAGGGGATTCGAATATTAAATTCCCAGCATCTCCAGGAAGTCGTTTTCGGTTGACCGGTGCTAACAGCATATAAGGGGTGCCGAGCGGACTGATCGTTTTCTCCAACACGGCAACTTCATCGAAGAACTGACGCTCGACGGCCTTCACATGCAGATAGAGATTTAGGTCCCGCCCAAGCAAGGCGCTGATTATGTGGGAAAATTCTGCGGTAAAAGTGCTAGGGTCGGGTGGCCCGGGTGGCGTGGGCCACCCGACCACCCGCTGGACAGGACACAGCGAATAGATGTGACAATCCCCCAAGGCCGTTACATTCGAAAACATCCGGTCATACCGACCAAATTGGAAGAAACCTCCCAGTGTTTTGGCCCCAAACCATGACATGTTCAAAACCGACTGGGTGATTTCTCTGAGTTCAAATTGTTCCATCACGGGCGAATTCCTCTTAATTATGGGCACGGTCTCTTATTGCCTGGAGGCTTGGGCCCAGGTTTTCCTCCCTTCGGCCACCACCATTGGTCTGGATACCAAGGCGATGATTTTCCGAAACCTACGTCCCAGTGTGGAGGGCCGTGTGCAGGATCATCGTGCCAATGCCACCAATCACTGTCCGGATCCTTCCAAGTATCAGGCTTGCCATTCGGTGCGGGCAACCAGCCGGCTGGTGGGTTCAAAGGATCCGGGAAAGCACCAGGATTAGAAGGGTTAAATTGAATAACATAATCTAAGGCACTCCCGGCTGCATATCCGATCACACCCCCAATCGAAGTACCAGCCGCAAGCTCCGCTGGAGTTGCCAAGACATTGAGTCCCCCGGTACCTACATCTACAACTAACGACCCACCAGCAGTAAGCGCGAGCCCGGCGGTCGCACCGGCGGCTGCCCATGATTGTGCGTACTGCAATCCGGAAGGATCGACGTTGTCTGCTGGATCATTCTGCACATACTGGTAGAAGTTGAGACTGCCTCCCTTGGCCCCGATGGGATCTTCACTGACAAACCGATGCAGGGTCGGCGAGTAGTACCGTGCGCGATAATAATACAGCCCATTCCCATCGTTTTCGCGTCCCGTGTATTCAAATACATTGGCGCTGCTGCCGCCCCCGGTATTTGTCGTGTTGCCGTACGGATCATAGCCATATTGGGTTGCGAAGTTTCCGGATGAATTCGTCAGCGCAAGCACGCTGCCTAAAACATCCGTGATCGGACTGTATGTTCCTGTCGAATCCGTGCGGGTGAAGAACTCGTCCATGCCGCCAAGAATCCGATTCGCGACCGGCGTCGTTCCGGAAAGCTCCTGTCCCGCGTTCCAACCTTCATACAGCAAACTATTCCCCGCGGCGTTGAGAATCCGCCGTCCATATGAATCATATTGAAAGCTGAGGCTTCCGCGGCTAACGAGTTGATTGCGCGCGTTCCATGTGTAGGCCGCTGCGCCGTCATTCAGAATATTTCCGTTGGCATCGGAGCTGATCGTCGTTCCGTTCCAGTTCGTTAGTTCATTGGCTACGTCGTAAGTCGCCAAAGTCATCGCCTGTGGGAAGCCCGTTGCAGCGAGACTTCCACCGACCTGAGTGCGGCGGCCAACAGCATCGTATTGGTAACCGAGAGTGCCCACCGAGGTCGTCCCTAACAGATAGCTCATGCTGTTGATGCGCGAGTCATTATCGTAGCCGTAGGTCAGCACGATACCGTTGGGCAAAGTCAACGAAGTTCGTCGGTTGGCATTGTCATAACCGATGAGCGTGCTTGTGCTTCCCTGCGCGACTTTGTAAAGTCGGCTTGCATTATCGAAATAGTAATTAACAGTCGGCTGGCCAGACACGGTCGCCGTTTGCAGCCGACTGTCGTTGTCGTATTGGTACGCAACGCTGCCCTGAGGGGTCGTTTCTGAGGTCAGCCGGTCAAGGCCATCGAAAACCGGCGTGATCGTCCCGGAGCTGGAGTCGACGATTTTTGTCAGCCGATTGCCGCCGTCATAGGTGTAGTTAACGGTGCTCTCGTAGGTTGGTCCGGGCAATGTTCCGTAACCGGCGAAAGTGCGGCGGTTGATTCCATCGTACTGATACGTAGCGACTTTGCCGCGGCGATCGGTAAAGCTCGTGAGATTGTTGAGTTGGTCGAAAACGTAGGCTTCCTGCCGCATCAGAGGATCGGTGCGGGTCTGGAGATGATCGAAGTTGTCGTAGGTGTAGACCGTCTTGTTGTTAGTTCCTTGCTGTCGGGCATCCTGAACGGTCTGCAAGTTCCCATCGAGGTCATAGGTGAGGGTGCCGATTCCCTGCAAGGGGTCCGTGATCTGAATGAGCTGATTAAGGTTGTTGTATTGATACTTTGTTAGGTGTCCGAGGGAATCGGTTCGCTGGGTCAGGCGCCCTATGGTGTCAACGAACATCGTTGTTGTGTTTAACAAAGGATGGCTCATCAGATCTTCCGGATAGTACGACCGGTCGAAGATTGACCGTGCAAGTCTCGAGATCTCAGTCCTGACGTAGGCCAAACGGTCGCTGGTTACGGCAATACCATATTCCGAATATTCTGCATAGCATCTCCATTCCCAAGCCAGATCCAAGAGGCGCTCCTCTCGCGTCTGAAGCACGCGCCCAACGCGACTACACCAAACTAAAGGATCTACGCCGAGGGCCAAACCGTGTCCGAGGCGATCGCCTTCTTCGAGCCGAAGATACGATATGGCTTCATCAAGCCGCCGCAGTCCGGTGAGAAGATGCACAAAGTCTTCGCCTGCGTGCGTGCTGAGACGCGGCGGTGGTATGCCAAGTTCCCCACGGTTCTTGAGGTGACTGGCTGCTTGTTGGCCGGCTTCTCGAACCCAGCGGATTAGGGGCGCCATAACCCAGATTGGGACGCCAGCTTCGTCTGTACAGAGATCGATACCGCGGAAAGTACGTAAGGTACGTGGGTGCTTCTGGAAAATACTTACGAGCGCTTGAGCGTGGCGCCGCTGCTTAGAATAGAAGCGTGCGAACCGGCATCCAGTAGGATTGCCCGCATCTTTGAGGGGCTTCCCACTGTGTTCTCGGACAGTCCCAGGGTAGGAGTGGTCCAAACCGTACGCGTTCAAGCCGCCACTTTCCCAGCCTCCACCGCGCTTGCGGGAAAAGTGAAAAAGAACTCCCACCTCAAGTCTGCTAGTTTGGCTCTTGTCTTCACTGCAATGAGGACGCAGCGAACCAAATCCCGAGTCGTGGATGGGGAAAATCGCTTCCTCCACTTGGCGAACCTTCTTGAGGCAAGCAGATACGCCGTCTTCAGTCCCGAGACGAACTTCGAGTGAATGTAATCCAGCGTCCTTACCACAGATGCGCGCCGCCGTACTTGCCAGCAAGCCGTCGGAGATGCCTTTTCGTAGCGGCTTGATCCGTGGGAAAAAACGCACAAACCATTGCAATCCGGGCGTTAGAGGTCTTTGGACCACGTGGCGATAGAGTAGACAACGGACTCGTATCACCTGCCAGAATAAGTTGGCGAAATCGCTGTCGTGTTCTTTGGTTTGTTCGATGTGTCGTAAAGCTGCCGCGACAAATAAGGTTTCAGGGCTGCTGCCCTCGGCCGGGTGCCATCCGACAATTCGCGCCAATGGGTCGTTCGCAAAGACGTCTTGTCGGCTGCTAGGGTTGTAGAGTGTTCGCAATGCATGTTTTTCGGTCTGACGAATCGCGCATTAGGTTTGGCGCGTAGATCAGCCGACGGTAGAGCGCGCGGGTCTGCGCGTAGCGTCTGGCTAGACGCTCTTTGGATTGCACGTCCAGGCTGGGTGGATGCGATTCAAACCATTTTCCGCGCCTCAGTTCAGAGAGCAAAGTGACGAGACGGCCGCCTTCGATGAGATCAAGTTGTCGGGCTGGGTAGCCATATGCGAATTTCAGAAGGTCACTTACTGACGAAGTAGACGGTGGGCCGGAAAAAAGCCACTGAGATAAGAGGAGTCGAACAACGGCAACATGTACAAGCCAAGTGCCAAGATAAAGCCCATGTTCAAAGCAACCTCCGACACTCTCGAAATCACAGTAAGCGGTCTCATTAGTCGTTAGAGTGCGCATCAGATTCGCCCAGGCGAGGGAGAAGTCAAGGGCGGCTCTCAGATGGAGGTGTGTCTCGGCGAACCGTCTGTCGCGCAGCATCTGTTGAACGATCGGGTTAAGAGGAAAGGGATCCGCGTCAGGATCAGGGAGGCCTCTTGCCGTCCGAAGAAGATCGGGAGGCAAAGCCCGGCACATCCAACTCCAGCGGAGACGAGATTCAGGTCCCGCCGGTCGAGAGGAGTCCGTGGCTGAATTAGTCAGTTCGACTGGCCGTCCACGCGTATCGAGATAGCCTTCAGCCAGTCGCCGTAGATACTTTGACAGGGATACAGGATCACAGCTCAGTTGCTCAGAACTAGCGCTGTGGAACCAGAGTTTGTCGCGGACGGTTGTCGCCTCGTCTAGCGGGAAGGAGGGAAGCGCACTCAGAACATCTCTTTCTGCCGCCCGCCAGAGATGCTCCTTGTCATTTCGGCTGATTAGGGGATCAAGAGAGGTTGTTCCTAAACAAAAGCTAGCTTCCGAGGCGAGCGGAAATGCTGCCAGCTCGGCTTCCAAGTGTTCGAATGGGATCGCAGCTAGACGCGGAGCACTCACGGCCGTGATGCCTTAGATCCCTTGTTTGCGGTTGTTGCGTCGGGCACAACCTTTCTTAGTTCATCAATCTTTCTTTTCCATCCGTCATTGTGTGCAGTGACCGTGCGATCTTTCTTGAAGCTTGCAATTTGCTTCAGTTCAAAGCGATCGGCGCCTGCGTCTGCGAAGCTATCATAGTGATCATTAATGACTACCCAACCGGCGATCTCCCAGAGGCGTATGTATTCACTAATCGGAGGTTGCTCTTCGGATTCAACGCTCTGTTTATCATCCAGCCATTCGAGCCCGCTATTCCAGAGGCACAGGAATCGATCACAATGTTGAAATGTCTCGAAGTCCGGCATTGGGAAGTGTTCGATTGTTGATTCCTTTCGGCAGACGGCCCATCCCAAAATGTTGTTTGGAAGATCGATCTGAATGTCATTCGCCGGTTGCGACAACTTCAATGTCCTGCACAGACGCATGACAAGATTTCCGGTGACGCTATAGGTATTCCATCGCCACGCGAGATCATGTAACAGAATGATCCACGCCGTCGGGCGCGGAGGCAGATTGTTGAAAGGGCTTTGTTCCTCACGGTCACTATTATCCTCTAGCACGATCCGCAGTAGAATATTGTTCGTACCGCCCTCATTGGCATCTTGATTCTTGGCTGCTCGTGAACATGTCGAGGCAGAGCTACTAGCTGATTCATCATTGACAGTCAAATTCCAGGAACGCTGTTTTCGAACCCATAGTCGACCTGGTATTGGTTTCCGCCAGGGCCAAGGATCTGGTTGCAAGCACAGACGATCTAGTTTGAAGTGGATGTCTTCGAGAAAATAATGTCGTGTTGGCAAGACCGCCTCAAGGACCTTCTGCTCATCTTCGTTGAAGAAATTCTGCTCATCTCTCACAAGGTTCACGATGTCCTTGACGCATGAGAGCAGCGGGGGAGCATCTTCATCGCCGATTTTGTAGACCTCGTGCGCAACGTTTTGTTTTCTTCTCACCTCGCGGAGCGCTGACCCGAGATCCATCATCTCCCGTGGGGTTGCATCGAGAATCTGGAGGGCACTATATGCGCCACGGGCCTTCATCCGCATCTGGCTTACGAGGCTGTCTTTCTTGGATGCTTGCGCTGTAGGGTGTCCGATTGCTCCGTGTTCCCTCTGGTCTTTCTCCTCCGAGCTAAAAGGAGGCGAAATCAGAAACTGGAGAAGAGTTTCAGTTGTGCTGTTTTTGTGAACCGGATGATCTAGCGCTACCTGTTCCAGCAAATCTCCGAGTGTCTCAGTTGTGCCACTATCGGGACTACCGACATCAATGTCCAGAGCTTCATACCAATCCATCGGTTCAATCGTCGCTCGCTGTCCCGGAGGAAGTAGCTTGCGCAAATAGCGCGCGCGCAGCTCTCTGGCACGAGTGAGGGCTTGGCTCAAACGTTCTGACTTGTCAGGGAAAAGTTGGGTTCCAGCCACCGCCGTCCAATCCGCAAGAGATTTCTCTATGAACAGAGCCTCAACCGTAGTAATGTCGCCCATTACTAAGAAGAAAAGCCGCGGTATCGAAATCATCCTCAACAGGCGTAGCAATTGGAGAGAGGCGTTAGGTTTGAGATAAAAGTCATCGACGGGAAGAACGAAGAGGGTTTCTTTTCGACATCCTCCGCATTGTTTGTTTGCGAGCTTTCCGAGTGCATTTCTGAGACGCTCGTTTACGCCGAGTCGCACACGCTGTGTTCGCATTACTTCCTCTGAGTATGTGTCAGGATCGAGAGCACCAGCGCGGGCCTTTAGATTCCCCTCCCAAGCTATCCCTATGTCCGTCGCGAGTGCCTCCAATTCCTTTAGGGCCTCTTCACATCCCGACGTGAGGGCAGAGTTTGAAAAACCGGAGTTTGTTTCATCAAGTGCTCTGAAAAGTCGTACGAGCACTGCGGCAAGAAGGTTCTCCCCTTCGTCTCCGGCTACTTCTAGATCCAACGGCTCGAGCAAGCGAACCGATCTGCGTAGATTACTGAGATCAGCGACGTAACCCTTGCTATACTCCTCCGCTACATTGTCGGATTTGCTGAGCATTGCGCTCAACGTGAGATACAGCGTCGTCTTACCTGAGCCGGGCTCGCCAGAAACGAAGAAGATTCCGCTGGCGCGCTTCTTATCGATGGGAGGATCGCCTTCGAGTTGGTCGCTTCCCTTTACACTATCGGCAGCCGCCTTCAGTACGTCTATGATGCGGTTCAGTACTTCCTTCGCTCTCTTTTGGTGGTGCCAATACGGAATGGGACGGCCCTCGGGTCGCAGAACACTGCCAGTCATCAGCCGACCTCCCTGTTGTTGTTGAGCATCGCGACCTCTCAAGATCGGATCACCTAAAAAAGGCCTATTGAGTATACTCCGGTAGAGAGTTTTTCTTCTCGGGGCGCCACTGTCAACTTTACTCGTGATTTGCAGACGTGTCGTCAACTGCTAGAGTAGTTGAACCCAGAGAGTTCGGGCATGATCCATCTGCGAACGGACTTGTTGCGGAGAAAGTGGGTGCAACGGGTACAGAAGAGCTTGAGAACGCAAGGCTATTACTACGAGCCTGACTTCTGCAGCGATACGATCGAACCAAATCCAGTCTTAATTGCGGCTAGACTGCTGGGCGATATATATGTGCCACCCCACACCAGCAACTGCTCGCCTGTTATGCTCACGCATCCGTCACGTTCCGCCCCACAGTGGCGGCCGTTCGATAGGCAGACAGCGATTGGATGGCATAATGATTTTTCAACCCGTGTGGGCAGACCTGAGCTGAGTCTATCTTGGATTCGACGAGGAGATCCGACAGGGTCACAGGGGGGATCGTGGCGGCTCGCGTCAGCCTCTGCAGTGATAGCAAGCATTGGCGCGAGCAAAGAAGGCAATCGCCTCATCGCGAACCTTTCGAAGCAAGCGGAACCGTTCGGCTATCGGGATGCGGGTGGTTGGCGTGCGTTCCGAGTGGTTCTTAAGAGTGGACAATCAAGTCGATTGGGACTGCGCTTCTATAGAAGAGCTCTTGAAGATGGCGCATGGCTTCGATTCGGCCGGATACCGGATCATACGAGCGAGATCGTGGCGCGAATTGAGGAGGCCGCTGATACGGTCGGCGAAATGCTGTGTGCAAATACAGGCGCACTCCTTGTGGTCGATAATAGGTTCAGCCTCCATGATCGGACAGAGCAACAGGTCACTGTTCGAGCAAATCTCCGCAGGCAGGCATGGCTCTGTTTTGTTAAGAAATTACATCAGCCCCTGAGATCAAGCGGGCCTCGGGAATGGAATCTGCGCTAAGGCCGCTTCGCTAACAGGAATGCACTGACAGAGCGACATAACAACTCGCCGCGCCAAGAATCAAGCACTTCGATATCTTCGAAACCTACCGTCGCTGCTTCGGCCGCCACTTGGCGCGCGTCAGCAGCACCTAACAGATGCTCTTCGAATACGAGTTCGTTGGAACTCTTGCAACCGTAAACGTACTGAGCCCGCAACTCATTCGAATGCTCCGGAACTTGCTCAAATCGATAGAGGAACAAGACGTCGTTAGGCTGGCCTTCGGGCCCCGGCTCGCGATCTTCGTTGAGCACTCCGGTTGCATTCGGAGCATGAACAATCTGCAGAACGAGGTGTCCATTCGGACGCAACGCTTGGAAGAACCGATCCAGCGTCTTCTTCCCGTCCGCTAAAGAACGTACGTAATTGAACGACCAACTCAGAGAGACAATAGCATCGTAGCTTGCGAATTCAGCCAACTCTTCCATTTGCGCGATACGCACGCGCTCAGCTCCAAGTCGCCCCGATGCGATTGAGACCATTTCTGCAGATGCATCGATCCCAGTGACTTCAAACCCGGCAGCTAGGGCTTTCTCGAGGAAGACGCCCGTGCCGCAACCCACATCGAGAACGCGGCACGGCGGAGATGGAAGCCGTGACAATACAAAGGCGTGATCGTGTTGATAGTGTAGAGGCGGGGTGTGCCAATCATATCGATTGGCGGAGCTACTGAACAAGGCGTAGGTCATAAAATCATCCCAGGACGTCGAGTCGCGTGAGGCTATGAACAGTTCGTTCGAATACAGCACGGGCCAACCTGGAGTCACCTATTGGCTCACGCAGCCGAGCTTTAGGGGCGGCCTGGCTCAGAGGTTGGAGGCAGTGTAGAATCCGGGTCTTCATCTTCTCCGAGCGAATGCTTTTCGGGACAATTTTGCCGAGCGCCTTCACCAACTCTCCAACGGTCGCATCTCGAACCCAATCAAAGAAAGAGGCCGTCCCAAGAGGGATCGCCTGCGCGTGAAGGCGGAGACCAGTGGCGGAGCATAGTGGGCACACGATGTGGCGACTCGTGGCACGAATCCGCGTAACCCACTCACTCGCCTTGCTTCTGTCTACCTCATATAGAATTGCCCCGAAGAGGCCATTCCAACGCAGCCACGAGCCCACGTCTTCTGGGTCAGATTGAGTGTTCTTCAGGAAGCTACCTGGCCCTGGACGTTGCCAATAGCCATGCAACAGGATTGCGCGCTCGTCGGGTTCGAGCTGCGCGAAAGCCCGTCCGGCTGGCCAGAGTCCCTCTGCGGTCATTCTCTTTAGAAAAGGCAATAGGACACTTCTGCGGATGCCGCGCAGAACGCCAAGGGCCTCCGGTCGGAAGAACTTCTCACTGCCGGGATCCACTTTTGTTGTTGCCACCACGAGTCCTTCGTCAAAAACCGGCACATATCCGCTACCCATGCAGCTGGGGCACCGTCCCGCAACGTGCGAGCGACAAAGATTCGCTGAGTTCGCGGCGAGAGGAGCAACCACAGGGACATTCAGCGCGAGATGGCGCTTTTGAATGGTCATGAGCACCCCGTGAGATTTCTCCCACAATTCGACATATCCTCCGCCGATTCCCAAAGCATCTTGTATACAACGACGCCGCTCATCCAAAGCGTTACCCTTCGGTTGAAACCGTTTCCCGGTAGCGCGGATGTTACCAAGTTTTTCGGTGTTGCGGAGAGCAGCGGTGGGCTCAAGTCCCATGTGTGCGAGTCGCCGTTGGGCCGCGTCGAAAACCGTAATCGGAAGCCTTTTCCCCCAAACTCGGAGTTCTTCGATCAATGGGTGGATTCGTAATTCCGCCTCCGGACGTTCAGACCAACGCCGAGCCATGTGATCCGGTTTTTCAACAACGTCGTCAGGCTCGTCCAGCAGCAAACGACCGAGCTCAACATCCAACCCGCCAATCTCATACGGCCGCGCTGTTGCTGCTTCGGGATCAAACATGACAGCCAATCCTTCGAAATCCACAGGATCAAGATCTTCTGCGGCTACTTCCTCTCCTAGCAACCGCCTGAGCCAATGTCGTCCGCTCCGTGCCGCCGTCTCAGAATTCACTGGACGATGCGTTAGGTTCGGAGAGCGTCTCTTAGCCTTGCCAGTGCGAGATATATGCGGAGTATCCTCATTGCTCAGCACGCGGCCCGTCGGTGTATCACGCTGAGCAATCGTTTCGGGCGGGCCTTGGCCAACAACGCGTCCGCCATGAGGCCCGCCACCAGGACCGAAATCGATTACCCAATCACTCGCCCGAATCAGGTCGAGATTGTGTTCCACGAGGACGATGGTATTTCGCCCTTGAGATACAACGCGATCCAGTACTTGCAATAGTTGTGCGACATCATGAGGGTGAAGTCCAGCCGAAGGCTCATCCAGTACGAGGAACAATCCATCCGGATGCTCCCTGCCCAAAACGCGCGCCACGCGAAGGCGCTGGTGTTCACCGCCGCTCAAGCGATCGATTCTTCGACCAAGGGTAAGATAACCAAGGTCCAGGGCGACCAATTGATCCAGTAACGATTTCCATCCAGTCGCGCCACTAAATGGATGATCGAGCAGTTCGGCAATCGGTAGTTCGAGAAGGTCTGCGATGCTAAGTCCTTCGACGCGCACACTTAACGCTTCTTCTCCGAAACGGCGGCCGCCACAATGGGGGCATAAAACCCATTTCTCACCGTCCTCAACCTCTCCCAAGCCAAAACACGTTTGGCAACGACCAGAGCCCGCGTTCCAGCCGAAGTCTGTTGCCGTCAGCCCCCCCCGACGTGCTTCTGCTGAGTTCGCGAAAATCGTTCGCAGATCATCAGCTACTTTCAATAGCGTCGCAACCGTACTGCGCCGCTGGGCAGTCGGCGCGCGGGGTTCCAATGCCAGAACCGCGTGAATACTCTCGATGCCTTCGATGTGCTCCCAAGTTCCATCAGTCCATGTGAAGCCTTCAGCCTCAACGCGTCCTGGAAGGGCATCGGCCAGCGCCGGCACAAGGATTCCTCGTATAAAGGTGGATTTACCTGAGCCAGACACTCCGGTAACGCAGACGAGACGCCCGAGGGGTATGCGACACGTGATGTCGGAAAGCGTGTGAAGCCGCGCGCCCGTTATTGTCAAAGATGGATCGCGCTTGGTTACGGCGATCCGTGTTCGCTCGATGCGTGGATATGAGTCCGAAGTAAGAACACTTTGGGGCGGTCCATTCTTAGTAACGAGCCCTCCCTGCTGACCCGCTCCTGGGCCTAGCTCCAATACGTGGTCAGCAACAGAAGCTAGTGAGAGGCGATGCTCATTGAGAATGAGTGTGTGCCGAGTCTTCAGTTCAACCAAGGCGCTCGCGAGGCGTGCTATGTCTTCTTCGTGAAGACCGCGTGCGGGTTCATCGAGTAATAGAGCCAATCCCTGACCTTGGGCGCGAAGGAGTGACGCCAGCCGTGAGCGACGGCTTTCCCCTTCACTCAATGTTGTCATGCCACGATCACCAGAAAGGTGACCAAGACCAGCCGATATGAAGGCTTCGGCAGCAACGTGGAGGTTCGGTCTGAGGGACGCCGCCTCGTCGGGGAGACCACGATCTAGCTGTCCTGCGGGTTCAGCCAACTGCCGCAGTTCCTGAAATGTCAATTTGAGCAGTGACGACACATTCCAACGGCCCAGTCGCAGCGCACGCGCGGCTCGAGACCAGCGCGTTCCGTTGCACTCGGTACACGGACCTTCCGTGGCCATTGCAGCGAGAGCACGTGCCGAGGAACTAGAGCCCTCTGCACGTCTGAGGATAGCCGCGGTAAAACCGGGAAAGGGACGTGGCACACTTACCTTGCGTTTTGTTCGACGGTCGATGTCGGCTATTGGCTCGCCTGCAGAGCCACAAAGAACTAGGCGACGCGCGTCCTCACTTAGGCGTTTCCAGGGTATGTCGGGTGAAAAACCTCGCAACCCGCGCAACCCCTCAATGGTCTCGTGCTGGATGTTGACATAGCGGTAGTTCTTTTCGGTCCAGAGCGACAAAGCTCCATCGTGCAGACTGCGCTCGGGGTGAATGATCAGCAAATCCGCACTGATCGTACGAACCCGACCGAGTCCCAGGCAAGCTGGGCAGGCGCCACCACGCGGATTCGACGGCGAGTTAAAAGATAACAAGGCGTCACTGGGAGGAGAAAACGGGAATCGCAGGTCTGGATGAAGCCAGTGCTGTGAACTGTCGAGCAACACGCCGCGGTCGCCGTGTAACTCCCTGGGTAAGTTCGACCCCTGGTGAAACTCGACGATGACGTCGCCGCCGATTTCAAAGGCGAGTCGAAGCAAATCCCGCAACTCTTCGTCTGCGCAGGGCACTTCTGTACGACCAATTTCGGCTTCAATTAAATGTTTGACACTTTCCGAGAGAGGGCGAAACTGTTCCAGGTTTACTTCACGGCCGGTTTCGCGACGGGAAGCTGCATCAGTTTCGCTACGGACGATGGCGCGAGTCAAACCGTGGCCACGTAGCAGGTCGACAGCGCGTATCCCATTGGTTCGTTCCCAGCGAGCTACCACGGTCCATACTGAGATCGAGCCACTATAGTGATTCTTAATCCACGCTCCGTAAGTGGCAGTCGATGGCGGTGGAACGAACTTCCCGACTTCTTCTGCCCATGGCCTCGAATACCGACGAAAGTACATGCGCAATAGGGCGAGCAGCCCACTGGAAGTTGCAACTGTTGTTCGTCGGGAGGCGCGGAACCCTCCCTGACTGAAATGCACGCATGCGGGAAGCGGGCCTATGAAGGCCGGCACATCTTGGTCTTCAATATGGGGCTGACGCACGCCGAGGAAACGGTCCATTCGCGCGTTCGCCTCAGTCGCGAGAGTATCAGCCAAAAGCGAACTCTTGCCTGAGCCGGAAACCCCGACCACCATGGTAATCTGGCCCAGAGGAAAGGCGACATCTACACTGCGAAGATTGTTAGTACGCGCCCCGATAATCTCGATTTCATTTCTCATGAGCCTTTCAGTTCCTTGCTTGCATGAAGAATGAAGATGCTTCGGGCAAGAAAATCCGTCGGAAACTTCTTGAATACAACAGAACACTCACCACGATAGTGCAGCGTACGATGATTGGAAAGAAGCAAGATATCTCCTGAATCCAGTATGAATGGTTCCGAAACGGACAAAGCTGCGCTCGCAATAGAGGCGATCTGTTCCTGCAGCGCCGGCAGGGGACCTCCTGAGCGCCGTGCAGCGGCTCGTAGCGTTTCGGGATGGTAACGAATGGCACCGTTCTCAATGATGCATCCATCCCAAGTTGATACTGAGCGGTCATTTAACATCGTGACCTTATCTTGGGTGAGAAAACGAAGCATGCTTTTATCATCGCATTTATCGAAGAAAGCAACCAGGTCGGTTAAACGGGCTACCCGATTGGCTCCAAAGTGCGGTGATCCTGGATCAGAATCGAGGCATTGCATCGCAGTGATAGCCGGCGGCTGAGATTCAGTGTTTAGATCTGTATGAAATTCCCCCTCGCGAATCGTGTGTGACAGGTCGGTTGTCCAGGGCGACATTTTGAAATGTTTGATAATTTGTCCGCCTCGATACGTACGAAACATTGCTCCAATCGTTAGTGTGGCAACCAGTAGAGTTGCACCGTCGGCGCTTACCGGGAGGCCTTTGACAACTACGTGATCTCGGGATGCTAATGCGGTCCGCATTTCGCCGGAAAACCTGCGCCATTCACACGATGCCAGGAGTGGCAACGATCCGATATCATCTGTGCGGATGATTCGCTCGAGGGATTCCAATGCATCGTTGGAGGAGCAAATTGATCGGATGGATGCGGCAATCTCAGATGATGCCACAACCACGGGGGGACGGTATCCGTTCACGGAAGCTTCACAAAGCGGAAGAGCAACTTGTGACGATAGTGGTGCTCAAGAAGCTCGACCACTGAAGAGTAGGTAAACTTGGCGAGGTCAGGGTCGTAGATGACCCAACCATCGCGTCGCAACGGACGAAGCGATGCGTGCAAGCCGGCGTTTATGCCTGCGCGCAGAATATCAAATGGGCTACGATCGACGACCACTTTCCCTTCAGTTCGAAGTTGAGCGCTCCATCGCGGCCAGATCGGATTCTCCGTGTGGCATCCCGAAACTACGAAAGCCGTCCCGTGAGTGCTTAGCGTGCGCGAGACTTGCCCAAATAGTCCGGAAAGATCGTCGACCAGATGAAGGACTTCATGACAGGTCACGAGGTCGAGACTGCTCGGCGGGATTGTGTTCCAGCGCTCCGGAGGTAGCACTGCTACAGAAGAGGCGAGCTTGTGTAGTCGGAACAGCGCACGCTCTCGTAAGAGTGTTTCGGGCTCAATGCCGATCAATTTCTTCGGATGCAGCAAGGCAGCGAGGCGAACGAGTAGACCACCATCGTGACATCCAATGTCGAGAATGCTGTTGGCCTGTCCACGTACCTCCGCCTGCACTTGCTCAAGCAGGCTCAGCCAGAAAATCTGATTTACCTGCTCAAGGGGAGCCTCATGTTCGCGGGCTTGCAACGTAAGCATAAGAGCCAAGGTCCGGCAGCAAAAAGCTAGGGGCAGCGCTGGGGCGAGCAGCCTCGCGCCTGCGTCTCGCCTCCGCAGGGGTCGATTCCAAAGTGATGAATGAAGAGAGTCCTGCTATCGTTGAACGCGGTCTCCAAGTCTGCGCGATCATCCGGCCCACGCATCCCGAAATAAGGGAAGTGGTGAAGGAAATGACCGAACAGAAAGTCGCAGTCCCGCGCGTATGCACGAGTATCAAGAATGTGAGCATGCCAGAATTCGTCGATCGGACCTGTCGGGCAAACTTTTCGATCTCGATAAACAATATTAAGGGCTAAAAAACGGCGATATAGCTCTTCGACTTCTTCCTGATACTCCGGCGACCAGCCTTTCTCCACACCGAGCTTATTTTTCAGCATCGTGAAATCGAGCTTTCCGACCCGTTCGAGCGCGGCAAATACGTCTGAGCCCACCTCAGTGAGACTTTGGCATTCGTTCCAGCTCAACGGTCTGGCGACATTGAAGTTGCTCACCTTTGAGGCCTCCTGGTTTTGCGCTCGAATCAGGGATTGCTAGCGACAACAAATGCTACCACATGTGCCCCTCGTTATCTCAAATCGCTTTCGGAACACCTGTCGGCCTCTCAATCCTGTTTCCGGTGCCGTTTGGTCTGCCGATCCGTGCTGCTTAGCCGCGCGCTCGGGCCTGCGCTCCGACATTACGAGCTACCACATCTCATCTGGCTGATGCCGAAGCAATATCGAATAGGATGCGTTGCATTGTTAGAACTTGCAGGGGAAGTGCGCTTCCAATCGACCAACCTTGTCGCTTGAACGGCCACATGAGTGCTGTTCACGGCGAGTAGCGTTGCGACCCGAGGAACGACTGGTCGCAGACCTGTCTCATTCCCCCAAGGGGCTGCTGTTAGGGGCCGAGGACTCTCCCTCAGTTCGTCTTCTTCGCGGCGTGCGAAATCGGCTGTTTAGGTTGTTGTCTTACAGAGTTAGATGTGCCAGCGATTATCTGGAAATTTCTGTTGCTGGTCAGCGTACCGGCGGGAGTGGTTACCTGCACTAGTCCCGTCACAGCGCCAACCGGGATAACTGCGGTCAAATAGGTATCACTCAGGACTTTGAAACTCGTAGCGGCTACGCCTTTGAATGTGACAGCGGTTGTACCGGTTAGACCTTGGCCAAGAATTTGTGCGGTCCCGGTCACCCCGCCAGTTGGCCGCACAAAGGTTACGAATGGGCTTAGCGCCATGTTTAGACTAAAAACGCTCCCCGCGTTGCCGGCACCGCCCTCTTGCGCAGTGCCGTAGAACTGCCCGGTGGTGTCTTGCGTGAGCCCGCCTTGGGGATAGGTTCCGACCGACGAGACGAAGCTATACAACATCGAACAGCTTCCTGTCGTCGTTATCTTAAACAACGTACCCATATTCTCCGAACCGCCATACACGGTGCTGCCATACAGGTTACCGTCGGTTCCTTGCACGAGGCCCGAGGCCGGAGTGGCGCCGTCCGAGGAACCTCCCTGGAAACTGTGAAGAATCGAAACTGCGCCTCTTGTGGTCATTTTGAAGACGGTTCCGAGGGCACTGGTACCCCCAGACGAAGTGGTTCCGTAGAAGTTGCCGTCCGACGCTTGCACAAGGCCCGCAATTGGACCTGCGCCGCGAGCCCCGCAAGGGAAGCTGTAAGAGAACAGGATTGTCCCCGACCTCGTCATTTTAAAAATAGTTCCGCAGCTGTTCGTGCCACCCGAGTATGTGGACCCGTAGAGGTTTCCGTCAGTCCCTTGAATTAGAGCGTCCTGTATACTTTGGCCGTCGGTCCCGTCGAATTGATAAACCGTGCTAAAGTTTCCGGCAGGAGTGTATTTATACACCGTCGAATTGGGCGAACCGATCGTCGTGCCGTAGAAGTTGCCGTCGGAAGCCTGTATCGGTGGGGCTTCAGGGAAGCCGCCGTCGCTTCCTCCTTCGAAATCATGCAGCACGGTGAAAACCCCCGCCGGCGTAATTCTAAATAGGATGCCATTGTTTATACTTCCCCCGAAAGTTGTGGTTCCGTAGAAATTGCCATCGCTGCCGAGCGTCAAGCCCGCGCCAGGCGCACTACCTTGTTGAGTAGTGCCGCTAAACGAGTACAAATTGATTAATGCGCCATTCGCTTGAAGCCTAAATACTGAGCCAAAGTCTAGCGTCGTCCCGAGCGTCGTTCCATAAAGATTCCCATCGCGGCCTTGTGTCAGAGTAACGTATAGCGGATAAGCGGAAAGGCCATTGCTCTCGAAGCTGCGAACCACCGCGACGGTTTGCGCCTCCGCGTCCAGGGTGGTGGCTAGTAATGCGAATCCGACTAGGGCTGCAGAAGCGAATTTCGACAACCGGACTGCCACTTCGAGCAGACCCCGGTTCTGATGGTATGTTTTCATGGGATTGATCTTTTTTCGATTTACAAAACGTTCCACAGGCGGAATATTACTCTGGTCGATATTCCCCGTAAAGATGAAAGAAACTGCATACATACGGTTCCCCTCAATGCGGCCCATGAGCAGATGAGATTGTAGCAGCGTAGGCGCATCCTCCCGTCCCCGAAATCGGCGCCGGAACGTTGTAAGTTGTGTTACAACCAGACGATATACCAGCCGCGTTGAAGAAATTGATTTGAGCGTTCAAGCTGAGGTCGGTTCCGAAGCTATCGCTCGTAGGACTGCCGGTAACGGCGCAGGTACTTCCGGAAATCACGCAATAGTAAGGGTCAAACGCAAGTAGGGCGTCTTCGTTATAAAGTTCAAGAATTGAGGCATGGTTGGAGGTGGCAAACGGGTATACCTGCCCGAGGTTCCCTGTGATGCCCGTCCCAGACGTTCCGTGAAGGCACTTGTTCGTGCCAGTGGGGGCGTATCCATTCGGGTTTGAGCAATCAATCTGTTGCAGCTCAAGTGGCACTGTGGTGGAGGTTGACCCGCCAGACCAATACTGTGTAAACATGCACCCCCAATTGTTGCTGGTTGTGGGCGCGCCCGTCCCGCCGGGGCACGTCCCGAAGGGGGTGTCGTCCGCGATTTGCAAGCCTTGACTTCCAAACCCGTTATAAAGGCCCGTCGCGTTTGAATAAGATACCGCTGTCATCGCTTCCTGTGTGGCATAATTAGCATTTGGGTGTTGGGAATCGCCGGAATTTATCGAATACATGATCTGCATCTGCGGTTGCGCTGCGGTAACAGTGGAGTTGACGGCGGCGTACCAAGCCTCCCAAGTTCCTTGGCCGTACAGAGGGTTCGTTCCCGGAAACGAAGGTGGATTCATTCCATACAGCGGCCCTACCGTCGTACACAAGGGTATCGCCTCTCCCCCGCGGGCAACTCCAGGCCGGATGTAGGCGATTTGACTGACATTCGTATAGTGGTTGAAATGATAGATCGCGGCTGTCAAGAATGCTTCCCAGGCGGCCTTATAAGGGAGTTCGTATGGCACTGGCCAAGAATCAACGGCCCTGACAAGGTTTGTCGATGTCGTGCCCGTGCCAGAAGCCGAGCCCGCGCCGGATAGTGCGTAGCAGAAATTAGGGGTCGGCGATGTACCAGAGCACGTGCTTCCGGTGTAAACCGCCGCGCCATATTGTCCCTCAACATTCAGAGCCGCTGCGAGTCCGGTAAAGCCGCCGACCCAAATCGTGTCCCCCAGAGTTGGCGTTGGCTGACCGCTGCTCCAACCGCTGACGTTTACGTAGCCTGCGCCATTGCCCTGGAACAAAGCTCCAGTAGGGCTCAGGGTTCCCGAGTATCCTCCGCATCCACTGGCATTGATTGTGTTAACCACGTCCTGGTACAGATAACTCGGGCTGGCCGCCGTAATCCAGAAGTTTTCGGTTACATAAGCTGGCGTAATGCTGTTTGTCGGTGAATCTCCTATTCCGAAGAGCTCGAAATTAACTTTTTTATAAACTCCGCCGAACTGGCAGAACCACTGGGACGAGCTATTCGGGGACTGATCGCTACAACCGCTCCCGTCTATGGCCGACCAATTATCGTAGGTGTGAAACCAGCCTATGGCGTAGGGGTCGGGCTGGCACTTGTCGGGCAGCATAGAGGACGTGCAGTCCATCTGTGTGGGAGGGTTAATTTCTACTACGTTCCAAGGCACCTCCAATGTTACGCCGTCGATGCTTGGCTGTGTCATAACGTAGGACGTGAAATGCGCATTGTTAGGGATGCTGCTTTGTGGAGGAAAAACCACATAGACGTGGGTGTAGGTCGTGGTTGTCGGATTTATTAGTACGTCTCCATATATCTGTGTCTTGGCGTTGCCATAGAGTACCGTCTGGGCCGCAACCGGCAAGCAAAACGCTACAAATGCGAGAAAGGCGCGCAAACTCCCTCCTATTTTTCGGCACGGTTATCGAGCACGTGCGTGACCTGAAACCCGTTTACTGATTCACGAATTCAATCTCGGCGTTATGAATCGTCAGACCAGGACTCGCATTAGTACTGATTCCGAACGATATAATTAAATTGGCAGCGGTAGTATTAACCGAGGTGTAGGTACCTAAAGTATCGGTTACCGCACTCGCAGTAATCAGGCCGGTATTTGCTTTGCTTATGATGTCAACGCTACCGAACGCTGTTGAGCTTGAGCCGACGGTGCGGAACGTAATTAGAAACTCAAGCTTGAAAGGTATCGAATTTCCGTTTCCGGTCGTAGAGATCGTATAGGAAAACACCTTTGTGTCTGAGGTGTTCCCGCCAGTACCAACGTGGATAAACACTGGCGAAGTTCCTTGTGTCGTCCCTCCGCTGCTCGCACCAAACATTACGCAACGGATGGTCGTACCCGCTTGAATCCGGCTTGCCGAGAGCGCAGGAGTCTGGACGACTATTGCTTCGGATGTGATTGGTCCAACATCCGAAGTAATTACTGCCTGTCCTATTTTATCGGCATTGGAGCCAAACGACGCCGATCCTGATGTGCTAAGCGTACCTACAGAAATGTTCGGCGTCCCACTAAGGCCGCCAGCAGTTCCAGTGGTATTCTGATTCAACGTTGGGAAAGTTGATCCAAGACTAAACCCACTAGCAGTAATAGTAGTGCCGTCAGGCAGTTTGACCGTGCCTGTAAATGTCGGGGAAGCCAAAGGCGCCTTGGCATTCAACTGTGTCTGAATGCTGCTTGTCGCATCGACGTATCCCATCGTAGTAGGCGTGACGCCGTCCACAGTCTTGTTGCTAAGACTTTGCGTTCCGGCCAGATTCGCTAATGTGTCCGTTGCTGCCGGAATGCTCACTATCACCGTACCAAGAGCCCCAGCGACCGGCTCCACCGTAATTGTCCCGCTGGTAGCGTTGCCCATTGTGAGCGACCCTAGCGTGCCGCTTGCACCCAGCGTCGGAGCAGACGTGCAGGACGGAGTTGCCCCACCCATAACTTGTCCCGCTCCACAAGTAAGTGAAAGGGTATTTGTTGAAAGCGACAGAGGAGGATTGAAGGTCGCTGTCAGATCACTAATAGCGGGCTGTGCAGTTCCGAAAACTCCCGAGGAAGCCGTATAGGAGGTGAACCATTGATGTGCGGTTGAGGGCGTGTTCAGTGGCGCGAGGACCCAACTGGGACTTCCGCTGGAATTTTCCGTTAACATCGCAGTGCCGGAGGCGTTGCCCAACGTGCAGCTTTCCGCCGCAACACCTGTGGCTCCGACCAGCGCGCCGCCGTAAGGAACTCCGCCTAGGCTCGTACATGCCCACGTAGCTAGAATGTGCGCAGCCGTATCGAAGTTGTAGTTGATGATCTTGGCGCGCCCTGTGGAGGTGTCGGCCCAGATGGAGACTTGGTTTGTGGTTGTACTACTTATCGAGCTTCCGTTGTTCATCAGTATGCCATTGCCCGTCGAGCCTGTGTTAACTGTTACTTGAGCTACCAAAATGCTGCCCACGCCAAGGTGGAGGAACACCAGCGCCAAGAAGAACCGCGCTAGTGTTATGCCAATGCGATCAATGGCAGACTTTGTCATCACGATTCTCCTAGCTTTAGCAGTAATGTTGCTGTCTGCGCTTACCCGCGGCGGAGTTCCGCAGCAATGCACTAATTAGGGAAGGGGTTAGATCTGTTCGTACTATTAAATTGATCGGACGATACATTCAGTGACACCAATTGTCAATAACGAGTCGGCAGTTGTATTTACTATCAAGGTGCATTCTTGCGCAGGAGAAGTCTCGATCACCTTTACTTTACCTACTTTAGTCGGTATGTGCCTCGCACCGACCCCGTATTATGAGATGCATTTTCACGGGCTCTGTCTCTAGCGCGCTTTCGGGTGAAGAGTTCAGACAGGTCCTTATATTTCGCACCTCCTTTTGGCTAGTTTTGAGCTTTCAAAGAGAATTCCTTTCAAGAGGCAAAATCCGCGAAATCGGCTATCGATTCAAAAAGGACTTCGTGGGGACCAAGCTGCGGGGCACGTGGCACCATTTTAAAGATTCTTATCCCAAGCTGGGAGTCGATTACTCTCTTTGGGTCGCGCATTCCGCCGAATATGAAACGAGATCCGCTCCCGCCTTTCGGAAATACAGGGTCCAGAATGTTCTGAGGACGCTCCACGCCTTGGGTCTTAGCCCTGCTGGTGATGCACCGATCACATATATTCTGTATCCAGCAAGAGGCACTATCAAGTCGTTGGCCTTCACCTGTTCGATCATTTTCTCGGGCCCAGCCGGCAAGAGGGCTGGCATGTTGAAGTTGGCCGATTCGTTCATCATGTCGGAGAAGATCCAGATCGTCTTTGAGACCGTATTCGAAGTGCTCATTGATCCTGATTCGAGCAACGCCTTGAGTTGCCACAAGCCCCCGATAATGTCGGTTCCGGCCGCAGTCGGTGTGAGTCCTGCGGACTTGGCCTCGAAATTCGCCGCGAGTTGACGACGGGCGTGATCGAGGTCGTCCGTAAATACACCCTGTGCATCAGGCGTCCAGCCTTTCACCAGACTGCGCACGCTACCGAACGATTCTGTCGTGATGACCGAGACCCAGACGCGGGAGTTTGGAGGTTCCGTGAGGAGAAGCTTCTTTACCCAGAAGAGATACTCACGAAAAAGCTCATCGTTACCGCCGCTCTTGCCAATTGAACCGCTCACGTCGATCAGAATGCCTTCGTGGTGGTTGATTGTCTGCGCGAGGACATGAGATGAGGCCAGCGACAGCACAATGAGCACAAAGGGAAGAGCCTGATGATACGGAACGCACTTCTTTCGCTGAACATGCTTGGCTCGCAAGATCCCCGCCATGCAGCGCTTTTTGGCAATTTCGATGGACGACAGAAGTTCGATGGACCGCTGTTCGAGTGATCTAAGGTTCTTGGCCGTCCTCTTCATCTCTTGCCAGGAAACAAAATCGTGATTGGTTCGAATTTTCACGAACAGTCCGACGAGAATACCCAGAATGAAATCTGCCGCGAGCATGATCTTCACCATCGCGCTCCCCAACAAACCTCGGACCCTCTGTTCAGCGGACTCATCCGTGCGCAATGGCTCTGCCGAATCGTCCTCAGCAACGTTGTCGTCCACGAAAGATTTCGCAGAGGCTAAAGTCGCCAGTTTTTCTACCATCGTGCCCCGAGCTTGCGCCATTTGGAACAGCCCCCAGAAGCAAAGGGCGCAGGCGGCGAGGGCGATGATTCCTTCCGCCGCTTTGTGATGGACGAGTATTTTTTCGTACGCTTGATAGCCAGACGAGGTGGCAATGCCGGTGAGGGTCGCACCGAGGAGCAGACTAACCGGTAAGCCGGAGCCAAAAAGGTAGAAGGTCATCGTGTGGCCTCCCCCCGAAGCAACCGCTGCCACGAGAATCATGACAATGAGAATGCACGCTGTGATTGCAAGGCCCAGCATCTTTGCGTCGCTCACGGGTTCATGGCGGTCATAGAGGTGTGAGAAAAGCGCATGTGCCCTCGCCTTACTTTGCTGGATAGCTGAGGAGAGATGTGAAAGTTCCTCGCTTATGCGACTGCCAGATTTCCAGCCGCTATGACCACCCACAGGAAGCATAGTCCTATTCCAAGAACCACAGTCAGGATTCTGGCTTTTCGGTTCTGCCTAAACAATCCGCTGAATGCAGCCATTGCGGCGAGAAAGGCCATCCAGCCAGCGAACCGGGAAATCGCCATTTGTGCCCGGAAGTCAAGTGCCGCTGGCCTCGGCAGAGAGGCGAAGTACACCAAGCCGATAAGCGAAACTCCAGCGCAGCTGTAGGTCGATATCTTAGAAACTTGATCTCGTAGCATCAAACCTCAGTTTATTAGAAAAGAGACGTCACTCCAAGATAAAGGGCACGCAGCGGAAAAAGAGCCTCCGAGCATAATAAATGGCCGTTGGTTTGGGTCCAGGGTACATTTCCAAGACAAAGACTCAGCTGCACGTCGCAGGCCGCGTCAGGCCCTGGAGGATCATCTCCCCGAGAGCCGCCCTTCCTGCCGTTCATTCGCGCATCTGAGTAACAGTAATCATGCGCCCGGTAGCAAGCGTCCTGATTGTCTATAGGGGGTAGCAAATTAGAATCGTTCGGCAGCTTCTCGAGTGGCTCTGTCTGCCCACCGGACCAGCCAGGCCCTCCCCAATTACCGTAGTACTGAAACCCGCCGTTTGGCAATGGTTGACTGGAGCATATTCCGGGAATTCCAGCGTTTCCGCTTGGGTCGCTAAAATCAGTTGGACTATCAAATGTGTAGTCGTAGAGGTTTATGCCACCAGCAAAACCCGTAGGATCTTCACTCAGGAAACGGCCAAACTCTGGGTTGTAATATCTAGCGCGGTAGAACTATAGCCCGTTCCCGTCATTCTCGCGCCCGGTGTACTGGAACACGTTGGTGCTTGTCCCGCCATAACTAGTAGTGCTACCGAACGGATCGTAGTTGTATTGCGTAGTGATGTTGCCAGAAGCATTCGTGAGCGCAAGGACACTCCCGTGAATATCCGTAACTGGGCTGTACGATCCCGTAGAATCCATCCGATCGAAGAATTCGTCGATACCTCCGAGAATTCTGTTGGCGGTGGGCATGGTTCCGGAAAGCTCCTGTCCAGCGTTCCAGCCTTCGTACAATAAGCTGTTCCCGGCAGCGTTGAGAATCCTCCGTCCGTAGGAGTCGTATTCAAAATTCGTCGTTCCACGGCTGATGAGTTGATTACGGCCATTCCACGTATAAGCTGCTTTCTCCAGGACTGCTTCAGTACTGTGGCTTGTGTTGACTGTTAGAGGACAGCATGTTTGACCGGGTGGAGTTACGAGCTGATCCCGAGATCCCTTTTACGGACTGTCTCGAAACTCTCTACCCAAACCTTAGGCGGAGATCGTCACCGACGGAAAACTACAAGGGAATGCTTGATCTCAGGGGGTTCGGATTGGAGGCGCTTCTGTTTATCAGATGCCGGTTCGGGGCTACGAACAAGATCGTGTTTCGCGGAGCAGCAAAGATGACGCTGAGACAAATGGCTGCTGGAGCCGCAGGGGTCTTCGACTGCGACCCATACGGTCTGCGTCTGGCCAGACTTGACCCTGCTCTCGACATTCCGGGGATTTCGATGGAATGGGTTCGGAGCCACGTCCGTGTAGCCCGGAAACGCTGCTTGAAGGAGATCGGTGGGACCGCCAAGAATCCGGGTCAGACGCTCTATTTCGGCCGCGGCGGCGATTCAATTCGACTCTATGACAAGCGCTTGGAGCAAATGAGGAAGTACGAGCGTCTGATGCGGAAGTTGGGGCCTGAATCATTGCCATCCTTCGAAGACTTTTCCGGGATACCTACTGGTCTTCCTGTTGTACGCATTGAACGTCAGATGCGGGTCGGTCGAATTCCACCGCAGCTCGATACTCTGGGAAGTTTGGAGCAAAACATTTCGAAATTCAATCCCTTTGCGGCCATAGTCATTCATCGAGGTGGGAAACCCGAGCCGAAGGATGATGACTACTCAATCCGAAAATATATGGAGGGTAAAGGATTTCGGCAGACGATCTTGGAGCGCGGGCTTGCCAACACGCGGGCTTTGCTAAACGCACGGACCGGTGGCAATGCAAGTCGGAAGATGCGGCAGCTATCGGACTTTTTGCCTCCAGACCCAGTGGGCTTAAGCCCGCTGAACCTGTTCGAGATGTTCCAAGAAAGTATTGGTCGCCAGATCTCTGTATCCGCGGCACCAGACGAAGCCCTCGAAGGGCAGACAGCCGCGGTAGGCGGCACGAGGAGTGAAATGTGACACAACATCACAGAGCAGGGGTCACACGAAAACCGATGCAGACACAAGAAATTAACCCTGTTCGACGGTCAGAGTGCGCGAAATGTGCGCGAGGAGTGCGCGAGGAGTGCGCGAGGTGAACGGTCAGTCTAGAGTAGTTTATCTTAGCCTACCCGCCCTTTTTTGCTCGACTGGATTTCGGCTTTTCGCTCAAAATGTACACGCTGAACCACTCTTCACAAGTATTTCTGCCGCGGGTGTGGTCAGCCGCTGCCGCCGGGTTCACCCTGAGTGCTTGAGGAAGGACAAGCTGCGCGGGGTGCACCAGCAGCGACGGCAACAGAACGAACTGTTTGCGCGCTGGCTGCGAAAGCAGCCCCGTCCGAAAATGCGGAGCGAGATGTGGCGAGTCGAGATCGGAGGGTGCTGCAGGACCACCCCGTGAAGCGTCACAGCGGCCCGTAACCCCTGAGATGAGAGATCGGTGAGGTTGTACTAGCCAATGACAGACTCGGCAAACAATAACGGAGCGCTAAAGCGTGTTGAGTTGGATGCTTTGTGCGAACCCTTCCGCAAAGCCGGCGACAAGGCGTCTTTCCCGTTTGAGCCATTGCTCGATGACGAGCGAGCGGCGGAGTTTCTCGGGGGTATCCATCCGAAAACACTACAGCGAATGGCACGCCGTGGAGAGGTTCCCGCGTACAGAGTTGGCCGCTTCTGGCGTTATCGTGCGAGTGAACTCGATGATTGGCTTCGTGTAAAATCGAGCGGCCGAATCGCTCGCGTGGTTTCGATAAAGGAGAAACCATGAGATTCACGCGAGCACGTTATCAGCGAGGCAGTTTGATTCGTGAAAAGCGCAAGGTCGGCCCGGATGTTTGGATCTTTCGCTGGCGAGAGCAAACGTCACAGGGCCGTGTCAAACGCAAGGTTGTTGTGGGAACGGTCGAGCAGTACCGTTCCAAAGCAGCCGCGCAAAACGCAACCGAAACTCTTCGCATCGATGCCAACAGAGAGACTTGGACGCCGTCAACCGTGGAACAGCTAGTCGCTCACTATACAGAAAGGGAATTGCCCAGCAAGGCTCACTCTACCCAGGGCGTTTACGGAAGCTACATTCGCACTTGGGTGCTGCCGTGCTGGGGCAACCGATCTTTGTCAGAAGTAAAGACCGTTGCGGTTGAAGAATGGCTGAAAGGCCTCCCGCTGGCGAATGGCTCCAAGGCAAAAGTCAGAAATGTAATGCATGCGCTGTTCAATCACGCGATGCGGCACGAGTGGGCTGAGAAGAATCCCATCACTCTCGTGCGTCAAAGCGCGAAGCGACTGCGCACACCAGACGTTCTCGATGTGGATGAGACCAAGGCACTCTTGTCGGAACTGAAGGACCCATTCTGGACAATGGTTTTCTTGGCGGCGGCAACCGGGCTACGGGTGAGTGAGATTCTGGGGATGAAATGGCAAGACGTAATTTTTGACACCCTCGAAATTCATCTCAGCCGCGCAATTGTCGACGGTGTAGTGGGAGGTATGAAGACCGAAGCGTCACGCAAGCCAGTTCCGCTCGATTCCGCTCTCGCGGAAGTTTTGCTGGACTGGCGTGCTCGAACCCCCTACAACCGTGATGATGACTGGTTGTTTGCCAGTCCTGAGAAGTTGGGCCGACAGCCTTACTGGCCCGACAGCGCACTGCGAAAGGCTGTTCGCCCTGGCGCCGTGCGTGCAGGAATTGTCAAACACATCGGCTGGCACACGTTCAGACATTCGTTCGCAACTCTGTTGAAGGCGAATGGCGAAGACGTAAAGGTTGTGCAGGAGAGCTTGCGTCACGCAAACAGCAGAATCACGCTGGATGTATACACGCAAGGCTTGATGCCGACGAAGCGCCAGGCACAAGGCCGCGTGGTAAAATCCTTATTGGCCCCAAATGGCCCCACGCCGGCAACGCTGGTTGCTGCAAGTGCTTGAAAACAAATGTAGGCGCGTAGCTCAGTTGGTTAGAGCGCTACCTTGACACGGTAGAGGTCAGGAGTTCGAGTCTCCTCGTGCCTACCATTTTCATTCTGCTGGAATTGCAATCCTTCAATCGTTCTCGCGAATCGGCGTTCAGAACACCTTGGCGCCTTTGATGGGAACGGCCACCCGCCGCGATCCGGTCAAGACCCTGCAGCCAATGTCGCCCCGGATCACGCGGTGAGGGGACGCCCCCCGCGGCCGAATAGATTTGTTTGGAACCGGGCTTCCAGCAGGCTTTCTGAAGTAGTGCGCTTTCTTGAAGATATTCAAAATAGCGCACTCCCGTCACGTAATTTCATATGGAACAAAGTTGACATTCGATCTATAATTGCCCCATCTGTGATGGAGATCGGAAGTCAACTCCGATCCCCGATTTCTGATTTTTCAGCTTTAAATAATGCTTTTTTGCGTCGAAGGCTAAATCCCCCATCTTCGCGCGCCGGGATAGTTCTGCGGCAGTCTGATTCGATAGTTTAATTCGATAGCGTTGGGATTTTTATTAATGCTACCCTTGGGGATTCATCGCGCCTTCCTGCTCGCCTGCGTTGCTTCATTGATTTTGCCGGCCTTCGCTCAGTCCGTGACCGTGAGCCCAACGTCAGTGTCATTCGGCAATCAAGCGGACGGCACTTCCAGTTCCGTCCACAAAGCCACGCTGAGAAACGGGCAGGCGTCGGCGATCACCATCGACAGCATCGGCACGAATCTGGCTGACTATACCGAGACCAACAATTGCCCGCAGAGTCCCGCGACTCTCGCAGCGGGCGCCACCTGCACCATCTCAATCACTTTCACACCCAGTGCCCAGGGCAGTCGAAACGCTACGCTGACTGTGACCGATAGCGGTCTTTCGAGTCCGCAGTTGGTAACGCTGACCGGGACCGGAACTGCGCCCATTCTCGAATCGATAGCCATCACTCCCAGCAGTGCGTCGGTGATTGCCGCGGAGACTCAGCAATTTACAGCCACGGGAACTTATAGCGACGGCTCGACGCAGAACTTGACCACAACGGCGGGCTGGACTTCGTCGAGCACGTCCGTTGCAACCATCGGTCTGCATACGGGATTGGCAAAGGGCATCGCTGCGGGAACGGCCACGATCACCGCTACTTCGGGCAAGATTAGCGGCTCTGCAACGTTGACAGTTACGGCGGCGGTTCTCACTTCGATCGCGGTCACGCCCGCCGCAGCTTCGGTCGCAGCCGGCAAGGCCGAGCAATATAAGGCGACCGGAACCTACAACAACGGCACGACAGAAAACATTACGGACAGCGTCACCTGGTCGTCTTCAGCGAGTTCAATTGCCACGGTCAGCAGCAGCGGTTTGGCTACGAGCGTTGAGCAAGGCTCCGCCACGATTACGGCAACTTCGGGCACGGTCAGCGGATCTGCGACGCTTACGGTCACAGCGGCAGTGTTGACTTCGGTCGCTGTTACTCCCAGCACGGGTTCCATCGCGCCCGGCTCTACTCGGCAATTCACGGCAACCGGCACCTATAGCAACGGCACCACGCAGAACCTCACCACGACTGCCAGTTGGACTTCGTCGAGCACCTCGGTCGCAACCATCAAGCTGCACACCGGATTGGCTACAGGAGTAACGGCCGGTACCGCGACGATCACGGCCACTGCAGGCAAGATCACTGGCTCGGCCACACTCACAGTAGCACCAGTGCTAACTTCAATTTCGATCAGTCCTGCAAGCCCATCCATCGCGGCAGGGACGACCCAGCAGTTCACGGCGACTGGAAACTATAGCGATGGCAGCACTCAGAATCTTTCCAGCAGTGCGACGTGGAGTTCGTCGCAGACGTCGGTGGCGACCATCGCAGCAGGCGGCCTGGCAACTGGCATAACTGTAGGCGCCTCGACTATCACGGCCACTTCAGGATCTATCACGGGCACAGCGACGCTCACGGTAGGTCAGCCCGTCCTGGTTGCGATTGCCGTGACTCCCGCCAATTCGTCGTTCGCTCTAGGCACGACTCTACAGTTGGCGGCAACCGGAACTTACAGCGACGGCAGCACTCTGGATCTCACCGCAACAGCAACGTGGAGTAGCGCGAATTCGAGCACGGCCACGGTCAACGCGCAAGGAGTCGCAAGCAGTGTTGCAGTGGGCAGCACCAGTGTGACGGCGACTGCGGGTTCGGTTGGCGGCTCGACGACTGTCACAGTCACAACAGCGACGCTGGTTTCGATTGCGGTAACGCCCGCGATTCCGACTCTTCCGCTGGGGATCACGCAGCAGTTCACCGCGACCGGCGCATTTAGCGACGGCACCACCCAAAACATTACCGGCTCCGTGCAGTGGAGTTCTAATACGCCAGCGGTGGCAACCATCACGACCACAGGACTAGCAACGAGCGTGGCACAAGGGTCCGCGACGATCACGGCGACGTCCGGCTCGGTGACCGGATCGGCCACGCTGACCGCGACGGCGGCGACACTGGTGTCGATCGCCGTCACGCCGGCGACATCCTCGATCGCTCCAGGTACGACCGAGCAGTTCACGGCCACGGGAACCTACACCGATGGCAGCACGCAAAACCTGACAAACGCGGCGACTTGGTCGTCAGACACGCCCGCCACGGCAACGATCAGCTCCGCCGGCTTTGCTACGAGCGAGGCTCAGGGGACAGCGAACATCTTAGCCACTTTCGGCGTGGTGAGTGGTTCGAGCGAGCTGACGGTGACAGCGGCTACGCTCGTCTCGATTGCCATTAATCCGCCAACGGCCACGATTGCTCTTGGCACCATGCAGCCATTCACGGCGACGGGCACATTCTCTGATGGAACCACGCAGACTCTGACTCAGACCGCGCATTGGAGTTCGGCCACAGCCTCCGTGGCCACTATCAGCGACACAGCTATCACGGCGGGACTCGCAAGCACTCTGAGTGCAGGAACTACGATGATCAGCGTCAGTTCAGGCTCTGTGAGCGGATCAGCCACGCTGGTGGTGAATCCCGTGACGCTGGTTTCGATTGCAATGAGTCCGCAGGCACCGACGACTGTTCTTGGCGCGACGCAACAGTTCACCGCAACAGGAACATTCAGCGATGGCAGCACGCAGGACGTGACTTCGCTAGCGACCTGGAGTTCGTCTTCCGCGTCGACCGCGATCGTCAGCAACTCAGTGGGCAGCTATGGGTTGGCTACGACTTCCGGTCAAGGCACGGCGACCATCTCGGCAACGTCAAATGCTATCAGTGCGTCCACCGCGTTGACCGTCACCGCGCCTTGTCCGACTTTGGTTTCAATCGCCATCACGCCGGCGAACCCGAGCATTGCCGTGGGAGCAACTCAGCAATTCACCGCCACCGGAACTTACAGCGACGGCAGCACGCAGAACCTGACCTCTTCGGTTGCGTGGACATCATCGGCCACGAGCGTTGCCACGGTCTCAAATACCGGCCTCGCCACGACCATCGGAGAAGGTGCAACCGCGATCACAGCCGCATCCGCCTCGGTGAGCGCAACAACTACATTGACGGTGACCGCGGCCCTTGTGTCCATCAGCCTCAGCCCGAGTTCGACCGCACTGACGATAGGAAGCACCACGCAATTCACGGCGACGGGAACTTACAGCGACGGTTCCACGCAGAACATTACTGCCTCCGTGACCTGGGCTTCCTCGGGCAGCAATATTGCGACGGTGTCGGGCGGCGTCGTCACAGGAGTGTCAGATGGCCTCGCAAACATTACCGCGTCGCTGGGCGGAATCACCAGTGCCGCAGCCACTGCGGACATTGGAACGTCAGCCGATTACTACGTCGCTACCAACGGCAACGACTCGTGGTCGGGAAAATTGTGGGATCCCAACACGACTGGAACCGATGGTCCGTTTGCGACCATTGCCCGCGCGCAAACCGCAGTCCAAACCATCCTGGCCAATCCCAACGGGCGCACGACCCCGATCACAGTATTGATTCGCAATGGAACCTATTATCAGCAGGCGCTCGCGTTCACCTCGGCAGATTCGGGCACGGCCACTCTGCAGGTGTTCTGGGAAAATTATCCCAACGAGGCGCCGATACTCAGTGGCGGAATGCTAGTTACCGGTTGGACGAATACGGCCGGCAACACGTATCAGGTCACGCTGCCCACAAGCACGGTCTACTTTGAAAATCTTTTTTATAACAATGGACGCAGATTGCGGCCAAGGGTCGGTGGGTCTACGGCCGGCCCCGTGGGCACTTATCTTCGCAACGTCGGCCCTATCTATTTGACCGGCTCGCCGCCTCCGGCCGCGCCGCCGAATGTGAACTGCGCGGTCTACATCACGGGCAGCGGCTGGGAGTGCTTCGACCGATTTAAGTTTAATCCCGGCGATGTCAGTTCGACATGGACAAATCTCAATCCGCCCTACCCTACCGGCGACATCGAACTCCTCGATTTCGAGTACTGGAGTGTCCCGAAAATGCGGATCTCCTCCATCGACAGCGTCAACAACATCGTCTATCTAACCGGCCCGACCGCTCAGATCACGGGCGTGCATGGCTTCCTGCCGAATCATCGCTACATGGTCGAAAATGTTTTGAATTTGCTGACTCAGCCGGGGCAATGGTTTTTGGATCGATCAGCAACCCCTTGGACGCTCACCTATCTTGCGAACCCCGGCGAGAATCCACCCACTGACACGATCGTGATTCCGCAATCGCCTCAGGTGATGACTGCAACCGGACTCGAATACGTTACCTTCCAGGGATTGCAGTTCGAGCACGACAACTTCACGGTTTCATCCACAGGTTACGTCTCAGTTCAACAAGAGCCAGTGTTGACAGGAGCCGTGAGTTGCTACAACTGCCAGTACGTGACCTTCAACGGCGTCATCATTACTCAGACCGCCGGATCAGGAATCGAATTTAAAACCACCACCCCTTCGTCGATCACGGCCCACAACACCTTCGAGAATGGAGCGATCCTCGATATCGGCGGAATAGGACTGCGCGTCGGAGAGCCGCCAGCCTCGGCCGATACCGATGCGAATGTACCGCAATTCACTACGGTTGAAAATACTTTGATCGAAGGCATCAGCCGTGTAATTCCTAGCGCTCCCGGCATTGTGCAGGGCAGCGGCCACGACAACACCTACACCTACAACGATATTTATGACGTGTACCACAGCGGGATCGAGGTATGCCTTGCGCCCAGCTGCTCGCCTGGAAAAAAGAATTCCAGCGGCACGTTCAACAACGTGGTGTCCTTCAGCCACATCTTCGATTTGTACGAAGGCGTTACGGATGACGGAGGAGCGATTTACTTCGCCACGGGGGGATCTTCGTTTTCTGCGGCGGGCAACAAGATCTTAAACAACAAGATCCACGACACCAGCGACGCCTCCATCATTGACTCAGATGGCTATGGCGGCAACGGCATCAATCTGGACGGTTCCACCGGACTGGCGACGGTACAGAACAACCTCGTCTATCGAACTTCCGCGATGGCAGTCAACATTACTCACGGGCCGCAGCTCGCGAATCTGGCGAATACGATCAGCAATAACATCTTCGCTTACGCGCGCAAGGGAATGATTTCCAACGGCAATCCGTATCCCACCTATGTTTGCCCATCCAGTCCTGTCACCGTTTTCAATTCATCGAACAATCTGTTCTATTTTGACCGCAACGCGAGCGAATCCTTCTACATTCAGCAAGGCTGCGAATACGCCTGTGGTTTTCCGATCACGGACCTCCACAACTGGCAGAGCAACCTGTACTGGAGAACGGACGCCGCATTCGGTACCGATCCAGATGCTTTTCACAGCCAGCCCTCTCCTGAGGGAACGATGCTGTGCGGCTTCGGAAAATATTTAACGTATTACAACTTTGCGGGCTGGCAGGGGATCGGCGAGGATGCGGGCGGCGTTGCCAACCAGAACCCGGGATTCGAAGATCCCGTCTATCCGTACGACAACTATTCGTTGCCGAATGGATCGCCCGGCGTCGGTTTCACTGTGTTCGATCCGAGCGATGCAGGAAGAAACAATCCGGCCATCAACCCGACTGACACGATTAACATACCGGCCACGTTCCCGACGGCTTTCTTTAATCCAAGCAGTGACTATTAAATACCGGGTGGACATTGCAGAGACCAAAATTCGCGCAATTCACAATTCATAATTGCATTCATTCATCGTGGCATGTATTCTGCCGCATCAACAAGTGGAGGCAGCCCGTGGTCTTCGCTGTGCGCTTCGTCAAGAGCCTCGCCCGGCTCAGTTTTGCAAGCAAACTTCGTGCCCCCATTCTATTGCCAAGTGTGGCATTTCTAGTATTGACCGTGGCCGCGACGGCACAGAACGTTACGCTCTCTGCCACTACTCTGACTTTCGGCAATGTGGCAGTCGGAACCACCAGCGCCACCAAGAATGTCACGCTCACCAACACCGGCACCGCAACGTTATCCATCAGTGGCATCACCGTCACTGGGCCGTTTGCCGAAACCAATACGTGCGGAAGCACCGTGTTGGCTGGCAAGAAGTGCACGATTTCAGTCACGTTCAGCCCTACGATATTGGGATCAGCCACAGGCGTGGTCACCATCACCGATAACGCCAGCAATAGTCCTCAGACGATCAGCACAACCGGCTCCGGAATTGCAGATGTAACTTTATCCCCAGGCGCAATCACGTTCACCAGTCAAACTGTGGGCAACACGAGCAATCCGATCTCCGTAACTCTCACCAACAATCTGCCCACAACGCTGACCATCACCAGCGTTGCGGTAAGCGGCGATTTCGCCCAAACCAATACCTGTGGCGCGTCGGTCGCTGAAAAAGCGAAATGCACGATCAGCGTGACGTTTACTCCAACAGTTGTGGGCAAGCGATCGGGCACGCTTACCGTGACGGATAGCGCCAGCAACAGTCCGCAAACCGCCAATCTCACAGGCACCGGCACGACTGCGGGATTAACCTCGATTGCAGTCACGCCGGCGAACCCATCGGTGTCTGCGGGTACAACTCAACAATTCACTGCGACCGGTACGTTTAGCACCGGCGAGACCTACAACCTGACGGATTCAGTCACCTGGAGTTCCAGCAAGAGCACCGTGGCAACGGTGAGCAACATCGCAGGCACGCAAGGCTTGGCCAGTGGCCTGGCCACGGGCACGGCAACGATCACCGCAACCGCCGGCAAAATCACAGGCTCGACGATTTTGACCGTGACCCCTCCAACGCTCGTCTCGATCGCAGTCACGCCCTCGGCACCCTCGATCGCAGCCGGCACACAGCAGCAATTCACCGCCACGGGAACTTACACAGACGGCAGCACACAGAACCTGAGCGGTTCAGCGACCTGGAGTTCGTCCGCCATAAATATAGCCACGATCACCAGTGGCGGTCTCGCCAGCGGAGTAGCCGCGGGCGCAACTACAATCAGCGCAACTTCAGGCACCATAACCGGCATCGCTACATTAACTGTAACGCCCGCAACTCTGGTTTCGATTGCAGTCACGCCATCCCTGCCTTTCATATCGCTGGGCGCAAGCCAGCAGTTCACAGCCACGGGAACTTACTCTGACAGCAGCACGCAGAACATCACCACTTCTGTGACGTGGACCTCGGCAAACACTGCTGTCGCCACCATCAGCAATACCTCGGGCAGCCAGGGCCTCGCGACGAGCGTCGGCGTGGGTACGTCCGCGATCACTGCCGCGCTGGGATCCGTGACTTCACCTTCCGACACTCTTACCGTGAATCCAGCGACTCCCACGGAATCGGTCACCACTTATCACTACGATAATTACCGCACCGGCTGGAACCCGAACGAAACCATCCTCACTCCCACGAACGTCAACGGTTCATCCTTCGGACTATTGCAAACCGTAACTCTTGACCAGCAAGTCGATGCGCAGCCTCTGCTCGTTCCCGGCGTGAACATTACCGCAGGAAATTACCAGGGCACGCACGACGTGGTTTATGTGGTCACCGAAAACGACACGGTTTACGCCATCGATGCCGAGAGCGGAACCATTCTGCTGAGCCCAAACTTTGGGCCGCCTGTGCTGTATCCCATGGGATGCCAGGCTCCCTACGATGGCATCAATTCCACGCCGGTCATCGATCTGCCTAACAACATCCTGTACGTGATGGTTTACACGAATCAAACGACCGGCCCCGCGTATTACCTGCATGCGCTTGATCTCGGCAGCCTGACGGATACGGTCTCACCCGAACTGGTGGCCGCTTCGCACACGCTTAGTGACGGCAGCACCTTCAGCTTCAACGCCACCAATCAGCGCCAGCGGCCCGCTCTGCTGTTAGCCAACGGCAACGTGTATGCCGCATTCGGCAGCATGTGCAGCGACAATAGTTTAGCCAGAGGATGGCTGATGGGCTGGCAAACCGGCACCCTTACGCCGATGACCGCGACCGAAGTCACTGATACGCAGGCCACCGATGCCGATGACTTCTTCGCTTCTTCCATTTGGATGTCTGGCTACGGCCCGGCCGCGGATGACTCTGGCAATGTTCTATTCGTCACCGGCAACTCTGACCCGGCCGGCACAACTTACGATGGCGTGACCAATATTCAGGAGAGCGTCGTTAAGGAAGCTCCCGATCTCAGCTCCGTGCTTGACTTGTTTACGCCCAGCAATTGGGCCTCGTTGGACAAAGGCGACAGGGATCTCGGCAGTGGTGGCGTGATGGTGCTCCCGGATCAGCCTGGCGCCATACCCCATCTCGCCGTCGCGGCTGGCAAAGACGGCAGAATGTTTTTGATGAACGAAGACAGCCTCGGCGGATATTCGTCGAAAACGAACAACGTACTCGGCACCATTCAGATTGGCTGGTGCTGGTGTGGCCCGTCGTATTACGTTGATCCCACAGATCTCAACGCAAGGGTGGTCACGAGCGGCGACGCGACCGTCGAAGTTTGGGAGTTGCAAACGACGCCGACCGTCACGCTCACATTGGAGAGTAGTGGGACGATCAGCAGCAGCGGCCAGGATCCAGGTTTTTTCACAACCATTTCCTCGAACGGCACAGCCAATCCCATCATCTGGGCGCTGGCGCGTCCGCTCTCGACCACTCAGCCCGCGATAACGCTTTTCGCATTTAATCCCGACACAGGCGGAAGCACCATGCCGGTGCTCTTTCAGGCAACGGCGGGATCCTGGGTCAACCTTGTCAACAACGCGAACCTTGTCCCCGTAGTCGCCAACGGCGAGGTCTTCGTGGCCAGCTACCAGCAACTGCAAATCTTCGGATTGCTACCGCCGAAGAACAAAGCGGCCCGGAAGAAGTGACTTCGCCGTTTCTGTCGAAGCACTTGAGCGGCGATTCCAAATCGAATCGCCAAGTTCAATCCAACGCGGGACGAGAAGAGCCCCCGAGCAGCGAGCTATTCATATTGAAGATGTTGTGGTGGCCCTCAGGACCTCCCCAGGCAAACATCAGAGAGACCATGGGAAACCCGCCGGCCCGCAAAGTAAGCCCGGCAGCGTAGCTGTGTCGCAGATGATCGAATCCTAGATCGCTGCGTGTCAGCGCCACGCGTCCTTGGTCCGTCATGAACTTGAACCCAAACGGACCCCACACCGAATGCTCGAAACTCTCCTGCAACAACAAAAGATTCGGAGCGCGAAAGCGGTAGTCCTGATAACTGCCCAGCGCCATTCCACCATTGATGTCGGCGCCGCCCAGCGTCTGCTGAAAATAGAACGGTACCGCGCTAGTGGCAGACGTGATCGATTCCGAAAGCAGAAGCCTCACTCCGATCGACCCATTCAAATTTCGCGAATGCGAAACCTCCGGACATTTTTCCGTGAGCGGACCGCATTCATCCGGACCATTCGCGTCGGTATTCTTGGGACCAGTCTTCGTGTATCCGTACAAATAAAAGATGTGATTCAAATCAGCTGTCCATCGAAGAAAAGAGTACGTCGAATCCGACGGCGCGAAGAACTCCTGAAAATTTCCCGTGTAATTCAGCTGGAAATGATCGGCGAAAACCGGCTCAATGCGAAACCCTTCTCCAAGCTGCACAAATCCCGGCTGGCTGCTCAGGCCCGGAGCGGTTGCATTCGTATAAATCGTCTCGATCGAAGGAAAAGATTGCCCGTTATAACTTCTCACGCTCACGAACCGCCCATTCATCTCGCCCAGCAACGCAAGCTTGAGCTTGCTGATAGCCTGCCACTCATAGACCGGCTTGATAACATTGCCGCCCACAATAGTCTGCGTCGTTCCAAACACTGACGTGCCCGTCAGCGTCGAATCGTTGCCCAGTCCAAAGAAATTCAACTTGTTAAGTGAGATCGTTTGCGCATACAAATTAAATACTGTGTAGGGATGCACCAGGTTAATCGGCCGCCTTTTCTCCGGCTTCTTCGGCTCAGCCCCACCGGGCTGCGGAATCACCGGCACGATCACAACAACCGGCTCACTCGGCGTGTGGATCAACTTCATGTATCCACCGGCCCGCCAAGACTCATTCGTCGAGCCCACGGCATCCACATCCCACGTCAGACGCCAGTTCTTTGTGTTCTTGTCGGCCACGAACGCTCCGCCCAGGCCAAATCCATTCTGCGCAGGCATGCTCCCAGCCGCAATGTGCAGAGGATGATCGGTGAACAATTCGATGGCGCACGCCGGTACGGTCTTGAAGCTGAAATCTTTGCAGGCATCGCTGGCCCGTTCGCCCTCGCGGCGAAACTCCGCATGCAACATGCCCTCCTGCGTCCAAGCCAACGTCGATCCCAGCCACAGCAGCAGCACAATAAAACTCGAACGCATACCGCCTCCTGCAAACCGCGCCAGCGGAAATCCAACACGACAGCTCGACCCTAACTTTTTCCCTTTCCCTTTTTCCTCGGCCTGTCATCGGCCACAGCCGCAATGTCGATGCCCACCCGCTTAGGCTTGGCCGCGCGCCGCGCCCGCTTCGCCGCAGCCGCTGCGTGCGCGTCGTGGATCGCCTGCGTCACCCGGCTTATGTATTCCGCCGCTTCGCCTTCGGTCTTGATGGCGTTGATGTAAATATCTGTTCGGCGCCGCAGAGGCAATCTGTGCTCCGCCTCGTGCAAGTGAAGAATCTGCGTCTTCAGCAAACTTGAGACCGGACGATCTTTATTCATCGCGCTATCCGGCGGCCGCGGTACAACTATTTTCGCCATTGTGATCACCTCTTCATCGCAGCAAATGCTACGCCCACTGAATCTTGTCATTCCGAACCGCGCTGAAAGCTCGGTGAGGAACCTGCTGTCAGTCGACGCCAAACTTCTCACCCAAAATCCGGACAATCCTGCCGCATTACATCCAAAGAAACAAAATCCAGAAAAGTATCCGCCGCGATCTCCCGCGCCGTCCGCTGCGCATAGCTTCCAAGAAAATGTTTTGTCACCGTCGCGGGAATCGACGCATGTTCAAACACCCGGCCATTCACCACAAGACCTTTCGGAACCCACGGTGAAATCAGAATCGCTGGAACCCGCACGCCCAGCCGGTCGAACGCAAACGGCATGCCCGTGCCAGTATCGTTGGCCGAAGCCACAAATCCGTCGGGAGCGTTCGGCGAACAATTCGGCGGAGGCACGTGATCGTAAATTCCTCCATGCTCGTCATAAACCACCAGGAGCACGGTGCTTTGCCACAAGTCAGCATTCGCCTTGATCGCGTTATAAACGCTTGCGATGAACAACTCCCCCGCCTGCATGTTGTGGTCAGGATGCTGATCGCTTGCCACTTCCTCGCCGTCATCACCATCGTGATCGTTGTAGTTCGGCTCGACGAACGAATATTCCGGCAAGGCCCCACTCGCGCAATCCGACAAGAACTGCTGGTATGTGCCAAATAATTTCGGCTCGTTCTGCAGCAGGTTCACAATCTCCATGGTCGAGCTGGTCGTATCGTAGTAATAAATTTTCGCCGAGTGCGGCGGGCTCGCATTGATCAGCCGGTCGTAAATGCTCTGGTATGGCTCCTTTACATAGAACACATCCATCCCCACCTGCCCAAAAGAAGTTCCATAGTGAGCGAACGCTCGATTGCAAATTGTCGGTCCCGGTATCGACGCAAACCACCGGTTGAACACCGCAAACTCCGTAGCCAGCGTGGTCAGCACCGGAAGCTGGTTCTGCGCGAAGTAATACATGATTTTCTGCGAGTGCCCCACATCCTGCTGCTGATTGAAATAACTTTTCACGAACCCCTGCATATTCGGCTGGCGTCCGGGGCTCGTGTCCCCGCCAAAAATCTGCAGATCAGCCGCGGGAAAGTGATGATCGGGATCCGGATCAAGCTGCCCCTGAAACGCTGCCAACGGCTGCGGTTGCACCAATGCGCCCGTAGTATCCGGATTGCTCAGCCCCGCGACAATTCCGTCGATCTGCTGGTTCACCGCCGTCAGCGACCCCAGCATGTGATCGAACGACCGGTTTTCCATCATCAGAACAACAATGTGTTTAAGGTTGTCCAGTCCTGCGGGCATAATCCGCTCCATTCTTATTCACACAAAAGAGCTGAAGTTTGCTTTGAATGAAATAGTCCACTCGGCAGTGAGCGCATTTGCCCAGGGAGTGTTTCTCGGAACCTTCCAAGACAAGGAACTCATCCGTCGGCAGTTCTTTGCAATCCCGTGAATTAACCCTGGCTCGTTAGTTGGCCCGCGAAGTTAGCAGCAGATGGAGAAGAAATCAAGCGGTTTCTTGTGCTTGTTACGAAAAACGAACAGAGTTGTTCGAGTAACTGAAAAGTTCAATGCCACGCGCGACTTAGAGACAAGTTGAAAAGCCCCCTTACCTTCTCGCTGACTGTGGAACTCCCGCCGATAGGTTTCGCGCTTGCTCAGAGTCCTTTGAATTCAACTCCGCCGATTGCTTCAGATATCGGTCGGCGGCTGCGCGGTCTCCTGATTTCCGCGCGATAATGCCTGCGTGAAGAAATAGTTTTGAATCACGAACTCCGACTGCCAGAGCAATCTCGATCTGCTTGCGCGCCTGCGCATCTTGACCGTTCACATGCAGCGCCCAGGCATAAGCATCCAGCGTGTAAATGTCATGGCGCCAGCCGATTTCCTGTTCCGCCAGCTTGAGGGCCTGCGCTGGCCGATGCGCGTGATCGGCATAATAAAAGATTAGCGCGCGGTTCGAGTTGTCCTTCTTGCCCGATTCAAGCAACGCTTGCGTTTCAAATTCTGCAAAGGCTTTCTTAGCCTCGCTATTACGCCTCGCCAATTGCAAAGCTTCGGCCAACTCGTAGAGATTGCCCGCTCGGGGCGCGACTTGATAACGCTGCTGAAAGAGGACGACCGCGTCACTGTAGCGTTTCTGCGCCATGCGAACCTGCGCCATACGCCCCAAAGCGTCGGGATAGCTCGGAGAAGCTGTCAACGCCTGCAACAAAAGTTTTTCCGCCACATCCGAGTTGCCAGAAACAAAGCGAAGATGGCCCATCTCGGTAAGGATCGCAGCACGCTCTTCCGTTTCAGTCGACGGTGTCGATTGATAGGCCAGATCGATCGCTTCGTATGCGCCCTCCGAATCCCCAAAGAGTTCGCGCAATCGAGCCGTCCGAATCAGTGCAGGCCGATTGCCGGGACGAAGATTCAGCATCCACTGCGTCGAGGCCTCGGCGCCGCTGTAATTGCCGAGTTCTAAATTCGCATCGGTCAGCAAACCGTAGACCATCACGTCGTCAGGAACTCGCTTGTTCAGTGCCTTGGCTAAATCCAGGGCCGCAGCGAACTCATGCTCGTTCAGCAGAGTCGAAACTCGCGCTTTTTCAGTATCGAAATTGTTCGGAGCTTGCCCAACAGCGAAGCTCGAAATAATCAGAAAAAATGCTGCGAGACGTTTGTTCATAGGAAGCCTCATTTCGAAGCGACGAAGTAAAGAAGCGGCCGCCGCACTTCGCACAGCGGCCACATCGATTCACTGCATGACGGCTACCTACATCACAGGGCAGATGCCGCCGGGTTGTCCGGTGCAGCCCGCCTGCCCAGGTCCAGTGTGCGCGCTGTCGCGCCCATTGTTCGCTGGCATGACGTAAGGGAAGGAAGTGTTCAGGCCTTCCGTTTTGGTTTGCACGCCATCTCCCAGTCGTGTCCCGTAGGTCACGGGGTCAACCAGAATTCCGGCAACAGCGCGAGCCGAGATGTCAAACACATCGTCGACCGGCCTGCGTCCGTTGGGGTATCCAGCCGAATCGCCGGCAATAAAGCCCAGCCGCAACTGGCTGCCCACCGGCGTCGCAGGGATGCCCGTGTTAAGCCGCAGCAAATCAACAATAGGGCCAACATCGCCCGGTCCGCATCCCGGACAAATCGGAGCCTCATACTGCACCAGGATCAGCAAGTCCGTGCGGGGGTTGGGCGCAACCGGAACTCCCAACGAACTGAACACAGACGCCAGCACCGGCTCCAGAACGAAACTCGAGAACTGTGAGTCGTGAACCGGATAATCCATGCTGAAGCGGTCTTTCGATCCTGTACCAATAATCACTTCATTGATCAGCGGATTGCCTTCACGATTCACCTGGCGCAAAAGGCTCGCATCGACATCCGGATTCGAGGACCGTCGCACCGGAAAAAGATGGCGCGACGTGCTGCCATAGGTTCCAATCACGGCTTGCTTGTCGCCGGAGCCATGCAGTTTGCCATCCACCGTCAGCATCGTGATGGGGACTTCCAGCACGATGGAGTTGACGTTGTAACCGCCCACAGCGTCCGGCGCGTAGTTGTGAGTGTTGTCAGCATCGATCGCTTCTGACAGCACGGGCCCGACGCCGCGGCGGAAATTCAACGAGTCGAATGCTGCCCCGAGATCGATGAAGAATGGATCGTCCGCGGTTCCAGCCCACACTCGAATGCCGCTTCCCAGGCTATAAATCCCCTGGTTAAACAGCGATTGATAGTTGGGCATGGTCAGCGGTCCAACGTTCGAGGGCACCGCATAAAGCACCTGCCCATTGTTGAGGTTGGTCGCCTTCCCTTTCTTGATCATCGTTACCGTGTAAGTCTGGCTCAGGCTTAAACCTGCGGCGCCCGGCCCACTCAACGAGGTGATCTGCGGAAAGCCGTCGATGCCGCCGACAAATCCCGTGAACACGGTCGGTAGATTGATTTGCGTGTTGAAGCGGAATTGGAAGGTGATGTCATCCAATCCGTCCTGATTGTTGTCCACGTGCATCTCGTAAAGCACGTTAGGGTCGAAGGGAAAATAGTTGGGTCCGTTAGCGGGCTCAAGCAAGGGGTCCACATTCAAAATGAATGTAACCTTTGTAGGATCGTCATAACTGACAAAGGCGTACCAATCGGTGACATCCGCGGCACGGTCCAATGCCGTAATCGGCGCTTCGCGATGACTTGACGCGAACAAGCTGGAAGGTGCCAGCATGAACAACGACATCGCAAGGGCCACGACTGACTTCAGCTTTTTCATGGGTCATGTCCTGGTTGAAGATTCGGGGACGTCCCCCGCCGTGGGCTAGATCCCGCTCCCGACGCAGTAGCACGCAGGAGAAGATGACGGCAGAATCCGTC
>Ga0302326_10002432_pt1 | contig 45465 bp, 38 predicted proteins | sample Palsa_T0_3_FD_202264 | JGI IMG/M metagenome (GOLD analysis project Ga0302326, IMG submission 202264) | Peat permafrost microbial communities from Stordalen Mire near Abisko, Sweden - Palsa_T0_3 | ecosystem: Environmental > Terrestrial > Soil > Palsa > Peat permafrost | place: Sweden: Abisko... | reverse complement strand
ATTGGACCATGACGCAAATTGCCAATTCCTTGCAAGTGCTTGAAAGAATTGGCGGGGACGACGGGACTCGAACCCGCGGCCTCTGCCGTGACAGGGCAGCGTTCTAACCAACTGAACTACGTCCCCAAACCGTCCGCGGGCAATCGCGATGCGGAGCATCTGTCCATGCTCCGTGACTGAATTGTAGCAGACTGAATTCAGATCAGTACAGGCTCGACCGTACTGTTCTCGAGCCTACGCTTCACCTTGCGCGAGTAAAGCTTGAAGAATTGTTCCAGTCTCAAGACGCGCCTACGTCGTCACGGTGCTCTGGGCACAGACGTCGCTATCCATCCGATATTCAAGTGGACGCCAATTCCGCCGATGGGACTGGAATATGGCAGAGTGCGCCATGCTGACCCATGCGGGTTCCGAGCTACGCTTGGTTGAGCCAAGTCAGGTTGAGCGAAGTCATTCCTCCCAGCCGCGAAGTCGCGAGGGCGAAGAACGAAGCGAGACCACCAGGCTTCTTCTGGTGGAAGACAATTCGGGGGACGTCTTTCTGCTGCGAAGGATGCTCAATCCGCGGGAGCCGGGGATGTTTGCATTGACTCATTTTGGATCGATGAGCGAGGCGGAGAATCATCTGGCGACCAACGCCGTGGACATTATCCTGCTCGACCTCGGGTTGCCAGACGCCCACGGACTGGATGCCGTGCGGCGGGCGCACGCGGCTGCGCCTCGCGTTCCGCTGGTGGTGTTGACCGGGTGTGACGACGAATTGATGGCTGACCAGGCCTTGCAGGAGGGCGCGCAGGACTTTCTGGTCAAAGGCCAAATCGAGACGCCAGGGCTGCTCCGCGCCATTCGTTATGCCACCCAGCGCATGAAGGCGGAAGTCGAGATGCAGAAAGCCCAGGAGGCGGCGGAAACTGCCGACCACGCCAAGGGCGCACTCCTCGCCGAACTGCAGGCGGCGCATGCGGAAACCGAACTGTTCCTCCGTTCGATCCCTTCCATTCTGATCGGCGTGGATTCTTCCGGCCGCATCAATCGCTGGAACCTCACCGCCATCAATACCTTCGGAGTCGATGACCGCAGCGCCGAAGGTCGCACGCTCGAAGATTGCGGAATCCGATGGCTGCACACCGAGATGAATGCGGAGATCACCCGCTGGCTTACCACCAAATCGATTTATCGCTGCGAGAATCTGGCTTACGAGCGGGAGGGCAAGACCCGCTTCCTGGGCCTCCAGGTGATGCGCATCCCCGCGTCCAACGGTGCGCAAATCGGATTCATCATCACCGGCGCCGACATCACGGAACGCATCGGACTGGAAGTGCAACTTCGCCAGGCGCAAAAACTGGAGGGCATCGGTCAGCTGGCTGCCGGCATCGCGCATGAGATCAACACGCCCACGCAATACGTCGGAGACAACATCAGCTTTCTGAAGGAATCCTGGGGCTCGATCGCGGAATTTCTCAATTTCTGCGGAACGGTGCGATCGGAATGCTGTCCGGGCCCGGTTTCTCCCGAACATCTGGAGGAATTCTGCCGGCTGCATGAGAAGTGCGACCTGGAATACCTGTTGAAGGAAATTCCCAGCGCCATCGATCAATCGATGGAAGGAGTGGGCCGTGTCGCCAAGATCGTGAAGGGATTTAAGGAATTTTCCCATCCCGGGTCGGAAGAAAAACGCGCCATCAACCTGAACCAGGCGATCGAAAGCACCATCACGGTGGCCCGCCACGTATGGAAATATTGCGCCGAAGTGGTCACCGAGTTCGATACCGCTCTCCCGCTGGTTCCCTGTCTGGTTGGCGAATTCAACCAGGTGATGCTGAATCTGATCGTTAACTCCGCCCACGCCATCAGCGACGTCATCGCCGAGCGCGGCACCACCGAGAAAGGCACCATCACCATCGGCACGCGGCAGGAAGGCCCGTGGGCGACGATTTCGGTTGCCGACACCGGCGCCGGCATCCCCCTCGAAATACAATCCCGAGTCTTTGAGCCTTTTTTCACAACGAAGGAAGTGGGCAAAGGCACGGGTCAGGGACTGGCGTTGGCGCATGTCGCCATTGTCAAACGCCATCAGGGCCAGCTGTCATTTGAAAGCAAGGTCGGGCAGGGGACCACATTTTTTGTCCGCCTCCCACTGGAAGTGGGTACTCCGGCGTCATGAACAAGCGAATCCACTTCGTGTCGGAGGCTGCTTCCTGGAGCCAAAGCCATGCCTGAAAAAATTCTTATGGTGGATGACGAAGTCAACGTGCTGTCGGGATATCAGCGCTTATTGCGCTACGAATTTCAAATCGACATTGCCGCCGGCGGACCCGCAGCCTTGACTGCGATGGATACCACCGGGCCCTATGCCGTTGTGGTTTCGGACATGCGCATGCCGGAAATGGACGGAGCCAGGCTATTGACCAAAATCAAGCAGCTTGCCCCCGACACCATTCGCATCATGCTGACCGGCGATGGCGATATCCACAACGCGGTGAGCGCGGTCAACGAAGGAAGCATTTTCCGCTTTCTGACCAAACCCTGCAATCGGGACACCCTGGCGAAGGCGTTGAATGCGGGATTGCAGCAGTATCGCCTGATCACGGCGGAAAGGGACTTGTTGGAAAACACTCTGCAAGGCAGCATTCAGGTGCTCACCGAAGTGCTGAGCCTGGTCAACCCGGCCGCCTTTGGCCGGGCGCTGCGAGTCCGCCGCTACATGCATCAGGTGGTCACGCGCATGGGTCTGGCCAGTCCCTGGAGGTTTGAGGTCGCGGCCATGATGTCGCAACTGGGATGCGTCACGCTGCATCCGGAGACCATCGACGCCGTCTACGGCGGACGGCCGCTTCCGCCCGGCGAACAGACGCGATTCAACGCGCACCCCGGCGTGGCTCGCGACTTGCTATCGAAGATCCCTCGTATGGAGCCGATCGCCTGGATGATCGCGCACCAGAATGAGTCGAAACCGATTGCCGGCGATCTGGCGAATGTGGCCACGGCGGACATGCGCCTCGGAGCCAACCTGCTCCGCGCCACGCTGGCTTTTGATGAACTGGTGACGAAAGGGGTCTCCCAGAACGAAGCGGCAAAACGTCTGGCCCGGGAACACCCGAATTTCGATCCGCGAATCTTTGAGTCTCTGGTAGAGGCCGGGGACGACAAAAACAAGGCGATCCTGCGCTCCTGCGATATCGATGAGCTGCTCCCCTTCGTGATGGTTCTTGAGGAGGAGCTACGTACCAAAAGTGGCTTGCTGTTGGTGGCCAAAGGACAGGAAGTTACTCCCACCCTCATCCTGAAGCTGAAGAATTTTCTGGAAAAAGGATCCATCGGCCGCAAGGTCATGATTTCCAGCATCAAGCGGGCCAAGGCCGCGACTGCCTAGACCGTTTCAAGAAAAACCTGGCCGAGACATGGGAGCCATGATCCGAGAACCATGACCTTCGCTGTTCAAATCGGCACATGTTCAAGATTGGGCGGCGTCCCAAAGTGGAATCGGCGAAACTGGAACAGGAAGTTATGAAGATGATCACTGGTGTTTTAGATGCATACTCAAAGTATCTCCAGTAAGGAAAGTGTCTTTCTGATCCCACCTCAAGACACCGGTCCCCTACTCGAAACGGAAACCTTGCAACGCAACCGCGCCTGGCGCAAAGGTAAAGGTCCAGTGAAATGAGCACCGCGTCCCGATCAGACCGGAAGGTACAACTCGCGTTCGGAGCCGCCATTCTGGCTCTACTCCTAGGGGGTGCGGTCTCGCTTCGGACCACGATTGTCTTTAGCGAGAGTGACCGCTGGGTACAGCACACGCAAGAGGTTCTGGAGAAACTCCACGACCTCTCTTCCAACATGGAGGATGTCGAAGCGAGTTGCCGCGGATTTGTGCTGACGGGCAACGAATCCTATCTCGATACCTGCCGCTCCAGCAGAGCAGCGGCGATGCGTGACGAGGAGATGGTGGCCGCCCTGACGGTCGACAATCCCGTACAGAGGAACCGGATTCCCACTCTGCAACGGCTGACCGCGGAGAAGTTCGCGCTGGCGGAGAAAGTCGTGAGCCTGCGGCGCGCGCAGGGTTTGGCGGCAGCCGCCGCGGTAATTCAAAAGGGATCAGGGCAGCAACTCATGGGGGAATTTCAAGGCCTGATCCACCAGATGCAGGACGAAGAACTCCGATTGCTGGCGCTGCGCTCTGCGGATGCATCGCGGCGGCTGGCCCAGACCAAGACTGTTCTGCTGCTCGGAACGCTGCTGGGCGTTTTGATCGCCGCTGGTGCGGGCTGGACCGTTCGCCAGGACGCGATTGCCCGCAATCGCGCCGAACTCGCGGTGCGCGATAGCGAGACGCTCTTCACCATCATGGCCAACAACATCTCCCAGATGGCCTGGATGGCCGACGGCAGTGGCCATATCTTCTGGTTCAACGACCGCTGGTTTGATTACACCGGTACTACGCTGGCAGAGGTGAGCGGATGGGACGGGCAAAAAATGCTTCATCCCGACGACCGGCAGCGGGTGATGGATAACCTCAAACATTGTTTTCAGACGGGCCAGATCTGGGAAGACACGTTTCCCGTCCGCGGCAAAGACGGCAAGTACCGCCTGTTTCTCTCAAAAGCCGTTCCCATCCGCGACACCGAGGGCAAGGTCACGCAATGGTTCGGCACCAATACCGACATCAGCGAGAGCGAGGAGTCCGGCGCAAAATACCGCGGCCTGCTCGAAGCCGCTCCCGATGCCATGGTGGTAGTAAACGTGGGCGGCGAGATTGTTCTGCTCAATGTTCGGGCAGAAAAAGAGTTTGGCTACAGCCGCGACGAGCTGATCGGGCAGAAAGTAAAGAACATCATCCCCGAGGGTTTCGCCGAACGCATCATTGCCGACGGTACCCGCTCCGCCGCCGAAGCGCTGGCGCAGCAGATTGGAACCGGCATCGAACTGATCGGTCGGCGCAAAGATGGCAGCCAGTTCCCAATCGAACTCATGCTCAGCCCGCTCGAGAGTCCCGAAGGAATTCTGGTGACCGCGGCCATCCGTGACATCAGCCTGCGTAGGAACGCCGAAACCCATCTGAAGCAGATGGAAGGCCGGTACCGCGGCCTGCTGGAAGCCGCTCCCGATGCCATGGTGGTAGTAAACGTGGGCGGCGAGATTGTTTTGCTCAATGTTCGGGCAGAAAAGGAGTTTGGCTACAGCCGCGACGAGCTGATCGGGCAGAAAGTAAAGAACATCATCCCCGAGGGTTTCGCCGAACGCATCATTGCCGACGGTACCCGCTCCGCCGCCGAAGCGCTGGCGCAGCAGATTGGAACCGGCATCGAACTGATCGGTCGGCGCAAAGATGGCAGCGAGTTCCCAATCGAACTCATGCTCAGCCCGCTCGAGAGTCCGGAAGGAATTCTGGTCACCGCGGCCATCCGCGACATCAGTGTCCGCAAGGGTGCGGAAACTCACCTGAAGCAGATGGAAGGCCGATACCGCGGCCTGCTCGAAGCCGCTCCCGATGCCATGGTGGTGGTGGACGGCAACGGCCAGATCGTTTTGCTCAACGTTCAAGCGGAGAAACAGTTCGGATACGACAATGAAGAACTGGTGGGCCAGAAAGTAAAGAACATCATCCCCGAGGGTTTCGCCGAACGCATCATTGCCGACGGCACCCGCTCCGCGGCCGAGGCCCTGGCGCAGCAGATCGGCACCGGAATCGAGCTCATCGGGCGGCGCAAAGATGGCAGCGAGTTTCCTATCGAACTCATGCTGAGCCCGCTCGAGAGTCCGGAAGGAATTCTGGTAACCGCGGCCATCCGCGACATCAGCGTGCGCAAGAGTGCCGAAACCCATCTCGCCCAGATGGAAGGCCGATACCGCGGCCTGCTGGAAGCCGCTCCCGATGCCATGGTGGTCGTGAACGTGAGCGGCGAGATCGTTCTGCTCAACGTTCGCGCGGAGAAGGAGTTCGGCTATAGCCGCGATGCACTGGTAGGCCAACCGGTAAAGAACATCATCCCTGAGGGCTTTGCCGAACGCATCATTGCCGACGGCACCCGCTCCGCGGCTGAGGCCCTGGCGCAGCAGATCGGCACCGGAATCGAACTCATCGGGCGGCGCAAAGATGGCAGCGAGTTTCCCATCGAACTCATGCTCAGCCCACTCGAAAGTCCGGAGGGAATTCTGGTGACCGCGGCCATCCGCGACATCAGCGTGCGCAGAAACGCGGAAACCAACCTGAAACAGATGGAAGGCAGGTACCGCGGCCTGCTGGAAGCGGCGCCCGACGCCATGGTCGTAGTGAACGTGGCCGGAGATATCGTTCTGCTCAACGCCCAGGCGGAGAAGCAGTTCGGCTACGACAGCGAAGAACTTGTGGGTCAGCAGGTAAAGAACATCATCCCCGAGGGCTTCGCCGAACGCATCATTGCCGACGGCACCCGCTCCGCAGCCGAGGCCCTGGCCCAGCAGATTGGAACCGGAATCGAGCTGATCGGGCGGCGCAAAAATGGCACCGAGTTTCCCATCGAACTCATGCTGAGCCCGCTCGAAAGTCCCGACGGAATTCTGGTCACCGCGGCCATCCGCGACATTACCGCGCGCAAGATTACGGAAATGCATCTGGCGCAAATGGAAGGCAGGTACCGCGGCCTGCTGGAAGCCGCTCCCGACGCCATGGTCGTGGTCAACGTGGGCGGCGAAATTGTTCTGCTCAACGTTCAGGCGGAAAAACAATTCGGCTACAGCCGCGATGCGCTGATCGGGCAGAAAGTGAAGAACATCATCCCCGAAGGCTTCGCGGAACGCATCATTGCCGACGGTACCCGCTCCGCCGCCGAGGCCCTGGCCCAGGAAATCGGAACCGGAATCGAGCTCACCGGGCGGCGCAAAGATGGCACCCAGTTTCCCCTCGAGATCATGCTGAGCCCGCTCGATAGTCCCGACGGGATTCTGGTGACCGCGGCCATCCGCGATATCACCGCGCGCAAAAAGGCCGAAGCCAACCTTCTCCACAAGATTGACGAGTTGTACCGCTCCAATGAGGAGTTGGGGCAGTTCGCCTACATCGCTTCGCACGATCTGCAGGAGCCGCTGCGCATGGTGGCCAGCTACACCCAGCTTTTGTCCCGGCGCTACAAGGGCAAGCTGGACGCCGAGGCCGACGAGTTCATCGCTTTCGCGGTGGATGGCGCCAACCGCATGCAGCGTCTGATCCAGGATCTGCTGGCCTTTTCGCGGGTCGGCACCAAGGGCAGGGACCTCCAGCACACCTCCAGCGAAAGAGCCTTGCGGATGGCGTTGCAGAATCTGCGGGGCGCCATCGAAGAAAGCGGCGCGCTGGTCACCCACAACTCCTTGCCTGACGTTCTGGCCGACGACATGCAACTGACCCAGTTATTTCAAAACCTGATCGGCAACGCCATCAAATACCAAAGCCCCGGCATCCCCCGGGTCGACATCTCCGCCGTCCGGGATGGCAAGGGCAGGTGGATGTTTTCGGTGACGGACAACGGATTAGGAATTGATCCGCAGTATTTCGAAAAGATTTTTGGCATGTTCCAGAGGCTGCACAAACGGGAAGAATTTGCCGGCACCGGCATCGGATTGGCGATTTGCAAGAAGATTGCCGAGCGGCACGGCACCAACATCACAGTTGAATCGCAACTTGGGCAGGGCTCGACCTTTCGCTTTGCCCTGGAAGGAAGTGAGCAGGTATGCATACCAGCGGATTTAGCAATGGCGAAAACAGCGGCACTCTAGAGCTTCTCCTGGTCGAAGACAGTCCCGGAGATGTGCGGCTTACGCAGGACGCGTTCCGGGCTGCCAATATGGCAGTCCACATGGATGTGGCTAGCGACGGGGTCGAGGCCATGGCCTTCCTGAGGCATGAGCAGGCCTACGCCGCTGCCCCTCGCCCGGATCTTATCTTGCTCGATCTGAACATGCCGAGAATGGATGGGCGCGAGGTTCTCGCGCAGATCAAGAAGGACGACAGGCTAAGAACCATCCCCATTGTGATCCCGACCACTTCCGACTCGGAAGATGACATCGCAAAAAGCTATCAACTGCACGCCAACTGCTACCTCTGCAAGCCCGTACAGTTGGCTGCATTCGAAAGCCTGGTGGAGAGCGTCTACGACTTCTGGCTGACCAAGGCCAGGTTGCCGCAGACGCAGTAACCGATGCCCGATGCGGGAAGATCGCAGGGAGCTACAGCCGCAGGGCGGCGATCGGATCAAGATTTGCACTGGGTTCGGTTCCGCGCTTTGTCCCGGGTGGCAATGAAAGGAAGTTATGGATACCAATGGAAATGCCAACAGAGGAAGCAGTATGCCCCTGGAAGTTCTCTTAGTCGAAGACAGTCCCGGAGATGTCCGGCTGACAAAGGAAGCATTCGAGGCTGCCAACGTCGCCGTCCATTTGAACGTGGCTACCGATGGCGTCGAAGCCATGGCGTTTCTCAGGCGCGAGGGCATACACGCGAATGCCCCGCGCCCCGATCTCACCTTGCTGGATCTAAACATGCCGCGCATGGATGGCCGCCAGGTTTTAGCTGAAATCAAGAAGGATGAAAAGCTGAAAACGCTTCCGATCGTGATCCTCACCACATCCGACTCGGAAGGTGACATCGTAAAAAGCTATCAGCTCCATGCCAATTGCTATCTCTGCAAGCCCGTTCAGTTGACCGAGTTCGAGGGCTTGGTGAAGAGCATCAATGATTTCTGGCTGACACGGGCCAAGTTGCCCCAGGCCGTGTAAGATCGGCCCTCTGCAAGAGGATTGCCGGGCGGCACGGGCCGAAACTATGCCGGTCCAGCCTGAATTTGCGGCGAAGCTCAGCCTTTTGCACTGGAAGCGAGAGGAAACTATGTATAGCACTGAGATATACCAGCGGGAGGAAACAGTATGTCGTTAGAAGTTCTTTTAGTCGAAGACAGTCCCGGAGATGTCCGGCTGACGCAGGAAGCCTTTGAGGCTACCAATATGGCCATCCATTTGAGCGTCGCTGTCGACGGCGTCGAGGCCATGGCTTTTCTGCGGCATGAGAAGGCCTATGCGAATTCCCGCCGCCCGGATCTTATCCTGCTGGATCTGAACATGCCTCGAATGGACGGCCGCGAGGTTCTCGCTCTCATCAAGAAGGATGACAATCTGAAAACCATCCCCATCGTGATCCTCACTACATCCGAGGCCGAAGGCGACATCGTGAAAAGCTATCAACTGCACGCCAATTGCTACCTCTGCAAGCCCGTACAGTTGAGCGCGTTCGAAAACCTGGTAAAGAGCATCAACGACTTCTGGCTGACCAAGGCCAAGCTGCCGCAAGCGCAAAAGATGTGAGAAGAGAGAATGGACACCACAAGAAATGCCGGATGGTGGGCAGTGCAGGACTCGAACCTGCGACCTCCTGCTTGTAAGGCAGGCGCTCTAACCAGCTGAGCTAACCGCCCCCTCATGCTGCACGCGGAGGGCTTCGCTTCTAACTTCGTCTCTTAACTTCGTTCAGGGTCAGCCTCGTTCAGGATCAGCCTCGTTCAGGTCAGTGCCTTGCCGGTTGGAACTCCACTGAGGGGCATCCGCGAACCGCGTCTTCGTAAGTATACGTGAGCTGCGACAAAACTCAAACGGGCTTGGGGCCACGGCTTTCGGGCTACGGCGGCGGGAAGCTAGCGAACTCCGTGAGACCCGATTGCGGAAAGACGGATCGGTTTCGCTGAAGCCCGATTGCCGAAGCCCGAAGCCCAGCCCTCACCCTGCTAGACTGTCGCGATGCGCCGGCTGATCGTCAACGCGGATGATTTCGGCTTCACGGCCGGCGTCAACCGCGGTATCGTCGAAGCCCACAGCCGCGGCGTAGTTACTTCTTCCACACTGATGGCGAACGGCGAGGCATTCTCCGACGCCGTTCAGCTCGCGCAAACCATGCCTCAACTGAGCGTTGGATGCCACGTCGTGCTGATTGATGGTCAGCCCCTGCTCGATCCCAAAACAATTTCGAGCCTGGTGGACCAGAATGCCGATCGAAATTCAGGCTCCCTGCGCTTCCGCGATGGCATCCGCGGATTCGCGATGCGGGCGCTCGCTGGCCGCCTCGATCCGCGCGAGATCGAGGCCGAAGCCACAGCGCAGATCCGAAAACTTCAGGCCGCCGGAATCGTAGTTTCTCATCTCGACACGCACAAGCATACCCATCTGTTTCCCCGTGTGCTGCGTCCCCTGCTCCAGGCGGGAGCGGCGTGTGGCGTGCGGGCCCTGCGCAATCCCTTCGGACCGCGCCGTCCTTTGCGCTCAGGCCAGCTACTTGCCCGGCCCGGCGTCTGGACCCGCTACGCCGAGATGCGCGTTCTGCAAGGCTTTGCCGCCAGTTTTCGCGCCGCGGCGGAGAAAGAAGGTTTTGCCACCCCCGACGGAACACTGGGCGTCGAGGTCACCGGTGTGCTCGATGAAACTCTGTTCCGCGGCATAGCCTCCACCATTCCAGACGGCACCTGGGAATTCGTATGCCACCCCGGTTACAACGATGCTGACCTGTGTGCCGCAAAAACGCGCCTGCGGGAGTCGCGAGAAACAGAACTCCGGGCCCTGACCCTTCCTGAGGCCCGGAACACTCTTTCGCAGGCTGGAATCGAACTGATTTCCTATCGCGACCTTTGCCGCTGAACGGTTTTCCGCAAGTATTCATGGGGTCCAAAGGTACTCTGGTAACCTTCCGCAAATAACCGAAGCGCGTATGATTAGGCTTGACGCATTAAGAAATTGTTACAGCGGGAGGTTCCGCAGATGTCGGCCGGGCCAGCTACAGCTCCGCGCACCACCCTGGACCTGAAGGTCCGGGTATGGGGCATGGGCTCCAACGATCGACCTTTTTTTCAGAACGCGGTGGCGCAGAACATCAGCGCGACCGGAGCCTGCATCTACGGAATCGAACAGCAGCTGAAAGTCGGCGACGTAATCGGCGTGCAGTATGAAGCCAAAAAGGCACGCTGCAAAGTGATTTGGGTAGTCGACGCGGGCGGAATAAAAAAGACCCAGGTCGGCGTGCAACTGGTGGCTGACCAGGAATGTCCGTGGCTGGGCGTCCTTCCGAAAGAGGCCGTCGATAGCGCTCCCGTGCCACGCGCTCCCGACAACCGCAGAAAGTTCCTGCGACACAAAATCTCGTTTCCCCTCCAGTTGCGCGACGAGCGGGTCAACACTCCCATGCGGGCGAACGCCACCGACATCAGCGGCAATGGCTGTTATGTTGAGAGCGCCATGCCGGCAGACGTTGGCACTTCGCTTCGCATTGAGTTCTGGATCGACCAGGAGTCGGTGACCGCCTCGGCAACGGTCCGTACCCGCGATCCTGGAGTGGGCATGGGAATTGAATTTACCGGATTGACGGAAGAAACCAAAAAACGACTGCAGGCCCACCTCGACAAGCTGGATCCCGGCATCACCAACCTCGGCCGGAAGACCCCCAGCCCAGGCAGCGATCAGTAAAACTCCCCTAAGAAACCCTCTTGTTTAGTTTTTCTCCGCGTCCTCCGCGGCCGTTCTCTGCGGCCTCGGCGGTCAAAAGCTCCTGAATTCAGTTTCCATCCCACTCCGATTCAGCTCTTCTCGCGGACCCCGCAATTGATTCAGACAAAATCTGCATCCGCGGTTTATCCTTGCCATCGAATGACAGACTCCAGGAGATGGCAGACTCCAGGAAAGGGCGTCCCTCCAGCGAATGAAGATTGGAATCACTTGCTATCCCACCTATGGCGGTAGCGGCGTCGTAGCCACAGAGTTGGGCCTGGAGCTCGCCCAGCGCGGGCACGACATCCATTTTATTTCCTACGCCCAGCCCATCCGCCTCAGTGGGTCGGAGCCCAATATTCACTACCACGAGGTCGAGGTCTCGCGGTACCCGCTTTTCGATTACCCGCCCTACGATCTGGCGCTGGCGACACGCATGGCCGAGGTTGCGCAGCTGTATGACCTGGACCTGCTGCACGTCCACTATGCGATCCCGCATTCGGTGAGCGCTCTGCTGGCGCGCCAAATGCTGGCGGAAGGACCTCGCGGCCGCCGCTTGCCGTTTGTGACCACGCTTCACGGCACTGACATCACGCTGGTGGGACTCGACCGCTCATATCTGCCCATCACGCGCTACTCGATCGAACAGAGCGACGGCGTGACCGCGATTTCCAATTACTTGCGCGATCGCACGCTGCGTGTATTCGACGTCAAAAATCACATTGAAGTGATCTACAACTCGGTGAACTGCGACGTCTACAAACGCAACCCCGAGATGGCCGCCGAAATGCGCAAGGAATATGCGCTGAGCAATGAGCGCGTTCTGGTGCATCTTTCGAATTTTCGCCCGGTGAAGCGGCTTACGGACGTGATCGAGATTTTCGACCGGGTCCACAAACAGGTTCCCTCAAAACTGCTGCTCATCGGCGATGGTCCCGACCGCTCGGTCGCCGAGTGGCTGGCCGTGCAGAAAGGCATTCACGCGGACGTGCTGTTCCTGGGCAAGCAGGATCGCGTGCAAGACAAACTCGCGATCGCCGACATTATGCTGATGCCGAGCGAACTGGAATCCTTTGGCCTGGCCGCGCTCGAGGCGATGGCATGCGAAGTAGTTCCAATCGCCACGCGCGCGGGCGGCGTTCCCGAAGTGATTGAACACGGCAAGAGCGGCTACCTCGCCGACGTCGGAGACGTGGAAACCATGGCGCGTTACGCTCTCGAACTACTTACCAACGAACAGCGTCTGCAGGAAATGGCCCGCCAGGCCCGCGCCGTCGCTCTTGATCGCTTCTGTGCCACGAAGATCGTCGCGCAATACGAGGACTTCTACCGCCGCGTGCTGGAACGCGCTTCGTAAAAACCTTCCGGAACCCCGCTTCCGGCTTGCAGCAGCGGCAGGCGAATCCGCACCAGTGTTCCCTTCCCTTCGTGGCTGTCCACGGTCATGCGCGCGGTATCGCCATAAAGCACGTGCAGCCGCTCGGAAATGTTCGCCATGCCGATCCCTGAGCCGTGCCAGTCGGTGTCCTCCAGGGAACGCGGCGCCTGCATCCCGACCCCGTCATCTTCCACTTCAATCACCACCTGGGAATCGGTGATGCGGCTGCGCAGAAAAACACTGCCTCCTTCCACCTTCGGCGCCAGGCCATGCTTGATGGAATTTTCCACCAGCGGCTGGAGGAGCATGCTGGGAACCATCACATCCAGCGAGGCGGGATCGAACTCTCTCACCACGTTCAACTTGTCCCGTCCAAAGCGCAGCACTTCGATATCGAGATAGTTATCGATAAATTCAAACTCCTCCCGCAGCGGGGCGAATGCGTCGCCGGTGTTGAGCAGGCGCCGAAGAATGGTTGCCAGCTTGAAAATCACGTCCCGCGCGGTTTCCGGGTCAACCCGGACCAGCGACGAAATTGAATTCAGCGTATTAAAAAGAAAGTGGGGATTGATCTGGTTTTGCAGCGCCTCCATGCGCGCGTGCAGCAGCAACCGCTCCTGCTCCTCAAGCTTGATTTGAATGCGGACGCTGTTGAAGATTTTCAGCTCGATGCCCACGGCAGTCACCGAAGCAGCGTAAATAGCCGCTTCTACCCAGAGGTTCGCGCTCTCCAGGCTGAAAATCGAATGCGCAAAGTAGCGCGACCATTCCATCTGCACGAAACGCAGCCCCACGATGGTGGTGAAAAACATGATCTGCCAGTCGAACAGGCGCGGAGTGGGAAGGTTGCGGCGGATCAGTCGATAAATACTCAGATCGATAAACGGTGAGAACGACCAGATATCGTCCTTATCGCGCGCCATAGTTCGGAGCTGCCCGGCAAGAAATCCGCAGAGCACGCCGAACGGCAGCGCGGCCCATTCCCCGTGCAGCACCGCCGGAACGGCCATCACCATGCCGCCCAGCGACCCAGCCCAGCGGCCGCCGATCGCTCCCAGCAGAAGCGCCGTCTCGAAACTCAGATCGCCAGCCAGAAAACTCGGAGCCGAAAAACGGATCCAGACGCCGATGGTGATCGGCAGTGAAAACCACAGCACCAGATAAACTTTTTGCCGGAAGGTTCGCTCTTCGCGAAACAGCAGCGACTTGAATTCCACGGACCGGACCAGGCTGCTGGAAACGGCCGCGGCCACGCCCAGCTTCACCAGTAACTGGATAAGAATCAGCCGCGGTTCCATGAGATTCCGGTTCGAACAACGAAGTGCCGAAGATACGCCGTCGAGAAAACTGTAGCACGAAGCGGGAAATCGCTCGCTGGCTTGCCAGGCTCGGAAAGTAAGGGGTTGGCGAACCCTGTTCAATAACCCTTTTGTTTATCAACCACGAACAACAACGGCTGCCGAGCTAAATAGCGGCGCAGGTTCTCGGAAAACACTTCGTAATGGCGGGGCCACAACTGTTCCGTCTGGCTTCCGATGTGTGGGGTGATCAGAAGATTTTCTACATCCCAGAGAGGCGAATTCGCAGGCAACGGTTCTTGTGCGAACACATCGAGCGCGGCGCCTGCGAGGTGGTGGTTGCGAAGCGCGTCGATGAGCGCGGCTTCCTCTACCTGTTCTCCACGGCCGACGTTGATAAAATACGCGCCCCGCTTCATCGCGGCAAAGCGCGCCGCGTTGAACAGGCCGTTGGTCGCGTTCGTAACCGGTGCGGCCGCCACCACAAAATCCGACTGCGCGAGTAACTCATCGATCGCCGGAGGCGCAAAAACATCTGCTACTCCCTCAGGACTTCCCTTCTCAACGTGCTCGCGCACCGCGATCACGCGCATCCCCAGCCCTGCCGCCATCTTCGCCACGCGGCGGCCGATGCTGCCCAGACCAATCAAGCCCATCGTCGCGCCTGCGAGCTCGCGCGGATGAGGCGGCTCGCTCCACATCGTTTCCGATCCCCAGAAATGCTTCTGCTGCAACAAAGCCGCTTGCGGAATCTTTCTAGCCAGTGCGAAAACGAGCGCCATCACGTGCTCGGCGACCACCGGACCATGCAACTCGCTCGAGTTGGTGAGCACCACATCGCTCGCCACGAATTCTGGAAACAGCAACTGATGCACGGCCGCAGTGGGCGTGTGCAACCAGCGCAGCGAACGAGCCGCGGCAAGCTGCTCCGGCCGCAGCGAGAACGCAAACATAATTTCCGCATCTCGAAGGTCCTGCTCAATGCCGTCGTAATTGTTGCGGTTCGTGACCTCGACCTGCGGGAAGTTCTGCCGCAATTTTTCCGGGAACCATGCGGGCACGTTCCACAATTCCAGCGGATGCTGGATCACGATGAGGAGTTTGATCGGAGGGTTGGTCAACCGATTGTCCTCAGCCAATTCTCTTTACGCGGAGGTCGGTTCCCGTCATTTCTTTGGGCTCGTCCACACCCATCATACCCAGCAGAGTCGGCGAAATGTCACGCAGCGATCCGTTGGCCTTCAGCGTGTATTGATTCGCGTTTTCCGCAACCACGATGAACGGTACCGGATTGGTGGTGTGGGCAGTATGCGGGCCGCCTGTCGCGGGGTCGACCATCATTTCAGCATTGCCGTGGTCGGCGGTGATCAGAATCGCGCCGCCTTTAGCGCGAACTGCGGTTTCGATGCGGCCCAGGCACGCGTCGACGGTTTCAACCGCTTTGATCGTGGGCTCAATCTTGCCCGAATGCCCGACCATGTCGGCGTTGGCAAAGTTCACGATGACCACATCGAACGTTCCCTCTTCGGTGGCCTTTACGACCGCGTCGGCAATGCCCGCGGCACTCATCTCGGGCTTCAGATCGTAGGTCGCAACTTTCGGAGATTGCACCATCACGCGCTCTTCGCCGGGAAACGGCTGCTCCACGCCTCCGTTGAAAAAATACGTAACGTGAGCATATTTCTCGGTTTCGGCCACGCGCAGGTTGCGCATGTTTAGCCCGCCCATGACGTTAGCGAGAATGTTGGCCATCGACTCCGCGGGAATCACAACCGGGAGGCTGAAGTTTTTGTCGTAGCGGGTCATGCAGACGTAGTGCAGATTTTTCGGCACGCGATTACGAGGAATGGCCGCGTCGAGATCGGCCGCGCCAGGAAGATCGCTGCCGCCTTTTTCGTTCAATCCGCTGTTGCGGGCGAGCGCGCGCGTAATCTGGCGAACGCGGTCGGCGCGAAAATTGAAGCAGATACAGGCATCGTCGTCGCGGATCGTGGCCAGCGGCTGACCGCTCTTGTCCGTACACACAAACGGCACCACGAATTCGTCCGTCACGCCGTTGTTGTAGCAATCTTTCATTCCCTGGATTGGATCGGCGCGCTTGCCGCCCTCGGCATCGGCGAAAACCATGGCGTTATAGGCCTTCGAAATGCGCTCCCAGCGGCGGTCGCGGTCCATGGCGTAATAGCGGCCGTTGACCGTAGCGATCTGGCCGGAATTGTACTCGCGCATCTTCTGCTGCAGCTGTTCCAGATAGCCAGCGCCGTTGGTAGGCAGAGTATCGCGGCCGTCCATGAAGGCGTGGACGAACACGCGGTCCACGCCGTTCTGCTTCGCCATTTTCAACAGCGCATAAAGATGCGCCTGTTGCGAATGGACGCCGCCGTCAGAGACCAATCCGAACAAGTGCAGCCGCCGTTCGCCCGCGCGGGCATGCTTCATGGCCGCGAGCAGTACGGGATGCGAAAAGAACTCGCCGTTCCGGATCATCAGGTCGATGCGCGTGATGTCCATGTGCACGATTCGCCCGGCTCCAATATTGAGATGGCCAACTTCGCTGTTGCCCATCTGCCCCTCGGGCAGTCCGACGAAAGGTCCGCTCGTGTGAATCAGCGTGTTGGGATACTCACGCAGCAACCGATCGTAAGTAGGCTTGCGGGCAAGGGCGATGGCGTTGGCCTTGGTTTCGGCGCGGTATCCCCAGCCGTCGAGGATGATGAGAACGAGTGGTTTAGGACGAGGCATAAGTGCAGCTTCCAGCTCCTGGCTTCTAGCTCTTCGCTCAAGTTATGTGATTACCAGATGACATCGATTAGGATACCGCTCAAATACCGGATCGGCAGTGATCAGCGGAAGTTTTTCCTCGTGGCCCTTCAAATCGATGACCTCCCCGCCGCGGGACATGCCTCGCGTTGCGATTTGCGCGTCGCTGGAAGCAGGAACGGACGTCGGCTGAGAATCAGGACGGCGTGGTTTTGAGCGAGCTACAGGAGCCCACTAAATCGGTTTAAATAGCTTGCGTAAGTTACTGATTATATTAGCGTTATCAGCAGTGTTTTGCACAGGCCTGAACGTCCCCAGCTCATTCCTTGACAGCCCATTCGGAGCGCTTGCACCATTCCTGGTGCAATGCGCGAAAAGGTTGCCCGCGACAAGAGGATGTCTCATAAAACCTACGGCGGCGAGAGAGAGCGAAACCGGGTCGCCTGCCGGCGTGTTCGGGAAAAAAGTTCGATTTGGCTCGATAGTCTCGCCAACTGCCGCGTGTGCGATCGGTTCACTGACGTAACCTTGCCGCCACCCCAGGCTGGCGATAGCGTGATTAGTAAGGATGCATGTTCCATCCAGGAGGCGACTTGCGTGACCAACGAAATGTGCACCAAAACGATTGCCGGGGATTTTTCTCACTATTTCAATTCGTATTCGGCTTTCCTGAAGGGTGTCGCCCTGGCGCTCGTACTGGTTGCCGCGAGCGGGCTTGCTTTCGCGGGCGATCAAACGTCGAACCCGGCGAACCCCAACCCTTGCAACATTAGTGAAGAGGATGCGGATAGCCTCAACGTCGACTTCAGCACCGACGTGAACGCAAGTCACCAGTATGCGCGCACCATCGCGCAGATGCTCAAGGACGGAAAGTTCGCAGAACTCGATTGCGTTGCTGATCGTGCACGATCGAATAAAGAAAAATTTTCCGGCGGCGCGTGGAAGATTCACGAACTGTACGGGGGGCTCTATGAACCGGTCCAATATCCCGTCAAACATGCCACGCAGGACGATTGGAACAATCTTCTGCAGCGGCTCGAGGCGTGGGTAACCGCGCGTCCGAAATCCATTACGGCGCGCGTGGCGCTGGCTCGGGCTTATCTCATGTACGCCTACGATGCGCGGGGTCACGGTTTCGCGAACACGGTTAGTGATAGCGGATGGAAGTTGTTTGAAAATCGCACCACTCAGGCGAAGCAGATCCTCGACGAAGCTTCAACCCTTCCCACCAAGTGTCCGGAGTGGTACGTCGACATGCTGCTTGTGGCCCAGAACCAGAGCTGGGAGATGGATCGCGCCCGCGCTCTGTTCGATGAGGCATTCAAGTTTGAGCCGGGCTATTACTACAATGCTCGCGTGCTGGCCGCCTACCTGCTGCCTAAGTGGAGCGGGGAGGAAGGAGCCACAGAGAAGTTCACCCAGGAAGTGGCTGACCGCGTCGGAGGGGACCAGGGCGACGCCCTTTATTTTGAGGTCGCCAGCGCGGACTATGTAATTTGCGGCTGCGGTGACGACCCGAAGATGTCATGGGAAAGAATCGAGAAAGGCTTTGAGGCGTCCGAGAAGCTATACGGCGTGTCCATGCTGAACTTAAATCGAATCGCCTATCTGGCCACCCATGTTGGAAGGACCGATCCCATTGTCGCGGACAAAGTTCTGGGCCGCATTGGGGAGCAGTGGGATGAAGAGACGTGGGAGACCCAGGAGAACTTCGAAAATGTGAAGAAGTGGGCGGCTTATACCAAGCCTTTCGCGGAAAAGCTCTATGCGATGGAATCGGCCGCCGATGCCAATATGAAGACTCCCGCGGGCCCTCGCTACAAGGCTTCTTTCGAAAAAACCTATCTCGGATTGTTGCAGGAATGTGTGCGTACGACTGGCGGTGGCGTGGACCGGTGGGAGGGTAAATTCAAGGTGCTGATCAGCATTGGAGAAAAAGGCACGGTTGAGGACAACAAGATCTACTCGATGGGCCCGGTCGTCACCTGCCTGGACGATAAAATGCAAGCGCTCCAGCTCACCAAGAAGAGGGTGTTTCCGCCGCCGCCCCAAGCTCCGTATTGGGTGAGGCTTGATCTGGACTGGGCGGACTTCGCGCCGGTCGCGGCCAAGTGATGGCGCTGGAATTCGAGGGCGCGTTTCTGCGATCTAGTCGCGCGTGAGCTTCTCAATCAACTCGCGGTGCTGCGGATAATGGCGGGTTAGCTCCTCACGTTTTGCCAATTCGAAATCCTCGAAGTCGAAACCGGGAGCGACGGTGCATCCCACCAGCGCAAATGATTTGCCGTCTCTCACGTGGGAGGCGAACCAGCAGCCTGCTTTCACAACCGCCTGTAGCGTTTCGCCGGTCTCGGGGTCGCTTCCCAGCAGAATTTTCGAATACTCCCCGGACTTGTCGATCACGTGCACGAGCACCGGCGCTCCTGCGTAGAAGTGCCACAGTTCATCGGAACGCAGGCGATGGAACGCGGAGAATGATTTCCCCTCCAGCAGGAAATAGATGGCGGTGGAGGCGGCCCGCGGTCCGGTGAAGTTTGGCGGCAGAGATTCGTGCGGCAGGACTTGATCGGCTTTATAGGTCTGGCGGTAGAAACCGCCCTCGGGATGAGGTTCCAGCTTTAGCTTCTTGATCCAGTAGTTGGCGTCTTTTGTCATGAGTGACTTGGCCCCACAATATTCTGGTGCCGTCGGCGAAACCCGCGGGCAGGCCTGCCCTGAGCGAAGGCGAAGGGAGTGCCCGCTCCACACAAACTCACCTACACTGCCAAGCCTCGCAGAAACTGCCGAAACGTTTTCTGGGGTGCTTGCACTATTCCGATGAGAAGAGACTCTATGCCTTCTCCGCCCATCACCCATTACCGCCGAATCGCAGCCTGAAAAGCGCGGTGACTCCTATCTCTCAGGTATACCAGCCTTTTGCGGGAAGCCCCACCCTTGCATCCTCTGCAAGGGTGGGGGAATTTTTTGGGCGATCACTCAGATATTAAGGAAGTCAGAAGTCAGATTTCAGAAGTCAGATTTTAGATTTCAGATTTCTGAAGGTTGATTTCGTGCGTTTCTGTCAGTTTTGCTGCCGCCTGAGCGAGCGCGCTCTCCAAGCCCTCGGCGCTGGCGACGCCACCCTGGGCCATGTCTTTGCTGCCACCGCCGCGGCCACCTAGTTTCGCCATGGTTTCCTTCAGCAGCGCACCCATGTCATGGGGCTGGCCCGCGGACTGGGCGAAGATCAGCGACGGCTGCGGGGATGTGGTTGCCAGCAGGGCGATCGCGTTCGGCGATTGGCGCGTCAGCTTCTGCGCCAGCAGCTTCAGAAAGTTGAGGTCGCGGTCGGCGAAGGTGCGGACGATCAGCTTGCGGCCGTTTTGTTCGGGAGTTTCTGCGAGCAGTGCTGCTGCTTGCGCTGCGGCGAGTTCTTCGAGCGACTGTTCGCGCTGCTTGCGCAGGGACTTGATTTCGTCGAGGGCTTTGCGGGCTTGCGTGGGGACGTCGTAGATGTGGGCGGAAAAAAGTGCGGCGGTTTCGGTGAGTGTGGTGAAGTCGCGGCGGGCGGTGGCGACGGCGCGCTGGCCGGCGACGAATTCCACGCGCCATCCCTGACGTACCTTTTCGGTTTTACGCAACAAGACGCTGGCGATCTGTCCGGTTTGATTGACGTGCGTGCCGCCGCAGGCGGTGAGATCGAAATCGTGGATGTCGATGAGGCGAAGTTCGTCGCGTTCGGTGGGCGGAAGCTTGCGCAGGCCGAGCTTCCCTGCTTCGTCACGAGTTACGTAGCTGACGTTGACGGGACGATTCTCGAGGATGATTTCGTTGGCGAGCCTCTCTGCGGATTCGACTTGCTCTTTGGTCAGCGTGGGAGTGTCGAGATCGATCGAGCAATAGTCGTCGGCCATGTGGAACGAAACCGTGGGAATGTTGAAGAGCCGGATGAACGCGGCCGAGAGCACGTGCTGGCCGGAGTGCTGCTGCATGTGATCGCGGCGGCGGGTGGCGTCAATCTGGCCGTGGACGCGGGTTCCGGGCTGCAGGGATCCCTTGTCGAAATCGCGCTCGGCTTCGATGTAGTGGACGACGCGGCCATCTTCGCCATCGGCGACTTCCGTGATGCGGAGCTTGCCGGAGGGCGAGGTGAGCCATCCCGTATCGTGAATCTGGCCTCCGCTGGTGGGATAGAAGGCTGAGCGGTCGAGAATGAGCGCCGGGCGTGGAGAGTCAGCGACCTCGCGCACTTCGGCGTCGAAGTCGTAGAGGAAAGAGTCGTGGTAGTAGAGGCGATCGGTCATAGCAAGCGTCCATTTTAGCGGTGGGCGCGTAGGATTGGAATCGCGCCGGGGGTTTGAGTGGAATCACTGATTACATCAACGGTCATGGGCTAGAGCAGACGCCTGCCCGTCCACAAGGTAGAGCCTGACTGAATCAGCTTTGTGCTCACCGGATTCGTCCTTCATCAGGACGTCGCCGCCGGCTTCCAATATCTTCTCAGAGGGATGATACGCAACGTTGTCAGCTTCGATTGACAAAAGGTTGTAGGTAGCGACCTCACGATGACGACTATTCTCTTGAACTGCCGTACAGGGGGTCCAGGGCTGATGCAAGCCGAATAGATCGACTTCCAACGGCACGCCCGTAGCCGACGGTGCTGGAAAGAATTCCTCGCCCCAGCAAAAAGCTGCCCGCTGTTCGGGTGTGCCCAGCACGGAGCACGCTACTGATCTGAGGTAGATGTCGAATACTAGCTTGCCTGACGCGCTCACTTGGAAATGTCGAGGACGCACAAACTCGGTAGTATCGTCATCGGGAGCAGCTCGCAAGGTCATGGTCCAAACACCGAATGGAAGGTCGGTCTCGTAAACCCCACTGTCGTTGACTTGCACCATCCTTGGGCCCGGCGGGGGGCCTTCAAATCTCACCCAAAAGGGCCCAGAAGGCGAAGGCCCCAAAACAGGCTTTCCACATTGGCGGATCGTTCCTGAGATGTGAACTTGTGCAGGGGGCGTCGCGGTTGGAGCGGATTGCGCCAGCAGAATCGCGGCCGGAAAAGCTAGTAGCACATAAGAAAGCATCCTGGTCATTCGAGCACCCCGGCGTAGTCATGATACGCCCTTTCGGGGCAGTTTGATGTGACATGGCCGGGATCGCCGACGACGATAGGCTCGCTTCGCTCCCAGGACGGAAGAATGCGTCCGCCCCTACATAATCAATAGGGGCCGATGATGCCGCCGATGGGCCGGGTGGGCGGCGTTTTGGATGAAGAGCTCGCGGGCGAATCGCCCGCGGCCACACGGGCTGTGCTGGCGTCGTCGAGAACATCCAGATATTTCAGGCCACTGCCGGTGTTGAAGAGGACTACGGTGTCGTCGGGTTTGAAGAATCCGGTGGCGCGGAGTTTGCGGTAGGCCACCAGCGACGCGGCGCCTTCGGGGGCGGCGAAGATGCCTTCCACTTTTGCCCAGTGGCGCGTGGCGTCGAGAAGCTCGGGGTCGGTGGCGGCGACGGCGGTGCCTCCGCTCTTTTTCAGGATATCGAGAATCAGGTAGTCGCCGTAGGGCTTGGGGACTCGGAGTCCCGCGGCTATCGTCGTGGCATTCGGCCACATTTCAGAGACGATGTTACCTTCATCCCATGCTTTCACTATGGGCGCGCAACCGGATGATTGTACGGTGATCATCTTGGGGCGTTCGGGGCCGATCCAGCCTAGTTTTTCCATTTCATCGAACGCTTTCCACATTCCCAGCAGGCCGACGCCTCCGCCGGTGGGATAGATGATGCCTTGGGGAATTCTCCAGCCGAGTTGTTCGGCGACTTCGTAGCCCATGGTTTTTTTGCCTTCGACGCGGTAGGGCTCCTTGGTGGTGCTGACGTCGAACCAGTGTTCTTCTTCCCATTTTCGCGTGTCTTTTTTCAGGTCGGCGACTTTGGCGGCGCAATCGCTGATGAGTCCGTCGACCAGCGTGACGTGAGCGCCGTAATAGTCGCACTCGATGCGGTTCGCCATGGGAACGTCTTTGGGCATGAAGATGTGGGCTTCGAGTCCGGCGGCGGCGGCGTAGGCGGCGAGGGCTCCGGCGGCGTTGCCGGCGGAGGGGATGGCTAACTTTTTCAGGCCGAAGTGGCGGGCCATGGTGACGGCGGCGCTCAGGCCGCGGGCTTTGAACGAGCCGGTCGGGTTGAGGCCTTCGTCTTTGATGAAGACGTTGGGATACTCGCGGCTGGCGAGCATGGGAGTGAAACCTTCGCCGAGCGTGACGGGATCGGCTTCGGGGAGGATGGCGTCGTAACGCCACATGGTGGGAGCGCGTCCGGCGAGGTTGGCGGCGGAGAAATTTCGCTTGATGGTGGCGAGATCGTAGCGGGCGTAGAGAATGCCTCCGTCGTTGGGGCAGACGGTTTGCGGGCGCGTGGCGGGGAAATGGTGGCCGCAACGGGTGCACTCCAGGTGGGTGAGACGGGACATGGATGAGGACAGATTAACACTTCAGGCTTCGGCTTTCGGGCTTCGGGCTCCGGTTGCTCGGAGTTCTCAGTTCTCGGTCCTCAGTTCTCAGAGAAATCCATTCGGATCGGGTAGTCCGGCTCGCGCTCAGCTTTGGGTTGTGATGTTGGTGGAAGCCACAGGCTTCGGCTCGTCTTTGACTTCGGGTTTGATTTCGTCCTTTGCGGACATGGCGGACTTGAAACCGCGGATGCTTTCTCCGAGGCCCTTGCCGAGTTCGGGGAGTTTCTTGGGGCCGAAGACTAGCAGGGCGATTCCGAATACTACGAGCATGTGCATGGGCTGAAATAGTCCTTCGAACATGGGTGACTCCTTTTAGGATCAGGGGCTAGGGGTTAGGGACTAGGGGTTAGTGTTTCTGGTCTCTGTCTGAAACTTCATCTCTTGAGTGATTTGTGGATATTGGAATCGAAAAATCCCCACGTCTCGCAAGAAACGCGAGACATGGGGCACCCGTTTGTTACGGCTTACGCATTTCTAGAAACCGCGTTGGGCTGCGTCGGCTTGCTTTGCCAGGACGTTCAGCGCTTTGAAGAACGCTGGTGATTGGCCTGCGAAAAGGTTCATTGCCGTCAGGAAGTTGACCACTGCCATGGCGATTCCTTTTGGATTTGTGGGGCGAATTACAGCGCAACGAGGGAGACTTGGGCTGATGAATTCGCAGGGAACGGGGAATATTAGATTGGTCTGAATTGATGGATCGACCGTGGCATCAAAGTTCGGGAAAGTGAGTCCGCTCACGGGATCGGTGAACGGAGCGACTGGGGGTTGGACCCCGTTGCCGGCGAAATCCACCCACTCGAGGAAGTGAGCGACTTCGTCTCCGCCGATGCTGACCACGATGCGCAAAACTTCCAGATTGCTGGCTTTCTGCGCCATGGCCGAGTAGAGAGTGCTGCCGCCTTGTTCGATAGTTCCGAAGTGGAAAGCGGCGGTGTTGGCGATGGCCTGGATGTGGTTGGCCGGGGCGAAATCGGCGTCGGTCAGCGGAATGGCGGGTACGTTGACCAAGTTGATCGCCTGCGGGAAAGTTGCGCCGAAGTCTGGATTCAGAGCGCTGCGATAACGGGTAAACCAACTGGTGTCTACGGTGAGGTTCATCAGGTTGGTGAGCCGGCCAATCTGCTGGGCGCCGCTGGCCTGGCTGCTGGGCAAAGTGCGGAAGGCGTCCAGGTCGACGGGCTCGGCACCTTTTGAAATCAGATAGGCATTCAGGAATTCCGCGTGGCTCTGTTCGTCGAGAGTGTTGCTGGTGATGTATTGCGAACCGTCGCCGTCGAGCCGTTGGAAGGCCTTCTGATAGGGATTCTGTTTTCCGGCGGAGAGCCCTCCGAGTTCGGCATACTGTTGCCAAAGATCGGTCTCGAGAAGCTCGGCGGCGGCCAGGAATCGCAGGATCGCGATGTCTCCCGTGGTGAGCGGGCTGCTGTTTTCGGTTGCGGCAAAAGCGGGAAGCCTGCTGGCGAGGACTCCGGCTCCCATGGTGGCCGCGCCCGCAACCATGCTGCCTTTCATGAAAGATCGGCGATTGACGGCCTTGCGTGGAGACGCTTCGGGGTTGGTTGGGAGTTGACTGGTCTCGGGAGACACGACGGCTGGGCCGGGATTTTCCTTGGCCATGATGGATCACGCTCCAAATTCTTGAAGATTGAAATGCCGCGATGCCGGCAGGGATGCGAGCCGCGGTAAAGACAGAGTAGGGCTGGGGGAACGGACGAATGTCATGGGGGCGTCGTGCGTTTGTAAAAGATTGGTCGGGAAGGCGGGCTTCGGGCTGCGCTTTCGGGCTTCGGCGGGAGAGCGGGTAGCTCTTAAGCTATCAGCTCTCAGCTATCAGCCTTCAGTTCTCAGTTCTCAGTTCTCAGTTCTCAGAGAAATGCTGGCTGAAACTGATGTGGGGTCGCAAGTGGTGTGTCGTCCAGGGATCCGGCATTTGGCTCCGGGAATCCTGCGTTGCCGGATTCGCTGAAGCCCGATTGCTGACGCCCGAAGCCCGCTCTAGCCTTGCACGCGGAGGCGGGCTAGCAGGAGATGGGCTTTGCGGAACCACGGGCGCTCCCGGCGGCGGAGATAGCCGGGCATGGAGCGTCGCTTGTCGAGGATTTTCTGCGCCCACTCGCGCGCTTCGGCGGTGCGTCCTTGCGATTGCAGGAAGAGCGCGTAGTTGTAGTAGGTTTCGGAGATGGTGGAGGTTTGCGTGGCCTGCTGAAAAAGTGTGGCGGCTTTTTCCGGTTGTCCGGTGTGGGCGTAGGCGTGAGCGAGCAGGCCTTCGGCGCGGTGGAAATCGTAATCGGACTCGGCAGCCACGACACGCTCGAGATCGGGAACGGCGGCAGTGAAATCTGCTAGCTCGACTTCGGCGATGGCGCGGCGGTAGAAGGGATCGGGGTGGTCGGTGCGGGAAGAGATGGCTTTGTCGAAGGCGGCGCGGGCGCGGCTGGGATCTCCGTCGTCGAGGTAGAGCAGGCCGAGCTCTTCATAATTTCCGGCGGAGGGATTGTCGAGGATGGCGCGCTCGAGTTCGCGAATGCGGCGGCGGCGGGGGAAAACCTGGAATTCGGTGCGCAGCAAGCCTGCGTCGGGGATGACTTCAACGGCGATGTAAACGAGAGCGCCGAGCCATCCGCCAATGAGGATGATGAATAGCCAGTAGATTTCGGGGCGGCGGCGGATGAAGTGGATGATGGCCGCGGCCTGGAGCATGAATCCCCACCAGTGGAAGAAGAGTCCCATGGAGAGCGAAATATAGCATGCTAAAGGCGGGCTTCGGGCTTCGGCTATCGGGCTTCGGCCAAGCCTCGGCTTCGGCTTACGGGCTTCGGGGCACACTTAGGCCGTCCCGCTTCGGGCTCACGCTCCGCGGCCTTTTATGCTGCGGGCTTTCTGACGGCTTTGATGAGACCGTTCAGTAGGCGGCCGACTTCGGCGCATCGGTTCAGTAGCTTCTGGCTTCGATCGTTAGCCAAGAAACCCAGCTCCTGGGCGATCGCCACCTGAGTTTCGATTTCGAATACCGAGCCGCGAGCGACTGAAAGGAATTGACTTAGTTCCCGATCGGAGAATCGTCCTTTTCCCTCGGCAATGTTGCTGGCAACGGAGACGGCCGCGCGGCGGAGCTGACTGGTCAGGCCAAACATTTCTTGTTTGGGAAAGGTGACCGTGTCGCGGTAGACGTCAAATACCATTTTCATGGCCGCTTGCCACACTTCGAGATCTCGATAGGTCCCACTCATTAGATTGTCCTCCGCAGGCAAAGTATTTCGTTGGCGCTCCGGCCCGCTGTGACATATGTCACAATGATGAGTGGAAAACTCTAGCCTGATTGGCCGAAGCCCGAAAGCTGAAGCCCGAAGCCCAGCTTGGCCGAAGCCCGAAAGCCGAAGCCCGAAGCCCGGTTCCATTCGGCTGCTGGCGACTGATATTGACGGCACGCTTCTCAATCCACAATTTCAGATTTCTGAGGCAGACCTGGCCGCGCTGCGACGTGCGCATGCGGCGGGGATCGAAATTGTGCTGGTGACCGGACGGCGGCATGCGTTTGCGTTGCCGATTGCGAGGCAGCTGGGATTTGATTTGTGGCTGATCAGTTCGAATGGGGCGGTGACGCGGTCGCTCGGCGGAGAGACGTTTCATCGCGACATGATGCCGGCGGAAATCTGCCGGCGGCTGTGCGAGGCGATGCAAGAGTTTCGCGGTCATACCGTTCTTACGTTTGATCAGGAAACGAAGGGCGCCATCGTGCTCGAGCGAATGGATGAGCTGGGCGCAAGTATCCGGCGCTGGCTGGAAAAGAATATGGAGTACATCGAGTTCGTGGTGCCGATCGAGGATTCGCTGGTGACCGATCCGGTGCAGGCTATGTTTTGCGGGACCGTGGCGCGGATGATCGAAGTGCGGCGCGGGATCGAGGATTGCGGGCTGGACGAAGAAATCACGGTGCTGCGGACGGAATATCCGGACCGGGATTTGTCCATGATCGATGTGCTGCATGGAGGCTGCTCGAAGGGGCATGCGCTGGAGCGATGGGCGGCGCATCGCGGATTTGGACGCGAAGAGGTCATGGCCGTTGGAGACAACTATAACGATATTGAGATGCTTGAGTTCGCCGGGTATCCGGTTATCATGGGGAATGCATCTAAGGAACTGCTGGGGCGGGGGTGGAAGGTGACGCGCGGGAACGACGCGTGCGGCGTGGCTGGAGCGGTGGAGTGGGCGTTGGACGGGGTGGAAGCGAGGGCTTCGGCTTTCGGGCTTCGGGCTTCGGTTGGTACGGAGTCGCGAGTGACGGGTACTTCGTTAACAGAAACAGAATGACATCTTTTACTTCATGGCGCTGGCGGTTTGTCCTCATCGCGATGGGGATTGTGTGTTCACTGCCCTGCTGGGCGGCGGAGATGGCGGTGCTGCGGAATGGATTTTCGATTCGGCATGAGCGACGGGAAGTGATCGGGGATGTGACGCGGCTTTATGTGACCGCCGACGGGTCGAGTTATGTGGATGTGCCGACGGCGGAGATCGAGCATTTCGAAGAAGCGGCAGACCTTGAGAATCAGGCTTCGGGCTTCGGGCTTCAGGCTTCGCAGGGGCGGGCTTCGGATTTGAATTCCCCACTTCTCGCAAAAGACGCGAGAAATGGGGCACCCGGGCCGCAGGTCGATCTTAATGAAGTGGTGAATGCGGCTAGCGGGCGGTATCGGTTGGATCCGGACCTGGTCAGCAGCGTGATCAAGGCGGAGAGCGGGTTCAATGTGCGAGCGGTTTCTCCCAAGGGAGCGCAGGGATTGATGCAGTTGATGCCCGATACGGCGTCGAAGCTGGGAGTGCCGGACGCGTTCGATCCGCAGGCGAATGTGGAGGGCGGGACGCGTTATCTGCGGGAACTGCTGGAGCGCTACAACTTTGATTTGGTGAAGGCGCTGGCGGCCTACAACGCGGGGCCGCTGCGCGTGGAGCAATATGGTGGAGTGCCACCGTATCACGAGACGCGGGCGTATGTGGCGCGCGTGGTGAAGGATTTCAACAAGAAGAAGAAAGCGCAGCAGCAGAGCGCGGCCGCGCAAGCGAGATCGAAGCACGATAGTTCGAAGCCGGCTGCTAAGACCGGGACACGCGTCGCAGCGGGCAAGCCACAAAGTCCCCAGCCGCAGGTGGAAGCGAAAGCTAGCGAGTAGGAACCGCGAACGGCTTTACGCGGCGCTGAAGCGCCGCTCTTCCACGTTACCGCACGCACTACATCGCGCGCACTACATCGCGCGGCAATTTTTTCCACAGATCTGTTTCTTTCTGCGGTTCTTTCTCCGAAACTCTGTTGCTTTCCTCCGGCGCGGCTGTGTTACACTCGCCGCCGACTGTTGCTCTCTGTGTGAGCGTGGCAATCGTGGTCGGGAAATCCTTTCGCGTCTTTCTTGATATTCGGGAGGGCTGGGGATGGGCCTTGCGTTAATGGTTTTGATCTGGCTGATCACGTTGGTCAGCACCTATTTCTTCGTCGCCAAAACCTGGTGGCTGCCGGTGGGCGCCGCCGAGGCTGCGGGATTCATCGACGGTCAATTCGCCCTCACATTCGTGCTCATGGGCATCATCTTCCTCGCCGCACAGTTGGGACTGGGCTACATCGTCTGGAAGTATCGCCAGCGGGCCTCCGCTCCGCCGGCAGATTATTCACACGGCAACACCACGCTCGAACTGGTCTGGACTGCTCTGACCGCGATTCTCTTTATTGGATTGAACCTGATGGGCAGCAGCGTGTGGGCGAGCCAGCGCTTTGATCCTCCCGCTGCGGACTCCGTGAAAGTGGAGGTGACCGGCATGCAGTTCGCCTGGTATTTCCGCTATCCCGGACCGGACGGAAAATACGGCGCGACCAGCGTGAAGCTGATGGATCCTTCGGCGGGCGGCGAAGCCGCGGTTGGTCTGAACACATCCGACCCTGCCGCGAAAGATGACGTGGTGACCGGGACGATGTATTTGCCGGTGAACCGCGAGGTCGACTTGAGCCTGCGGGCGGTCGATGTGATTCACAGTTTCTTTGTGCCGTCGCTGCGCTTCAAGCAGGATGCGGTTCCGGGGCTCAACATTCACATGCATCTGACACCGACCGTGATCGGCGAGTATGAAATTGTCTGCGCCGAGCTTTGCGGCCTGGGTCACTACAAGATGCACGGCGTGGTACACGTCGTCAGCCAGGAGGATTTTGACAAGTGGCTGGCAGCACGGGAGGCGGAGAAACAGTAATGGTCGCAATGGAGAACCCGCACGCGCACGCTCCTCAGGGTTTTATTCGGAAATATATTTTCAGCGTCGATCACAAAGTCATCGGCATTCAGTATTTTTTCCTGGCGCTCACAGCGGTGTTTGTGGGGATGTTCCTCTCGCTGCTGATGCGCATCCACTTGCTTTGGCCGAGCGTCAATCTCCCGATCTTCGGCGTGATCCAGCCTGAGACCTACCTGACGCTGCTCACCATGCACGGCACCATCATGGTGTTTTTCGTGCTGACGACAGCGCCGCAGGGCGGATTCGGCAACTACTTTCTTCCCATCCAGATTGGCGCGCCGGATATGGCTTTTCCGGTGCTGAACATGCTTTCGTTCTGGACTACGTTTGTAGCTTTCGTGGTGATCATCGCGGCATTCTTTGTGCAGGGCGGAGCGCCGCTGCACGGGTGGACGGGCTATCCGCCACTCAGCGCGATCCCATCGGCGGGACCGGGCGAGGGGCTGGGCGCGGACTTATGGATTACCAGCATCGCCATCTTCTGCGTCGCGTCGCTGATGGGAGCGCTGAATTTCATCACCACCACGCTCGACCTGCGCGCCAAGGGCATGACCATGATGCGCATGCCGCTGACGGTGTGGTCGTGGTTCATTACCGCCATTCTCGGGCTGCTCGCGTTTGGCGTGCTGCTCTCTGCTGGAATTCTTCTGCTGATGGATCGCAATCTCGGCACGAGTTTCTATGTTCCCCTCGTCGTGGTGAACGGACAGATCATGGGGCACAAGGGCGGTTCGCCGCTGCTGTGGCAGCATCTGTTCTGGTTCTTCGGACATCCCGAGGTTTACATCGCCATTCTGCCGGGCATGGGCGTGGCGTCTCAGGTGCTCTCCACATTTTCGCGCAAGCCGATTTTCGGCTACCGGGCCATGGTCTACGCCATGTTGTCGATCGGATTTTTCGGCTTCATGGTTTGGGGTCATCACATGTTCATGAGCGGCATGAGCCCGTACTCGGCATTTGCGTTCTCGCTTCTGACCATGTGTATCGGTGTGCCTTCGGCCATCAAGACGTTTAACTGGCTGGGCACGATGTGGAAGGGCCGCATCCGCTTCCAGACGCCGATGCTGTATGCGATTGGTTTCGTTTCCCTCTTCGTTTCGGGCGGACTGAGCGGACCATTTTTGGCGCAGCCGGTGCTCGATATTCAATTGCACGACACGTATTTTGTGGTTGGACACTTCCACCTGATCATGGGCGTGGCCGCAATCTTTGGCATGTTTGCGGCAACGTATTATTGGTTCCCGAAAATGTTCGGGCGGATGATGAACGAAACCTGGGGCAGAATCCACTTCTTCATCACGCTGGCCGGAACCTACGCGATTTTCATGCCCATGCACTATCTGGGAATGGCGGGCGGCACGCGGCGCTATTCGGATTACCGTGAGGTGAAATATCTGGCCACGCTGATGCCCCTTCATCGGTTCATGACCTACGCGGCGATTATTACGATCGCGGCACAGTTTATTTTTGTGATCAATCTTTTCTGGAGCATGTTCAAGGGACCGAAGGCCAGCGACAATCCTTGGGAAGCGACCACGCTGGAGTGGACGACGGCTACTCCGCCTCCGCACGACAATTTCGGCGGCGTGACGCCGGTCGTGCACAACGGCCCGTATGAATACGGCGTTCCGGGCGCAGCGAAAGATTATGTGATGCAGACGGATCCGGCGACGGTTTCGACGCACTGATGTAGGGATACTGACACGCACAAGCATTATGGCAACCTACGCTCCAATCGACGCGATTCGCGAAGGCCAGACCGGCCGGGGTGGGTCTACCTCTACACCTGCGCCGCCGGGCGGGGGCGACGATGGGCGTGGCGGCGATAGCGGACCAAATTATGGGGCGCGATTGCGGCGTGCGCGGTTGGGGCTGATTTGCGGCGTCGCCACCGTGACCATGGTGTTCGTGTCGCTGACCAGCGCCTACATCGTGCGCCAGGGTTTGCCTACTTATGACGAGCCGACGAGCAGCTACGTCCGCGATTGGGGTGGCACGGATCTGCCGTGGCGGTTGCTGGGTATCAATACGCTGTTGCTGCTGGCGAGTAGTGTGACGATCGAATTCGCGCGCCGCGGATTGGCGCGACAGGTGGCGCTGGCTCCAGTGAAGTCGATTCCGGGAGTCTCGCTGGGCGCGGAAAGTAAGTTTCCGTGGCTTGGTGTGACGGCGATTCTGGGCTTCGGTTTCCTCATCGGCCAAGGGTTGGCGTGGAAAGAACTGCACCTGCGTGGATTCTTCGTCAACACCAATCCCAGCAGTTCGTTCGTTTTCCTGCTGACCGCGACTCACGCGGTGCATCTGGCCGGCGGAATCATTGCCTTGCTTTGGGCTGGCATCACCGCGTGGTTGCACAGGCCTGTTGAATCGCGGCGAATCGTGGTTGACATCACGGCCTGGTACTGGCACTTCATGGCCGTGCTCTGGATTTACGTTTTTGCGCTCTTAGGATTTGCGAGATAGCGAAAGGGGAACTCGAGGAATGGCTGACGCCACGCTTCAGCACGGTTCGGTGCAGCATGATTCTGTGCAGCATGGAGTGTCCGGAGAATTTGAGGCTCCGCTATTCGGAGCCTATTCGAAAAAGGTGGGGATGTGGCTGTTTCTGGCTTCGGACTCGCTGACGTTCGGCGCCCTGCTGGTCGCCTTCAGCTACAACCGCATCTACACGGCCTGGCCCACGCCGTTCGGCAAAGACAGCATCATCAACGCCACAATCATGACGGCGTGCCTGCTTTCCAGTTCGCTGACCATGGTGCTGGGCGTGTTCGCGGCGCAGCGCGGCGACCGGAGTTGGACCCGCACCTGGCTGCTCGCCACCATGTTTTTCGGCACAGCGTTCATCGTGCTGCACGGCATGGAATGGACCAAGCTGATCCGCGAAGGCCTTACGCTGCCGGGGTTTCCAAAGATTGCGGGAGCGGAAGGGGAGTTCGCGAAGGTTTCGGCAAGCACGCCGCAGTTCCCTGCCACATTTTTTGGTCTCACGGCGATGCATATGCTGCACGTGACCATCGGCGTGATTTATCTGGGCGTGGTCGCTTTGCGCAAGTGGTTCCTGCCGATTCTGGGAGTGATTTATGTGGCGGGATATTTTCTGATTCCGTCGAATAACATCTTTCACTACGGCATCCATGCGCTGCTGATTTGCTTGATTGTGGCGTCCATTATTTTGTTCCTGAAGCCGAAAGACTACGACGCGCACGATGTGGAAGTGGCCGGACTATACTGGCACTTCGTCGATCTGGTGTGGATGTTCATCTTCCCGCTGGTTTACCTGATGTCGACGCGGGTCTGAAGAAGCCCGTTCATCAGAGGCTAGTTCATCGCTGAGGGAAAATATGACGCACGATGCCGCAACGCATGACGACAGCAAGGGACAGTATTTCTGGGTCTGGGGAGCGCTGCTGGTTCTTACGGCGATCGAGGTGGTGCTCGCCTACCGGCAGGTATTCCAGCCGGTGCGCATGCTGGAAGTTCTGCTTCTGCTCTCCGTAATCAAGTCGGCGCTGATCATCGGCTATTTCATGCACTTGAAATTTGAAACGGCTTTGATGCGATGGCTGTTGGTAATCTCGGTGACGGGCTGCTTCATCATCATGTATTTCTTTTTCTTCCCGGACGCAGGGAGGGTTCTGAGGCTGGGAGTACAGTAGCGCCGGCCATGAGACTCGCGGCTAAAGCTCGTCTCGCTTTGTTGATGTTGGTGGTCGCGCTTTACTCGGTGCCGGCATTCGCCCAGGGTTGCGCCATGTGCAATGCGACTGCGAAGGCCACACCCAAGGAAGCACAGCGCGCTCTTAACCGCGCCATCTTTGTCATGCTCGCGCCACCTGTCGGGATTATGCTGGTGGGGTTCGGCTTCGCCATCCGGTACGGAAAACGGCGTGACCGCGAAAACGACGACGCCTCTCAGTAAACGTTCTGCTCTCGTAGAGACGTTGCTTGCAACGTCTCTCACCATCGTTCGAAATGCCACCGGCAGAGACTTAGCAAGCTACGTCTCTACGGTTCGGCGGAATCCCTTATAATAGAGAGTTCGGCAGGCTTCGCGGAAGCCTCTGGGAGCGTTCTGCCCGGGGAGCGCGGCCGCCGCCGGACTTGACCCGATGTCTACGTCCACGGAAAGCATCTCCACGCAAAGCATTGTTGTACGCGGGGCCCGCGTCCATAACCTCAAGAACATCGACTTTGAGGTTCCGCACAATACGTTGACCGTGGTTACCGGTGTGTCCGGTTCCGGCAAGTCATCGCTGGCCTTCGATACGATTTACGCCGAAGGGCAGCGGCGTTACGTGGAATCGCTTTCCGCCTACGCGCGGCAGTTTCTGGAACGCATCGAAAAGCCGGACGCGGACTCGATTGACGGCATCGCTCCGGCGGTCGCGATCCGGCAGAAGAATACCACCCGCAATCCGCGGTCAACGGTGGCAACCGCGACCGAGATCTACGACTACTTGCGCCTGCTGTTCGCTCGCGTAGGCCGCACCTATTGCGCCAACTGCGGCCGCGAAGTGAAAAAGGATACGGTCGACGAAGTGGCGGACACGATTCTGGCTCTCGACCCGGACACGCGCCTGCAGGTTCTGTTTCCCTTGCAACGGCCCGCGACGCAGGCGGCCGAAGAAACCGGCAAGCCACGCGTGGCAAAGTCGAAGAAAAAAGCCCAGCCAGCAGAGGCCGCACACCTCACGGAAGCGCTCAAGACGCGCCTTTTCGATTTGCGGAAGGCGGGATTCAACCGGCTGTTTCAGCGCGGGCAGGTTTTTGAATTTTCGACTCCGGAATCGTTGCTCGACGTCGACTTCGGCGCTCCGGTGTTTGTTCTGGTCGACCGCCTGACGGTTTCTCCCGAGGGCCGCACCCGCGTGGTGGATGCGATCGAGACTGCCTACCGCGAGTCGGGTGAAGTGATCTTCGAAATTCCGCCCCGCAACGACGAACCCGCGCGGCAGCTTCGTTTCTCGCATCGCTTTGAATGCAAGAACTGCAACCTACGCTACGAAGAACCCGAGCCGAGACTTTTCTCTTTCAACAATCCTTATGGAGCGTGCCCGCGCTGCCAGGGCTTCGGCAACACCATCGACTTCGATCTTGATCGAGTCATCCCTGACAAATCCAAAACTTTGGCCGAAGGCGCGATCGATCCCTGGACCAAACCGAAGTATCGTCCGTTCCTGACCGACCTGAAGCGTTACGCCAAGCAGGCCGGCATTCCGCTGGATGTGCCCTGGGCGGAGCTGGATGAAAAACAGAAACAACTCGTCCTCAATGGCGATGGGCGCTATCTGGGCGTGCGCGGATTCTTCCATCTACTCGAGCGCAAGAAATACAAACTGCATGTGCGGGTTTTTCTCAGCCGCTATCGCGGATATTCGCTGTGCTCGGACTGCAACGGGAGCCGGCTGCGAATGGAAGCTAGGCAGGTGAAGATCCAGGACCTGAATATCTGCCAGATCTGCGCGATGACGGTGGAGGAGGTAGGTCGGTTTTTCGAGAAGGTCGAGCTAAGCGCGCAGGAAGCGGACATTGCCGACAAGCTGCTGCAGGAAATTCGCGAGCGCGTCCGATTTCTCAACGATGTGGGGCTCGAATATCTGACTCTGGACCGGCTCTCATCGACACTTTCGGGCGGCGAAGCGCAGCGGATTCAGCTGGCAACGTCGCTGGGTTCGCGGCTGGTGGGCACGCTCTACGTGCTGGACGAACCTTCGATTGGGTTGCACACGCGCGACACGCACCGGCTGATCAAGATTCTGCACGACCTGCGTGATCTGGGAAATACGATCCTGGTGGTGGAGCACGATCCCGAAGTGATGGCGGCTTGCGATCGCATTCTCGATCTTGGTCCGGGCGCGGGTGAAAACGGCGGACAGTTGATTGCCGAGGGAACGTACGATGAGATCAAGCGGAACCCTGTGTCGCTCACGGGCCGCTATCTCTCCGAAGACTTGCGGATTCAGCTTCCGGTGGCGCGGCGCAAGCCGGGAGCGCAGCAGGTCAAGATTCGCGGCGCGCGGGCGAACAACCTCAAAGGCGTGGACGTCAATATTCCTCTGGGAATGATTGTGGCCATCACGGGCGTATCGGGATCGGGCAAATCTACGCTGCTGCATCAGGTGCTTTATCGAGCACTCGAGCAAGCGAAAAAACAGAGCGATTTTGCGACGGCCTCGGGATCCGCATCGTCCGGATCTTCTTCCGGATCTTCCGACAAATCGCCCGCCAGCTGGGAGAGTGTGGAGGGCGATCAATTCCTGGATGAAGTGGTGCTGGTCGACCAGTCGCCGATTGGGCGGACTCCACGCTCGAATCCGGTGACTTATATCAAAGCCTTCGACGCCATCCGCAATCTTTTCGCTTCCCTGCCGGAATCGAAGAAGCGCGGTTTCACCGCCGGACATTTTTCGTTCAACATACCGGGCGGGCGTTGCGAAGCCTGCCAGGGAGATGGCACGGTTACCGTGGAAATGCAGTTTCTCGCGGACGTGGAACTGATCTGTGAAGAGTGCAAAGGCACGCGCTACAAGCAGCAGGTGTTGGAAGCACGCTACCGCGGGCGGAATATCCACGAGGTGTTGCAGCTTACGGTGAAAGAGGCGCTCAGGGTGTTTGCCGAAGTTCCGAAAATTACGGAAAAGCTGCGCACGCTCGAAGAAGTTGGCCTGGGCTACCTGCGCCTGGGCCAGTCCGCGACCACGCTTTCCGGCGGCGAGGCGCAGCGCATGAAGTTGGCGGCACATCTCCAGCCGGCCGAGAGCAGTCTGGCGGCAGGCCCTGAGAGCCGCAAGAAGCGCCGCTTGCTTTATATTTTTGATGAACCCACCACCGGGTTGCATTTTGACGATGTGAGCAAACTTTTGTCTGCGTTTCGCCGTCTGATTGATGCAGGAGGATCGATCGTGGTAATCGAGCACAATCTGGAAGTGATCAAAACGGCGGACTGGGTGATCGACCTGGGCCCCGAGGGTGGAAATCGTGGCGGCAAAGTGGTGGGTGCAGGAACTCCGGAGGCGATCGCCAAGTTGAGTGGCTCCTACACTGGAAAATATTTGGCGCGTATCCTGAACGGAAATGGAGTTTCCCGTTCTTATGGACGCGAGTAGGAAGTTCGCCGCAGTGGTGCTGGCGGCTGCCAGCGCAGCCGTTGGCGCCCGCGCACAAGCATTCGCCCAGAGCACTGCGCCGGCCGTGCCCGCGCCCTCGCAGACCGCGCAGCCGTCGGGAACACCACCGGCGGATTCCTCTGCGACTCCTTCTTCTTCCGCCCCTCCCGGCTCGACTTCTTCTACACAAACCATCCACGAAAAAACGGGGCCGAATTCGAGCCGTACCATCCGGCATACCAGGGTTGTGGAGCAAGGTTCTCAGCCGCCGGAACTCACGCAGGCGGAGGACGCGATCCAGAAGCGGGACTATGCGGCGGCTGAGCCTCTCTTGCGAAAAGTGGTGAATCACGATCCGAGCAACTACGTGGCCTGGTTTGATCTGGGATTTCTGGAAAACGCTGTTGGAAAAGTCGACGAGTCGATCGCCGCGTATCGCAAATCGGTCGAGGCGAAGCCGGACGTCTTCGAATCGAATTTAAATCTCGGACTGCAGCTGGCGAAGACGGATCAGCCGGATGCGGAAAAGTTTCTACGTGACGCCACTCAGCTCAAGCCGACCAGCCACGTGGCCGAAGGACAGGGCCGGGCGTGGATATCCCTGGCACGAGTGCTCGAAAAAACCAAGCCCGAGGAGGCGATTGCGGCTTATCGCCAGGCCGCCGCGTTACGGCCCGAGGATCCGGAGCCTCACCTGGCCGCGGGACTCTTGCTGGAGAAGGACAATAAGTTCTCGGATGCGGAGACGGAGTACAAGCAAGCCCTCGCGCTCGATCCAAAATCCGACGCTCTGACCGGCCTGGCCAACACCTACATGCGCGGGCACCGCTTCGTTGAAGCGGAAGAATATCTGCGCAAGCTGGTCGCTGCACAACCCGGAAATGCGGCGGCGCATGTTCAACTCGGCCGCGTGTTGGCAGCCGAGGGCAAGAACGATGCAGCCGTGGCTGAACTCGAGGCGGGTATGAAGCTGGCTCCCGCAGACGCTTCCGTGCAGCGCGACTTGGCGGATACTTATTTTTCTGCCGGCAAGAACGGCCCGGCGGAGGCCGCCTATCGCGCGCTGCTGACGGCTCAGCCCAACGACTCCGAGCTGCACTCGAGGTTAGGTAAGGCCCTGCTACGGGAGAAAAAGTTTCCGGATGCGCAACAGGAGTTCCTGGCTGCCGTGAAACTGAAGCCCGAATTCGGTGAAGCCTATGGCGACCTCGCCTTCGCAGCCGGCGAAAATAAGAATTATCCCCTGGTCATCAAGGCGCTGGACGCGCGCGCAAAACTGCTGCCCGAAGTTGCCACCACTTATTTCCTGCGTGCTTCGGCCTACGACCACCTCCGGGATTACAAGCAAGCCGCCGCCAACTATCACCTCTTCCTTAACACGGCCAGCGGGAAGTATCCTGATCAGGAGTGGCAAGCCAAGCACCGGCTGATTGCCATTGAGCCAAAGAAATAGGAATCGAAGAAGCAGGATTTAAGAGCCGAGAATCAACGAAGTGAACACTTGGGGACGAACGATGTTCGGGATCGGGATCTCGGGGCGTCAGCGAGGCATGGCGACTGTGGCGTTACTGGCCGCATTCCTCGCTTCGCCGATGGCGGCGAAGCAGCAAACACTGGACGAATTGAAGGCTCGCGTCTCCTCAGCCAGCGTTGGAGACCGTCCTTCGCTTTGCCTGCAGATTGCCGAGCGGCAATTGGACGATGCCGACAAACTCTATACCGCATTCGACAGCGAGAAGGCGCAGGTGTCTCTAACGGACGTGGTCACTTTCTCGGAACTCGCCCGCGACTATTCGATTCAGTCTCACAAGCATCAGAAGCAAACCGAGATCGAAGTGCGGAAAATGACACGTAAACTAAATGACCTCAAGCATGTTGTGTCCCGTGACGAACAGGTAGTCGTGCAGAATGCCATCGACCGGTTGCAACGCGTGCGCGACGACCTGCTGCTGGCCATGTTTCCAAAAGGTCAGAAACGCAAAGAGTGAGGTAGGTAAGAAGCAATGATCTTCCCTTTGTGGTTGCGCATTTCGGCGGGCGTGGGTTTGTTGCTGCTCGCCACCGCCATGGGATGGGCGCAGCGTCGCCGCGATCCGCTGACCCAGTCGGAAATTGACCAGGTGCGGGACGCCAGCTGGGAGCCCCAGAAGCGTCTGGCCCTTTACGTCAGCTTCGCTCGGGATCGCCTGACAAAGCTGGAGGCGATGCGGAGCGATCCGAAGACGAAAGATCGTCCGCAGCAAACGCACGATTTTCTGGACGCCTTTCTTCGCATCTACGACGAACTCAACGACAACATCGATACTTACATCGGACGCAAGGACGATATCCGCAAGCCGCTGAAGGCCGTCGTCGAAGCTGACACCGAATTTCAGGCTAAACTGCGGGCGCTCAAAGATTCCGCCGACGTAAAAGCGGAAGAAGCAGCGCAATACGAATTTGTGCTGAGCAATGCTCTCGATACCGTCGACACTTCAGCCGAGGATCACCGCAAACTGCAGGTTGATCTGGAAGATGCGGCCAAACACAAGAAGCTGAATGCCGCCGCGAAGAACAGCGGCAAACCGGAATAAGGCGTGCTAACCTGACTCTACCGTGCGTGAAGGCCTGCTCGAAATTTTCCAGGAAAGTCATCGCGAACTGCGGCCGTCCGCGCCCATTCCTGAGCTGAAAATCGAGTTCTTCGCTTTCGCCAACGTCAATAACACGATTCGCCTGCGCCAGGGCAGATTTCTGGTGCGACTCTCCGATCTGCTGGAAGGCGCGCCAGACGCGGTGTTGCGGGCCATTGCTCACATCCTGCTGGCCAAGATGTACCGCCGGCCAATCGATCGCGGGCGGGCGGCGCGCTATCGAAAATATCTGGCGAGTCATGAAATTGTACGCAAGACACACTTGGTGCGGCAGATGCGCGGCCGCAAGCAACTCCTCCCAGCGCGCGGACACTTCTATGACCTGGACGCGGTCTTCGAGAAATTGAACACGCGCTTTTTCTACGGACTGCTGGCGCGTCCGCGCATGAGCTGGAGCCGCACGCGCACCCGCCGCATCCTCGGCCATTACGATCCCGCGCACAACGCCATCGTCATCAGCCGCGTGTTCGACCACTTCGCCGTCCCGACCTACGCGGTGGAATACATCGTCTATCACGAGATGTTGCACCTCAAACATCCGGTGCGGCTACGGGGAAGCCGGCGCTGCGTACACTCAGCGGAGTTCCAGGCCGAGGAGAAGCTGTTTCCGCAGTTGGCCGAGGCGAATGCGTTTTTGAAACGGTTGTGAGCCTTCAGGGCCGCCCTTCCCTGCAGCCAGACGCATTTCAGGCCATCAATCTCGCCATGTGATTGAAATCACACGTGGTTGTGCGGTCACGGATTGACGCTCGCTGGGCCCGAGCATATCCTTGAAGAAAGCGTTGAAATTCGTTTTCAACATCATATTTTCCAAGGCTGTGGAAATCTCATAAATGCTTCAGGCTTTCATCATCGCGCTGCGCGAAGGGGTTGAGGCTGCCCTCATTGTGGGCATCACCCTCGCCTACCTTGCCAAGATCGGACGGAACGATCTTCGCAAGTCGGTCTATGCGGCGCTGGGCGCGGCTTTTCTGGGCAGCATCGCCGTGGCCGTTGTCATTTCGCGAACCAACCTGAACGAAGACGTGTTTGAGGGCTGGATCATGCTGGCCGCGGCCTTTTTCGTCATCACCATGGTCATTTTCATGATGAAGACGGGTCGCAAGCTGAAAGGCGAAATCGAAGGCAAACTTGGTCTACTCGCCGGAAACGACGCGTGGTTCGGGCTGTTCGTTTTTGTGTTTTTGATGGTGTTGCGCGAAGGCGCGGAAACCGTCCTGATGCTGGCGGCCGTTTCCCTGAACTCCACCGCGCTGATGAGTTTCCTCGGGACACTTCTCGGCATTTTCGCCGCGATTGCCTTCGGCGTGATGTTCGTAAAGGGCAGCGTCCGCATCAATTTGCAGAAGTTTTTCCGGGTCACTACGGCGATTCTTTTCCTGGTGGCGGCACAATTGGTCATCGCCGGATTGCACGAACTTTCGGAGAGCGGGGTGCTCCCGTCTTCCAAACGTGAGATGGCAATCATCGGCCCGATTGTGCGCAATGACTTTTTCTTCTTTGTCACGATTTTTGCGCTGGCCGCGCTGATGATCCTGTTCGACGCCAAGCGCCGCGAGCCGGTTCCCGAGGCGGCGTCGCCTGCCCAACGCCGCAAAGCCGCCTGGAGCGCCCGCCGCGAGCGCCTTTGGATGGGCTCTGTCTATGTTTTTTCGTTCCTCTTTATCGCGATGGTGACCGCGGAGTTTGTCTACGCCAAGAGCAAGAACGCGCTGTCGCCTTCGACGGAAGTCACTTTCGTGAACGGCGCCGTGACCATTCCGCTGGCGCAACTTTCCGACGGTGACTTGCATCGCTTTGAGGCGCATGAGAATGGAACGGCGATCCGTTTCTGGCTGTATCAGAAGCCGGACGGAAAGATCGCAACGGTTTTCGATGCCTGCGAAATCTGCGGCGCTGTAGGTTTCTATAAGGGCGGCAATGGCGTGATCTGCAAGAACTGCGCTGCGCCCATCAATCCTCAATCGGTGGGTACGGCCGGCGGCTGCAACCCGGTGCCGCTCAAGTCGACGCAAACTGCGGACGCGGTGATCGTTCAAGAGGCAGACATTGCGGCTGGAGGCCGCATGTTCTCTCAGCCTTAGCCTTCTTCAATCCCTATGTTCGTGCGGCTCGTTTACGAATCCTTCCGGCGGCAGAAGCGGCGCAAGTTGCTGGCCGGAGCAGCCATCACGCTTGGTGTCACGGTGGCCACAGCCATGATCGCCGTCGCCACCGATATCGGCGACAAGATGAACCGCGAACTGCGCACCATCGGCGCGAACCTGCTGGTGACGCCACAGGAAGATTCTCTCGACGTGGAAATCGGCGGCGTGAACCTTAAGCCACCCAGCGACGGCGCCTTCCTCGACGAGGCCGATCTGCCGAAAATCAAAGGCACATTCTGGCACAACAACATCACCGGCTTCGCGCCCATGCTGCCGGTGACTGTGAAGCTCGAACGCGATGGCCAACAACAGGACGTGACGCTGCTGGGAACTTACTTCGCGAAGCAGTTGTCGTTTGGCAAAGACAATTTCACCACCGGTGTTCGAACCACGCATCCCTGGTGGAGGGTTTCAGGTGCGTGGCCGGATGACAATTCTCGTGACGTTCTTCTTGGCGAGAAGCTGGCCGTCCGCCTGGGTGAACAATCGGGGGACGAACTTTCGGTCTCCGGACGCAAGTTTTACGTGAGTGGAATTCTTTCGACCGGCGGCTCCGAGGACAATCAGATTGTGGCTCCGCTCGCGGTGGCGCAGGAAATTCTTGGCAAGCCCGGAGCTGTCCGCCGCGTCTACGTGAGCGCTCTGACCAAGCCCGAAGACGCGTTGGCCCGGCGTGATCCGAAGAGCCTGTCCGGGCTCATGTATGACCGCTGGTATTGCTCGCCGTATCCGCAGTCGATCGCTTACCAATTGCAGGAGGCGATTCCGCATTCGCACGCCGAACAGATTCGGCAGGTCGCGCAGAATGAAGGCACGGTGCTGACGCGGATCGAAGGTCTGATTTTTATGATCACGCTGGCGGCGCTGCTCGCGTCCGCCCTCGCAGTCTCGGCAGCTATGGCGACCGCCATTTTCGAACGCCGGGCAGAAGTAGGATTGATGAAGGCCCTCGGCGCGAGCAAGCTGGCAGTGGCGTCGGTTTTCTTCGCCGAGGCAACGCTGCTGGCCTTGCTCGGTGGCCTCGCTGGCTTCGCCGCCGGGGGCTTCCTGGCGCGCCAGATCGGCCGCTCGATCTTCGATTCGCAAATCGGTATCCAGCCGGTGTTGCTGCCCGTGGTTCTCGTGGTCGCCGTTCTGGTTACGTTCGCCGGGAGCGCCGCTGCGATTCGACGTGCCGTGCAGCTTGATCCGGTGTTTGCCCTGCGAGGCGAACTATGAGTAAGCGTGATGTGAGCGGTCGTGATATCAGTGTGCCTGTGGTTGCGACTGCCAAGTCCGACTCCACCCGCAACCTGGCAGCCAGTCGCTCGCAGGCTCCGCATACGTCGATGTTCCTGCGCATGCTGCTACGAGCTGCGATACTGCGCCGGGGACGCGCTACCTCCGCATTATTTGCCGTGGTGGTGGCTGCGGCGGTAGCCACCGCGATGCTTACCCTCTTCGTCGACGTGCAAGCCAAGCTGCATCGGGAGTTCCGCAACTACGGCGCGAACATTATCCTGGTCGATCGCCACGGCACTCCCCTTCCCGCCGATACGCTCGCGCGGGTGGAATCTACTCTCGCGGGCCGCGGGGTGGCTGCACCATTTGCCATGGTAGTCGCCCGCACCGGCAACGGTCAGCCCATCGTAGTGGCCGGCACAGATTTCGATCGCGTCCGTCGACTGGATCACTGGTGGTCGGTCGATAACTGGCCTTCTGCTCCGCAACAGGCGCTGATCGGCGTCCGCGCCCGGTCTGCAATTTTGCCGGGCACTGCCGCAGCCACTGCCGCAACGAAGAACCAGCCATTCGACCTCAGCTTCCAGGGACATGTAATCCACCTCACGCCCGCCGGCTCCGTGCAAACTGGCGCGGCCGAAGATAGCCGCATCTATCTTTCGCTCTCTGACTTCGTTGCCTGGACCGGAGTTCAGCCCTCGACGATCGAAGTCGCCGCCAACGGCTCAGCCACCGAGGTGGCGTCGATCTTGAACCAGCTGGCGCAGGCAATTCCCGCGGCGGACGTCCGACCCGTGCGTCAAATCGTGGAAGGCGAAGCCCGTGTCTTGGGCAAGACGCGCGCTACGCTGCTGGCCGCCTCGGTCCTTATCATCTTGACGGCCGCGCTGTGCGTGCTTTCCACGCTAATGGGTTGGGTATTCGACCGCCGCCGCGATTTCGCTATCATGAAGGCCCTGGGCGCGTCGCAGCGCCTGCTAAACGGATTCTTCGCCGCTGAAGCGGCCGCGCTTGGCGCTACTGGCGCTGTGATCGGTTTCGTGGTGGGCATCGGCATCGCCGCCTGGATTGGGCGCGCCGACTTCCACGCGCCAGTCGAACCAAGATTCAGTGTTCTCCCCATCGTGGTGGCTGTTAGCATAGCGGTAACGCTGCTTTCCGCAATCCTCCCGATCTCGCTGCTGCGGCGCGTGCAGCCGGCGGTCATCTTGAGGGGTGAGTGAAATGATTCAGATCAACGACGTCACCAAGCTCTATCCCGCCAAGGAAGCGGCCATCGCCGTCGGCGGCGGGAAAGACAACGCGTCCATTCACGCGCTCGACCATATCTCTCTGCATGTCGCGGCCGGAGAGTGGCTCTCGATTATGGGCCCGTCAGGATCCGGCAAATCGACGCTGGTGAATCTAATCGGCTGCCTCGACCGTCCCAGCTCCGGCGAGATCTGGCTCGACGGCCAAAACGTCGCCGGCATTTCCTCGGCAGACCTGAATCGCGTGCGCGCCGAGAAAATCGGATTCATCTTCCAGCAGTTTCATCTCATCCCATTTCTCACCGCGGTCGAAAACGTGATGCTGGCGCAGTACTTCCACAGCATGACCGACGAAAAAGAAGCCATCGACGCGCTAGCCCGCGTGGGCCTTAGCGACCGCGCTCATCATCTGCCCTCGCAGCTTTCCGGCGGCGAGCAACAGCGCGTATGCATCGCGCGCGCCCTGATCAACGATCCCCGCATCATCCTGGCCGACGAACCCACCGGCAACCTCGACGCGCAGAACGAAGAAATCGTCCTGCGCCTGCTGCGCGAATGCCACCAGCAAGGCCGCACCATCGTGATGGTGACGCACGATCCCGTCGTCGCCCGCCTCGCCGACCGCCGCATCGAGCTGCATCACGGCAGCATCGCGGCGCAAGAGATTTTTTCCATGGCCGACGAAGAACAGCTCGACGAAGTTCTCGAAGAACTCTGGGTCCTGGCCGAGCACGGCGAGATCGCAGAAGTCGAACGCATGGAAGTACACGGCGCTCTGCCCGTCAGCCTGGCGATCGAGAAGCTGATCGAGATGGAACTGGTCGCCTCTACGCCGCATCCACCGCAGCCGCACGACCACAAGCCGTTCGTGAATCCCTGCCACGATGCGCTGAAGCCCGTCTCCGCGTCGTCCGGCGACGGCACCCTCATCGTCGAATTCACCGCTCGCGGCCGCGAACGCGCCGCGAGCATCATTCGCCGTCACCGCCTCGCCGAGCGCCTGTTTACCGACAGTCTCGCCATGGACAGCGAAACCGAAATCGAGCAGCAAGCCTGCAAGTTCGAGCACATCCTCTCGCCCGAAGCGACCGACAAGATCTGCACATTCCTCGGCCATCCCCGTACCTGCCCGCACGGCGCGCCGATTCCTCCGGGCCCCTGTTGCGGAAGGACCGTCGAACACTCCTCGATCGCAGCAACCCGCACCAGAGCTTAAGTAGTTCGCACGACTCCCGGCAGAACAAATCTTGCCATCAGCGCGCGCAGCCCGCACTGCTATCATCGAAATGTCCTATGTCCACCCGCCCTCCCACCATCGGCGTATTCGACTCTGGCTTCGGCGGCCTGACCGTCCTTAAAGCTTTACTTGAACTCATCCCCGCCGCCGATTATCTCTACTTAGGCGATACAGCGCGACTCCCCTAC
>Ga0302326_10002431_pt1 | contig 45466 bp, 34 predicted proteins | sample Palsa_T0_3_FD_202264 | JGI IMG/M metagenome (GOLD analysis project Ga0302326, IMG submission 202264) | Peat permafrost microbial communities from Stordalen Mire near Abisko, Sweden - Palsa_T0_3 | ecosystem: Environmental > Terrestrial > Soil > Palsa > Peat permafrost | place: Sweden: Abisko... | reverse complement strand
ATCTGGCGATGCAGCGCCCGGCAGTACTGACAGTCCACGTCGGTAAAAACGGTGATGGTGTACTTCGGATCCTTGGGCGAAAAAATGATCATCGAAGTTTCAGGCAGCGCGCCGATCAGTGTACGGCGCACCTCGCGGCGTCGCGCATCGGTCAGGTTGGCCTTGTCAGTGAGCTGATACATATCGCCGGTGAAGGCGAAACGCCCATCCTGGGTGACATAGGCAATCGCGGTGCCCTGCCGATATTCGTAGATTCCGGGGACCGGCGTCGCGTGCAGTTCCGAGACTTTGGCCCCGGCTATTCGCGCCGCTACCGCGGCCAGTTCGGCGCCGCTCACCGGCAGGTTGGCCGGTGCCGGTAGCGGATCAAGCGCTGGGGCCGGTGCGGGTACGGCAGCGGGTGCTACGGCCGGCGACATCGCACCAGCGGCGGCCCGTACGAGGATGCCGTGGCTCAGGGCGAGCAACAGCAACGCGCCGACAAAAGCGGCGCGGCGGAAATCTACCAGGGAAAGCCTGAGCTTCATGGACCCGAGAACTCTAGCAGAGCCGGCATGACAGCTAACCGGCACGAGCGTCAGGCCGCGGCCTCAGCCGCGCGGATGGTGCTGCGAGTGCAGATCTTTCATGCGCTCACGCGCAACGTGCGTATAGATCTGCGTGGTCGAGAGGTCGCTGTGCCCGAGCAGCATCTGCACGACGCGCAGGTCCGCGCCATGGTTCAGCAGATGCGTTGCAAAGGCATGACGTAGCGTATGCGGGGACAGCTCGCGGTCCACGCCGGCCTTGCGGGCGTAGCGCTTGATGATGTGCCAGAAGGCCTGGCGCGTCATCCGATCGCCGCGGCGGGTCGGGAACAGAGAATCAGTATTGCGATCCAGCAGGATCTCACCGCGCGGGCCGGCCATGAAGGCCTGCAGCCAGCTCACGGCTTCCTCGCCGAGCGGGATGAGCCGTTCGCGATTGCCTTTGCCCAGCACCCGGATCACGCCCTGCTGCACATTCACCTGGGTGACCTTCAGGCTCACCAATTCCGAGACGCGCAGCCCCGTGGCATAGAGCACCTCGAGCATGGCACGGTCGCGATGACCCAGCGGATCAGTGACCGTAGGCGCGGACAGCAGTGATTCGACTTCCGGCTCCGACATGGACTTAGGCAAGGATCGGCCGATGCGCGGCATCGCGATCTGTGCGGTAGGATCTTCGCGGACCAGGCCCTCGCGCACCAGGAACCGGAAGAAGCGGCGGAACGAGGACAGCTGGCGCGCAGTCGAGCGCGGACGGGCACCTGCCTCGACGCGCGCTGCGATAAACGCCAGCAGGTCGGAGCGGGCCGTGTGTGACAATTCGGTATGGCGCAGGGCAAGCCAGCGCGAAAGCGCGACCAGGTCAGCGCGATAGGCGGCCAGCGTGTTCGATGACAAGCCACGCTCCATCCAGACCGCATCCAGAAAACGGCTTATGACTGGGTCGAGCGTTTCGGGTGTGGTCATCTCAGCTGTTGCAGTGGCCTGTCTGCTCAATGTGTTGCCTGCGCGGTCGAAGTGATATGAGGTGCCAGTGCCCCACGGACATTCCGGAGCAGGACCAGTATGCTGAGCAAAGCTGGCCAAGCGATGTGATGCCGCTCACAAGAGTCCGTACCCGTTAACATAAAGAGAACTGGATCACAAACTACTGTGCGTTCCTCCCCGCCTCCTGAGCCCCTCCAAGCTCCTGTTTCGCCGCGAATATTGCGCTGGATCCTCATCCCACTGTCCTGGCTCTATGGTCTGTATGCATCGGTCATCTTCCTGTTGATAGGGGGAGCCCTGCTCATCGTGATGCTGATCCTCCCCTCACGCACGCTGCGACGCCGCATCGTGCGCTCGGTGGCCCGGAGCGCGCTGTGGTTGGTCGGCATGCCGATCAGCGTCACCGGCCTGGAACATGTACCGCTCCCTTCGATCACGGTGGCCAATCACGCCAGCTACCTTGACGGCGTGGTGCTGCAGGCCGTGCTGCCACCCCATTTTGGCTTCGTTATCAAACGCGAAATGGCTACTGTGCCGCTGTTGGGAACGCTGCTCACGCGCATCGGATCGCAGTTTGTGGAACGCAATCACCCTGGTCGCAGCACGCGGGATGCGTTGCGCGTGGTGCGCAGTGCCGCCAGCGGTGAAGCCCTGGGATTCTTTCCCGAAGGGACCTTTACTGCCCGGCCAGGACTGGCGCGCTTTCACATTGGCGCCTTCGCGGCCGCGGTGCGCGCCGACCTGCCGATCGTGCCCATCATCATTCAGGGCACCCGCCACTGCCTGGCCCCTGAGACACTGCGGCCATACCCGGGACGGATCCGCGTGCGCATCCTGCCTGCGATCCGGCCGCAGGCCGACGCCGCCGACGCCGCCAGTTCGCTGCGGGATGCGGCGCGCGCGCGCATCCTCGAGCACCTGGGCGAGCCCGACCTGATGGATCAGCCATGAGGGCTGCCACTGCGCTTGAGCTGCGCTGCGTCGGCACATCCTCTCACTGAGCCAATACTAAGGACGCACTCGACCCGATGTCATCGACCCGGCCACGGAGCCTGCGCGAGCAGTACCAGCGTCAGCTGGCCGCGCGCCGAGGTGAACCAGACCCAGGACAGCTCGCGGTGCTTGCGCGCCTCGAGCAGCTGCGCACGGCGCTGCTGGCAGCAACCGGCCGCAGACTGCCTCGGTGGCTCGGGCGCTGGACGCGTCGCGCCGCGCCGGCTGCGCCACGCGGCATCTACCTGTGGGGCCCGGTGGGCCGCGGCAAGACCTGGCTGATGGACCTGTTCTTTGAAAGCCTGCCGTTCCCCGACAAGCTGCGAAGCCATTTCCATCATTTCATGCGCGAGATCCACGAACAGCTGCGCGCGCGGGAGGGCACAGTGAATCCGCTCGAGCAGGTGGCCACTACCTTGGCGATGCGCGCGCGCCTGATCTGCCTCGATGAGCTGTTCGTCAGCGACATCACCGATGCGATGCTACTGGGAGGATTGTTCAGCGCGCTTCTTGAGCACGGCGTGACGCTGGTGATCACCTCCAACGTGCCGCCCCAGGATCTGTACCGTGATGGTCTGCAGCGCGCCCGGTTCCTGCCGGCAATTGCCCTGCTCGAATCACGGCTCGATGTGCTGGCTCTGGAAGGCCCGATCGACTACCGCTTACGTCATCTGCGCCAGGCACCCATCTATCTGTCCACTACCGATCCGCAGCGCGCGCGCGCGGATATGGAAACACTGTTTGAGCGCCTCGCCGGACAGCAGGGCGAGAGCGAGCGACGGCTGCAGATCGGTGGGCGCTTGCTCTGTGCCTACCGGCGCCGCGGCGCGGTGGTGTGGTTCAGCTTCGCTACCCTGTGCGAAGGGGCGCGCTCAACCGCAGACTACATCGAGATCGCCAGCCAGTTCCGCACCGTGGTGGTCTCCGACGTACCCGAACTCACCCGGGACAATGAAGACGCCGCGCGACGCTTCATAGCGCTGGTCGATGAATTCTACGATCGGGGCGTAAAGCTGGTGGTCTCGGCCGCCCGGCCGCCGGCCGAGCTCTATCAGGGTGAGCGCCTGCAACAGGAATATTTGCGTACCGCCAGTCGTCTGATCGAGATGCAAAGCGAGGAATATCTCGCCCGGGCACACCGCATATAGGAGTCATTCTCATCTGTCAAATCATTGCAAATGAAATAATTGCTTGGTAAATTATTTCTAAGGTAATGAAATGACTGACCTGACAGCCACAATCGAGCGTATTCAATCCGGCATGGAGCGCGTCTCCCGGCAGGTGCACAGCATGCCGACTGAGGCCGCGCTGCTATTGCGAACCCTGATTCTGGTGGGGCGGGCCCTTGGCGAACTGATGGAGGACGCCCTGCGTCCCTACGGGCTCAACGACACCGAATTTCGAGTACTGGTCACTCTCTATACGTTGCCCGATGGCATCGGGCACCCGGGGGACCTGTGCGCCGCGGCTCAACAGACTCCTGCCAACATGACTCGGATCACCGATACGCTGGTGGCACGCGGGCTGATCACGCGGATTCCGAGCGTCCAGGATCGCCGCCGCCAGATCCTGGAGTTAACCGATGAGGGCCGCGCCCTGATGGGGCAGATGATGCCCGCGGCTTTTGAGCCGCTTCGCAGCCTCCTCACGGTGCTGCCCACGCCCGAGTTGCAGCAGATCCTCAGCCAGCTCAAACGTATCGCCGCCGCGATCGATGACACCACGCGCGCCCGCAGTGAAGGGGCGCCCGATCCGGATTTGACGAGTCAATGAGCCAGCTACTCGCGCCACGACTGCTCGCTAGCCTCGCCTTCGCACTGCCTCTGGCCGGGTGCCTGACGCCCCCGCCACGCGACGCGCATACAGACCTCAAGCTTGCGGCGCCGGTAGGCGCCGCGACAGCCGCCGAGCCAGCCGCCACCAGCCCGGAGTGGCCACAAGCGACCTGGTGGAAGGCCTATGCGGACCCGACGCTCGATGCGCTGATTGAGAAAGCGCTGGCCACATCACCGGACATTGGTGCCGCCGAGGCACGCTTCCAGAGTGCCAGCTCAGCGATTGCTGCTGCGCGCGCGGCGGCAGGCCCAAATCTCACCGGAGCCGGCGATGCCTCGCGCCAGCGTCTCAGTGACAACGGCTTGTTCCCCCCTCAATTGCTGGGATTTAACTGGTACAACCAGTTTGATCTCGGGGTGCAGGGCAGCTACACCTTTGATTGGTGGGGACTGCATCGGGCACAGGTACGCTCGGCCGTTGATTCGGCCCGCGCTGCGCGCGTCGAGCGCGACGCCGCCGGTCAGACCATCGCCACCGCCGTTGCCACCGAATACTTTGGTTACCAATCCGACCAGGCTCGTCTCGGCCTCGCGCTCCAGAGCCTTGCTGCGACCCGCCAGGCGCTGGAAGTCGCTAAAGCCCGCGTGCAGGCGCACTTTGCAGATCCAGCTGATGACGATCACGCCAATCTCGATGTGCTGAGCGCGCGCGATCACATGGGCGATGTGATCACCTCCGAGCACATGCACCTGGTCGCGCTGGCGGCATTGCTTGGCTGTGCGCCGGCGGAGTTACCCGAGATGCCGGCGCGCGATCTGCCAGCAGTCACGACGCAATTGCCTGAAAGTGCTTCGATCGATCTGATCGCGCGCCGTCCCGACATCGTCGCCAGCCGCTGGCGCGTTGAGGCCTCGAGCCAGGATCTGGAGGCGGCGCGCGCCGGATTCATGCCCAACGTTTCATTGAACGGGCTGCTGGGCTTGAGCAGCCGCGATCTGAGCAAGCTGCTGGAAATCGGCAGTGGCGATCCTTCAATCACCGGGGCCATTCATCTGCCGCTGTTTGATGCGGGCGCGCTGCGCGCCGGCTATTCGCGCTCACACGCCGCGCTGCAACTGGCGATCGCTGACTACCGCAGTACGGTGCTCAGCGCCGCGCGCGATGTCAACACGCAGCTGGAGCTGCGCGACACCGCAGTCAAGCAGCTGGAGCTGCGCCGCGAGCAGCTTGCAGCGGCGCGGGAGCTGCAGTCAAAAGCCGACCAGCGCTTACGGCGCGGCGTCTCCGACGTGCGCCCGCAGCTTGCTGCCACCGTGCAGTGGCTGTCGGCGCAGGAAGCCCTGATTGAAACCAATTATCAGCAACTGAGCGCCGATTTGGCGCTAATTCGTGCCCTTGGCGGCGGCTACGTAATGGACTCCACCTCATGAGTACACCCGATCCGATACCCGCAACAACCCCGGCAGCAACCGCGGCCTCGGCGGCGCCAGCGCCGCCGGCACCGCCTGCCAGCGGCAAACGGCGGCGCGCGCTGATCATCATTGCGCTGATCTTCGTTACGATTGCGGTCATCTGGTTGCTGCTGTGGTTCCTGGTATTTTCCCGACGCGAGACGACTGATGATGCCTATGTGGGTGGCGATCAGGTCGGCATCGCGGCTCAGATCCAAGGAACGGTAGTGCAGCTGCTGGTCGATGACACACAGCGGGTCGATGCCGGCCAGCTGGTGGCGCGCCTCGATGATACCGACACGCAGGTCGCACTCGCCCATGCAGCCAGCGTGCTCGCGCAGGCGGTTCGCCAGGTGCGGCAGCAGCAAGCCACGGCCGCGCAGCTCGATGCTGAAGTCGAGAGCCGCCGCGCCCAGCTCGAACAGGCCGACACGCAGCTCGCACGCCGCGTGCCGCTACTGAGCGCTCAGGCCATCGCCGAGGAAGAAGTCAAGCAGGCGCAGACGACGATGGACGTTGCCCGCACCTCGGTCAAGGCGGCCCAGGAACAGGCGGCCGCGGCGCACGCGCTCATTGATGGCGCATCCATCGATAAGAACCCAATGGTGCTTGAGGCGCGCGCGGCCTACGAACAGGCGTGGATGGCCGTGCGGCGCACCCGAATTCTTGCGCCGGTCAGCGGCTACGTCGCGCAGCGCACGATCCAGATCGGCGCCCAGGTGCAGCCTGGCCAGATCCTGCTGAGCATCGTGCCGCTTGAACGGCTGTGGGTCGATGCCAATTTCAAGGAAGGGCAGCTGCGCAACCTGCACATCGGCCAGAGTGCCGAGGTAAAAAGTGACGTCTATGGCAGCAGTGTCGTATTCCACGGCACCGTACTTGGCGCGGCCGCCGGCACCGGCGCGGCCTTCTCGTTGCTCCCGGCCCAGAACGCTTCGGGCAACTGGATCAAGGTGGTGCAGCGAGTCCCAGTGCGCATCACACTTGACCCCAAGGAGCTTACCGATCATCCACTGCGCATCGGCCTCTCGACCGACGTCAAGGTGAGCATTGTGGATCGCTCCGGACCAGTACTGGCTGCGGCGCCGGCCGACAGGACGGTGGCCAGCACCGCACTGTATGACGGCGATGCGGCGGCCGCTGCACAGGCCGCCGATGCCATCCTCCACGGTCAGACCGCCCCGGGGCCGTAGAGCCCGCTCGCCTGTGCCGCAAAGCATACTCATCTAGCACAGCCAGTTACCCGCCGTGGCCACCGACTCCACCAAACCTAAGGGCGCGCAACCGGATGAGTATCTGCACGGCTCGCAGTTGCTGCTGCTGACGATCGCCATCGCAATGGCGACGTTCATGGAAGTGCTGGACATGACGATCGTCAATGTCTCGGTACCTTCGATTGCCGGCACGCTCGGCGTGAGCCCCAACGAGGGCACGTGGACGATCAGTTCCTATTCACTGGCGGCAGCGATCATGCAGCCGATAACCGGCTGGATCAGCCGGCAGTTTGGCGAAGTGCGTACTTTCGTCACCTCGGCCACGCTGTTCGTGCTGTTCTCGGCACTGTGCGGACTTGCCACCAGCATGCCGATGCTGGTGATCGGGCGACTCTTGCAAGGCATGGTTTCCGGCCCGATGGTGCCGATGGCGCAGGCACTGTTGATGCGCGCTTACCCCCCGGCCAAGCGCGGCATGGCCATGGCGATCTGGGCCATGGTGGTGTTTCTGGCGCCAATCTTTGGGCCCATTCTGGGCGGCTGGATCACCGATAACCTCTCCTGGCCATGGCTGTTCTACATCAATCTTCCAGTGGGCCTGTTCGCTGCCGCCACCGTCTGGTCGATCCTGCACAAGCGCGATACCGCGCGCCAGCGGCTGCCACTGGATGCAGTCGGCCTCGGGCTGCTGGTGATCGGCGTCGGCTCACTGCAGTTCATGCTCGATAATGGCAATGACATGGACTGGTTTAATTCCTGGGTGATCGTCGCCGCCCTGATTACCGCGATCGTCGCCTTGACGTTCCTGATTGCCTGGGAGCTCACCGACGAACATCCGATCATTGATCTGCATCTGTTCCAGGTCCAAAATTTCCGCGTCGGCCTGCTGACGATCTGCTTGGGATTCTTCGCCTTCTTCGGCGTCACGGTGATCTATCCGCTGTGGCTGCAGACCACTGCCGGCTACACCGCCACCTGGGCAGGCCTGGCCTCGGCCCCTGTGGGCATCCTTGGCGTGGTGCTGATGCCGTTCGTCGGCCGCAATCTCAACAAGATGAACCTGCGTGTCGCAGCCAGCGTGGGATTCTTCTTTTTCGGCATCTCGATGCTGTGGCTCTCGAAAATGAATGCGACGGCGAGTTTCATGGAAATCATTGAGCCGCGGCTGCTGCAAGGTGTCGGCATGGCCTTCTTCTTCTTGCCGCTCAATCAGATCATGTTCTCGGGCGTGCGTAACGATGCCGTGGCCGGCGCCGCCGGGCTCGCGACCTTCTTTCGCAATCTCTCGGGCTCCCTGTCCACCGCGATGTGCATCTTCATGTGGAGCCGACGCACCGATTTTCATCAGACGATCCTGGCCCAGCACGTCACCGCGGGCATTCCGTGGCGGGACTACAGTGCACATCTGGGCGTCCTTGGCATGCACTCAACGACCACTGCGCTTGCCTATACCAATTCCGTCGTAGTGAACCAGGCACAGACCATGGGCGCCAACGACATATTCTTTGCCTACGGTCTGCTGTTCCTCGCATTGATGTTGCCAGTGTGGCTAGCCCGGCCGCCCTTCACTGGCGCCGGCGGAGGCCCTGGCGCTCACTAGCCGTTCCGCCAACAGGCGCCGGCCGGTAATGCTACGATTCGCGCCATGAATCAAGGCATTACACTTCCAGATTCGCACATTCCTTATGTGCAGCTGCTCGACCCGGCCGGCAAAGCGTGCGGGCCGCTGCCGGCGTGGGCCGAAGATGGCAGCGCATTGCTGGCCATGTATCGCATGATGGTGCGGGCGCGAGTGTTCGATGCCAAAGCCGTGAACCTGCAGCGTACCGGCAAGCTTGGCACCTATCCATCGTGCCTCGGCCATGAAGCCACACATGTGGCCGTGGGCGCCGCGATGCGCGCCGAGGACGTGCTGTTCCCGGTTTATCGCGAGATCGGGACCAAATTCTGGCGCGGCGTCACAATGAAGGACGTGTTGCTCTACTGGGGCGGTGATGAGCGCGGCACGGTCTACGAAAAGAGCCCGCAGGACTTTCCCTTCTGTGTTCCGATTGGCTCGCAGATGCCACACGCGGCCGGTGCGGCGCTCGCTTTCCGGATTCGCGCCGAACCGCGCTGCGCTGTAGCGTACATCGGCGATGGCGGCACCTCCCAGGGTGCCTTCTACGAGGCGCTGAACCTGGCCGGCGTGCGCAAATTGCCGCTGGTCACGATCATCGTGAACAACGGCTGGGCCATCTCGGCGCCGGTGTCGGCGCAGACCGCGACCCAGACCCTGGCCCAGAAAGGTATTGCCGCCGGCGTGCCGGGCTTGCAGGTGGATGGCAATGATGCGATCGGCGTGCGCGAAGTTGTCGGTGAAGCACTGGCGCGAGCGCGCTCCGGTGGCGGCCCGACGCTCATCGAGGCACTGACTTACCGCCTGGGCGATCACACCACCTCCGATGATGCTTCGCGCTACCGCCCCGCTGCCGAAGTCCAGGCAGCACTACAGCTTGAACCCTTGATCCGCACGCGCCACTTTCTGGAAGCACGCGGGCTATGGAGCGAACAGGCCGAAACTGAACTGCGTCGCGAGTGCAGTGCGCTGGTCGAGGAGGCCGTGCGCGAGTACCTGGCGACCCCGCACCAGGATGCGGGCGCCATGTTTGATTTCCTGTATGCGCAATTCCCTGCGCATCTTCGGTCGCAGCGCGATGACGCGCGCCACTACGCCGCCAAGCACTGAAGGATGCAGCGCTGATGCCGAAGGTTACGATGGTCGAGGCCATCAACCTCGCCCACATGTGGGAGATGGCCCAGGATCCCGCGGTCGTCGTACTGGGCGAGGATGTGGGTGTGAACGGCGGCGTATTTCGCGCCACGGTCGGACTTCAGCAGCGCTTTGGCGCCGAACGGGTCCAAGATGCGCCGCTCGCTGAAGGGTTGATCGCCGGGGCGGCAATCGGCATGGCCGCCCAGGGCCTGAAGCCGGTAATCGAAATCCAGTTTATGGGCTTCATCTATCCGGCCCTGGATCAGATTGCCAATCACATGGCGCGGCTGCGTAACCGCACGCGCGGCCGCCTGAGCTGCCCGCTCGTGTTGCGCGTTCCGCACGGCGGTGGCATTCACGCGCCCGAACATCACTGCGAAAGCCTGGAGGCGCTGTTGTGCCACCACCCAGGCCTACGCGTGGTGTGCCCATCTTCTCCGCAACGTGCCTACGGACTGTTGCTGGCCGCAATCCGCGACCCGGATCCGGTGATGTTCCTCGAACCCACGCGCCTGTACCGTTATGCCAAGCAGGAGCTAAGCGACGATGGCCATGCGCTGCCGCTTGGCCAGTGCTTCCGGCTGCGTGAAGGCAGCGATGTGACGCTGCTTACCTGGGGCGCGATGACGGTGGAGACGCTCAAGGCTGCCGAACAGCTCGCGACTGAGAAAGTCAGCTGCGATGTGCTGGATGTTGCGTCGCTCTCGCCGATTGATTTTGAATCCATTCTAGATTCAGTCGTCAAGACCGGACGGCTGGTTATCGTGCACGAGGCGGCCCGTCACTGTGGCGTCGGGGCCGAAATTGCAGCGACTGTGACCGAGCACGCGCTCTACGATCTGCTGTCCCCCATCCGCCGGGTCACTGGCTACGATACAATCATGCCCCTGTACCGGCTCGAGCACGACTATATCCCGGGGGTTGAGCGAATCGTGGATACCGTGCGCGCGACGATGACCGACTAGAATCTTGGACCACCAGGGGCTGTTCGCATCGTGATCATTTTCCGACTTCCGGACCTCGGCGAAGGACTGTCCGAGGCCGAAATCGTGCGTTGGCACGTCAAGGTGGGCGACAGCGTCACCGTTGATCAGCCGATGGTTTCGGTCGAAACCGCCAAGGCTGTTGTTGAGGTGCCCTCTCCGGTCAGCGGCATCATCCGCATTTTGCACGGCGCGGCAGGCGATCGGATCGAGACTGGCGCGCCGCTGATCGAGTTCGCAGGGGCGGAGCCCGGATCCTCACCAGAAGAAAATGCTGATCACGGCAGCGTCGTTGGCCTCATGCCCAGCAGCGCGGATGAATTTGCCAGCACCGTCGGCGGCGCGCGCACTGCACCTGCCAACGCACAGCGCATCCAGGCGGTGCCGGCAGCGCGCGCTCTGGCACGCAGCCTGGGCGTCGATCTGAGCGCGCTCAGCGGTAGCGGCCGCGCCGGGCTGATCACGCTCGAGGATGTCATCGCCGCCGGTCTCCCGGCCGCCGAGAATGACGCCCCACATGGCAGCACTATGCGCCCGGCAATACCCGCCACCGACAATGGTGCCGTGCAGCCGCTGCGCAGCCTGCGCCGCGCCATGGCGCAGAGCATGGCGATGGCGCGCGACAGCGTCATGGAGTGCACGGTGCTCGACGATGCCGACCTGCACCAATGGCACAGCGGCAACGATTACACCGTGCGTGTACTGCGTGCGATTGCCAAGGCGCAGCTGGTCGAGCCTGGCCTCAATGCCTGGTATGACGCGAGCTCCCACAGCCGGCGGGTGTTCGACAATGTAGATGTGGGCCTCGCGGTGGACACGCCCGATGGGCTGCTGGTACCTGTGATCCGCGATGTCGGCCGGCGCAGCAGCGAGCAGCTGCGCGCCGAGCTTGAGCGCCTCAAGATCTCGGCCGTGAACCGCACCGTCAAGAGCGATGAGCTGCGCGGCTTTACCTTCATGCTCTCGAACTTCGGCATGATGGCCGGTCGTTACGCCACGCCAGTAGTGGTGCCGCCCGCAGTCGCCATCCTGGGCACGGGTCGGGCGCGCTCGGATGTGGTCGCGATCAGCGGTCGGGTCGAAATCCACCAGCGCATGCCCCTGTCACTGACCTTTGATCATCGCGTCGTCACCGGCGGTGAGGCCGTGCGTTTTCTGGGCGCAATTATCCGGGACCTGGAACTGTCGCAATGAGCGCACGAACCGGCGAGCAGCGCGCCATCAATCCGCTGCTGAGCACCCTGTTGCGCGCCTGGCGGCGCAGTATGCCGAGCGAAGAGTTTCGAGCGATCAGTGTCGAGGCCCGCGCTCACGCCCTTGATCAGCTGGCCTATGGTCGTCAGCGACGCAGCGGCCAGACGCTGCTGCGCATTACCAGCCCGCCCGCTGCCAACACTTCGCGCGCGCTCTACTCGGTGCTCGAGGTGATCACCGATGACATGCCGTTCCTGGTCGATACGCTGCTGATGAACCTGGCCACTGCCGGCATTGGCGTGCGTCTTATAGTGCACCCGATCATCAACGCCCGGCGCAATGCCAGTGGCCGGCTGCTCGGCTTTGGTCCGGCCGGCTCCGCGGCGCGGGTGATCCCCGAATCCTGGCAGCAGCTGTGGATTAATCGGATCGCCGATGAGGGCGAGCGCAAGCAGCTCGAGGGCGAACTTGCGCGCGCGCTCGAGGGTGTGCGCCGGGCATGCACCGACTGGGCGCAGATGCGCGCCGCGGTCGGGCACCTGCTCGAGCGCATGGAGCAGCAGCCGCCTCCGCTGCCGCTGGCGGTCGTGCGCGAAAGCGCCGAGCTGCTGCGCTACATGGTGGATAACCACTTCACCTTCCTCGGCTACATGGAAAGCGAGCTGCAGTACGGCAAGGGTGGCCCGCAGCTTGAGCCCGTGCTCGGCAGTGGCCTCGGGCTATTGCGCGATAGCAAGGGTCCGCGTGGCGGACACCGCACGCGCGTGCCCTCGGATAACATTCGCCGCGCGCTGCATTCGCGCGAACTGCTGGTCCTGACCAAGGCCAACGTGCGCTCGACCATTCACCGCACGGGCTACCTTGATTACGTCGGGCTCAAGCTCTTTGACCGGCGCGGCAAACTTGCCGGCGAGGCGCGCATCATCGGTCTGTGGACGACCAGTGCCTATCGGGCCGATCCGCGCACCGTGCCGCTGATCCGGCAGAAGGTCCAGCGGGTCATCGATCACTTCCCGTTTTCACCGACCTCGCACGATGGCAAGCGTCTGGTGCAGATTCTGGACTCGCTGCCGCGCGATGAGTTGTTCCAGGCTTCCTATCGGGATCTGGTGCGCTGTGCGCGCACGGTACTGGTACTACAGGAGCGCCAGCAGGTGCGCCTGGTGCTGCGGCGGGATGAGTTCCGCCGCTTCTGGTCGTGCCTGGTGTTCCTGCCGCGCGATCGCTGCGATGCCGAGGCCCGGCGACGCATCGAGATGCTGCTGCAGCGCGAGCTCGGCGGGGGCCAGCTCGACTCCTCGCTCACGGTGACCGATTCGCCCCTGGCGCAGCTGCACGTGGTTGTGCGCTGTGATGAGCATTTCTCTCCTGCAATTCAGCATGCACGGATGGAGCGCGAAATCAGCGAGGCGCTCGTCACCTGGCGCGACCGCTTGCGCCTGGCGCTGCACGCGGTACACGAAGAGCAACGCGCGGCGGCGCTTGAGCGGCATTACGCCGATGCCTTCCCCGATGCCTACCGCCAGGAGGTCATGGCGCCGCTGGCGTTGCAGGACATCGCTGATCTGGAGGCACTGGGCAAGGCAGAGGGTACGACATGGCTGCGCCTGTACCGCCCGGCAGCACAACCGGGTGAGCGGGTGCACCTGCGCATCATGCGGCGTGTCGATGCCCTGCCGGTGTCGGAAGTGCTGCCGATCCTGGAGAACTTTGGACTGCGCATCATCGGCGAGCACCCCTACGAACTGCGCTGGCCGAACACGGCCTCGGCGTGGATTCAGGATTTCGAGCTCGAGCAGCAGGAGCGACAGCACATCGATGTCGCGGCGCTCGCGCCGCAGCTGACGGCGGCTTTCGCGGCCGTCAGAGCCGGTGAACTGGACAATGATGGCTTCAACCGCCTGCTGATCAGCGCGGGCTTGCACGTACGCCAGGCAAACGTGCTGCGCGTGTATTGCCGCTACCTGCTGCAGACCGGCATACCCTTCAGTCTGGCGTACATGGCACGCACGCTGAATCAGCATGGCACGATCACGCGCGAGCTGTGGCGGCTGTTTGACCTGTGTCTGAATCCCGCGGCTACCGATGCCGGGGCGGCACGCGCGGCGGCGCGTTGCGAAGAGCGGATCTTGAAGGCCATCAGCGCAGTACGGAGCCCCGATGAGGATCGGATCCTGCGCGCCTTCCTGGCGCTGATCCGCGCCACGCTCCGGACCAACTATTATCGGGACGATGCGGTGGCTGCCGGGCGCTGCCTGGCACTTAAGCTCGATCCACGGCTGATCCCGCGACTGCCTGAGCCGAGACCCGCCTTCGAGATCTTCGTGCACAGCCCGCGCATCGAAGGCGTGCATATGCGCCGCGGGCCGATCGCCCGCGGCGGTATTCGCTGGTCCGAGCGTGCTGAGGACTTCCGGACCGAGGTGCTCGGTTTGATGAAGGCGCAGCACGTCAAGAACACGCTGATTGTACCCGTCGGTGCCAAGGGTGGCTTCGTGGCGCGCCGGCTGCACTCCAACGCCAGCGCCGATGAACGGGCGCGGGAAGTGCGTGAGTGCTACGAAAGCTACATTCGCGGCTTGCTGGATGTCACGGACAACATCATCGAGCGCCAGGTGGTGGCACCGCCTGGCGTGCGGCGACGCGACGGCGATGACCCCTATCTGGTGGTCGCCGCGGATAAGGGTACTGCCTCTTTCTCCGACATCGCCAACGCCATTGCTGCCGAATACGATTTCTGGCTGGGCGATGCCTTCGCCTCGGGTGGCTCGGCCGGCTACGATCACAAGAAAATGGGCATCACGGCGCGCGGCGGCTGGGAATGCGTAAAACGCCATTTTCGCGAACTCGGCCACGACATCCAGCACAAGGCCTTTTCGGTCGCTGGCATCGGTGATATGTCCGGCGACGTCTTTGGCAATGCAATGCTGCTCTCGGGCGAGATTCGACTGGTCGCAGCGTTCAATCACGCTCACATCTTCATCGATCCGAGTCCGGACGCCGCCAAGAGTTTTCGCGAACGCCAGCGGCTGTTTGCGCTGCCGCGCTCGGGCTGGGCCGATTACGATACGCGTCTGCTCTCGCGCGGTGGCGCGGTGTTCGACCGAAGTCGCAAGACGCTGACGCTCTCAGCCGAGGCGCGCGCATTGCTCGGGCTGGAGGAGAGCGTTGCCACCCCAGAGCAGGTCATTCGCGCAATCCTGTGCCTGAATGTCGACCTGCTGTGGAACGGCGGCATTGGCACTTACGTCAAGGCCATTGAGGAGCGCCACGGAGAAATAGGTGATCGTGCCAATGATGCCGTGCGCATCGATGGTCACGAGCTTCGGGCACGCGTCGTTGGCGAAGGTGGCAACCTTGGCCTCTCGCAGCGCGGCCGCATCGAATACGCCCGCGGCGGCGGACGGATCAACACCGATTTCGTCGATAACTCTGCCGGGGTGAACACCTCGGATGAAGAAGTCAATATCAAGATCATGCTGGCCTCGCCCGGTGGCAGCCGCCTTACCGGCGAGCCGCGGCGCCGACTGCTGGCCTCGGTTACTGATGAGATCGCCACCCACGTACTGCGCAATAACTACCTGCAAAGTCAGGCTTTGAGTTTGCTTGAGCGGCGCGCGGTACTTGAGTTGCCCGAGCAGATGCAGCTGATGCGCTCGCTCCAGCAGCATGCTGAACTGGATCGCGAGATTGAGTTCCTGCCTTCGGATGCGCAGATCGAGGAGCGCCAGGCGCGCGGCCAGGGACTGACGCGCCCGGAACTTGCAGTGCTGCTGGCCTACGGCAAGATCGCTCTGAACCATGCGCTGATCGAGGCCGATATCGCGGCCGACCCCTATCTGTCGAACGAACTGATGCGTTATTTCCCTGAGCGTTTCCGCAAGCGCTTTGCGGTGGCGATCAATCATCACCGGCTGCGCTCGGAGCTGATTGCGACCACCACTGCCAACAGCATCCTCAATCGAATGGATCCCGGTTTCCCGCTGCGCATCGCGACGCAGACCGGAGCCGGTACCGCCAGCATGGCGCGTGCTTATACGATCTCCCGCGACAGTGCCGGTCTGCGCGGCCTGTGGACGGCGATTGAGGGACTCGATAATCGCGTAGCCGCCGAACACCAGTATGAGGCGCTGCTGGCAAGCCGCGATTATCTTGAATATCTCACGCGCCGGCTGCTGGCACCGGATGCGCCGGAGATCGCCGACATCGGCGCTGCCGTGGCGCGACTTGAACCGGTGTTCGCCGAGTTTGCCGCGGCACTGCCCGCGTGCCTCTCCGGACTGGAGCGGGAGCGCTACAACACGCTACGCACTCACTACCAGCAGGCTGGACTGCCCGGGACGCTGGCAAGTCACCTGGCCGCGTTGCCCGCACTGCGAGTGGCCCCGGATCTGGCGGCGCTGGCGGAGCGCGGACGGCGCAGTCTGGCCGAAGTGGCTCGCAGCTACTTCGAGCTTGGCACGGCCCTGGGCGCCGATTGGTTGCACCAGGCAATTGAGCAGCTGCGTACCAGTGGCCCGTGGCAGGTGGTCGCACGTGAGCGGCTGTTTGCGGCGAGCCGGGCCACGCATCAGCGCCTGTGCGCAAAACTGCTCGAGCAACGCGTAGTGCGTACCGGCAACCTGACCGACTGGATTCGCCGGCGCGGAATCGCCGGTGCGCAGTGGCAGCAGACGCTGCGTGAACTGCGCGCGCTACCCACGGCCGATCTGGCCGCGCTGATGGCCGGTGTCGAGGCGCTGAAGCTCCTGGTCTGAGGCCCCGAGGGGGTTGCCCCCTGTCAGGCATCACGCCACGAATGATATAAGGTTCGGACAATTTCTTGGCGCCGGTGCCGGCGCCTTATCATTTGAGGAGCTGCTGTGTCAGGAAAACTGATTCTGGTCCGTCACGGCCAGAGCACCTGGAACGTCGAGAACCTGTTTACCGGATGGACCGATGTGGATCTGTCGGAGCAGGGTCGCGAGGAGGCTTCGCAGGCGGGGCGCGAACTGGCGGGCGCAGGCTTGGTACCCAATGTGGTGTTTACCTCGGTGCTCAAGCGCGCCATCCGTACCCAGTGGCTGATTCTCGATCAGATGGACCTGCTGTGGCTGCCGGTGGAACGCCACTGGCGCCTGAATGAGCGTCACTACGGGGCATTGCAGGGCCTGAACAAAGCCCAAACCGCTGCCCTGCACGGTGATGCGCAGGTCAAGATCTGGCGACGCAGTTACGACATACCGCCCCCGCCGCTGGCGCTTGATGATCAGCGCCATCCACGTTTTGACCCGCGTTATGCCGGGGTTGCGGTGCAGGACCTGCCGGCAACCGAGTCACTCAAGGACACGCTGGCACGCGTGCTGCCCTACTGGGAGCAGCGGCTGGCCCCCGAGCTTCGCGCCGGCCGAGTGGTCATGATCGTTGCCCACGGCAACAGCCTGCGCGCATTGATCAAGATGCTCGATGGCCTGACCGAATCCGAAATCGTCGAGCTCGATATCCCCACCGGTGCGCCGCTCGTCTACGAGCTCGACGCACAACTCAAACCCATCAGCAGCGGCTACCTCGGTGATGCCGAAGCGGTGCGCGCCGCCGCCGAAGCCGTGGCTCGCCAGGGCGAGCGGCGCAGTTAGCGGCGACGCCGCGCGAGCTTGCGGGCCTCAGGTACCGGTCCAGTCCCACAGCACCAGATCCCACTCGACGCCCGCGTAGCGCAGCGTGCTAATCACCTTGAAGCCGGCTTTGAGATGCGCGCTCAATGAACCGGGATTATCGCGCGCGATATCGGTGACCAGATAGTCAAACTGGCCCGCAAGCGTCTGTCGATAATGTTCATACATGCGCTTGACCAGACCGGTGCCGCGATGACTGCGCGCGACACACAGCTGCCCCATCACCACAAAACGGGTGCCCTTAAGTAACCGCCCGTCATAGCTGGTGCGGTCGATCACGTTGACCATATCGCCCAGCAGATCATGATCAGCGCAGATGCTCGCATTGGCCACCAACGCGTAACCAACGATCGCATCACCATCCACGGCGATGATGGAGGGGCCCGCGGCGTGCATGCGCTCCAGAAACTCGAGGGTGTACTCGGCCGAGACAAACCCCTGAGCACTGATCTCTTCGAGGCTGAGGCTGCGCTTCAGATTGGCTGTCTGCAGTGCCTTGATTCCTTCGAGCTGCGCCCGCGTAGTGACGCGGGTAACCAGCACGCTCATGACTTACTTACGACTCGTGCTCGATGGCGCGCCGCTATCCACCAGTGTCCCAGCAGCACCTACTAATGCGCCCCAACGCCGGCGCGGATCATCTCCGTGCACTCATCAAGCCGCAGAGCGTAAAGCTCAAGTGCCGCGCCGGTGAGCTGAGCGTAGCGGTCGACATCTGGCCAGCGTTCATCTTCGATTGCCTCACGCACGCCCGGCAGCGTCTTTGCGCCATAACCGGTCATGCGGCCCGGCGCGTAGATCAGGTTCTTGTACCAAGCGCGGCCCGGAAGGCCGATCTCTGGAGCGAGCAGCTGGTTGATGTCATGCAGCCGCTCAAAGAGCTGCTGGCGAATCTGTGGTGGGAGCTGGCCGCCTGCTCCCTGCAGCGCGTGGTCGAAGTCAGCTGCCGAGCGCTTCAGATGATCGGTCGCATTCTCAAGCGGCGCGAAGTCAAAGTGGGGGACCGCCTTGAGTGGTAACGGCGGACCGCTGCTCAGGGTCGGATCGTCCGCCAGCCGGTAGGCATCCGAGCCAATCAGCTTCGCCTGGGTCGCCGCGGCTTCACGGCGCTTATCAGCGAGCTCCTTAACCTCATCCACGTAGGTCGAGACATTCTCTGCAAACTCACCGAAGTGCTCGAGCGGCAGGTCGGCCTCCGCCAGTTCGATCACCACGTGCCCAATAGTCTTTGCGAGCAGCGCATCGTAGACAAAACCTGGATCGACAAAACGACTGTGATGCTCCCAGGTGTCATAGGCCGAATGATAGATGCCGCCTGCATCACCTTCGTTGCCATAACCGAAGTCGAGGGCCGCCAGACCCAGATGCTGCAGGAACGGTGAGTAGTCGGACCCTGAACCCATGGGTCCAACGGGCAGCGTGAGCTGCGGATCCTCCGCGCGCTTGGCGTCCGCCCTGTCATCTTCGCTCGCATCAGATTCGCTGCCTTGCACCTCCATCGAAGCCCGGCGCCGCGCTGCCACCGTTGCGCCGGTTTCTGGGTCGGTCAGCTTGGCCGTCACGGCATCAACCAGCGCCTGATAGGTTGGGGTGCCGCGCACATCGAGCGTCCCGCGGGCGTTGCCGTCGCTGTTCACATAGATCAAGGCCTTGTGCTTGAGCTCATCGGCGTGCGTCTCAGCCCATTCGGTGGATCCCACCAGCATCGGCTCCTCGGCATCCCAGCTCAGATACACCAGCGTGCGCTTAGGGTGCCAGCCTGTGGCGGCGAGCGCGCCGAAGGCCTTGGCCTCGGCAAGCAGCGCCACCTGGCCGCTCTCGGGATCACTCGCGCCATACACCCAGCCATCGTGGTGGTTGCCGCGCAGTATCCATTGATCCGGATAGGTCGAGCCCTTGAGCATCGCAACCACATCGTAAATGGTCTTCAGGTTCCAATCGGATTGGACCTGCAGGTGCACGAGCGCCGCATTGCCACCCACCTTGTAGGTAATCGGCAGCGCGCCGCGCCAGCTCTTGGGTGCCACGCGGCCGTCGAGGGCGCCCAGAAAGTGCGCGGCATCGCCGTATGAGATCGGCAGCGTCGGAATCCGCACGATCGTGGGTGCATCGGCTATCGCCAGTCGGGGTGCCGACTCGGTGGCCCCGATGCCTGGCGTCAGCGGATCGCCAGGAAACAGCGTCATGTCCGCCACTGAGCCGCGCTGAATGCCGCCAGCGGGCCGCTCTGGTCCCTTGGGATAGACGTCATTGACAGCGTAGCCATCGTTGGCAGGATCCGAGTAGATCAGGCATCCGACCGCTCCGTGCTCGAGCGCCAGGCGTGGCTTGAGGCCGCGCCATCCGCCGCCGTAGCGGGCGATGACAATCTTCCCCTTCACTGATACCCCGAGACGCGCGAGCATCCGATAGTCGGCCTCAACGCCATAATTAACGTAGACCAGTGGCGCGCTCACATCGCCATCGCCCTGGTAGGCCACATAGGCCGGCAAGCCCTCCTTATTGTGCTGGGTGGTTGCATCGCCGGCGATTGGCGGTTCGGTCAGGGTGGCCTTGAACGGCTGAGCCCCGAGCAGCGTCAGCGATTCACTTATAGGCGTTGGATAAAGCACGCGGAAGGTCTCGAGGTGCGCATCCCACCCCCAGGCCTGGAACTGCTTGAGAATCCACTCGGCGTTCGCCTTGTCATGCGGCGAACCGACATGATTGGGCTCACTGGCCAGCCGATGCATCCAGTCGCTGAGTTGCGAGGGCTGGATCAGCCCATCAAAACGCGACTCGAGCTCTGAGGATGTGAGGGCCGATGGCGCTCCCTCGGTAGCGGCGGCGTACACGGCCGAGGCACTCAGCAGAGCCAGTGAAGATACAGCCAATCGCTGACAAAGCATGCGAACTCTCCATGAGCCTCAGTCAAACGCAGCACTGCCGCCCCCTGCAGCAGACTCCTTGTGATTCAGCGCGGGGGGCGGGTAATCCCCGGTGCCGCCCAGCCGTCATAGTGACCGCCCATCTCGAGCGCGAGCGCCTTGAAGCGCTTCGAGAAGGCCTGCATGTCCGGCACCGAGATCCGCAATGACTTGCGCGCATGCAGCGTGTAGGCCTTGCCAATATCCGGGCTCATCGGCCGAAAATCGATCTTGAAGCCCTCGGTTTCGAGTGTCGCCAGCAGGCGCTGGCAGGCGGCCTCGTCCGGCAGGTCAAAGAAAAAATCGATTTCGTGCGGACTGAACGGATCACCGCCCTGGGAGCGCAGGTGTTTGACCAGCCGCTCATCCCAATCTTCGCGCTGCTGGGCACGCAGCGCACGCACCCGCGCCAGCACCCGCCAGCAGGCCACCGCTGCGGCCAGTCCCAGAATGAGGTAGGTCCAGTTCATAGCGATTTGGCTGGCCTACTCTTCCGGTGCGACCGTTACGCGTAAGCCATCGATTGCAGCGGTGAGCTGGATCTGGCAGGAGAGGCGTGAGTTGTCACGGCGCGTCGAAAGATCCCGCAACATGTCCGTTTCATCGGACATCGCAGCCGGCAGCTTGCTGACCCACTCCGGATCCACATACACGTGACAGGTGGCGCAGGAGCACATGCCACCACAGATCGCAGAGATCCCGGCATCCAGATCGCGCAGTGGCTCCATCAGCACACCGCCCACAGGCACGTTGACCTGCTGCTCTGATCCGTTCAGATCAACAACCTTTATCACCGGCATCACCAGGACTCCTTGAGGGGGCTAGGGGGAAAAGCGTGCTAGTTTGCCGACCCCGCGGCCGGGACACCAGTGGTCAGGCTCAATCCAGCTGCGGCGGCTCACCCGGGGGCGCCTCCCCGCGCGCGATGTGCCACAGCCAGCTCATGGCCCGGTAAAGAAAGGTCGCGGTTGCCAGGCGCCCGCGTTGCTCGCCGCCACCAAGCCCGGCCGCCGCCAACAGTTCCTGCGCGTGCGCGGCGGACGCCGGGTAATAGGCCAGCACGCAGCCGAGATCCAGCAGCGGGTCCGCCACCTGCGCGTATTCCCAGTCAATCAGCCACAGCTGCCGGGCCTCGATCAGGTTCAGGTGATTCAGATCCCCGTGGATGATCACACGGCCGGCAGAATCCTCCGCGAAGCGTGCCTGTGCGGCAGCCACGGTGCTCAGGAGCCCGGCAGCAGCAGCCGCGAGCGGCTCGCCCACCGGGGCGGCGGCTGCCACGTAGGCTTGGGCAATCTGCAGTGGCTCGAATGGCGCGGCGGGTGCCGACAGTTGGTGCAACTGCGCCAGCCGCTCACCCAGCCGATGCAGCGTAGCGCGATCGAGAAAGTCGGCCTCCTGCCAGCGCCGGCCCTCAATAAACTCACTGACCATGATGCCGCTGTCGGCATCCCCGGCGACGATCGGGGGCGCCAGAGCGGCAGCGGCAGCCTTGGCATGCAGCACAAATTCGCGGCGGCGATCCACACCCGGCCGGCGCGCCTGCGGTCCATCGATCCGCAGCACGAAGTGTCCCAATCGGCTCTCGACCCGCCACAGCTGATTTACGGTCCCGCCTTCGAGCGCAAGCACATTCAGCGGCGCCTCGCCGGCTTCCAGTCCCGGCACCCGCAGCAGCGCAGCCGCCGTCGGTTGCGCTAAGCGCTGATCGGGCGTTGTGCGCGCTGCAGCTTGAGCCATGAGCGGTATCCCAAAACGGCCATCACGAGGTAGCTGAGAAACAGACCGGAAGTCGTCACAAGGCCCTGCGAAGCGAACAGGAACACCGAGACCGCATCCCCAGCCATCCAGTAAAACCAGTTTTCTAGCACCGAGCGCGCCACCAGCCAGGTGGCCAGTACGCTGGTCCAGGTGGTCAGCGAATCGAGCAGTGGCCAGCCATCGCTGGTATTGACTCCGAGCCAGCGCGCAGTCGCGAAGCTCACCAGGATCACCACACTCATCCCCGCGACGTGCGCCCACCAGGGCCAGCTGCTGATACGGCCGCCCTCCTCGCGCTGGTTGCGCCCCCAGGTCCACCAGCCATAGGCCGCCATTACGACATAGAACACCTGCAGCAGCGCCTGCATCGGCAGCTTCGCCTGCAGCGACAAGTAAACGTAGATGCAGGAGCTGGCGGCACCGGCGATCCATCCGGAGCGGCGCCGGTAGATGATCAGCACCACATAGGCAAATCCCAGCACCACGCCCAGCGCCTCAAGCAGCGTCGTCTGACGCACCGACTCGAGCAGCTGGCTGATCAAGAGGCCGTCGCCAGAGGCCCCAGCACCTTCATGACGAAGACCGCCTTGCCATGCTGCGCGAAGGTCGCGCGCATCTGCTCGCCCAGCAGGCCCATGACGCGCTCATAGGGGCCAAAAATCTGCGTGCTCATGCTGTTGGTGACGACGCGCAGCTCGGCGTGACCCTGCAGGCGGGCAATGAATTGCTCGATCACCGGGATGTAACCCTCGCGCAGGGGATACAGACTCAATTCGACGCCGATGTCCATGTGCTCTACTCCCCCGTTGGCTCTGCTGCTCAGTGTCCGCGGCCCAGATCGACGCTCACCGTCAATCCGACCTGGCGCGGATCCGCCAGCTGGTAAAAATTCTGGTTCGCAAAATAAGGTGGGATCAGCCCAAAATAAAAGCCATTCTGGGCGTAGTGATCGCCCAGCAGATTGTGCGCCCAGAGACTGATCGTCCACGCCTTGTACGGATAGGCCAGTCGAAGGTTAGTAAGCGTGTGTGCTGGCGCTACCTGATTGTCACTGGTGTAGTAGAAAAAGCGATCGACGGCCTGCTCATCGAGGCGCGCCGATGCACCGGAAGGCAGATGGTACTCGATCGCAACCGAGGCCTGGTAACCCGGCGCAAAAGCCTGAGCGCGGCCACTTAAATTGACGCCATCAAAGTCATATCCCAGATAGCGCGTGCGCAGCAGCGCCAGCGTTCCCGAGAGCGTCACGCGCGTGCTGGCCTGGTAGTGCGCCTCGCCCTCGAAGCCCGCATTCTCACCGTGGGCCGCATTCTGGGTGAAAAACACATAGGTCACCGGATCATAGGAGTACAGCTGGTAGGAGCTGTACACCTGTTCATTCTGGCGGCGCATGTAGAACACGTCGGCCTGCCACTGCAAGGCCCGCGTCGGGCTCTCCTCCTTGATCCCGGTTTCCAGATTCCACAGATACTCGGGCTGAAAGCGGCGCTGATCCGGTGCGATGCTGGTGCCGATATTGAAGCCCCCCGCCTTGTAGCCGCGCGCGAGCGTGACGTACACATGCTCGGAATCCCCGATCAGGTGCGACCAGGACAGATTGCCGCCCATCATCCGATCGAGCGCTTCCGGGAATGGCGCATCAGCATCATCCCGGTAGTTGGCTGAGCGCTGCTCCACGCGCAGTCCCAAGGTCACTTGCGAGCGCTCGCCAAACTTCTCATCGAGCGAACCGTAGAGCGCCAGATTGGTCGCGCTGTACTCGCTCTGCAGCTCATCGCTCCCCGAGACGCTCATCGTATTGTCAAACGGGTTGGGCAGATAGTCGTAGGTCGTGTGCAGCAGATCGGACTCGCTCATGTGCAGTACGTAGGCACCCACCAGCCAGCGCATGCGTCCGAACAGTTCGTGAGCTTCATCACCGATGAAGCGCAGGTCCTCGGCCTGCGTGCGACGCATGCGCAGATCGCTTTGGAAGAAGTCATTGGGAGCGTACGGTGCCCACAGCGTGTCATTGCCCCAATCCCCGTCGTAGGAGTAGTTGATGGCCGAATCCGCGGCAGTGGTAACGCTGCGGATTTCTCCAAAGGACACCGCATCGTCGGTCAGGCGCAACGCGACGCCGCGCGAGCGCTGGGCATCCCGGCCAGGCTCATTTGAATAGGTGTTGTAGGTGTTATAGACCGACCAGGCATCGTAACCGTCGTTCAGGTCGACGTACATCAGCGTCAGATCGGCACGAAGCCCCGGGCTGATCTGCCAGCGCAGCTTGCCGCGCAGCGTGCCTTCGTCAAAACCGTTGGTCGAATCCTGATGCAGGTAGACATCGTCGCGAAAGCCATCGCTCTGGTACTGCTGCGCCGCGATGCGCCAGCCAAAATCCTGCGAGCCATCGCCGACCGCGAGGCCGGCACTGCCAGTGCCATAGGTGGCGCCGCCCGCTTCCCCGTGCAGCTCAAACTGATCACCCGGATCGTGGCTGTGCACGCTGATCAGCCCGGCGAGCGCATTGGCGCCGTAGCTGGTGCCCTGGGGGCCTCGCAGGACTTCGACCTGATCGATGTCAAACAGTGTTGCCACACCGCCCACGCCGGAGAAGTCGATGTCATCGATCAGAAATCCGACCGATGGATTGGGCGCGCCCTGGTATTGCTCCACTTCGCCAATGCCACGCAACTGGAAATAACGCGGCCGCTCAGTGCCCGCCGCCCAGTTCAGATCAGGCACCAGCGTCAGCACATCCTCCAGATGCTGCTCGCCGCCGGCATGCAGATCAGCCGGACCCAGCACGGTGACGCTGGCCGGCAGATCGACCGCCCGCGTATCGCGCAGCGTCGCGGTCACCACGACCTCCTCAAGGGAATCACTGTCGGCGGCTACAGCAACGCCAACAAAGACACTGCCGAGCAGCGCCGATGCCAAACAAAAGTATCGGAAACTCATCGACCTGCTCCCTACGCCGGTACTAACCGGATCAGGTTCAACGGGTTTGCCGGTGCGGCCGGCATCTCAGGCTCCGTCCAGATCTCTAGAGCCACCCCAAGGTTTGCACCACAAACTATCCAACACTCACCAGCGGAATTCAAGCAGGCTCGCGCTAAACTGACGGCATGCCTTGTACGATCCGGCTATTTCAGGTCGATGCCTTCACCACCCAGCCCTTGTGCGGCAATCCGGCCGGTGTGGTGCTCGATGCCGATGAGCTCTCGGCTGAGCAGATGCAGGCGCTCGCCCGCGAACTGAATACTTCCGACACGGCCTTCGTACTGCGGCCGGATGCGCCGGATCACGATCTGCGCATGCGCTTTTTCACGCCGCGCAAGGAAAGCGGGTTCGTCGCCCATGCGACCATCGCGACGCACACGGTACTGGCGGCGCTGGGGCGCCCCGCCGCACCCCGACAGAAGCAGCACACCGGCATCGTGCAGGTGCAGGTGGCCGCGGGCAGCCCGCCGATGGTGCAGATTGCGCAGCCGCCGGCGCCGCTGCGGGCCGCGCCGGCGCCGGAGCTGATGCAAGCGATCCTTGCGGCGCTCGGTCTGGCTGCCGATGCGCTCGATCCACAGTGTCCTGCGCTGATCGCTGGCTCGGCCAGCACGCGGCTGCTGCTCGCTGTACGCGAGAGCGCGCAGCTGGCGCGGCTGCAGCCTGATCTGGGGCGTCTGGCCGAGCTATCCGCACCGGCCGGCGCCGCGGGCTATTTTCTTTACACCCGTCACTCGGAGATCACCGGCTGCGACACCGAGGCGCGCATGTTCTGCCCGGCGCTCGGCATCAGCGAGGATCCGGTGAGCGGCAACGCGCACGCCATGCTGGGCGTGTATCTGCTCAAGCATGGTCTGCTGGGCGCTCAATCAGGGCACGCAAAATTCATCGGGGCCCAGGGGCATCATCTCAAGCGCCCCGGGCGCGTGCAGATCGATGTGGCGGTGAGCGAGGGTGCACCTACCTCGGTCACCATTGAGGGCCAGGCGGCGATCGTGTTCGAGGCGAGCCTGGCGCTCGGCGCAGCCAGCGCTTCCTAGAGCAGCTGCTCGAGCAGTTCGGTGCGGTAGCGCAGGGCCCTGTGCTGGTAAGACTCGGCGCCGCGGGCAATCATCGCCAGTTCCTTGTCGCCAACGGTGCGCACGATCCGTCCGGGCGAACCCATGACAACCGAGCCATCCGGAATGATCTTGCCGGGAGTCACCAGCGTGGCGGCACCAATCAGGCAGTGGCGTCCAATGTGCACACCATCGAGCACGATCGCGCCGTTGCCGATCAGCGATTCATCGGCGATCTCGCAGCCGTGCAGCAGCACCCGATGCCCGACCGTGACATTGCGACCGATGAGCGTTGGCAGATCATGGTCGCAATGGATGATCGTGCCGTCCTGAATATTGCTGCCATCGCCCACGACAATGCGCTCATCATCGGCACGCAGAACGGCATTGAACCAGACGCTGCTGCCCTCGCCCAGGCGCACGTCGCCAATCAGCTGGGCCCCAGGAGCGATGTAGTAACTGCTGCCCACTGCGGATATCCGCAGCGTGCCAAGTGAGTAATTCATGCCGGAGGCTCCGCCTGTGTGTCCCTGAAAGCGCCGAGTATGCACGAGAGCGTCGGCAGTGAGATCAGTCCAGCGGTGCACGGGCCCAGGGATAATCGACGCGGCACCAGAGTGCCGATCCCCTCTGCCCGCTGCACATGCCAATTTGAATCCGGCCGCTCCCCGAACCTCAGTGCCCGGGCACAAGATCTTTGAGCTGCGCCGGGCCGTGCAGGCTCGTGCCCGGTCCGTTGATGGCACGCATGATCTGATTTGGCAGTGCCGTCTCATCGCTCTGTCCGGCCGCGGAGTCTTCACCGGCGCTTAGGATCACCAGCTGGAGTGAGGGCACGATCCACAGCCGCCAGGCGCCCTCGCCGCGTACGAAAAATGCATCGCGCGCCGCCAAGGGTTCCTTGCCAGTCGCCGCGTTCGCCAGCAGGACGCCAAAGCCGCGCTCCTGTTCACCGATGCGCGGCAGGCGCATGCGCGCCACCCAACCTGCCGGCAGCACCTGGGTGCCCTCGTAGCGCCCGTCGTCATCAAGCGCGCCGCCCACCCGCATCCAGTCGCTCAGCCGCGCCGCAAAACAGCAGTCGGGTCGTGGTGCCTCACCCGTGTGCGCCAACAGGAAGTGTGCCGGCGACGCGCGCAGGGGCTGCCAGATCCGCTGCGAAAGGTACTGCTCATAGGGAAGTTTCGCGGCCTGGGCAATCGCGCTGGCGAGCGCACCGGCATCAAAGGGCCTCAGATCCGGCGGCCCGATCAGGCCCCTGCTGGTGGCCACACCGGCTGCCATCGCGGCCAGCACCTGGACCAGCGCGCCGGCATCGGGCTCATCCGAGGCCGCCCAGCCAGCACCGTAATACTCAAGCACCAGGTGGTTATTGCGCGTCACCAGCAGCGCACCGAGACCCGCGCGGCGCGCCAAGCTTCGCACCGCTTCAATGCTGGCCTCGTCGAAATGCTCTGCTGCCGGGCTGGTGCGCGGTAAGCCACTGCCATCGCCGCCCGCCACCCTGACTTGCGGTGCTTTCGGTCCGTGGCAGGCGACCAGCAGCGCAAGCGCCGCAAGCCATCCGATCGACGCACGCCTCATGCGTGTGCTCGGCCGCGCCCGCGGCGCAGCGGGCCGCAGTATACCGCGGTGCCCGCCTTGAGTTCGAGTTCGTGGGTCGCATACACCGGCCACTCGTGGCGGTGGTGACTGATGATAAGGATGGTGGCTCCTTTCACATGGGCGCGCTCCACGCGATCGCGCAGCGCCGCGCGCGTTGGCGCATCGAGCCCCGCATAGGGCTCATCCAGCAGCAGGATATCAGGCGAGCGCACCAGCGCGCGCGCGAACAGCACCCGGCGCAACTGCCCATAAGAGAGTTCGCGGGCGGTGCGGTCGCGCAGGCCTGCGGCACCGCACTTGGCCAGTGCCTGCAGGGCACGGCGTCGTTCGCTCTTGCTCGGCTGCAATTCGACACCGATGCTTGAGTGCAGGCCCGAGACCACGATCTCGGCTACGGAGAGGTAGAGGGAATGCAGGCTCTGCAGCTCGGGAGCGATATAGCCCACGCGACGCTTGAACTCGCTCAGCGGTACACCGGGTGCGATGCCGCGCCGGCGCAGCTCGCCCTGGCTGGCCACGCCCAGATCACCATAGAGTGCCCGCAGCAGCGTCGTCTTGCCGCTACCGTTCGCGCCGTGCACGACCCAGCAATCCCCGGCAGTCACCTGGAAGTTCAGCCGGCGCAGCACGGCCCGCTGATCGAGCCACACCCAGGCATTGCGAAGCTGCAGCACCGCTTCGGCTCGTTTTGCGCGCACAGGCGGCGCTGCCACTCGCGCCGGCGAGGCACGTGGCGATTGCCGATCGCGCGCGCGGATCCGGCCACGCTCGATGAGTCGGCCGCCCTCCAGGCGCGCCAGGTGCGTGGCGCTGGCCGGAATGTCCTCGGCACGGTGCGTCGAGAGCACCCACGGCAGCCTCCGGCTCCGAAGTGCATGCAGGATCGCAAGCGCGCGGGCGCGGTTCTCCTCATCGAGCCCGTTGAACGGTTCATCGAGCAACAGCAGCGCCGGCCGCCAGGCGAGTGCCCGCGCCAGCAGCACCAGGCGTCGCTGCCCATAGGAGAGCGTCAGAAAGCGGCGGCTGGCGAGTTCATCGATCTGCAGCCGGCCGAGCAGTCGCAGGATGGACTGCCGTGCCTCAAGATTGAGCGGGTGCAGCGGGATATCGGTACGCTTAAGGCCCGTGCCGACGACCGCCAGCACGCGATGATTCCATTCATAGTGCTCGTAGCGATCCTGGCGTTCGGCGCCGATGTAGGCAATCTCCTCCTTGACCCCGTAGGGCTCGCTTAATGACTCACCACGCCAAAGATAGTGGCGCTGGGCTTCGCGCCCCGGCGTGGGCCAGACGTCCCCGGCGAGGATTTTGAGCAGCTGCGTCTTGCCGGCGCCGTTGGCGCCCAGCAGTACCCAGCGTTCACCGGGGCGGATCTGCCAAGAAAGATCCTTGAGGACCGTCCGGCCGCCCAGCCGCAGGCCAAGATGACGCAGCGAGACTGTCAGGGAGCGGGAGGCGCGCTTCGGGCGGGCGGTCATGCCGTAAGTAGTGCTTGCTGCCAAAACTGGGCGCGAACGATAGCAGAGACGGCACGCTCAGCCGGCGGCAGCTGCGAAAGGCAAAAAAAAACGCTGCCAACATTCGGCGCCAGTCGCGGGGGGGTGGACGGGCACTATTGCAGGCAGCGTTGCTGTCGGTCCCAATATGTAGGACGGCAGTTGCAGACTAAAGTTTTGGTCCGCTGATCTGGATAAAGCAACGTTCGTGCCAGCGCTTTCAAAACTCGCCAATTCCGGCAGTTCCTATAAATAACAAAAAGTTAGCCAATAATTCTCGAAATCCCGATTGGCACATAATGGTGCTCCTGCGTGCACCGCACCGTGTTGGCGCACAGTTTGCGTGCAGGACGTGGCCGGATCTTCGATGACGACCCGGAAGGTCAGCGCAACAGCTCCCTGCCCGAGCGATCGGCAGCGCTAAGGCGCCCGGGTGCGCCTCCGTATGCCTTGAATCTGGCAGCGTTGCGGCACTCCGGCCCCCGGATCGCTGGGCGTTTTGTTGTGCAGGCCCGCACAAGGCGCATCTGAGTGGACCGCCGCAACGTAGATTCGATCAGCAACTCAACAACGAGCTACACGCGGGCTGGCGTTGGCAATTCTTTATGTTCGGGTTCAGGTCCAGACCTCGGACTCGGCATAAACCTGCAATAATTCGGCCCCGCTGACGGGCGGGCACTGAATGGATGGCGCTCGAGCAGTCGGGCCAAGTCAATGGGGGCGCATGAACAATTCGGTGAGGTTGATGCTTGCGCTGCTCTTTAGCACGCCGCTGATGGCACACCACGCCGAGGCACTCTTCGATCACTCGCAGACGCAATCGGTCACTGGGACGGTGACGGAGTATCTGTGGGCAAATCCTCACACCAACATTTTTCTGGAAGTGACCGATGCCGCCGGACGCAGTAGCGTGGCCATGTTTGAAGGCGGCTCGGCAATCGCCATGCGCCGCGCCGGCTGGACGCGCCAGACGATGAGTGTCGGCGACAAACTCACCGTCAGCTATTACCCGCGCCACGATCGCAAGTCCGGCGGCCAGCTGATCGGCGCAACGCTGGCCGATGGACGCATAGTGCGCTGGCAACCTGCGGGCACACCCTAACTTGACAGTGCAAGCAGCCAGTCCGACAGCCGGGCACCGGCGTACGCCGGCGTTTACATGCGTCCAGTGCCGCCTCGTGCCGCACCGAACTCACCATCCCAACGGTAATCCATCATCGTGCCTGTGATTCCTGATCACCCTACCCCGCTGATCGCAGTGACGGGAAGCCGACTTTGTCTGCTGAGTTTCATCAGCCTGCTTGGCGGCATGCCGGCACAAGCCCAGAACGCAGCCGCACCGCCGCGCAGCGCTCCACCAGCGACTAACGCGGCAAACGCATCGGCCACTCCCGCTGTGGCCTCCGACGCGCTCGAGGAGGTCGTCGTCACGTCCGCACGCCTGAACCTGATCGGCACCGCCAGCACCGCGAGCCAGGGCGTCGTGGTCAACGATGAGCTGACGCTGACGCCCGCCTACCGACCCGGCCAGGTGCTGGAGACCGTTCCGGGCCTGGATGTCACCGTGCATAGCGGCGAAGGCAAGGCCAACCAGTACCTGATGCGCGGCTACAACCTGGATCACGGCACGGATCTGGCAGTGTTCATTGACGGGATGCCGGTCAATGAACCAAGCCACGCCCACGGCCAGGGTTACGCGGATGTCAATTTCATGATCCCGGAACTGGCGACCGACGTGAGCTACACCAAGGGCACCTATTACGCTTACGAGGGCGATTTCGCCTCAGTCGGCGCCGTGCATGTCAACTACCTCGACAAGATTCCCGATCAGGTCTCGCTTGGCGTCGGCACTTTGGACTACCAGCGCGCCTTTACCGCCGATTCGACGCGCCTGGGTGAGGGCACGCTGCTCGGTGCCGCGGAGGTACAGCATTACGATGGCCCCTGGGACACGCCGGGGGATCAGCGCAAAGTCAATACGGTGCTGCGCTACAGCGGCGGGGACGATGAGCAGGGCTATTCAGTGACCGGGATGTTCTATCACGATCTGTGGAACGCTCAGACCGATCAGCCCGAACGGGCGCTTGAGGAAGGCCTGATTACGCGCTACGGCGAGCTCGACCCCTCCGATGGCGGCCAGGCACAGCGCTCAAGCCTGTCGTTGCACTTCCACGATGCCATTGGCGGCGGCAGGCTCACCGCAAGCGCCTATGTCATCGACAACCATCTGATCCTGTGGAACGACTTCACCCATTATTTGGTTGATCCGATTAACGCGGATCAGGAACAGCAGCGTGAGGATCGCACCACGCTGGGGACGGATCTCAGCTACTCGCACAACTATGGCTGGTTTGGTGCCAACACCGAACTGCTGGAGGGCTTTCACGCCCGCTACGATTTCAATGATGTCTCGCGCGTACCGACGCAGGATCGCGTCGCGCTCACGCCGGCACAACTGGCCGCTGTCGACTATCCCGCGTTTTTCAGCGAGCACGATCATGTCCGGCTGGGCAGCGTCGCCGGCTACGTGCAGGCCACCTCGCACTGGACCGAATGGTTTCGCTCCGTGATCGGATTTCGCGAGGATTACATGTATGGCAGCGACACCGGCACCTACTACGGCACGGCCAGCGACTCGCTGCCGCAACCCAAGGCGAGCCTGATTTTCACGCCGCGCGACACGACCGAGTTTTACCTGAGCTATGGCAAGGGGTTCCACAGTGACGACCTGCGTGGCGTCAATCAGGCACGGATCGATGGCGTTCCCGGCGCACCGCTGATTGCCAGCCAGACCGGCGAAGAGATCGGCATGCGGCAGGAATTGCTCATGGGCAAGATTGCAGCGACGCTTGCGCTCTACACCCTCAGCGCGCAGTCCGAAACGACCTACAACCCGGACATCGGTCAGGACACCGCCGGACCCGGCAGCACGCGGCGCGGATTTGAACTCAACATCACCTATCAGGCCCTGCGCTGGCTGGAATTCTACGGCAGCTATTCGGGTGATCGCTCGCGCTTCACCGCGCCGCTCGATGACGGCACCGGCCACCTCGGGGACTACTTGCCCAATGCCCCCTTTGCCACCGGCGCGTTCAACGTCTACATCAAGAATCTGGGTCCGTGGAGCGGCGGTGTGGCGTATCGGTATCTGGGCGCCTATCCACTATCCTCAGGACCCTGCAACGATGTCGCGGTCGCAAAGGATTTCCCGGGCCTGAGCTCCTGCGTGGCAGCACCGACGCGGCCTGGACAGGTGTTCGGCTCCGGGTACGGGGAGTGGAATGCCGATCTGCACTATGCATTTCCCGACGGCTGGAATGCCGGACTGGGCATCTATAACCTGCTGAACAACCGATCCAACGCGATGGAGTACTGGTACGTCGATCGCCTGCCGGGGGAGCCCGCAACCGGCGAGGCCGATATCCACTTCCATCCGCTCGAGCCCATCTCGGCGCGTCTGACGGTCGGCAAGGTTTTTTGATGCCCTGCCTTGTACAGGCGTTCGTGGTGGCTCGGGGCGCGCTGTTTCTCGACTGCGCTGACGCGGCCGATGTCCGCAGGATCCTATGGCGCCGCTGAACCGCAAGGCGCTGGACCTGGCCTGGTTGCTCATGCCGCTGGATCGAGAACAGTTCTTCAGCCGAAACTGGGAGCAGCAGCACCTGCATCTGTCGGATCGGCCGGCCAGTTATTACCAGCAGCTGCTCGGGGCCGAGGCGCTGGAGAACATACTTAATACTGCGGACCTGCGCTATCCGGCGCTGCAATTGGCCAAGGATGGGCACTACTTTGCGCCCGAGTCCTACACCCGCGATATTAAGCACGGCAGCGAATCCTTCACGGGAGTGCCGGATCTCGAGCGCGTGGCCGCCGAATATCGCAAGGGCGCAACGCTCAGCCTCCCGGCCCTGCATCGCACGTGGCCTGCGCTTGGGGCCCTGTGCGCCACGCTGGAAAGTCAGCTTGATCACGCGGTTCATGCCAACGCCTACCTGACGCCGGGCAACGCCAGCGGCTTCACACCGCACTACGATGTACATGAAGTGTTCGTGTTGCAGATCGCCGGGCACAAGCGCTGGAGCCTCTACGAACCGCCGCTGCACCTGCCGCACCGTTCGCAGCCATTCAACCCACTGGGCTACCAGCCTGGCGCACCGATTGCGACACTTGATCTCAGTCCAGGTGACCTGCTGTATCTACCGCGCGGCTATGTGCATTCGACCACGACTTCCGAGAGTTTCTCGGCGCACGTCACCGTCGGCGTCAGTGTCTATACCTGGGTCGATCTGCTGCGCGAATATCTCCAGAGTGCCGCCGAGCAGCCTGGACTGCGCCGGGCCTTGCCACCCGGGTTCGCGCACCAGCCTGAACTCAAGGCTTCCTTGCGTCATGGCCTGGCGGCGGCCCTGGGCAATCTTGGGGCACCGGCCGATCCGGATCACCTGCTCGAGTCCTTTACGCGCCGCGTGCGCGCGGGCCAAGCTCGCCGGCCAGAGCGTCTGCGAATCGATACCCGCGTCATCGAACTTCACACGAGGCTGCGCGTGCCAGCGCGCAGCAGCTACCAAATTGTCCTGGAAGACGGCCGCACGTTGCTGCAATTCCAGAACATCCGCTACGTATTGCCGACCGAGGTGGCGCCGCTCCTGCAGGCGATCGCGGCTCGCGCAAGCTTCACGCCGATCGAACTGCCGGGTGAGCTGGATGAGGCGGCGCGCCTGGGTGTCAGCCGCTACCTGCACGAGATCGGATTCCTGACTGCCGAGCGCTGAGGGCAACGCTCCAGAGCCGCGGCAGGCAGCGCGCCTTACGCATAGCTGCGGCTGATAAACCAGTACATCCCCAGGGCTACGAGGCCGGCCGAGAGCGTGTCGACGACGATCGGCCGCGGTAGTGCCAGCCGCGCCTTCACCAGCAGCGCCACCAGGCCCAGCGCGACCAGCACCAGCGTGAGCTGGCCGACTTCGACGCCCAGATTAAATCCGAGCAGGATGCTAAAGAGCTGTCCTGAGGGCAGGCGCAGCTCCAGCAGGTCGGCGGCAAACCCAAAACCGTGGATCAGGCCAAATACTACCGTGACCACAATCCGCAGCCGCGCCGCATCGCGCAGGTGCCCCGAGAGCATCAGGTAATTGGCCGCGAACAGACCTGCGCCCAGCAGCAGCAACGACGGCAATCCGCCAAGACCCAGAGCGCTGGCCGCAGCCATCAGCAGCAGTGTCCCGCCGACTCCGGTGGCGACGAGGCCCGGCCGGTGTGTAGCCACTGCGACATTCTCGGCCCCGATCATCGCGATGGTCAGCGCTACCAGTGCATCGATGAACTCGGCGTGCGGGCGGATGATGCCCGTCACCGCCAGTGCGAGCGTTGCGCTGTGACCGATCGTGAAGCCGGTCACGACGAACACCAGGTCCCGCAGCCGGCGCGAGATCAGCACCAGTCCGAGCAGGAACGACATGTGATCGACGCCGGTAAAGATATGCATGATGCCCATCTGCACATAGCGCAGAAAACCGGCATCCCGCATATTCTCGTCCTTGCCGGAGGTCGCCAGCGTCTGTTCATCCTTCGTGAACAGCTGCTGGATCAGCCGGCCATCGCTGGTCTGGATCTGGGCCAGCGAGACATGCGAGGGCACCAGATCAAAGAAGACCGCCGAGTGCAGCGCGATATCCTTGTCGCTTGGGCATTTGAAATTCAGCTCAAAGCGCCGGAACTGTACCGAGGCGGTCAGCGGCTTCACCGGTGCGCTTAAGGGACAGGCCTTGCCACCGGCGCTGACCGTGAGGCGATCGGCAAGATAGGCTTCGACCCGATCGTTGGGCGGCTGAGTCTCGCCGGGCTGGTTCAGGCGCGCGGTCTCGACCAGCGGAACTGTGAAGGACAGATGCACATCAGCGCCCTCGATGCGCCAGTTCGAGTAGCTGGTACTCTTGGTGTGCGCGGCCGCCTGGCCAACGAATACGGCGAGTAGCGCCAGCAGCCCGCACCCCTGACGCAGGCTGCTCCTCACTGCGCCAGCTCCGGGGCCACGATTATGTCGGCACGACTCTTCAGGTAAGTGATGTTGGCGGCGTTGACTTTGAGCTGGGCTTCGTTCTTAAGATCAGTCCAGACCCGGTTGGTAGCTTCCTCAAAATTCTGCGCGACCGGAAAGCGGTGCTTGATCATGACGATCAGATGTACGCCATCGCTCTGCTCGAGCGGCTCGGAGATTTCCCCGTCCTTGAGCGGCAAGGTGGCGTTATAGGTCGCATCGTCGGTCTTGGCGCGCACCGCGAACTGGAAGATATCGCCCGTATCGACGTGTCCGGCATCCATGAAGCGCCCGGAATCCACCAGCCCGAACTTCTGGATCACTGTGGCGAGCGGCTGTCCCTTACGCAACGCGGCGATCGCGGCAATCGCAGTCGCGCGCGCTACCGCCGGATGTGCAGTCTCGGGCTTGACCACCAGGTCGCGCAGCTGCATGACGCCTTCGGAGGAGTACTTGTCCTTGTGTGCCTCGTAGTAGGCGCGCAGCTCCTCTGTGGTCGGCTGCTGCGCCAGCACGTCGGCTGTGACCTCCAGTTCCACTCCCGCAACCAGCGCGTTGCGCACATCGGGATCGTAGCTGGGCAGGTCGATCTCGAGCCCGCGCTGCATCATCAGCTCCTCGTTGATCATGTCCTGCAACACCTTCTGGCGTTGCTCGGTGCTGGTCTGGGCAAAGGGCACGGTGTACTGCGTCTGGGCCTGTGTCATGAAATCGCTGCGCAGGATCTGGCGCTGGTTCACCAGCGCGATCGCCTCGGGTGGTACACCCCGCGAGCGAGTTCCCTTGGCGGTAAAGAGCCCGTAGCCAGCGATAAGCAGTCCGATCAGCGCACCGGCGGCCAACAGCGCCATCGAGCGGCGCACGGAGGTCTTTCGTAAGTCAAAGAATTCTTGCGTTTCGGCCAAGGGTTTTCTCCGGATCTAATTGCGGGCAACAGCGGCAGCACGCGGCGCTGTCACCAGATAAATGGCCAGGGCGCGGATCTGCACTGCACTCAGCTGGTTGACCCAGGGGGGGCAAATGCCGTGCCGACCGTTGAGGATGCTCTGGTACATGGTGTCGCGATCACCACCATAGACATACACCGGCCCGGTCAAGGCCGGCGTCCCGTAGTCAGTCACGCCGCGAGCATCGTTGGCGTGGCAGTCGTAGCAGTTGCCCTTGTTGTAGTAGATGGCCCGTCCACGCAGAGCCGCCGCCTCATCGTGCGGCTGTCCGGCCAGGTTCTGCAGGTACTCGACCGCATCGTGTGCATCATCGGGTGTGATCTGCCCCATGCGCACCAGAGCGGGCATATCGGTGAGATTGCGCGCCTTGGGATGCCCGGAGCGAATGCCATAGAGAATCGTGCGCTCCACATCCACGGGATCATTCCCGTAGAGCCAGACATTCTTGGCCAGATCCGGCACGCCACGTTTCGAATCTCCCTGCAATGCGCTGCCATGGCACCCTGCGCAGTGTCGTTGATACTGCGGCCGCCCGATGCTTACCGCCGCGCGGATCAGTTCGGGGCGGCGCAGAATCTCGTTCGGCTCGGTGCGCAGCAGCGTCGCCGCTGTCCGCCGCTGGTGCAGCCACCAGCTGCCGATCAGCAACGCGAGCACTACGGATACCAAGGCATACAGGCGCAGGCGAGAGCGTCTGGCAGCGGCAGGTCGCTGCGCTGGCCGTGCAGATTCATTCATGCGCGAATTAAACCCCTGCGTGTTTGCTTTCCAACATTGGAGCGCATTGCCCGGGTTCGCTTGGGGCGGTCTCGAGGCCGTCGCTCGGCTCAGCGGCACAGCAAGCCGCCGCCTCGGGCCGCCTCGCGGCAAGGCCCTCTTCTATACCGGAACCACCTGCCCATCCCTCGAACGCCGCTGCCAGCTGAGGTGCTTTGAAGGCGTGGAACGCGAGCAATGGCCCCAACCCGCAAGCCTACTCGAATCGAGCGCGCCTGAGGTCGGCCCTGCGCCCCACGCGGGCCCGCAGTACGGTTACCGGAAAGTACCCCAATCTGCCGCTGGGACCCGGCCAATTTCTTGCCGCCGGATCCGTCTGGGTAAGGACTGCCCGGCCGGGCCAAAATTGGGTGCCCACACTTCGTGCGACGGATGAAGAAACTTCAGCTCGGGAAAGCTCTGGTAATGCTGAGCTCGAGCCGAAAATCCCCCAGATCGTGGTGGGTGCGCGCGGGTGATCAGCTATCATGGCCCATCCAAGGTCCGAACCAGGTACGCCCGAGCGCTGAAGTGGTCGCAAGACACTCCACTGTCCCCTTCGCTATGCTCATCGCCGCAGCCCTCACCGGCTGCGCGGTCGGGCCGGATTTCGTGCGCCCGGCGGCTCCCAAGACTGACAGCTACCTGCCTGATGCCTTACCCACTCAGACCGCCGGGAACGAGGGCATCGCGGGCGCGGTGCAACACTACCAGCCGGGCGCCGATCTGCCGGCCCAATGGTGGGGGGCATTTCACTCGGAGCCGCTCGACGGCCTGATTCGCGAAGCCCTGAAGAACAGCCCGTCGGTGGCTGCTGCGCAAGCGGCCTTGCATCAGGCGCGTGATACCGCCACGGCCACCCGCGATTCCCTGTTCCTGCCGGCGGCAACGCTCAATCTCGGCGCCACTCGGGAGCGCCTGTCCTCGGCAGCACTGGGCATACCGGCCTCAGTGGCCGGCAGCGCCACCACCACGATGTCGATCTTCAGCGCCGCCATCAACGCCACCTACACGCCCGACTTCTTTGGTGGTGCCCGGCGCCAGCTCGAGGGCGCAAATGCCCAGGTCGACTATCAGCGTCAGGAACTGGAGGCGACCTACCTGTCGCTGAGCAGCAGCCTGGTTACGACCGCCGTCATGGAAGCTTCACTGCGCGGTCAGCTCAAGGCCACGCACGAGATCATTGCTGCCGAGGAAGATGAACTGCGGATTTCCAAGGCACAGTTTCAGGCCGGCGCGATTGCGCGCAATGCGGTACTGACCTCGCAGACCCAGCTGTCGCAGACGCGCGCGGGACTCGCCCCGCTCGAGAAGGCCCTGGGGCAAACACGTCACGAGCTGGCCATTCTCAGCGGCCGGCCCCCGAGTGCTACCGACCTGCCGCAGTTCACGCTCGAATCCTTCACATTGCCTGAGGATCTGCCGGTGAGCCTGCCTTCGGCGCTCGTGCACCAGCGCCCGGATATCCTCGCGGCCGAGGCCCAGCTGCATGCGGCCTGCGCGGCGGTGGGTGTGGCCACGGCAAATCTGTACCCGCAGATCCCCTTGACCGCCAGCGGCGGCTACGAGGCACTGACCCTGGGCCAGCTGTTCAACGCTTCGAGCCTTGTCTGGAGCGCCGGTGCCTCGCTGGTGCAGCCGCTGTTCGAAGGCGGCGCGCTGATCGCGCGTCGCCGCGCCGCGGCCGATGCCTTTGATCAGGCCGCTGCCCAATATCGCGAGACCGTACTGGTTGCGTTCCAGAACGTGGCCGATGCACTGCAAGCGCTGCAAAGCGATGCGGATGCGCTCGCGAGCCAGGCGCAGGCCGATGCATCGGCTCAGGCGTCCCTGAATCTGACCAACGAGCAATTCCGGCTGGGCGCAGCCAGTCATCTGGAACTGTTCATTGCCCAGAGCCAGTACAACCAGACGCACCTGGCACTGATCAGCGCCCAGGCCGCGCGCTTTGCCGACACGGCCGCACTGCTGCAGGCGATGGGCGGCGGCTGGTGGAACCGAAAATCGGAGACCTACCCCTGATGAACGAGACAACTATCCACCCGAAGCGGCGCATGATCATCACGGTCACGATCGCGCTCGTGCTGCTCGCCCTGGTCGTCGGGTTCAATATTTTCAAGAACATCATGATCGCCAAGTACGCGAGCGGCGGCTCGCTGCCGACCGCGACGATCACGACGATGAAGGCGGAGATGCAGCCGTGGCAACCGCAGCTGACCGCGGTGGCGAGCCTGCGCGCCTCCCGTGGCGTCGATGTCACCACGGAGCTCGACGGCATGGTCAGCGCCGTACACTTCAACTCCGGCGCCAACGTCAAGGCGGGCGACCTGCTGCTTGAGCTCAATACGGACACCGATGTCGCGGAGCTGCGCTCTTTGCAGGCAGCGGCGGATCTGGCCGCCAAAGTACTGGTGCGCTCCAAGGCACAGTTCGCGGTCGAGGCGATCAGTCAGGCCCAGCTTGATACGGATGCCGCGGACCTTGAGTCCAAGCAGGCGCTGGTGGCACAGCAGCAGGCAGTGGTCACGAAGAAAGCAATTCACGCGCCCTTTAGTGGCCGGCTGGGCATCAACACCGTCGTGCCCGGCCAGTACATCAAGGCCGGCGACGCACTGGTCACGCTCCAGGCACTGAATCCGTTGTACGCCGACTTCAACGTGCCGCAACAGGAACTGGCGCGGCTCAGCAGCGGCCAGACCGTCACGCTGACTACCGATGCCTATCCAGGCCAGACTTTCACCGGCACCGTGCACGCGATCAATTCGAAGATCGATGCGACCACGCGTAACCTGCAGCTCGAGGCCGTGATCGACAACAGTTCCGGGCACTTGCTGCCCGGCATGTTTGGCAACATTGCCGTCAATATGGGCGCGACGCAGTCTTATGTGACGCTGCCGCAGAGCGCCATCACTTTCAACCCCTACGGAGCGACGGTCTTCCTGGCTGCGAGCGTAGCCAAGACCGACCAGAACACGGGTCTTGAGGCCCGGCAGGTCTTCGTTACCACGGGGGCGACGCGCGGTGATCAGGTGGCGGTGATCAAGGGTGTCAACGCAGGTGACGTGGTGGTCACCAGCGGGCAGCTCAAGCTCACCAGTGGCACGCCACTGAAGGTGGATAACACCGTCCCGCCGAAGGACGATCCGAACCCGACGCCCCAGGAACAGTAAGGGGCCGGCCGACATGAAATTCACGGACCTGTTCATCCGCCGGCCGGTGCTGGCGACCGTGGTCAGCCTGCTGATCCTGGTACTGGGGCTGCGCTCGCTCCTGAACCTGCCGGTCAATCAGTACCCGAAGACCGAAAACGGCATTGTGACCGTGAGCACCGCCTACTACGGCGCGGATGCGCAGACCGTGGCCGGGTTCATCACCCAGCCGCTCGAAGCGGCGGTCGCCCAGGCGCAGGGCATCGAGTATCTCTCCTCCTCCAGCTCGGCCGGCGCCTCCTCGATCACGGCCAAGTTGCGGCTCAACTACGATTCGTACCGCGCGCTGAGCGAGATTAATACGCTCGTCAATTCGGTCAAGAACCAGTTGCCGCCGCAATCCCAGCAGCCCGTGGTTTCCGTGGGACGTGATGAATCCTCGAACCTGATGTACCTCGGCTTCTACAGCAGCGAGGTACCTTCAAATGCGGTAACGGACTACGTGCTGCGCGTCGTGATTCCGAAATTCAATGCCATCCAAGGCGTGCAGAAGGTAGGCGCGTTTGGCGGCCGCGTGTTTGCGATGCGCGCCTGGCTCGATGCCAAGCGCATGGCCGGCTTCGGGGTCACCGCCAGCGATGTCTCGACCGCCCTGACCGCCAACAACTACCTGACCGCCATCGGCAGCAGCAAAGGTCAGGCGATCACCGTCGATCTGACCGCGGATACCAGCCTGCATACGGTCGATGAGTTCCGCAACCTGATTGTGCGCCAGAGCGGCAACACGCTGGTGCGACTCAAGGACGTAGCGACGGTCACGCTCGGGTCGGAGGACTACGATCAAAATGTCATGATCGGCAAGAGCACCGCCAAATGGATGTTCGTCACGATCACGGCGGCGCCAGATGCCAACGTGCTCGATGTAGCGGCGCGGGTCAGAGCCGCCTTCCCGGCAATCCAGGCGCAGCTGCCGGCCGGCATCTCCGGCGTTATTGAGTTTGATGCCACCAGCTTTGTCAGCACCTCGATCCGCGAAGTGATCAAGACGCTGATCGAGGCACTGCTGATTGTGACGGTCGTCATCTTCCTGTTTCTGGGCAATCCGCGCGCGATCCTTATTCCAGTAGTGGCCATTCCCTTATCGCTGGTCGGCGCCTTTGGCATCATGCTGGCACTGGGCTACTCGATTAACTTACTCACGCTCCTGGCTCTGGTGCTGGCGATCGGACTGGTTGTGGATGATGCGATCATCGTGGTCGAGAACGTTGATCGTCACATACACGAAGAAGGACTGACGCCGCTGCAGGCCGCCTTGCGCGCAGCGCGCGAACTGGCCAACCCGATTATCGCGATGGTCATCGTGCTGGTGGCCGTCTATGTACCGATCGGATTTCAGGGCGGACTCACCGGCGCGCTGTTTTCAGAATTCGCCTTTACGGTTGCCGGGGCAGTGGCAATTAGTGGTGTCGTGGCGCTGACGCTGTCGCCGATGATGTGCGCCAAGCTGATTCCGGAGAACCAGCACGAATCGCGCTTCACGGTCACTGTCAACCGCCTCACCATAGGCCTTCGCACGCGCTATGCGCGGCTGTTGCACGGCGTGCTCGCCACGTGGCAGGTGCCGGTCGTGCTCGGATTGATTCTGCTCGCTGGAGTGGTGTACCTGTTCGAGACCAGCAGCTCGGAGCTCGCCCCCGAGGAAGATCAGGGCTTCATCGCCATGCAGGCGCAAGGTGGACCCAATACCACCTCCGAGCAGATGCTCGAGTACAGCCGCCAGGTCCTGGAGTTGGGCCTGCCGATTCCGGAAGTCACGCAGGAATTTCAGCTGGCCGGCTTTGGCGACGTCAATTCGGCCTTCGGCTTCATGATGCTCAAGCCCTGGGATCAGCGTTCGCGCGGCGCCTCAGCAATTCTGCAGGATTTCACCGGCAAACTTGCCTCGATCGGCGGCGTGCAGGTCGCAGCCTTCCAGTTTCCCGCGCTACCCGGAGCTGGCGGCCTGCCGGTGGAATTTGTCATCAACACCACCGGATCGTTCGAGAACCTGCAGACAGTGGCCAATGCCGTGATTGCGAAGGCCAAGACCAGTGGCATGTTCTTCTATGTGAACTCGGACCTGAAGATCGATAAGTTGCAGGGCGCGCTGGTCGTGGATCGCGACAAGCTGGCGACTTTGGGCCTGACCGAAGGTGATGTGGGCAGCGCGCTCGGCAGCGCACTGGGTGGCGGCTTCGTCAATTACTTCTCGCTCTCGGGCCGCTCCTACAAGGTGATTCCGCAGGTCCTGCAGACCGATCGACTCAACCCCACCGATGTACTGAGCTACTACGTACGCACGGCCAGCGGTACGCTGGTGCCTGCCAGCACTTTCTCGCGTATCGAGCAGCGGGTCGTGCCCGAATCCATCAACCGCTTCCAGCAGCTCAATGCGGTGACCATCGAAGGCGTCATCGCACCATCCGTCTCGCTCTCCCAGGCACTCGAGTTTCTGCGCAACGCGACGCAGCAGGCTGCGCCGACCGGCTTTGGCATCGACTACTCAGGCCAGTCGCGCCAGTTCCAGAAGGAATCAAGCGGCGTCACCGCCACCTTGCTGTTCGCGATGCTGATCGTGTTCCTGGCACTTGCGGCCCAGTACGAGAGTTTCCGCGATTCGATTGTGATCCTCGTGTCGGTGCCGATGGCGCTGTTTGGCGCTCTGATCTTCATCAACCTCGGCCTCGGTACGCTGAACATCTACACCGAAGTGGGCCTCGTGACCCTGATGGGCCTGATCAGCAAGCATGGCATCCTGATCGTGCAGTTCGCCAACGAGGCGCAGCGTACCGGGCGCGATAAGCGCACCGCCATCGAAGAGGCCGCCGCGACCCGCCTGCGCCCGATCCTGATGACCACCGCCGCAATGGCGCTCGGTGTATTGCCACTGGTGATCGCCCAGGGCGCTGGCGCCGCCGGTCGCCATGCGATGGGCCTGGTGATTTTTACCGGCCTGTCGATCGGCACGCTCTTCACGCTCTTTGTGGTGCCGGCCTTCTATCTGTGGATCGGCTCGGTGCACCGGCCCGAAGCGGTTGATCCGGCGCTGCACCCGGCAGCCTGAATTGCACCGATCTGCGCTTCGCCCGCGATCACGCGGGCGGTGGCGGCCGTCACGATAAAGAATTTCGGCTGTTCAGTCGGACTGCAACGGCGGCCGGCGCCATGCGAGCACGATCGCGCACAGGCTCCCGACGATCACGATTGGCAGCATTCCGGAGAGCACCTGTGAGGTCGAGCGGCCCGAACCGACGAGAATGCCGCCGAGCAGCGGGCCGACGATAGAGCCGATGCGGCCGATGGCGACCGCAAAACCAACACCGGTACCGCGCGCGCGGGTGGGGTAGCACAGCGGGGCAAAGGCATAGAGGATGGCCTGAGCCGCAACCACGGCCGCGCCCAAGCCGAATACCACGCCGAGTATCACTGCTACGCCCTGCGGCCCGGAGGCGAGCCACAGCAGCAGCAGTGGCAGACCCACGAAGACGGTCAGCACGCCCCAATGGCGCAGCTGAGTCTCCAGCTGTAAGCCGATATACAGGGCCGCAAGACCACCACCCAGATTAAAGCCAATCATGCCGATGGCGACCGCGGATTTGGCGAGCCCGCTGGCCGCAAGCAGCGTGGGCAACCAGTTGAGCAACAGATACAGGGTCAGCAGCGCCAGGAAGAAGCTGACCCACAGCAGCAAGGTGCGGCCAAGACGTCCTTGCTCGATAAAGGCGAACAGTCCGCCGCGGGCAGTAGTGCTCTGGGATGTCAGTACCTTGAGGCGGCTGAAAGCGAGCGATTCGGGCAGCCAGCGCACGATCGCGGGTGCCACCAGCAGCGGCACGACACCACCCGCGATGAAAATCAGGCGCCACTGCGCGGCGCTGGTCAGCAGGCTGATGACGCTGGCAAAAGCACCGCCCAGTGGCATGCCGGCGTAGATCATCGTGACATTGGCGCTGCGTCGGTTGGCCGGTGCATTTTCGGAGCCGATCGAGAGCACATTGGGCAACGCGCCGCCCAGACCCAGCCCGGTCAGGAATCGCGCCAGCGTCAGCGTATCGATGCTTCCGGCAAGCGTGGTCAACAGCGAGAACACGCCGAAAACAGCAACCGCAGCCACCAGCACATGCTTGCGTCCGAGCCAGTCGGCAAGGCGCCCGCCAACGAGCGCGCCGATGAACAGCCCAAAGGTACTGGCGCTGAAGAAGTAGGAGAGCAGCTGCGGATCGGGGTGATATTGGCCTCGGATGCCGGCGGCGGCGAGACCGGCGGCCTGCAGATCGATGCCTTCGCAGAACGTGGCCAGAAAGCACAGAAAAACCGTCAGTCGTGCAGTCGAGGCGGCGCTTAAGGTCGAATCGCTACTGCTCATCAGCTCCCCTGCAGCGGTCTATCAGGTACCGCCTGTTTTTTGTACTCAGAGTCAGGCCCGTTCGCTGCCATTATGGCTTTTAGGCGCAAGCGCCCGAAGCGCGGGCACGCCATGTAAAGTGTAGCCCACGCTTTGGATTGGACCACTGCACCGCGCTGTGCATCGGTATCGGGCGAGGACCGCAGCCCTTCACTGGCTGCGGCCCGATCCACGGAGCTTGCGGATTACTTGCTGTTGGCCTTGGCGGCATCCACGATCAGGATGTCCTTGCCTTCGGAATGGCCAGCACGGTTGTACTCCTGCGCCTCGGCCGCCTGCTCAAGCGGATAGGTGAGATCCACGTGGACCTTGAACTTGCCTTCGGCCGCCAGCTTGGCGACCGCGGCGAGCATGTCACCCTCGCTCGGGCCACCGGGCGCGGGAGGCCCACCCCCCAGGCAAGTCACACCGAGTGCTGCGCACTTGTCGGGCGAAGCGCTGCCGGCGACGCTCGCGAACGTGCCCCCTTTCTTCAGCGTCGTCAGCGCCAGATCCGGTGTCTCGCCGCCCACGGTGTCGATCACGACATCAATGTCCTTGATCTTCTCGGCCCACTTGCCATCGGTGTAATCGACGACCTCGGTTACGCCGATGCTCTTGAGGAAGGCTGCATGGCGCGGTGAGGCGGTTCCGACCACATGGGCACCCAGCGCCAGTGCGATCTGGGCCGTGGAGCTGCCAACGCCGCCCGCTACACCTGTGATCAGTACGCGCTGGCCCTTGCTGAGCTTGGTCTGCAATATCGTGCGCTCGCCGGTCATGCCGGCAGTGCCGATACCCGCAGCCTGCTC
>Ga0302326_10002429_pt1 | contig 45502 bp, 51 predicted proteins | sample Palsa_T0_3_FD_202264 | JGI IMG/M metagenome (GOLD analysis project Ga0302326, IMG submission 202264) | Peat permafrost microbial communities from Stordalen Mire near Abisko, Sweden - Palsa_T0_3 | ecosystem: Environmental > Terrestrial > Soil > Palsa > Peat permafrost | place: Sweden: Abisko... | reverse complement strand
CGTGCAGTATCGCCATTCAAGGCTCGCAACACTGTGTATTTGCGATGTGCTAACTCCAAGTGCGACAACCCTAATACTGCCGTGAGCCTTGTTATTGATGAGGTTTCGGCTGATATAGGGTTTATAGACGTGCCAGAACAATGGCTAAATAAGGTTATCGTTGAATTGCGTAATCGGCACGATGACCAGCAGACATACTTTACGCAAAACATTGAGCAGACCCGTGCTGAGTACGACAAGCTCAAGGAAAAGATGCGTAAGGTTTACTATGACTTGCTTGAGGGTCGTATTACACAGACATTCCACGATGAAATTGCAACTGAGCTAGAAAAGAAACAGCAGGAGCTAAATGACCGCCTAAAGTTGCTAACAAGCGACAATAAAGACTTTCAAGTTACTGCATCCTATCTGTTAGACTTGGCTCAACGGGCTGAACAGCTGTTCAATGAGAGCGATGAGGGGCTAAGACAGAAGTTGCTAGAATACGTACTTTCAAACATTGAACTAAAGGACAAGAAGTTGTCTTATATACTCAACGACCCCTTTAGAACAGTCGTTGAAACAAAGAAAAAGAGCCTTGCGGCTCATAATTCAAACATTTGGTGCGGGTGAGGGGACTCTAACCCCTGGCCTCATCCTTGGCAAGGATGCGCTCTAAACAACTGAGCTACACCCGCATGATCAGGGATGCATTATAGACAATGACGGTCTATTCAGCAATATCACCTTGAAGGAAACATCTTTTTCTCTTAAAATAGGCAAGTTAGCGTGGCGCTTTAGCTCAGTTGGTAGAGCAGAGGCCTGAAGAGCCTTGTGTCCCCAGTTCGAGTCTGGGAGGCGCCACCATAAAAAATAAGACAAATCCCAACGCTCCCATACACTAGAACGTCAGAACAAATCTTTTCTAAATAACTTACTATGCCCACCTATCGCTGCATCTGGTAGAAATCTACCGAATTTAAACTACTACTTCTTTTTCTGAGTAGTAACACCCGGTACTGGTGGCAAGGTTGCAAGAACCTTTATTGCCATACTCAGCAGAAACGTAGTCAGTCCTACGGCTACTAAGAAAATAGCCCAGCCTATTGGCGAGTGCCAGCTAAGTATTTGCATAGTTTCTCCTTTTTTAGTTTATGCATTTTTACCATAACGCGACATTGACAATATTGCAACTGACTGTAACGGCTATCTTGTATAATGTACATATTCCGGCGCCGTGGCGGAGTGGTTACGCAGAGGTCTGCAAAACCTCTTACACCGGTTCAATTCCGGTCGGCGCCTCCAAAATTAACAATCTATTTTCTGAGCGCGGGTGTTGTAATTGGTAGCCAAGGTTGACTTAAAATCAGCTGCTCGTAAGAGCGTGCGGGTTCGATTCCCGCCCCGCGCACCAGGTTCATTAATCCCTTAACTGTTAATCATTAATGGCCTGGCATAATCTATCGTTTCTAGAAGTGAAGTTTGTGGCGAAGAATGCGCCAGTACCAGGGTGGGTTACCAATGCTGCGACTAAGAGTTACTGGACTGGAGTAGGTTGACCCATTAAATGACGTACTGACATAACCAACCCTACTACCGCCGTTTATAGGTGAGTATATAGCGTTCAGGGCGGCTTGAGGTTTAGGTCCTAAGCCGTTCCAAATCGGTACCGCAACGTTTTGTGAAGCTGCGGCGTCAACCCTAACATTATTCCAGGGCGCAGTGTAGTAGCCGACGATCTCTCCACTGGCAATGATATTTTTAACTTGAAAATTGTTCACTGTGTCTTGAAGCAAAGGAACGCTGGAGTTGAGGGCAGCTTGCAGGGTGGGCGCACCCATAATTGCACCAATAATGGTGACGCTATATTCTGACGACACCGCGTACTTGGAAGCAAAAAGATACACACCGCCGGCTTGAGTGGTGTTACCGGTTTTTATGCCAATTACTCCATTTTGCCCGAGCAGCCAGTTTACGTTATTAACGGTTCCCGCTTCGGGTAAATTGGCTTGTTTTTCACCAACGACTTGTTGAAGCACCGGGTTAGCCAGTGTAGCTTGTCCAAGTTCGACTAGATCAGAAGCAGTGCTTTTAGTGTTTGGCAGGAACCCACTGGCGTCATCGGCAACGACTGTCTGGGCAAGCCCCAGTGATTTTAGTAACTGATTAGCGGAGCTAACATAGTTTGGTAGACTTCCAAACGCCCAAGTTGCTAGACTATCTGCCATATTATTAGCTGAGGGTAGAAGCATCGCTTCAATAGCTTGATACTCGGTGATTTGCTCGCCGTCAACGACTTTAATAACTGAGCCGTCAACCGATAAATAATGATTGTAACTAGCAACATCGGCCGGACCAAGAGTAATCGTCGGGCCCTGCTGGCCTAAGGCTAAGGGGTATTCTTTTAGTACCGCCAGTGCCGTAATTAGCTTAGCGACACTGGCCGTTGGTAGCATGATCTGTTGACCGTTGGTCTCCAGAACACCGTAACCTGTGGCGCCAACTGCCGCCTCACCGTAACTTGGCCAGGGGAGATTTATTTTCGCCGACGTTAAGTCAGGAGTTGTTATTGTTGCAGATATCGCCGGCAACGGAAGATACCAAGATACCGCACCAGCTAGGAGTAATAAAACTGCTATTACAAGCAACAGTTTTTTAACGTGGCGTCTCTTTTTAGAATGACCATGTCGTTTTTTCCCACGGGACATATATCTATCATACTCGTCAGAAGTTATGTCTTCACCACCAATTTCCATTCAAGATACTGTATAATAAGCCTATAAAGTAATGGGAGAAAAAATGGGATACGTTATTGTAATCGTTATTGTCATCCTCCTGTTGGTGGTTATTGCGGTTGGTATGTACAACGGCCTTGTGCGGCTAAATGTTCGTGCCGATGAAGCCTGGAGCGATATAACGGTTCAACTCAAGCGTCGAGCAGATCTAATTCCGAATTTGGTAGAAACGGTTCAAGGTTATGCCAAGCACGAAAAAAGCGTATTTGAAGATGTCACTAAGGCCAGGGCCGCTACCCTAAGCGCTCAATCGCAAGGCCCGGAAGCCACAGCCAAAGCTGAAAATCAGTTTCAGCAAACTATGAAGAGTCTATTTGCTGTCGCTGAAAATTATCCTCAGCTAAGAGCCAGTGAGAATTTTCAAGAACTTCAGTCGGAATTAGTTGATACCGAAGACAAAATCCAGGCTTCCAGACGCTTCTATAACGGTGTAGCCAGAGACTTTAACACTAAGCGTAAGGTCTTTCCGACCAAAGTATTTGCTAACATGTTGGGATTCAATAAAGACCGCGAATTTTTTGAAGTTGATGAGGCAGAAGAAGTTCAGATCCAGGAACCTGTCAAAGTTAAATTCTAGCAAGGCCCTAATTTACCAGTCATGTATAGCCAAATAGCTTCGAATAAACGAAAGACAGTTTATATAATGTTTTTTTTCCTCTTGCTTATTGCCGCTCTAGCCTGGATATTCAGTCTTTATTTTAGTAGTCTGAAACTTTTTTACATTATTTTAGGCGTTGCGGTTGTCTATGCTGCAATTAGTTACTGGGCTGGAACACGCTGGAGTCTAGCGGTCAATAATGCTAAGCAAATTACTAAAAAAGATAATCCAACGCTGTGGCGAATAATTGAGAATCTAGCAATAACTGACGGATTGCCAATGCCAAAGGTCTATATTATGGATGATCCCTCACCCAACGCCTTCGCTACTGGTCGCGATCCTGAGCATGCTTCAGTTTGTGCAACATCAGGACTCTTGGAAGTCATGGACAGTGAAGAACTTGAAGGGGTATTTGCCCATGAACTCAGCCATGTTAAAAACTACGACATTCGGGTTGCGATGATTGCCTTTGCTCTGACTGCAGTAATTAGTCTAGTCGCAGATATTATTCTTAGGATGACCTTTTTCAGGGGTGGGGATAGGGACGAGAATAACCAAGCGCTTCTTATTTTGGGTATTGTCGCGGCGATTTTAGCACCGATTATTGCAACCCTGATTCAACTAGCAGTTAGTCGTAAACGTGAGTATCTGGCCGATGCGACTGGCGCACTGACTACCCGTTACCCAGAGGGGCTTGAGAGTGCTCTGAGAAAGATTGAGCGTACAGGCAGCACTCTCCATAAACAAAATACTGCAACAGCGCATTTCTTCTTTGCCAACCCGCTGAGGGGGCACTCTGTCACTAATCTTTTTAGCACGCATCCACCTATTGAAGATCGTATTGCCCGATTACAAAAAATGGAAACTCACGTATAAACTACGCCCATGGCCCAATCAAAAAAGAAATCAAAAACGGCAACTACCAAATCCGAGGCTAAAACCAAAAAGACCACTAGTCCTCCCCTTCGTGTTCGACCACGCGAGCTGAAGCCTCAAGAAAAAAGATTTCCATTTAATAGGTTCCCTTTTAAAAAGCGTCAGAAACCACCGCGCATCAAATATGAAGCATTGCCGAGTTCTTTCAAGGTGCTCTGGCGTAGCCTAGAAATCTTAAGAGAGCATTGGGATTTATTCCTAGGTATCTTAGTTATATACGGGGTTGTTAATATTATTTTGGTTAAAGGCTTTGCTACCGGACTAGACCTATCTTCGATAAAATCGGCCGTAAGTGGTACTTTCCATGGTCACTTAAAAGACCTGGGAACGAGTACTGCGTTATTTGTATATCTATTGGGTGGAACCGGTAATTCTTCGAATGCGGCAGCCGGCGCCTACCAGTCTTTCTTAATAATAGTTACCAGCCTTACCTTGATATGGGCAATGCGTCAGGTCTATGCCGGTGTGAAGGTGGGTATTAGAGAAAGCTACTACAAAGCCTGCTACCCGCTTGTTCCGATTTGTGTAGTTATTTTGATAATTGCAGTGCAGATCATTCCATTTGTTATAGGTGCGGGATTATTTAGTGCGGTAGTTGGTGGTGGTATCGCCAATTCCATCCCTGAAGAAATCTTAACGGGCATAATTTGTTTAGGTCTGGTTATTCTTTCGCTGAGATGGCTTAGCTCCTCGCTTTTTGCTCTTTATATAGTAACCTTGCCAGACATGACGCCGCTCAAGGCTTTGCGTTCAGCTAGAGACCTAGTTCGTTTCCGCCGTCTTGAGATTTTTAGAAAAATACTCTTCTTACCAATCGCAATACTATTTATTTTTGCAGTAATTATGACGCCAATTATCTTGTTTGTGACAGTCGTAGCAGCCTGGGCGTTCTTCATTTTAACAATGCTTGGCCTGGCAATCTTCCACAGTTATATGTATACCTGTTATAGAGAAATGCTATGACCGATAGTGCCGCCGCCAAAAGAGTCCAAAAACTTAGGGATATCATTAACGATTACCGCTATCATTACCATGTTCTTGACGAGTCGATTATGAGCGGTGCAGCTGCGGACAGCCTGATGCATGAGCTAACAAAACTCGAGACTAACTATCCAGAACTTATTGCCCCCGACTCGCCGACCCAGCGCGTCGCTGGTGTGCCACTACCCGGTTTCAGCCAAGTGCAGCACATCACGCGGATGACCAGCCTGAACGACGTTTTTAATGAAACAGAAGTCCGGGGTTGGGAAGAGCGAATTATGAAGTTGTTACCAGCCGACACCAATCTGGAATATTTTGTTGACATAAAAATGGATGGCTTGGCCTGCTCAATTATTTATCAGGACGGTTTTTATACTCAAGCTGTTACTCGTGGTGACGGTATGGTAGGCGAAGATGTCACCGAAAACATTCGGACGATTCCATCGGTTCCACTGCGTTTGCGCGAAACTCCTAGGACAAAATCCTTTCTTAAAGCGAGAACCGAAGTACGCGGCGAGATAGTTATGTATAAGCAGGATTTTGCGAAACTTAATGAAGAACGCGAAAAATCCGGTTTAGCTCCTTTTGCTAATCCGCGTAACTTAGCAGCTGGCACAATCCGCCAACTTGACCCCAGCCTGTTTGCTCAGCGCCCTTTGTTTTTCCGATCCTATGATCTTCTGGTCCAGCCACCAAGTAGAGTGCCGACCCACCAAGTTGCCTACGAGCTACTTCGTGAGCTCGGCTTTATTGTAAACAAGCCCACCTTTAAGGACGGATACGTTGCTCAGACGACGTCGCAAGTCATAGATGCCATATCCAACTGGCAAGAACAACGCAAGAATTTGCCATTTAATACTGACGGGCTGGTTCTCAAAGTTAATGACCGGGCATTGTACGAGCGTCTAGGCATTGTTGGTAAGGCACCACGAGGAGCTGTAGCTTATAAGTTTCCAGCCGAACAATCCACAACCAAACTTAAAGATATCTTTGTGAGCATAGGAAGAACTGGCGCAGCAACTCCGGTAGCCATGCTTGAACCAGTAATTGTTGCCGGGAGCACGGTTCAAATGGCTACACTTCACAACGATGCTGAGATCGCCCGTAAAGATATAAGAATTGGCGACACGGTTATTGTTCACAAGGCCGGAGATGTTATCCCAGAAGTTGTGGAGCCGTTGAAAAAACTACGCAGCGGTGACGAGAAGATTTTTCATATGCCTAAAAAATGCCCAGAGTGCAGCACGATTCTTATAAAGTCCAAAAAAGACGAGGCGGTTTGGCGCTGCCCCAATGTCCACTGTCCAGCCCGTATCCAAAATCATATAGCGCACTTTGCTAGCAAGGCCGCGATTGATATTGACGGCATGGGTGAAAAAAACATTACTGCTCTGCTTGCAGCGGGACTCATTAAAGATACAGCCGATATCTATTCTCTTAAAAAAGACGACCTCTTAAAGCTTGATCGTTTTGCCGAAATTTCGGCAAATAAATTAATTGCTGCTGTAGCCGACAAGAAGAAGCCAACTCTGGCCCGCTTCGTCTATGGTCTTGGTATAAGACACGTTGGCTCGCAAACCGCCGTTGACTTAGCTAATCACTTTCGATCAATTGAGAAGATTATGGCGGCTACCATAGATGAATTAAGTAATGTTGAAGGCGTTGGCGAAATTGTCGCGGAGTCAATTGTGGCATGGTTTGCTAATCCGAGAAATCAAAAACTATTAAACAAGTTTAAAAAGCTTGGAGTCTGGCCTAACGCCCTTACTAAATTGGGTAATAAGCTTGAGGGTAAGCACTTTGCAATAACCGGTAGCCTAAAAAGAATGGAGCGGGAAGAGGCTGCTGAAAAGATTCGAGCTCAAGGTGGTGTCTTTCAGAGCAGCGTTGGCAAAGAAACTGATTACTTAGTGGTGGGGGACAACGTTGGCAGATCTAAGCTAGTCAAAGCTCAGGCGTTGGGTACTAAGCAGATTAACGAAAATGATCTGATAAAAATGCTTAGTTGACAGGAACGGTCAATTTGTATATAAACATAAGTATCTCGTGCGCTCATTGCGGTGCGCTGAAACAGATACTTGAAACAAAAATACCCACCGCAGGGTGGGCGCGCACGAAAGTAATGCCGGCTTGCCGGCATTTTTTATTACCCCTGATTGTGCTAGAATAAAGCCTGCTTTTCGATGGGGCTATAGCTCAGTTGGCTAGAGCGTTCGCATGGCATGCGAAAGGTCTGGGGTTCGAGTCCCCATAGCTCCACCATAAGGGCCTTGCTCAAACCATGGCGGTTTGAATGACGCTCTCTAAGGTCCACCAACTCACTTATTGATTGCAGAATAAAAACTGAATTAGTAAATGGGGCGTTAGCTCAGTTGGAAGAGCGCTACATTCGCATTGTAGAGGCCGGGAGTTCGACTCTCCCACGCTCCACCAACAGTTCCTGTTACGATGCTTGCTACAATAGGTTTATGCCAAATTCCTCAAGATCGACTAATGTGCTAAGCATCCGACAACGATTTAATCGAATAACTTTTCTTCTGGTAATCATTGTTGTATTTGTAGTGGGCTGGTTACTGTGGACAAAAATTTACGAAAGCCCGTCGAACGTTTTTTGGGGGATGATTAGCAATAACTTGGCGACCTCCAGTTTTGTAAACGATTTTAACCAATCAGCCTCCGGTACTAGCTTGAGTGAGGAAATTCAAGTAAATACCAACAGTGATGTGGCCGACGCCTTTTCGATTGTAAAACAGGCTGGCAGCACTGTTAAAACCGAGGAAATAAATACACCTTCGACCGACTATGTTCGCTATACGAGTATTGTGACTAGACGTAAAAGTTTATCCGGCAAGCCCCTAAACTTTCAGTCAGTAATTGGAGTTTGGGGAAAAGCTCTAAATAACCCGTCATCATCCGCTGATCAGTTATTTAGCCAAGCAATTCTTGGCATTGTGCCAATTGGCAACGTTCCTGCCGCTCAGCGTCAAAACTTACTTCAATTTGCTAAAAAACAAGATGTATACACGGTTAATTTTGGTAAAGTAGTACACCAAACCAATCGTGGCAGACTGGATTATGTCTATAGCGTTGCTGTTCGGCCACAAGCCTATATTGAGCTACTTAAGAATTTTGCTAAAGACATAGGTTTAAGCGGGCTGAATAGCTTAAATCCTCAGAGCTACTCTAACTTACCCGCGAGTACCCTTAGCATAACGGTTGATGCATCGTCGAGAAGCTTGGTGAGTGTCAGCTATCCGGGTAATGTTCAAAAAGAAAACTACAGCGGATACGGTATTGAAACGTTGCCGTTGGCTTTGCCGACTGACACTATCTCGCAGTCTAGTTTGCAAAACCGACTGCGAGCTATTAAGTGAATCACCGGCACAAGGTATAATTGTTGCTATGCAAATTGTTGTCGACAAACTGCTGATCAACTATGAAGTTAATGGATTAGGAAGACCGGTATTGGTACTTCATGGCTGGGCCGACAACATCAAAGGGCTGACTCAATTGCGAAACGATTTGGCTTCCGAATTCCAGGTTATAGCTCTCGACTTACCGGGATTTGGCGGCAGCCAGGCACCGAATCAAGCTTGGGGACTAAGCGATTACGCTAGTTTTATTTCGGACTTTATCAAAAAGCTTCAAGTCAAACCTCTGTTTGCAATCGTTGCCCATAGCAATGGTGCGGCGATTGCCATTCGCGGTCTGGGCGAAGGTGTTCTGAAGGCCGAGAAGTGTGTTTTACTGGGGAGTTCTGGGATACGCGTTGTCTATAAGGGCAGGGTAAAAGCTTTAAGAGTTATTACCAAAGCTGGTAAGGCCTTGACAAAACCTCTACCGATGGCTACCAAAAATAAACTACGCGCCAAGGTTTATAAAACGGTCGGTTCCGATATGCTAGTTGCCGAACACCTTCAAGAAACATTTAAAAGGATCGTTTCTGATGATGTCCGCAATGATGCTGCAAAAATAAACCTACCTGTGCTTCTGATATATGGTGAGGACGACACCCAGGCTCCACCAATCTACGGACGGGAGTTCCACGAGATAATGCCGAACTCAACACTAGAAATAGTTGGCGCTGCTGGGCATTTCGTGCATCTTGATCAATCAACCCAAGTTAAACGATTAATAAAGGATTTTCTTAAATGATTAGTGCCATTATCAGTCTTTACTCTCCAAATTACGTCAACGTTATAGCGTATATGCTTCAAAATAGCGAATACCGAGTTGGGTCGTACCTGAAATGGTTTTGGCGCACTCAGAATTTTTCAAATGTCATACGCCGCGGGACTTTAAAAAAAACAACCCCAGCCGTAGCTTTAGTATTTGGACTTTGGCTAGGAATTATTCTTGAAATCGCTATTGGGCTGGGTTTTATTTGGGCTTGGCATTCTCGTAACTTTACCGGCGGCTGGGAATTTGGCGTCGCTTTAATCATTGCCTACCCGGTGATAATGGCCCATTTGGTAGTTGTGCCACTGCTATTGGGCCGTTGGTTAGTTATAAATCCCCGGAACTATCTTCGTGTTCAAGCTGCCGAGAGGGTTTTTATTGATCACAAAGCAGTAAAAATAGCTGTTGCTGGCAGTTACGGTAAGACAACCATGAAAGAGTTGTTAGCAACAGTACTTGGAGAGGGTAAAAATGTTGCCGCTACTCCGGCTAATAAAAATGTCGGTGTATCACACGCTATCTTTGCTAAAAATCTAAGCGGAAAAGAAGATATTTTGATTATCGAATACGGCGAAGGCGCACCTGGAGATGTGGCTCGCTTTGCCAGGTTAACTCATCCCAGCCGCGGCGTTATTACAGGAGTTGCACCGGCTCACCTAGATAAATATAAAACCCTAGAAGCAGCTGGCCAGGACATTTTTTCGCTGGCAGACTACTTGCACGGCAAACACGTCTACGTTAACGATGAATCGCCAGCTGCTCAAGCCTTTATAAAAGATAAATATCATCGCTATAGTGCGGCTGGGGCGCTGGGTTGGAAGGTTTCGGGTATAAAATTAGCAGTCTCGACTACTAAATTTAAACTGAGTAAGGGGAAAAAGACCCTAGACCTGTCTAGTAAACTGCTTGGCCGACATCAAGTTGGTTCACTGGCCTTTGCCGCCGCGCTGGGTCTGGAATTGGGCCTGAGTCGTGAGCAAGTTACCGCCGGGATTGATAAAACGGTGCCGTTTGAACACCGCATGCAGCCCTATAGTCTAAATGGCGCTTGGATTATTGACGATACTTATAATGGTAATCTTGAGGGCATACGGGCGGGTACTCAGCTACTCACCTCTCTTCCGGCCAGGCGGAAGATTTACGTAACCCCAGGTCTAGTCGATCAAGGTAAAGAGAATCAATCGGTACACCGTGAAATTGGCGAATTAATCGCTGCCGCTAGTCCTGACCTTGTTATTCTGATGCAAAACTCTGTCACGAAATATATTCAGGCGGGCCTAAATTCTGGTAAATACCAAGGGGAGCTAATTATTGAATCACACCCCTTAGCCTTTTATACAAACCTTTCGGAGTTTGTGGCCAAAGGTGATTTGGTGATGTTGCAAAACGATTGGCCCGATCAATACGTTTAGAGAAGTACGTCTGATATACTTAAAAACATGGAAAAACAGACTGTGGCGGTAGTCTTTGGCTCTCGTTCAACCGAGCATGATGTATCAATTGTGACGGCCATAGCAGCTATCATAAAACCACTAGAATTATCTCAGAAATATGAAGTAGTACCAGTTTATATATCCAAAGACGGCTGTTGGTACTCCGACCCGTTGCTGAAGGACATTAGTCTATTTAGCAGTGGCAAAATAGACGCATTTCTAAGTAAGCAAAGGCCGGTTGCCTTGCAGTTTGACGATGGATTAATCATTCTTAAACCTGGCTTAAAAAATCAGAAAATTAAAATTGATATAGTCTTTCCGGCAACACATGGTACCCATGGTGAAGACGGTGAGCTAATGGCAATTTGCGAGATGGCCAATGTTGCTTACGTCGGTTGTGATGTTCGTTCTAGCGTTATTGCTATGGACAAGGTTCTGGCTAAACAAATAGCTGAGGCCAACGGCATCATAACCCCCAAGTATGTCAGCTTTAGTCGTACAGACTTTGAATTTGACCAAACGCATTGGTTAAATTTTATCGAAAAAACACTTTCCTACCCACTATTTGTAAAACCGGCTCACCTTGGTTCAAGCATTGGCATTAATCGTGTAACTAATAAGCAAGAGCTAAAAAATGCTGTTGAGGTGGCCATTCTCTATGATGATAAATCTCTGGTTGAAGAGGCTGTTGCCAATTTAACCGAGGTAACTCTTCCGATCCTTGGTAACGAGAAGCTTGAGCCGGCTCTTTTGGAAGAACCAATATTGCACAGTGAAGACTTCTTTGACTTTGACACGAAATACCTTAGAGGCGGTAAAAAAGGGAAAGCACAAGGTGCTAAACACGGATCGCAGGGCTACAGTAAAGTGCCGGCTGACTTACCCAAAGACCTATACAAGAAAGCTGAGACTACCGGCCTGGCCGTCTATAAAGCCCTTGGCTGTGGCGGCACCGCCAGAGTTGACATGCTGATTAATCGCAAAACTAACGTTGTTTACTTTAACGAGGTCAATCCGTTACCCGGTAGTTTGTACTCTCATAATTGGAACAAAGCTGGCATTAGTAACGTCGAGCTTGTAGTTAAGCTAGTTGATCTGGGTTTGCAACGTTTTGCATCGACCTCCGCTCTAACTAGCACCTTCGATACAAATTTCCTACAGCAATTTTAGATTAACAGCAGGCTAGTTTATGAAAAGATACGATCCTAAAAAGATTGAACCAAAGTGGCAGAAACATTGGGCTGAGACGAAAATCTATGAAGTAGTTGAAGATTCGTCAAAGCCCAAGTCTTACATTATCGATATGTTTCCGTATCCTTCGGGAGCCGGTCTACATGTCGGCCATGTTCGCAATTTCACTATTAGTGATACTCTATCGCAATTTCAACGCCAACGTGGCAAGAACGTACTACACACCATGGGCTGGGATGCCTTTGGCCTACCTGCCGAAAATTACGCCATTAAAACGGGCATTCCACCGGCGCAGTCCATAAAAACAAATATAAATAATTTTAAAAAGCAGCTGCAAATCCTGGGTATGAGCTATGACTGGTCTAGAGAGATTAACACTACTGATCCTGAGTACTACAAATGGACACAATGGATCTTTACGCAACTGCTTAAGAATGACCTGGCCTATCAAGCCGAAAGTTTACAGTGGTGGTGTGCTTTTGACAAAACAGTCTTAGCCAATGAGCAGGTTGAAAACGGTAGATGCTGGCGTTGTGGCAACAAGGTTATCAAGAAGTCGCTTAAGCAATGGTTTTTTAAGATCACCGACTATGCCGATCAGCTACTGCAAGGCGTTGATGATCTGCAGTGGCCTGAAAAAATAAAAACTATGCAACGGAACTGGATTGGACGGAGCGAAGGCATGCTGTTTAGCGCTCCAGTTAAAGATACGAAAATAGAAATTCAGACTTTCTCAGCGCACTTTGAAGCCTTTATGGCCGATACTTTTGTAGTAATTGCGCCCGACCATCCTTTGCTACCCACCCTTCTTGAGGGAATTGAAAATAAACAAGAAATATTAGACTTCGCCAGTAAAATAGTTGAAAAACGTGACAGCACCGGCTACGAAAATGACGAGGAGCCAGAGGGTATCTTTACCGGACGCTATATTACTGATCCGGTCGGTAACGGTGACTTACCAATTTGGGTAGCCAGTTATGCCATAGCGACTTATGGAACGGGCATTGTTAAGTGTTCGGCACACGATGAACGAGACTTTAAATTTGCTAAGAAATACGATATTAGCCTGAAACCGGTGTTGTTTCCAATAGATAAAAATGAGGCTAAAAAAGTTGAAAATCTAGAATACTGTTTCACGGACATGAAGGATGGTGTCCTAACAGAGCCCAAGGCCTTTGTTGGAAGAGTTGCTGGTGGCGCCCGACAGGAAATCGTTGAATACTTACAGCACCACGGTCTGGCAACCACCAAGGTATCGTACAAAATTCATGATTGGCTAATTAGTCGTCAGCGCTATTGGGGAGCGCCAATTCCGATCATTCACTGTCCGCAGCACGGTGCAGTTCCAGTCCCAGATGATCAACTGCCGGTCATACTCCCTGAAGTCGAGCATTACCAACCGACCGGCGAGGTAACATCAGTACTTGCCAGTGTTGAAGACTGGGTCAATACCGTTTGTCCAATTTGCAATCAGCCAGCCAAACGCGAGACCGACACGATGGACGGCTATGCTTGCTCGAGTTGGTACTATTTGCGCTACACCGATCCTAAAAACTCTAAACAAGCCTGGGATCCAGCAAAAGCCAACCATTGGTTACCGATAGATTATTATTGTGGTGGCGATCATGCCGTTTCGCATCTACTTTACTCTAGATTCTGGATGCACTTCTTTGCCGACCAAGGCCTGATTCACGGTACTAAGAAAGAACCGGTCGGGCGGTTAGTTTATAACGGGTATATAAATGCTTACGATGGCCAAAAAATGAGTAAAAGCAAGGGCAATGTTATTAATCCTGATGAGCTTATAGATCAAGGCTACGGCGCTGACGCTATTCGCCTGTTTGAGTTATTTGTAGCTCCCTACGAGCAAGACTCGGTATGGAATACTAACGGCGTACCTGGGTGTAATCGTTTCTTGCAAAGGGTTTGGGTGCTCTCTCAAGAGTTTCTTAGTGAATCAAAGCCTAGCAATGATGACGCAAGCTCTGAACTACTCCGGGCTACACACCAAACTATTAAAAAAGTCACCGAAGACCTTGAGGCTTTAAGGTTTAACACAGCAATAGCAGCCTTAATGGAATACACTAATACGCTCTACAGACTTCATGCCGACGGCGATTTTGCCGATCAAAGTAACTGGCGTTTTGCCCTAGTTAGCCTAACTCAAATGCTGGCGCCCTTTGCTCCACATATTACTGAGGAATTATGGCAACAACTTAGTAATAAGGGCTCAGTTCACGAGGGTGGTTGGCCAGAATATGACGAAAAGTACCTGACTAGCAAAACCATAATTATTATTATTCAAGTTAATGGCAAACTTCGGGCTCAGCTTGAGCTACCGGTTGGTTCGACTGAGGAGCAGGTATTATCAGCGGTCTTAGAAAACGAAAAGATTAAAGACAACATTACCGGCAAAGAGATCATAAAGAAAATCTATGTACCGGGTAAACTGGTAAACCTGGTTGTAGGCTAACGTCTTCAGCCAAGACCCAGCTGAACTGGCTATAGTAATATTATTCACTTTACCTGAAATTGAGTGAAGTTAATTGAAAACTAGTTGCCTTGAGTTTTTGCCTACCCTGAGTTAAAATACAGATAAGTCCAGCCTAAACTAACAAGGAGCGTCAAAGAAATATGGGCAAGCCGAAAAAACGCACTAGTCCACGCCGCACCGGCACTCGACGTAGCCATTTGGTAGTTAAGTTGGCACGAGCAGTAAATGCCAAATCTCCCGTCAAAGCCTATACAACGAGGCGCGAGTCCGGCAAAAAAGTTTAAAAATCACCCCTAAAGCACCTTAAACCTAAATATAAGTACAAGTAGGACAAAATGGCATCTAATCGTCACCTTGGTCGTATCATTGCACTGCAAACTCTCTACGAACAGGATTTTCGACAGTCGGCCAACGATAAAGCGTTCAAACTAGACGAGGTTCTGGTGCGCAATATCGACCGCTATAAGTCGATGGTTGACGATATAGACTTTATTAAACAATTGGTTTATGGGGTCACGAAAAGGGAAAAGGATCTAGATGCCAAACTCCAACCAGTTGCTCCGGAGTGGCCGATTGATCAAATTGCTAGGATGGATCGAGTTGTGCTTCATATAGGGCTATATGAGCTGTTATACGAAAAAGACATTCCCCCCAAAGTGGTTATCAACGAGTCCGTTGAACTAGCTAAAGCATTTGGCGGCGATAACTCATCAAAATTTATAAACGGCGTTCTTGGAACTGTTCTTCGTCAGCGCGAAGGAGACGGTGATAAAACTGCCAAGAAGAAATAAGACAGGAATTATTTATGAAACGACCAAAACCACTTAAAGGGTTTCGTCAGCTTGTTTCAAAACGACACCCAGCCATTAAGGAAGTTGTTCGAGAGACGACTTCAGGTGGTGTGATTTTTCGTCGCGCAGAAAAGTCCAAAAACCTAGAGATCTTATTAATCCAAGACGCCAAAAACCGATGGACTATCCCTAAAGGCCATGTTGAGCCCGAAGAAGAACCCCGTGACACTGCTAAGCGTGAAATTCAAGAAGAAACTGGACTTAAAAAAATGGATGTAAGGAGTTGGTTGGGTAAGGTGAACTTTCGTTATCGACGTTCTCAGACTCTAGTACTTATGACAATGCACATCTATTTGGTCCATGCCCTGGGCGACACCGGCGACCTAAAACCTGAAGATTGGTTGAATGATATTCAATGGTTTCCAGTCAACGAAGCAATTGATAAAATAGAATATGAAGATATTGGAAAATTAATGTTAGTAGGACTCAAAAAAATTCGTGAATCAGGACTTTAGCGCTTATAAAGTATTTGCTGCCCAAAAACTCGGTGTCTCCTTCAGCAACATCGAAATACTAGTTACCGCATTCACACATCGCTCCTATTTGAATGAACACAAGAAAACCGTTAAAGAGCACAATGAGCGATTAGAGTTTCTCGGAGACGCTGTCCTGGAGCTGGTTACTACAGAATATTTGTATAATAATTTTTCTGAACCTGAGGGAATTTTAACTAACTGGCGTAGCGCATTGGTACGCACCGAAAGTATTAGTGCTGCTGCAGCTAGACTCGATTTTGAACCATTGCTTCGGCTGAGTCGTGGTGAACGGCGTGGTAGCGAGAGAGCCAGGGCCCAGATTTTAGCTAATTGTTTTGAAGCCGTTATTGGTGCTCTCTACCTTGATCAAGGCTATGATCCGACGGCTAAGTTTCTAAAAGACGGTTTGCTGATTACTTTCAAGGAAATTTTGGCAACCGGGTCATGGATGGACGCTAAATCTTACTTGCAGGAACTTGCTCAGAGCCAAGACGGGTTTACACCTGTTTATAGAGTCCTAAGTGAGGAAGGGCCTGACCACGACAAAATTTTCACGGTTGGTGTGTTTGTAAACGGTCAATTGAAGGGAAAAGGTGGTGGACCGAGTAAGCAGATCGGTCAGCAACAGGCTGCAGAAGAGGCTCTAAAAAAATATCAAGGCGGGCAATCTGTTGACAATCGGCCTTCTTCTCTGTAAAATAACTTAATTGCTCCATTAACTGCATAATGACAGAAAGAGACTATCACAATATATGCTGACTATCCGTATGCAACGAACCGGCCGTAAGGGTCACGCCATGTTCCGCGTAGTTGTCCAAGATTCACGCCGTACGCCTAGTAGCGGCAAGGTCGTTGCTTTAATTGGCAACTATGACCCCCATACAAAGGCTGCGAGCTTAACAAAGGATAAGGCGAAGTTTTATCTCGAGCATGGTGCTCAGCCATCAGCCCGTGTTGCCCGACTTCTAAAATCTGAAGGTGTAAGCTTGCCCAAATGGGTAAAAGTTGAAACCAAAGGAACCCGGTCTATTCGCAACTTGGAAAAACTACGAAAGAATCGTCCAGCTGGCGCTCCGGCTCCAGAGTCAGAAGCACCGGATTTAGTACCAGAGACTGAATCAAAAACAGATGCTGTTGAACCGGCTCCAGAAGTCGAAACTCCGGTGGAAGACAAACCTGAAGATAGTCTGCCTGTGGCAGACGAGTCAGCCGATAAACCGGTTGAGCCGGCTAAGTAGAGTGATATAATTTTATAACAACCAGAAGGAGCCTTACAAATGAGTAGCAGTATCGACCAACAATTCGTGGAATTCATCGCAAAATCTTTAGTCAGCCAACCCGACGCCGTTCAAATAGAAAGAAGAATTGATGAGCGGGGTGTTTTATTGGAGCTGACAGTTGCCCCCGAAGATCTCGGTAGAGTAATTGGTAAACATGGTGCCACTGCTCAGAGTCTGAGAACACTGCTTCGAGCCTTGGGTACAAAAAACGACGCTAGGTATAACCTTAAAATCGTCGACAGTGATCAACCCGTCGAACAATCGACGCCAAAGGTCAGGGAGGAACATGAAGATAGCGCACCAGCAACCACCTCGACATGGTCTGACGACAATTCTGATGACGCGAGTGTGGATAGTAGCGACGACAATGCCGCCGATACCACTGACCACCAACCAGAAGACACTCAACCTCCAAAAGAACCTGAAGCGGAAGTTACCGAAGCCGTTGAGGACGCCCACAATAACATGGTCGACAAGACTCGCAAAGAACTTGCAGAGCTCGATGACCTTGATGTATAGTATCCTGGTCGGTTGCGACAATATTTTTGTAAATCGATTAAGAGAAAAGCTCAACGCGAGCCAAGTCATAACTGCAAAGTAGTGATTTGGGGGCTTTATGTGACAGAACGAACCTCTACAGGAGGTTCTTTTTGTTTGTGATAATATATAATCCATGAAAATTCAAATAATCAGTCTTTTTCCAGCCATGTTCCCAGCAGTTTTAGAGACTAGTATGCTGTGGAAGGCAAAAAACCTAGGAATAGTTGAATATAGCTATATTGATCTTCGTGATTTTGGACTCGGGCCCCGTAAACAAGTTGATGATACGACCTATGGCGGCGGTGATGGCATGCTTCTTAAGCCAGAACCGTTGTTCGCAGCTGTGGAACAGGCTAAGGAAGCTGACCCGTCGGCTAGAGTTTTTCTAATGACACCGGTTGGTAAACAGCTCACCCAAAAAGTGATCCGCTCAATATCAAAGCACAACCGCGGAATGATTATAGTCTGTGCTCACTACGAAGGCTACGATGAGCGTATTACAAAAATTGTCGATCATCAATTTTCTATCGGCAATTACGTTGTAACTGGCGGTGAGCTCCCGGCAATGGTTTTAATTGACGCAGTAGTTCGCTTGTTACCTGGGGTGCTGGGCGGTGAGACTAGTGCTGAGGTAGAAAGCTTTAGTGACGATCAAACACTTGAATTCCCTCAGTACACGCGTCCTGAAAGTTATCGCGGCATGAAAGTACCTAAGGTTTTGCTCAGTGGCCACCATGCCGAGATCGCTAAATGGCGAAGGGCGCAAAGCAAGAAAGCCACAAACTAGCTGTATAATTAGCAAAGTAAGGAGGGAAGCTATGAAGTTATCAATCATTAAACCAGTGTATGCCCATTGTGACCTGCCGTGTGGCGTCTACGACCCAGTTCAGGCAAAAGTCGAGGCCCAGTCAGTGCATGAAATAATGAAAAAGTATGACGGTCTGCACGACGAGGATAAAATTCGAGCAATTTTTATTAAAGAGCAACGTGCCGAACTAGTTAAGAATCATCTCTGGGTTCTTTGGACCGATTACTTTAAACCAGAGCATTTACAAAAGTACACTAACCTACATGACTTGTTCTGGCGGGCTACCAAGCAAGCTGGACAAACCAAGAAAACGACAGATCCAGCCGAGGGCCAGAAGCTTTTAGATTTAATCGATGAAATATCAACCATCTTCTGGGAAACCAAAAAAGCATAGCCTAATACTAGTTCGACGGGTTATTGGAGAGAGTATGTTGCCGGCCTTACGACCCGGTAGGGTGGTAATAGCAACAAGTCTTTTTAGGCGACCCGACATAGGGGATGTGATTATCGTTGAACATCAAAGACTGGAAAAAATAAAAAGAGTTACTAAGCTTAGGCATAACCAAGTCTTTGTTAGTGGCGATAACACCTTAAACAGCACCGACAGCAGAGATTTTGGCTGGTTACCATATTCGGCTATAGTTGCCAAAATTATCTGGCCCAGATAAGATACTAAAAAGTAAGTATTGTTGAAAGATAAAAGCTGTGCCTCCATCAAATGCATTTGAACCATTACATCCAAAGGTAGTGCTTGGCGTAGCGGCCCACCCCGATGATCTAGAATTTAGTATCTCCGGTAGTATCGCTACCTGGGTTAAGGAAGGAGCTGAGGCCTATTATTTAATCCTAACCGATGGTGGCAAAGGTAGTGACGACAAAAATGCTACTTCCGAGCAGCTGACCCGGGTTCGTAGGAAGGAACAGCAAGAAGCAGCTAAAATCCTTGGTGTCAGCAAAGTCTTTTTCTGTGATTATGAAGATGGGACACTCGAACCATCAATGGATGTTAAGCGCGACATTGTCCGGATAATAAGACAGACAAAACCAGAAGTTGTTATGTGTATGGATCCAACATTTGTCTATAGCATGAAGGCTGGTATGATAAATCACTCTGATCACAGAGCTGCTGGACAAGCCACCCTGGATGCTGTCTATCCTCTAGCCCGCGATCATCTCAGCTTCCCCGAGCTATATAACGACGAACATCTAGAGCCGCACAAGGTTAAACATGTTTTAATGACTAGTTTTGAAAATCATAACTTTTCAGTTGATATAACGGCGTCAATGGAAACAAAGATTAAGGCCTTAGCAGCTCATGTCAGCCAGATACCCGATATCGAAAGTCGTAGTCAATGGATCCGTCAGCGAGCCGAGCAGGCCGGATCAGAACACGGTATCAAATATGCCGAGACTTTCATAAGACTTAGTTTGCCGTTTTAGGCTTCGATTCTCTGGAATTGGTATACACCAAAGGCCATTAGCACCAACACCGTTATTCCAAGGGCGATAAAGTCTTTAGTATAACCAAAATGAACCTGATTAATCATAGATTCACGCAGGGCATCGACGGCGTAGCTTATCGGATTTACCTCGGCGATGTAACGCAATGCCGCCGGGGCGTGGTTTAGTGGGTAGAGCGCGCCGGACAAAAAGAACAACGGAAATATCAGAAATTGATTAATAGCTTGGAAACCCTGGAAGTCGTTAACAATTGAACCGACACCTGAACTGAAGCACGCTAGGGCCGTTGAAAGCATGGCCAACACAAGCAGGGAAACCACCAGGAGGGCCCAGTTATAGGGCCTGAATCCCAAAAATAGAGAAATTATAAAGACCAGTACGCCTTGCATAACTGAGGTTGTTGCCCCACCCAGTGCCGAACCGATCATTATCTTAAATCTGGAAACCGGAGCAACAAGCGTTTCCTTCAAAAAACCGAACTGTTTATCAAATATAATATTTATACCAAAAAAAACTGCTGAAAATAGCACAGTTTGAGCCATAACTCCAGGAACCAAAAAGTGTATGTAATTACCTTGGCCAGCCTGCTTGAAGACCGATCCTAATCCATATCCAAGGGCCAGCAAAAAAAGTAGCGGCTGACCGATTGCCCCAATGAGTCGCGATCTTGCCCGAAAATAACGTCGAATTTGCCTTAACCACAGCGCATATACAACTCTCATTAACTTCTACCTCTAGCTCTAAGACGTAGCCGCATTCGAGCGTTTGGATCTTCACCCTCGTCTCTAAGTTCCTTACCGGTCAGTTTCAAATAAGCGTCTTCTAATGATTTGGTATCAGTTTGCTTCTCCAATTCCTTTGAGGTGCCTCTGGCAATGATTTGTCCATGGTCGATGATTGCTATCCTACCAGCGATTTGTTCGGCCTCCTCCAAATAGTGGGTTGTAAAAAATATTGTCATACTCTCTTTTTCGCTGAGTTGTTTTATATAGTTCCATAATAGATTTCGGGTTTGGGTGTCGAGACCAAGTGTCGGCTCATCCAAAAATAAAACTTTTGGGTGATGAAGTAACCCACGGGCAATCTCCAGACGCCGTTTCATACCACCGGAATAGGTTTTTACTCTATATTGCCTACGATCCCAAAGTTCAACTAGTTCAAGCAGTTCTCTAATACGAGTTTTTAGGATGCTCTTTTCAATACCATACATATCGCCGTGCAGCTGCATATTTTCATATGCTGTAAGTTCTTCGTCAACACTGGGATCTTGAAAAATTATACCGAAAGATTTGCGTACCCCATCCTTATTATTGGCGACGTTAAAACCGGCTAAATGGAGCGTGCCGCTAGTAGGTCGTAGAAGAGTCGTAAGCATCTTGATAGTTGTGCTTTTACCAGCGCCGTTCGGACCTAAAAAGGCGAAGATCTCGCCTTTTTCTACTGAGAAGTTTACGTCATTAACGGCCGTAACGTCACCGAATTTCTTTGTCAGATGTTCGGCTTTAATCATAATTTCTGGCACTGTTACAAAACCTTTCTTAGTTTGCTGACTTGATTTAGGCTAGAGGTGTTCTTTCCCGTATCTTTCTGACGATTTGAATAGTAGTCTATCATTTTTTTTTGGATGGTGTGCATTGTCTGTAGCTCATTGTCAGTAAGAACCTTGGCCATTTCCAGCGCCCGCTGATGGTGGTAACTTTTCATTTTAGAGACCTTCTCACTCCCTTTTTTTGACAGCGAGAGTAATTGTACACGGCGATCACTTTTATCGTTAGTCCGCTTTAGGTATCCGGACTGTACTAAACTGTCCACTAGTTGGGTCACAGCTCCAGGAGTCAGCTGCATTAAATCGGCGAGTTCTTTTAGATTGAGGGGTTGTTTTTTATTGACTAAATGCAGTAATTCGCTCTGTGAAGGTGGGAGCCAGTCCTTGCCAGCCACCTGAAAAAAATTAAGCGCTGCCTGTCGTTTAAGAATGGCAAAGTTTGAAAAAAACTCCTGAATTAACTGCTCTCTATCTTTACTCATAAGCTAGAATTAGTTTATATACTAAACAGTATACATATTAAATCAATAATCTACAAATTCGCTCAGCATGTCTTGATAACCTACTAACTTTAAGAAGCTTGGTATAATATTGCCTAGATCTCATGATGGATAGAAATCGCCTAAGACAATCTCGACATTTACTTACTCATAACAAGTTTAAGCACACCAAGCCTTTGATTTTTGCTTCTGTAGTGGTTATCTGTATGGTCGCTCTGGCTGCCAGAGTCTTCTGGAGCCGTGCTGAGGCCGAACATAGGGCATCTAAAATTCCAGTTAGTGTGCAGGCGGTAATTAGTAGTCCTACCACAACTACTCCAAACCTAGATAATTTTATCTCCACAACCAAAAAAGTCATTAATGCTAACCCAAATATTACATTCGAGGTATCGACGATTGAGCTCAGTAACAATAATTTAGAAGAGCTTGGAGGTACCTCTCCGATGGTTGCCGCAAGTGTTACTAAAATAATAACGGCCGCCGATTTCTTAAATCAAGTCGAAATAGGTAACGAGAGCCTTCAAGAAAACTTTGATGGCAACACCACTCAGTATGAAATTCAGCAAATGATTGTTATTAGCGACGACGAAGCGTGGGAAAGGCTTAATAATGACTTAACCTATCCTCAGCTGCAAGCATACGCTGGCGGTCTAGGTATTTCCGACTACGACGCTGTCAACAATACTATATCGGCCACCGACATCGCTCGCGTTCTCGCCGACCTATACGAAGGCAAGTTACTAAATCAGTCCAACACCAACCTACTTTTATCCTACCTAAAAGAGGCTAATTATCGTCAGTACATTGTCCCGGCTGTTCCGGCCAGTGATACGGTCTACCACAAAATTGGTCTATATAACGATAATGTGAATGATGCTGCGATTATAACCCACAACAAACAAGCCTTCGTGCTAGTTATTTTTACTAACGGGAACGGATCTTATAACTGGCCTAATCGGGCTGAATTGATGCAGCAAATCGCGACCGCTGCCATTTCTGCTTATCTGGGGAACTAGTGGCCATTTTTGGAAGTATGTTATAATAGCCTGACTAGAAAAGTACGCTGCGTAAGAAGTTCTAGGCAATAAAGTAAATAATTCCATTTGAGGAGCAGCTAACTGGAAATAAAAGAGCCAGCTTACCTCATAAGAATGAAGAGAGGATAAGTAATGGCAACTAAATTATTTGTGGGGTCTCTGGCCTACACCGTGACCGACGAGGAACTTGCTGAAGTTTTTGCTGAAGCAGGCACCGTTGAGTCAGCTAAGGTGATTTTAGATCGTGATACTCAACGATCTAAGGGTTTTGGCTTCGTAGAAATGTCTACAGACGAAGAAGCCAAGGCAGCTATTGAAAAACTCAATGGCAAAGAGGTTAGTGGACGCACAATCGTGGTTAACGAAGCCCGACCACAAGAGAATCGTGAACGACGCCCTTTTAATGGCGGTGGCGGTTACGGTAGCGGTGGCGGCGGCCGAAACAACTTCCGTGATAACGGCGGCGGCCGTGATCGTAGGTATTAAATAGTAGTCACCTATTTAGTTTAAACAGTAACTTTAGACAAATGACTCGTCCAAATTAGGGCGAGTCTTTCTTTATGTTAGCGAAAAACTTGCACTAAATTATTTAGTCACTATACTATTTACAGTGTAAAGTAGTTAACATATTAACTGGGGTAGCTGTTGCAGTAACTGTTACCACGAATAAATAAACTCCCATATTATTATGAGTAAAGCATCACCCGAATCAAATATTGAAACCGCTCAGGAACAGGAGTTTTCACATAGCGAAATTCTGGTAATTATGGGTGCGTTGATGCTTGCGATGTTACTTGCAGCGCTTGATCAAACTATCGTGTCGACGGCCCTACCTCGAATAGTAAGTGACCTGCATGGCCTAAATCGGCTGTCATGGGTAGTTACGGCTTACTTGCTGACAAGTACTATTTCAACTCCACTATATGGCAAGATAAGTGATTTATATGGCCGAAAAAAGATTTTCCAAGCAGCTATCATTATTTTCTTGGTGGGCTCAGCACTTTGTGGCTTATCTCGATCAATGGATCAATTGATTATTTTTAGAGGGCTTCAAGGGCTGGGCGGTGGTGGCCTTATCTCCCTTGCCTTAACTGTTATTGGCGATGTTGTTCCGCCTAGGCAGAGAGGCAGATATCAGGGCTATATTGGCGCTGTATTTGGCATAGCCAGTGTCGCCGGACCCCTTTTGGGTGGATTTTTCACAGATCATTTGTCGTGGCGCTGGATATTTTATATAAATATTCCGATTGGTATTATTGCTCTTGCCGCGATAGCTACTCGCCTGCATCTACCGCCTAAAAAGACCGAGCATAAAATAGACTACTTGGGTGCTGCCTTGTTATCAGGCGGCCTACTTTCACTCTTGCTAGTGACTGTTTGGGGGGGGACAACTTATGCCTGGTTGTCTGATCAAGTGATTGGTCTGGCAATAGTTGGCGTAATTTTGATTACTGCTTTTATCTTCCAAGAGTACCGTGCTGTTGAACCACTATTACCTTTGCGGCTTTTTAAGAACGATATTTTTCGGGTTTCTGTTATCCTCAGCATGCTTGCAGGGCTGGTGATGTTTGGGGCAATTATATTTTTGCCGGAGTACCAGCAGGTTGTTCGGGGTTACTCGGCCACGAAATCGGGGCTACTGCTATTGCCGCTAATATTTGGTCTATTAGTCGCCTCGATTGTGTCTGGACGACTGATAACCAGATGGGGGCGGTACAGAATTTTTCCAATTTTAGGGACCTGCTTAATGGTCTTTGGTTTTTGGTTATTTAGTCATGTTAGTCTGTCAACAACCCAATTAGACCTTTCGCTGTGGATGATAGTACTGGGTGTAGGGATTGGTCTGTTCATGCAGGTCATGACCCTAGCGGTCCAGAACTCTGTAGATAGAGCCGATCTTGGTACCGCTTCTTCGGCAACAGTCTTCTTCAGAACACTGGGTAGTGCATTCGGTACGGCAATATTCGGAGCTGTTCTGACAAACTACTTGGACCGCAATCTCACCAAACTACTTCCAGCAGGAGCCTCAGCAAAGCGGGTAAGTAGTTCAACTCTACAAGCCGGAACTAGCCAGCTTCATAAATTACCACCGGCGATCCTTCATGATGTACTGTTAGCTTTTGTTGAGGCTTTTCACGATGTTTTTCTTTGGGGTATCCCGTTTGCTATCCTGGCAGTTATCGTTGCGCTATTCCTGCGTGAAGCTCCTCTACGCACTTCGACGCGTGAAATGGCCAAAGGTGAGAGCCTGTCAGTTCGCCATGGTGAATAGAGCCATTTGAGGAATTGGTTCGATTATAACTTCCTGAGATTGTGAAATAGTAATTTCGCCTATTCCTCTCTCCAGATATTTACCGGTAAAATGGTCGTGTGCTGCATCGAAATCAATATTGGCACGCAGTTGATCTTGGTCACGCAGGGCGACCAGTTCGTCAAAGGGAACTTCAATTATTTCCGGATGGCGTTCGGTTGGCCTAGCTTCACCTGCAATAATTGTTGACAAGAAGACTTTTCTGAATAAACGATTACCATGACGTGATCTTCCCTGGTAGTATTCACCGATTACTGGCTCAACCTTTACAACATACCCCGACTCTTCCTCGGCTTCTCGGGCTGCACAACTCTCTTCCGTTTCATCTTTTCTTAGGCCACCACCCGGCAGGCTATAAATGGATCTGCCTTCGATTTCGTACTCTCTCACTAAGACGTAAAGACCACTTCCTCGTAACATGACATTGAAGCTGCCATATTTAGTCCGGCCTTCTCTCATAAGCTCAATTGTAGCGCATATGCTTTAAAAGATTGCAAACTTTGACCATAAAATTGCCAAAATACTCGGATGAGCTATAAGATAGAGTGATGAAAAAGCTCCTTCCTTGGGCTTGTGCCGCGGTTATAGTCACAGTTATATTTGCAACTATATACACGGCTGCGCAGCAGTTGCTCAGACGTGATGCTGACGACCCACAGATTCAGATTGCTCAAGATACGGCCGTCAGCCTGAATAGTGGAGCCGTCCCGGCGGGCTTGGTATCTGGTAAAGTTAACATCGCTTCTAGTCTTGATGCCTTCACAATTATTTACTCCAAATCTGGCAACGTTGTGGCTGGCTCGGGCTATTTGGGGAATTCAATACCGGTGGTCCCCGTGGGCGTACTGACTAGCTCCAAAGGCTCGGCTTATAATTCAGTGACTTGGCAACCTGAGGCAGGGGTGCGTTTAGCTACAGTTGAGGTTGCCGCTAATAACTACTATGTTTTGAGTGGGAAATCACTGGAACTTGTCGAACAACGCGAAACCTCTATGCTTGAGATCTCCATGACTGGCTGGGTGATTTCTGAGCTAGTTTTAGGGGGAACCTACTTGGTTGTCTCAAAGGGAAACAAAAAGTAGTTTTCTAAAAATTAGCTAGGGCTATCGTTTTCTCGAGCTGCTTTTAAGGCTTTGGCCATCCAGATAAGTTCATCGTAAGCCTTACGAACGCTTTTAAGATAATAGTCGTTTAACAATTTGCCTTGATCATCGAAAATGTCTTGGACCTTAGGAAAGTAAACGTCGCTAAACGTAACAACTAAACCCATTTCTCTAACAGTATTAACTAATGCCTCAACAGCTCGCACACCTCCCCACATTCCACTCGATGCTCCAGCTAGCGCCACTGGTTTGTGAACATAGTTTTCTAGTTCACTATCGAGCATTCTCTTCAGGCTACCGGGAAAACTGTGGTTGTACTCTGGGCTGACAATAAAAAAACCATCAGCCTGTTTAGTCAACTGGCTATAGCGTGGGTCTTTGCCTTCAGGATCGTTACCGTCACCTGGAAAATTAAAATCCAAGGGGTCAACTAATTGGACTTTTATACCTTGTATGTCTCTACCAATTGACTCAACTAAACGAGCTGCATGGATCGATTTTCTCTGAACACGGGTTGTTCCGGCTAAGACTAATATGAATAGATCACTATCCATGTTATTTTTTCAGACTTTCTTTTATCCACTTTTCGACATCAGCTGAAGATTTGACAATCGGGTAAGCCGTTAGCACAAAAGCAGCGTAACTATGATGTTTTTTGATTACTTTTTCAATTGCTGAGAACTTCTCCAAAGCAGTGTCCATAATTAAAAGAACCTCTTCATTACTCTCAGTCTTCCCCTGCCAGGCAAAGGTTGAGTTCACGGCGGTTTGCTTGACGCAGGCCACTAAATTGTGGACAAACAGTTCCTTAACAATGGTATCTGCCTCAACTGTGTTGGGGCAGGTCAAAAACAAACTCACTAGCTTCATGATTTAATCATAACAGAAGCGCCGAATACTCTTAGGCGGCTAGGGGGAAACTATCCTCCCAGGCTGGGCCAATTTCCGGAGCTACAGAAAGAACCTCATCGCCAACAATTGGTTCAATATTAACGCCTATTAACGGTATATGATGTTCGGGCCAAGTCGGTACTTCAAAGCCGGCCAAATGTCTGGCAATAACTACTGGTGTATCCAGTGCGCCACTTAGCGCCGCAGTTCCGGAGCTAAGAGCAATAATACCGGCCCTATCCAGACCCTTTGCAAGCAGACCCCGATCAGTTTCCTGGTCGGTGGATAAGAATTGGTTGCTTTCGTAAATTGTCATCTCTGTTAATTATACTCTTTCAAACCTATTTAAAAAAAGACTACGCGCGTGGCCCAGATATATCCTCTGACGTGATGCGCCTATAACCGGCCAAATCCAGAAATGGCTCTGGATCAAGACCAAGGGCCTCACATATTCTAAGCAGGGTGTGTCCTTTCGGGCGAAGTTGCTTGCCAGCCATCCGATTTCCTTTCTCCAGTCTTGCTAAGGCCGTTGGCCCTAACCGTATCCTAGATGACAAGTCGTCTACACTGTAGCCGGCTGCCTCTCGTGCTCTTCGCAATTTTGCCCCTAAGTCTGAAAGATTTTCAGTTAATATCTCTGGATCTACCTGAATTTTTTCCAACAATGGTGGTGTTGTAAGCAGGATTGGAATAGGTAAGGCTTCGGGAGTGGGCTGGAGGCTTATTTGGACAGTCCTGTCCATGGTTATCTCGCCCAATTCTTCCACTAACGGGGTTATTTTGGCAGCTAGTTCAGTGTCGGTTATCCCTGGACTAAGTCGGCCAGAAACAGACAAATTATAGTATCGTGCTGACTCATCTTGCTCCATCATCTAATAGATTATTTGGCTCTCGCTTAACAATTGCAAGCATGACTGCTTCTGTTGTCGTGCTAGGCTTTATTGGTATGGCGCTACGCCGAGAAGCTGGTCGACAGTCACAAAACTGTACCCAGACTTGCTTAATCGTTCAACAACTATTTTGACTGCCCGAACAGTTTCTTGTCTATTGCCGCCGTTAGCGTTAAAGCCATCATGAAAAATAATAATTGCCCCAGGCCTGGCTTTTTTTATAGCAGCCTTGGCAATCTTTCGTCCGTCTATCTGTAGAACTTCGAAGTTGTGGCAAAATACACCAGAAACCGGATGAAGACGATACTTACGTAATGATTTAATCAAAAATGGCGATCGCCATAACCAGGGCGACCGATACAGTGCCGGCGTTTTGCCGCAGTACTTTTTCAGAATTTCTTGGTTCTTTGATATCTCGGTTTCAAAATTTAAGCTCAGAAAATACTTATAAAATTTGTGGGATAGAGAATGATTGCCAATAATGTGACCCGAATTAATAATCTTTTTTGTTGTTTCGGGGTAGCGCTCAACACATTTACCGACCTCGAAAAAGGTCGCCTTAATATTCCTAGCGTTTAGAAATTCGACTATTTGTGATGTATACGGCTCGTTTGGGCCGTCGTCAAACGTTAAGGCGATGAGCTTATCCTTGGTCCTAACCCGCCAAGGGTACTCGCCAAAGACTTGCGAATAGGATGACATTAGCAGCCAGTAGGCTAGAGCTAAAGTTAGCAGAACAGCAACAACGACTATTAAAACCGCCATTTTATACTAGGTATTTTATGACATCACCAACGGCGTCAAGAGCGCCATAGGCGTATTGACCAATATTAATTCTTAGGGGATCCCAAAGGATAGCCAATAAACAGATAGAAACAAAGGCAAATTTATAATAGTTCATAAATGAACCCTTGAAACCTTTGCTCTCGCGGTACGCTGGCGCGGTACCAAGGATTGTTCTCTTAAATATTTTGTTTAAATTATAAGCTAGCAAGTAATAAACCAAGAAAGAGACGAAAACATTATAAAACAAACCCCTGTTTAGCCTCCGGGCCGACGTCAACGTTGGATTAGAGTTTTTAAAAACAACTTTTCCCCTATCCCTGAGTTTATGTAGTAAATCCAACTCATCGCCACCTTGAGTCAGTGTAGTATTGTAACTTTCCCAGGCTGATTTTTTAAATGCAACATTAGTGGCCGTAATGTAGAACGGTCTGCCAGTCAGTTTATACATAAGGGCCACCGCGCCGAAAAGAAATTTTGGAAAAATTTTACCCCACCACGGCGCGTTATTGTACCGGCAGGGGCCAGCTACAGCTACAGCTGAGTCACAACGCTGGAAAGATTTGTTAATACGATCTAGCCAATCGCTCGCAAAGACGGTATCAGCGTCCGTGGAAACAACTATTTCACCATTGGCGACAGCTGTTCCGGCTTGTCTTGCCCAGCATACACCGGGACGTTTTTCTTCAACTATTTTTGCACCATTAGCCATTGCAATGGCTGCTGTTTCGTCTCTGCAGTTATTGTCAACAACAATAACTTCGAACTCACCGGCAAAGTTTTGATTCTTAAGCGACTCTAGAGTTTCTCCAATGTAGGCTGCTTCGTTAAAGCACGGTATTACTACACTAAAACGAGGCCTTCTCAATCCCATGCTCATAATTATTGCATAATCTATTCAGATAGCCAGAAAAACATTAGCATTAGACTAAAGAAAGATGGTTTTTTTGGATAAAGTATCTTTTGGAACAACACTTGGATATTGTGTTGCTAAAAAATCACTACTTATTTTTCCACGAATGTTAGGGCATAGCCCTTGCGTCCGGCTCTTCCGGCTCGTCCGATGCGATGAACGTAATCTTCGTAAGACTGGGGTGTTGAGTAGTTAATGACGTGAGTAATGTCAACGACATCAATTCCCCTAGCTGCAACGTCAGTGGCTACTAAGAATTGTACTTCGCTAGCTTTGAAACGACTGAGCGCTCGTTGGCGATGGCCTTGAGTTTTACCGCCATGGATCGCCTCTGCTTTGAAGCCGCGACTAACAAGTTCTCGATGTAAACGTTCAACACTTCTTTGGGTTTCGTCAAAAATCAATGCCTTGATGCCATCAGTGGCTAGCAGATCATGAAGCTTATCAATCTTATCGTTAGTTGAACTGAAAGCGACGATATTTTGGTCAACGTTATCACTCGTTTCGCCGGTCTTTACCGAAACAGTCACCGGGTCATTAACAAAGCTCATCATCAATGTTCTTACGTTTGCATCTATTGTGGCTGAAAAAAAGAAAGATTGGCGCTGGGGAGCTAAATTGCCCAGAATAATCTTAATATCGTGGATAAAACCCATATCTAGCATTCGATCAACCTCATCGAGAACCACGACATTGAATTCAGACAGTGTTAAACTACCTCTCTCGAGGTGGTCTTTGATTCTTCCTGGGGTACCGATGACAATCTGTGGCTTGGCGCGTAGATCTCCCAATTGAGGCCCCATTGGACTACCACCAATTAGAATTGCACCATGCAAACCGCTGCCCTTGGCAATGGTGCGGCACTCGGCTTCTATTTGTTGAGCTAACTCGCGGGTTGGAGCCATAATTAAGGCGCGGTTATTGCCGTTTTGCATAAGTTTGTTAAGCAGGGGGATAGCGAAGGCTATTGTTTTCCCGGTACCGGTATTGGCAATACCAACGACGTCTTTGCCGGCCAGGCCGTGGGGTATAGTTTCATCCTGAATCGGCGTTGGGACGTTTATTCCCATTGCCTGCACATTTTTTTTGATGATCGGATTGATATCAAAATCGGCGAAACTATGAACTGGTTCATAGGTTGCATTAGTTGACAGTGTAGCGGCTTGTATAAACCGCGATGGGTTAATATATTGCTTTCGACTACCTCGGCCGCCAGAAGACGAACGGTAGTTACGGTTTATATTATGACGCGCTGGGCGCCTACTCGAAAAAGTATAAGACATAAAAAATGAATCCTTGTTTTGTTATTATTTAATCGATTGCGGTAATGAAATCGAGTAAATAAAACTATCCCGGATTCATCAATACAATATAGCAATTTTAGCATAATTACTATATATATGCAACCACGGAATTAAAATACTTAACTCTTAACTTGTTTTGGCTTCTTAACTTCTCGTTTTGGTCTATCTTTAGACATTTCATACCCTCCCATAATCAAAATTATATTAAATAACTACATTGTTCTAATACGGACAAGTCTTGGTAATGGTCTTGGATTGAACGACTTGGGTATCAACTACTAACGCATGAGTCTCCCAGAATGGTCGACTAAGTTCGGTTTCTTTTTCGTCGCCGGGGAAGGGTGGGGTATACTGGCCAATCCAGGTATCGCTAATATCGTAATTGCCCTCATCGTCCTTTCTTAGAATAATCGTTAGCTTTGAGCTTGGTGACGGAGCACGATTTTTAACGTAGCGCGAAAAGACATCTTTCTTGTAGGCCTGGGCATAGAAAATAGTATCTTTTTCATTGGTCTTGACGGTATCGGTATTACCGATTTTACGACCCATATCATGCTCAATTAAAACCTCTGGACCCCTTAGTTTCATTGGTTTTAAAACTTCTTTAATGAGGTTGATTAGATATGGATAGCGGCTTAAATAATGCCCTGCAGGCGAAGAAATAAGATTTACATATACTTCATAGCCGTTATTTGGCTCGGTAATCGCAAATCTGTACATAAGAATACTCCTTGACCTTAAGTATACTCTGTCACGGCGACAATCGCTAATTTTCCCATCCGTTAGCAAAACACTACTCAGTGTTTGTTGAATCGTCCCAGCCCCTTAGCAATGTGAACGAGACCGATTCCAGCAGCTATAACTGCTAAACCACCGACGGCCATAGCCAATAAACCTCGCTTAGCGGTCTCCTTAGTCTCTTTTTCTTTAACTTTCTCCACACAACTATCATAACAGAGGCGCTAAACTATTTCTCAATCCTTAAAAGCATATCCGTAAACCCATATTTTTTGTATACTGTTTAAGAATTGTAGAGTTAATTGCTTATGTGTGCACCGAGGGTAGACAAGTGAATAGAAAATACAAAATAGCGTTAGTTGCTGTCCTTATCCTTGGCTTCTTGCTGAGCGCTGTCCTTTATCTACACACAACCAATATTGCAGTACTTAACCCAAAGGGCCCAATCGCTGAAAAGGAACGGAACCTTCTGCTCTTCGCGTTGGCCCTTAGTCTGGTTGTAGTCATTCCTGTCTTCAGTCTAACGTTTGTGTTCGCTTGGAGGTATCGTGAAACAAGCACCAAAGCTAAATATAGTCCAGACTTAGACGGCAATCGGATTGCAGAGGTTATCTGGTGGGGGATTCCGACGATAATTATCGGCATACTCTCAGTGGTCGCCTGGAATGCCAGCCACACACTTGATCCCTATCGATCGATCGCTTCTGTAAATAAACAAATGACCATCCAAGTTATTGCTATGGATTGGAAGTGGCTGTTTATCTACCCAAAGCAGAACATTGCCACCGTTAACTATGTACAATTTCCAGATAATACCCCGATTGATTTTGAAATAACTTCTGATGCACCAATGAATTCGTTCTGGATTCCCCAACTCGGCGGCCAAATTTACTCAATGCCAGGTATGTCAACTAACCTGAATCTTTTGGCTTACGGCGACGGTAATTACCGGGGTTCCTCGGCGAACATAAGTGGCACCGGCTTTGCTGGGATGGACTTTGCGGCTGTCTCAACTAGTCAAGCCAGCTTTAACCAGTGGGTTCAATCGGTTAAACAATCGCCGTCTAAACTTACCCAAAGTGAATATAATAAGCTCGATCAGCCAAGCCAATATAACCCCCCCTCGTACTATTCTTCACCTCTCCAAAACCTGTATTACGCGGTATTATTGAAGTATATGGGACCTATCGGATCAATGGGAACGACATCACCCACTAATTCCATGCAGATGTCTGGTGGTTACATGCAATGAGCATAATATTTGCGAAGATACTTGGTAAGTTTACGCTAAGTTCCCTGTATAACGGCCCAATAACTACCGGAGCAGCAGTGTCTATGGTCCTGATTGTATTTGGCCTAGTCGGCTATCTGTTTTATACAAAACGTTGGAAGTGGCTATACAGAGAATGGCTTACAACCGTTGACCCTAAAAAGATTGGCGTGATGTACATACTTGTAGCCCTTATTATGCTTATCCGTGCCGGCGTTGATGCCCTGATGTTGCGCGCCCAGCAGGCTACTTCGGTCGGTTCTTCGCACGGTTTTTTGTCGTCTAATAGCTTTCAGCAGATCTTTTCGGCTCACGGTACAATAATGATTTTCTTTGTTGCCATGGGACTAATGTTCGGACTGATAAACCTGGTTGTTCCCTTGCAAATTGGGGCCCGAGACGTTGCTTTCCCGCGCTTAAATGCCACTAGTTTTTGGTTGTTTTGTGCGGGCATGGTTATAGTTAACTTATCTCTGGTCATCGGCCAATTTTCAGCCGCCGGCTGGTTGGCTTACCCGCCACTTTCTGAGCTTCAATATAGCCCCGGAGTAGGCGTCGATTACTGGATATGGAGTCTGCAAATTGCTGGTATTGGTAGTTTGTTAGCTGGTATTAATTTTACAGTTACGATTCTCAAGATGCGCTGTAAGGGGATGTCTTTGATGAAAATGCCAATGTTCTGTTGGAGTGTCCTAGGTAGTATGGCACTGGTAATTTTTGCTTTCCCAATCCTAACCGCAACTCTTACCTTGCTGTATTTAGATAGAATGATGGGAACCCACTTTTTCACAGCCAGTGGCGGCGGGAATATCATGATGTATGTCAACCTTATCTGGGCCTGGGGCCATCCCGAGGTCTACATTCTTATTCTTCCAGCTTTTGGTGTTTGGTCCGAGGTCGTTGCAACTTTTTCGAGGAAGCGGCTGTTTGGCTATAACAGCATGGTTTACGCCATTTGGGCAATTGTCTTACTATCTTTTAGCGTTTGGTTGCATCATTTCTTCACGATGGGAGCAGGCGCTGATGTCAATGGCTTCTTCGGGATTATGACAATGGTAATTGCTATCCCAACAGGCGTTAAGATATTTAACTGGTTGTTTACAATGTACAGGGGTAAAATTCATTTTGCTACGCCGATGTATTGGTTTTTGGGATTCTTGGTAACCTTTACGATAGGTGGCGTTGCCGGTGTTTTGATGGGAATACCGCCGGTTGATTTTCAGCTTCACAATAGTCTTTTCCTAGTTGCTCATTTCCACACCATGATTATCGGCGGTGTGGTATTTGGCTATTTTGCCGGCATTACATACTGGTTTCCAAAAATCTTCGGCTTTAAACTTAACGAAAGGCTCGGCAGATACGCTTTCTGGTGTTGGGTTGTCGGTTACACCTTGGCCTTTGTACCTTTATATATCTTGGGTTTAATGGGGGCTACCAGACGCGTCGATCATTATAGTAGCCTACTGGGTTGGCAGCCTCTGTTTGTTGTGGCCGGTATTGGCGCTTCGATTATTGCGCTGGGTGTTGCCACTCAAGTTTTGCAATTCACTGTTAGTATAATCCAGAGAAAAAAGAATCTCGATACTACCGGCGACCCCTGGAATGGTCGAACCCTCGAGTGGTCTACGACTTCTCCGGCACCGGTTTATAACTATGCCATATTGCCCGAAGTTAGTGACCGTGACCCTTTTTGGGCAATGAAACACAACAAAGATGCTGCATTAACTAACACCCCACACTACCAAGACATTTCTGTTCCGAAAAACACACCTATGGGGCTTTTTATAGCTGGCTTCGGCTTTCTACTATGCTTTGCCCTAGTTTGGCACATATTTTTACTCGGAATCGTTGGTCTTTTGGGCTTAATTTTCTCGGTTATTTACTTCCTGTCGGAAGATGACACTGATGCAATAATACCGGCTGCTGAAGTCAAGAAGATCGAAACGGCTGCCGCATTCGAGAGGGCGTATGCATGAGTGAGCCAACCGAGACGACACTAATCAAAACTCCTGACGCTAGCTCAAAGAACGTCTTTGGTTTTTGGGTCTACCTAATGACCGACTGTGTATTGTTCGCCAGCTTATTCGCAACCTATGCTGTACTTCAAAGTAACACCAATGGCGGCCCCTCTGGGGCAGTGTTGTTTAGCTTGCGCTATGCCCTGACAGAGACTCTCATATTGTTAACTAGTAGCTTTACTTGCGGGCTCGGTGTCCTGGCTCTCAACCGTGGCCACAAGGACAAAGTGTTGAAGTGGTTTAGTGTGACTTTTATTTTAGGTTTGTCGTTTTTGGTAATGGAAATAAATGAGTTTAACCACCTGGTACAACAGGGTGATAGCTGGCGACGCAGTGGATTCTTGTCATCTTTCTTTACGCTGGTTAGTACACACGGTCTACATATTACGATCGGGCTACTATGGATGATTGTTTTAATGATTCAGGTTCTAAAAAAAGGTCTCAAGCCCGGAACTGTCAGAAGATTAACTTATCTGGCGATGTTCTGGCACTTTTTGGATGTCGTCTGGATCTTTATCTTTACAATTGTTTATCTTAGAGGAGCTATTTACCCATGAGCAATCCTTTGAACAATTCTAAAACTCATTACAGTGGTCATGGTACGTTTAAGACGTATCTGTCAGGCTATATACTATCAGTTTGGCTGACAGTTACGGCGTACTTACTGGTTGTTCACCACAACATATCCAGCGGCTTTTTAATCGCTTGGGTTGTTGGGTTGGCTCTGACACAATTTATCGTCCAACTAGTATTTTTCTTCCAGCTGGGCAAGGGGCCTAAACCGCACTGGAATCTGTTCGTCTTCCTGTTTATGATAATGGTCGTACTAATCTTGGTGTTTGGTTCACTCTGGATCATGTCGAATCTGAATTACCGTATGACTCCTCAACAAATTCAAACCTATATGAATAACCAGGGTGGATTCTAACCAACCTTGTTTAAGTCTTACTATCAACTTACCAAACCAGGGATTATTTACGGTAATGCCATGACTGCTGCCGCCGGCTTCTTGCTTGCTTCCGGCAGGCATATTAATTTTCGATTGTTCTTAGGTGTACTAATTGGTACTTGTTTGGTAATCGCTTCGGCCTGCGTTTTTAATAACTACATTGACCGGGAAATTGACAAAAAAATGGCCAGGACTAAAAAACGGGCGATTGCTAGCGGTCTTGTGCCTCCTAAAAATGCCATTATTTTCGCTACCCTTCTTGGGTTTATTGGCTTCGTTACTTTAGTGTTATACACCAATTTATTAGTAGTGTTAATGGGGGCAGTGGCTTTTGTTGTATACGTTGTCGTTTACGGTATAAGTAAACGTCAATCAGTCCACGGTACGGTTGTTGGGAGCATTGCCGGAGCTGCGCCAATAGTTGCTGGTTACTGTGCAGTCACAGACCACTTCGGCGTGGCGGCATTTCTACTGTTCATAATTTTAGCTTCTTGGCAGATGCCACATTTTTATGCAATTGCGATGTACCGTTTTGACGATTATGCGGCTGCTAACTTGCCAGTTCTGCCAGTTAAAAAAGGCCTGAAGATTACCAAGATCCAGATTCTTTGCTACGTTATGTGTTTTATTGTTGCCGCCAACTTACTAACTGTTTTTGGTTACACTAGCGGCACCTATTCGGTTTTGATTACAGCACTAGGTCTTGCTTGGTTTTGGCTGGGCGTGAGTGGGTTTAGTGGCGTAGACGACAAACTCTGGGCTCGAAAAATGTTTTTCTTCTCTCTCATAATTATTCTTAGCTTGTCAGTGTTACTGTCAACTAGCGCTCTGCTTCCCTAAAGTAGTATAATCTGCTATGTAATGGTTCTATTTACACACATTATTATTGCTCTGAGCGGACTAGTATTCACGACGTATCTATATATTTTCCCATCAAGGCTCAAGCTCTATATATCCTACTCTCTAGTAGCCTTGACACTGATTAGCGGCATCTACTTAATTTGGCTTTACCCGTCACATGCCCTGTCAGCAACTGAGAGCGGACTGACTTACTTGGGTATTATGTCGATTGCCATTGGACTATCTCAGAAGAAATTAGCGAAAATGGCCAAAGTTAGTCAGCAGCGTGATGATAGTACTAAATAGTTATGTTCGGTAATGTAACCGAACTTTTACTCAGGGCCCATTTTAGGTATACGACAGGTAAGCTGGACAGGCCACCGACAACAGCGTTAGCGCTGAAGTCAGCCAAAGCCTTGGTTGCGGTGTTGTTGTAGTGTTTAATTCTCTTAACTGTTTCACTAATTGAACCATCACTCATCAAAATGCTGACTATCTCGGCGTTTTTCGTTGGGGCGGCTCGATTACTAGTTAGGTACGATCTGACTTTGCTGGCCGAGGAACCGCTGAGTGATATAAGCAGCGGGAGCGTATAGACGCCTTCTTTGATGTCGTTACCGACTGGTTTACCCATGTCCTTATCGCTAGATAATAAGTCCAATAAATCGTCGATGAGCTGAAACGACATACCAAAAGCCTCGCCGAATCGACCAAGACTATCAATTTGAGTTTCAGTTCCGCTGCCGCATAATCCGCCTATCCGGCATGCTGCTCGACTAAGCATGGCCGTCTTACCGTGAATAGTCTCAAGATATGAGTTAATCGAGCGCTCAGTGTTATAGCTGTCGGCCAGTTCGCGGCTTTGACCGTCACACAGCCCTACCATAGCCTCGGCCAGTTCGCCGGCGACTTCTTTACTGATACTGGCAGCCTGGACAGCAGCTAACCCAAATAAGTAATCACCAACAAGAATGGCGTCGTTGACTCCTTCTTTGGCACTGATAGTCTGGACGCCCCGACGTGACCTTGCGTGGTCAATAATGTCGTCGTGAATCAAACTGGCGGTGTGAATTAATTCTATAGCAACACAACTGGTTATTACCGAGCTATCAATTTTTTTGCCCAAGCTGGCAACAACCGCAATCGTTAATATTGAGCGCAGCCGTTTACCGCCGCTACTAATGAGCCGATAAGCTGGCTTGTATATATTTGGACTATCGGAAAGTATAACCTTAGAAAGTGCTTCTCTAACTTGTTCAGTGTGTACCGACAGACCGTCAATCCCAAAAAGCTCACTTAGCTCATCGATCTCCATAGCTAAATTCTAACAGAAGGCAACTGATCAATTTGATTAGTCTCATGCAAATCGATAGACTGTGACTATATATTGCTAACGGTATAAAATGTCAGTTTCTTTTCTCTCAGCGAATAAAATCAACAGACGAACCATACAAGTTGTTTTGGGGATACTTTGGTTTATTGATGGCCTATTACAGCTTCAGCACCAGATGTTTACACCAAGTCTTGGTAATCAGGTTATTCAGCCCGTTACCGTTGGTCAGCCAGGAGTTGTCAGTGTACCAATAAATTTTGCAATTCGTATTTTAGTTATGCACCCAGCTTTATACAACACTTTTTTTGCTTTAATTCAAATATCCCTAGGGGTCTTTATCCTGTGGAAATTAACTGCCAAACAAGCACTCATAGCATCTGTTTTCTGGGCGTTAATAGTTTGGTATTTCGGTGAGGGCATGGGGGGGATTTTTGGTGGTCAAACAATTCTACTAATGGGAGCACCGGGTGCTGCTTTAATTTACGCTATCCTGGCTCTAGCCACACTGCCCCCCAAGGAGAGCGGTAAGGATGATTTAAAAAAACAACGCCCGGCCTATTGGCTAGTTTTGGTCTGGGCAGTGCTTTGGATCGGCGGAGCAATCTACCAACTGCTGCCTGGGCAGAATAGCTCACAAGCTCTGGGCTCGATGATTTCAGGGAGTGCTAGCGGTGGTGCGCCTGGCTGGCTGGCAGCGGCTGACATCCACGTAGCACACTCGATCGACTCCCGAGGACTGTGGTTTATATTCCTGTTGGCCGCTGTGCAAGCTCTGATCGGCATAGCAGTTTTACTGCCCGGCCTTGTTCGCCGAGTTGCCGTGTTTAGTGGTATTGTACTGGCTCTGTGTTTTTGGGTATTCGGTCAAAGTCTAGGGAGCTATTATAGTGGTCTGGCAACTGATCCTAACAGTGGCCCCCTTTTTGTTTTACTAGGAGTTGCCATACTTGGTAGCGGGCAATTTAGTTTTAGTAAGTTAGGGCAAGATCTATCAAGGTTTTCCAAACATCTGGAAAATGCCCTGACATAATTTCGGTATTTGCACTGCTCAGGCGGTATTCAGACTGAGGATCTATGTTTAAGTGTAATTACTATATTTTTGTTATCTGATATAAAATTCTACACACATATCTAATGTACTTATGTACTTAACAAAAAAACCATCACCTAGAAAACTTAACCAAACTGGCTTTGTCGGTAAACTGTCATCGCTAGTTGTTTTTTTTGTTTTTTTGGCTGCTATTTTCTATGTCTTCGAGTATGTCGCAGGCCATAGCGGATCAGCAATTCCGGAAATTAAATCCGGTATTACTAACTACTGTCTAGACGTTCATCGTGATAGCACTGCGAACCAAGCCGAAGTTGATAGCTGGAGATGTAATGGCACAGCCGCACAGAATTGGGCGTTTAGTTCCGATTTAATTAAACATGGCAATGATACTTGCCTGGGCATACAACACGGCAGAACAACCGCTGGTGATAAAATTGTTGCCAGTCACTGTGACGGTTCTTTGGGGCAAGTTTGGACTAGTGCTATAGGCGGCTATGAAAACCCCAACAGTGCACTATGTCTTGCTGTTCCGGGGGGCGTTGTTAAGGCCCAGCTTACTGCTTCTTCGTGCGATGATCTGACAAAAGCCAATGAACTTTGGTCGCCGGCAACACGGAGTAAGAACAATTCAACAGCAGCCACGCTGTCGTGCAACAGCGGCACACAGGGACAAGCAGTGGCTTGTTATGCCGCAAAACAATGGGTTCTTTGGCAGTCTGGCGATATTAGCCACAAGACTCTACTAAATAACTATTCTATAGGCAATGGCTACGAAGAATGGTGTGCCGACTTTATCAGCTATATATACAAACAGGCTGGTTACCCATTCACTCAGGGTGAACGTAATGGTTGGGACGAGTACCTGGCCAACAATATTCAAAATATGGGCTTTAAATATCATCCGGCGGCGGGGTATGTACCCCAACCAGGAGATATTGCCTACTTCGATTACCCCGGTGGGCATGTTGAAATAGTTGCTGTTGGTGGTTCAAAACCGATTTTTATATATGGTGACTCTGGGGCAACTGACCCAACTACCGGCAATGGAGATATGGCAGAAAATTCTATAACCAGTGATGGCTCGTTAGGGCAGCTGGTCTACTATCTTTCACCGGATCAGAATTAAGCCGATTTTGTACATAAAACCGTATATCATGTATTAGGCAATGACCGAAATAAGAAAATACTTATGGCTAAGCCAGATTTTACTGTTTGCTCTTTTGGGTACTTGTTGCTTGATAGTTCCTAACGTTGTGGTTAGCAATGGTGGGGTCAGTAATTTTGGCAATCACTTTTCGACATTTGGCCTCTACAGCCTGGCCTTTTTATCCAATATTTTCTTTATTTACCTAGTAGCTAAAAGAATCTTAAAAAAATTTCAAAACTTCCATAAAGTCGCTTATGTTTTGTTGTCTTATTGTTTGTTGGAGTCTTTAGTGCTAATTAGTACTTTTCCTAGGCACTTTAGCTGGACGTTTTCCTACATCCATGACTATTTGGGTGTTGCTTTATTTTACATTGAACTGGGCTTAACTATTTGGTTTGTGTCAAAACGAAAAACAGCTTTAACGGCTCTATTCTTGGTTATAGAGCTTATTGGTCAGGTAATCGGATTATTCTCAATCCTAAAGACCGTTCAGCTATTACTCGTTGGTCAACTGCTTGCTTCGTTTGGATTCGGTTTATTTTTAGTGATAATCTTTCCGGATATACTGCGTACCGAAGCCCTGGTTAAAAACAAGAAACGACAAGGGCAGTAGTAAAAATGATAAATAATCACTCAAAATTTATAGAATCAGACTCAGCGGTTTATGCGTTGTTAGGATTGCCTATTATAACCGTAATACGGAGGACTATTCATTGATTCTGGCCCTTAGAAAAGTCCCTAAGTTAACTGTATATTTCTGGATTGTCAAAATCTTGACCACTGGTATGGGTGAGGCAGCCGCAGATTATCTTGATCACCGTCTGGCACCGGCTCTGGCCGTGGTGATTGCCGGCGTTGTTTTGGCTGTCGCTCTCCTATTGCAATTCGCCACACACCGTTACAACGCCTGGGCTTACTGGTTTGCTGTAGTCATGGTTAGTGTCTTTGGCACTATGGCCGCCGATGGGCTGCACGTTGAGTTGGGTATTCCGTATGTCGTGTCTAGCGTCTTCTTTGCCGCTTGTCTAATTGTCGTCTTTATAGTTTGGCAAATCAGCGAAAAGACCCTTTCAATTCATAGTATTAATACTCGCCGCCGCGAAATATTTTACTGGACTGCAGTAATGACCACTTTTGCTTTGGGCACGGCTTCCGGCGACATGACTGCTACAACCCTAGGCTTGGGTTACTTTTCCTCGGGCCTACTATTTGCAGCTATCTTCGCAGTTCCGGCGCTGGCTTATTGGTTATTTAAGCTAAATCCAATACTGGCGTTCTGGTTTGCCTATATAATTACCAGACCCCTTGGCGCCTCATTTGCTGACTGGATGGGAGTGCCGCACAGCCTGGGTGGTCTGGGAATGGGGAGGGGAACAGTTAGCCTTGGTCTATCGGCTTTGATTTTTGGTTTTGTCTGGTACCTCGCAGCTACTCATAAAGACGTTGATAGAAAACAAATAAGCGCCAATTACTAAAAAACTGTTACTTGGGTAAATACTTTCTGTAATAGTAAAAGCCCGGCGGCAATCCAATTAATAAATTCAAAACCCTATACACAACTATGACGGACAAAGCTAGGGCAAACGGTACTCCCAGCGCTACAAAAGTGCCAAGCATGCCAAGCTCAAATACACCAGTACTGAAAAAAGTTCCACCAAAAACACTAGCTATATTCGCTAACACATATCCCATTACGGCTATGCCCGGATTTACCGCTTTACCAAAAGCCAGAAAAGACATATACAAAGTTAGTATCTCTACGATAATGTAAATAATTGACCAGCCAAAAGGAGCTAGCATTCTTCGCTTTTGGTGGACAACTAGGCGATAACCAATGTAGAATTCGTCAACAAAATTGCCCAGACTTTTTTTCTTGAGTTTAGTGAATATTTTAAGTAGTTTTATTTCTATACGGCCAGCCAATCGTCTAAGTACTAATTCCTGATGGATCAGGCCAATCAAAGCCATAGCTAGACCAATAATAACCAACGACGCTATGACCGAAATTTTTATGACGCTTTGGCTTGAGTGGTTGCCCAGTAAAATTAAGCCAAATCCAATCGGCATCATTAACAGAACAGCCAGCGAGCTAAAGGCATAGCGTACTAGCTGGCTCAGAACTCCTTCGCCTCGGGGGACTTCTGGTGATAAAACCTGGGATAAGAAACCGGCACCAGCAAGGCCGACTGTCGGCGTAACATAATTAACGAAGTTGGTTGATAAAGCTCCTTCAAAAAGCCGCATCAGCTTAATATTATGATCAAATATTCTCAGTATCGACCGATAATACAGGGCATTAAGGTAATAGCTAATTAGCTGGACTACGACTATCAGTACGACAATGTACCAACGCAAGCTCTTTATTAGATGTATAAAATTGCTGAATTGGTGAGCATTGAAAATAAGGACAATTGCTAGGCAAATCAAGCCTATTATCATCATTAGACGATGGATCTTCACATTTTCCTCATTTTCCTATGCGGGCTTTTGGTAAGACGGTGAGTTTAGCAATAAACATTTAGCCGACTCCAATCATATCTAGCATTTTATATCAACCGATCGGCAATACTAAAATCAAAAGCATTATCGAAGAATGGCTGACATACATACAAGCTGAAGCCGACCTATTCGGGTTTCGAGTCTCACGGGTATCTTATGTCAACGTTCGAGTATAATGAGGTGAATGATTGAGTTGCGTGATAGCTATAAGTTCTGTCCATGGTGCAAAGCAGAGCTTAAGCAAAAACCGGACCATAAAGTTTGTCCCAGTTGCGACCGCCAGTACTACTTCAATCCTAAGCCTACAGTTAGTATCGTTCTTATTAACAATCAAGACCAGCTATTATTAACCAAAAGACTTCGCGAGCCGTTTAAAGATTGGTGGGATTTGCCGGGAGGTTTTGTTGAGCAAGGTGAGACATTTGAGGAGGCCGCAAAACGCGAGCTTAAAGAAGAAGTTAATGCTAATCCGCAAGACCTTAAGTATATAGGCTCTTTTTCTGACGACTATCGTTACCGCGGTACGATAATCCCAGTTGTAGCAGCAGTATTTACCGCTGAGATTTCGGATAATACAACTATCGTTGTGGCCGACGATGTATCTGATTATAAATTTATGAAGATCAGCGAAATTGAAATTGATAAAATAGCCTTTGCCAGTCAGAGACTATTTATCCAAAAATATTTTAAAAAATAAAAATGTCTTAAATTACTGCCTTTTTACTATTTATTAGACTATCTCAGCAATCACTCAGCAAACAGGTGTATTCTATTACTTAAGTAACGTTGTAACCTGATTAGTTAAAGATGAGCAATCAACCATATCAACCAGATAAGGATGAACCTAAAAAGGACTCAATGAGCAGTGCACCCCCATATAAAAACCGCCATTCCTCGAAGCGTTTTAAGCTATTCAAGCCCGAGGTGTTTCTTATCTCAATAGTTATTATTCTTATTGTTGGACTAGCTGCACTGGTGTCGTTGAATAAATGGCACAAGGACTCACAAAAGAAGCCCAAGACTAGTAATAGCTCCTCGTTGGTTCATCCAACCACCTCAGCCTCAAGTTCGGCAACATTGACACAATATACTGCCACTGGCAGTGACCTAAACCTATCGTTTAGCTATCCAGCTGGCTGGACTGTTTCGCCAGCTTCTAACTCTGATAACAACAACCAAATGGTTACACTTAGCTCACCCGTCGAGTCCATTCTAAACGCCGGCGGTCAAACGGTAAGTGGCAAAGTGACGATTACTATCAGACCGCAGTCAGCAACAATCAGCGAGCTTAGTTCTAATAACCCAACAGCGGCACAAACCTCCACTCAGATCGCATATAGTGCGCCGACCGCTAACCAGTACCAATACCCCTATATTACATTTATCAATTTTAAAAGCGAATCGTCCAACGCTACGCAGTTCGAAGAGGCTATTATCACTGGCCCAAATATGTTTTCTCAGGGTAGCGCTCTAAGTGCGGATGATTTAACAGGCCTGGATCCAATAATAAGTGCAATGTTCTCGAAGTGCCTAAAACAATCCTGTAGCGGCTCCGGCGCCACGCCCCTGTCGATAACCAGCGACATCTGGCAAAGTAGCCCGGCATTCACCCAGGTTTTGAATGTTTTTCAATCTCTAAAGCTGAACTAAGGCGACTGAATCCGCTTTTTAGCAGCAATCTATTTATAAAAAAATCAGCTATAATTGTATTAATAACTCTTAAGGAGCACCTTTCATGAAAAAATTATTAACCCCAGCCTTGGTGATATTGGGGATAATATCGCTTATAGTGGCTTTCATTTACTTTTCTGAAACCGCCGGAAGCTTGCCGCACTACTTTTTGGGCTACGCTAAAGACTCGGCTCACAAGCACACAAAACACGGAGTGGCGTTTGTTGGACTGGCATTAATCCTTTTCGTTGGAGCCTGGATGACTACTGGACAGCCGAAAAAAAACTTGCCTACCGAGAAGTCAGATAGCGCAGACAGTTGATAGACAAAACTGGTCTATCTCAACGTTCTCCATCTCAATTTTTTGTCTTAAGTTTGCAATAAGCCTGTGGACAATTCTCCCCCTACCTCTGTTAACCCAGATTTGGTTATGTTTAGCGTCTAATATATAATTCAGCCCAAATAGTACATCAATATATAATCGTTATAGATTAAGACCAACAACATCACACCAATGAAATCCATCCTCCACAAACTAAGATCTAAACTGTCCAAAGCCGAAAACTCTATACCCGCTCTCATCGTTGTTCTAGCCGTAGCTGGTATTGGTGTTTACTTTATTGTCGGCTCTCATGCTACTACTCCATATGTGTCCACCTCAGCAAACAACGGTTCAAAAATGAATGGCGCCTGTACTGTCAGTGAT
>Ga0302326_10002428_pt1 | contig 45508 bp, 44 predicted proteins | sample Palsa_T0_3_FD_202264 | JGI IMG/M metagenome (GOLD analysis project Ga0302326, IMG submission 202264) | Peat permafrost microbial communities from Stordalen Mire near Abisko, Sweden - Palsa_T0_3 | ecosystem: Environmental > Terrestrial > Soil > Palsa > Peat permafrost | place: Sweden: Abisko... | reverse complement strand
GAATCGTGGTGGGGAGGCGTGCCGGGTTCCGAGCTCCCGTAAAACGATCGGAAAAACAGAACTGCCAACACACAGTTCGCATACGCCGCCTAATTAATTTTAGGTAGCCGCTCCAGCCGCTGAGCCCGCGCGGCGGTGAGTGAGCGTCATTTTGCGGGATAGGCTGAAGGCTTCTGTCCGGAGCATATGGCCGAGATCAATCGGGCTAGGCGGTCGCCACTCTTGCCGATTCTGAGGCGGACGCCGAAGTTGCTGAATCGGCTACGCACGTAGTTCTCTTCATTGCGGGCTTTCTCGGACGCGGGTTCAACTCCCGCCGCCTCCACCATGACAAATTTAATGATTCTCAATGTCGCGAATTGAGACGCCGCTCCAGTTCAGAGACGGCCGCGACAACCTCGTCCACGTCGGGTATTGGACCGAAGATCATCCCTGACATGGCTGCATAGTCCCGCCGCAGGTCGGCCAACATCCCTTCGTGAGGAGTCAAGGTGAAGCTGCCGGGAACGGCTGAGGCCAAGTCAAAATCGGGCCGGTTGAAAAACATTCGCGCATGGCGAACGCATTCGCAGGCCATGTCTACATCTCCCGTTGCTTTCCGGCCCGTCTCCGAAGCCAAGAGCCGATAGACGTCGTAGTAGTGGCGCGAGACGCGCTGTCCGCCTCCCTTCAGCTCGCCACGGCGGTCCCACCATCGGCGCAGGCCGTGCAGGATGACAACCTTGTCCCAGAACGTGCGGCTGGGATCTACCGTGGTAACGTTGCCGACGGCCAGATCGAGGTTGGGAAGATCGTCCGCGATGTACGGCGTGACAGTTACGGGGGCGTGCGGGTCGAGCGCCGATTTCGCGCCCGACTCGATCTTGATGGCCCGGCGGATGTACGCATTTCCCTCCGCAGTCGCGGCGGGATACCAGAGCAGCAGGCTCTGACGGTCGGGATCGTCGGGGTCGGGTTCCACGCGCGGCCGCATGGCGCCTGGACTTGCCGTTTTGAGAGTGCGCTCAAGAAGTGCTGAAAGCTGCTCCAATATTGGGCCGTGAATGTATTCCTGGCAGGCCCGCTGGATGGCCGCCAAACGGGCTGCGCGCTGCTTTCCGCTCAGAGCCTCGAGCTCCTCCACAGTGGCAGCTTTGCCGATGTCCGCCCGAAAGACGGTGATGTCGATGTCTTCGGAGAACCTTTCAATCAGACCGTAGCCTTTTGAAAGCGAAGTGCCGCCCTTAAAGAGCAGGCGCGGTCCACCGGGCTTCAGTTCGTTGAAGAGCATGTCGAGCGTCCAGCAGACCCAGAAGTCTTTTTCTATGTTCTGCGCGGCGGCGCCGAGCCGGTTGCCGGCCCGACAAACAGATCGCGGCGCTCCTGTTCGGTCGCGGCCAGCACTATTTGAAAGCCTTCGATCATCTATTTTTCTTGCGTTTCGGGACATGCCCGCCCTGTTGGGCCAATCGCGGTGCTCGTGTTCCAGCGTGTTGGGGAGCCTTTGCCTCTCCTTTTTCAGATGCCTGTTGCAGTAGGCCGCGCACGATGATGCGCATCCAGTCGGGGAGAGCCGACAGTCCGTTGCGCAAATCCTGCTGGATGGATTGCCCGTGTCCAGGGTCTTTGAGGATGGCGACGAGACGCTTCAGGATGCGCCCGTCATCGGACGGAAGCATGTCGCGCAGCCAATAGAGGGCCTGTACAAATCGCATGGCGGGACGCCCGGCCCAGTAAAGGCGGCTGGGCGCGGCGTACCGGAAGTCGAGCGTCAGGTTGCCGAGGGCTATGGGCCGAAGGCGCCCATCCGTTAGCACGGTGATGCGCGCCGGTACGGCGTCGGTGAGACCCAGGTCGCTGGCGGCGGTGAGGCCATCGACCACCACCCGGACATTTCCTTTTCGGCCCAGCGCGTCGATCACGTCGCGTGGATCGGGATAGGTAAGCTTTTCCGCGAGACGGTTGGGTCGAGGGGTATCGTAGAGACCGCGCGCAATTCGCCTAAGATGCTTCGAGGCGACCAGGCGGTGGAGGGCCTGATCGACCGCGGTACGCGGCCCAACATCCGCAAAGTCGTCCGGTGTCCAGACGCGCGGCTTTGCCGCAGAGGAGATGCGGTCCCGGATGGCGGCTGGAATGCTTGATCGCGGATTGGGCATGCGCGGCCTCTTGTCAGAAAAATGCAGCAATCTTCTGACATTTCCAGTATAGCCCTCCGATCGCCCGATTGACCGCCAGTCATTTCATCCAAAGAATGGGGGCGCAACGGATTCGACGGGATTGAATCGTAGTGGGGGGGCGTGCCGGGTTCCGAGCTCCCGTAAAACGATCGGAAAAACATCACGGCGCGAATCCCGTACGTCTCAGATCCGCGGAAATCTCGAATGTTGTGGGTCACGATGAAATCGGCCTGGCTGGCCACCGCAAGCTCCAAATAAATTCGTCGCCGGGATCCCGCAGCGCTGGGCGCAAGCGGAATCGAATGGCGTGCTGTGATCCTATTCGGCAGAACATATCGACGATGCTTTCGACGACCCAGTTAGCCAGCCCGAGCCGGCCGGCCTCCCGCCTAGCGACCGCTTCGTATTCGAGGATCAGCGCAACCGATACCTTGGGCTGCCAACGCGGGTCATCTTGCCGCTGGAATGACGACGTGCGCCTTTTTCCAGAACTCCGCATCGGTCCGTCGCGCGTCCGGATCGTTTTCAATCCCGCGGCGAATTTGCCGATCGCTCAACGAACGAACACGCTTCCAATCGGTGCCCGTCTTAACCGAAGATCCGCCAGTACGTTTCTTTGTCATACCGATCTGCCCCCACCAGTCTGACGTGCAGCCGCCATTGGCAGCACCGCGCTCCAACACGCTAAACTCAGATTATGTCCCTTCGACCCGTTAAACGCCTCATCAAATCCAAGCCCACCCTGGAAGGTGCGGGCGTACACCTGCGCCGCGCGTTCGGCTTCGGCAACACATCCGACTTCGACCCGTTCCTGCTCCTGGACGACTTCCGCAACGACGTTCCGGAAGATTACCTGGCGGGATTTCCGTGGCATCCCCACCGCGGCATCGAGACCATCACCTACGTCCTCGCCGGGACCGTGGAGCATGGCGATAGCATGGGGAACCACGGCGCCATCGCGGCCGGCGACGTCCAGTGGATGACGGCCGGCAGCGGCATCATCCATCAGGAAATGCCCAAGGGCGACCGGGCGGGCCGCATGCATGGCTTCCAACTGTGGGCCAACCTTCCCTCCGCACTGAAAATGACGTCGCCGCGTTACCAGGAAGTGAAGGCCGTCGACATCCCGGAGATCAAGGATGACGACGGCACCCACGTGCGCGTGGTCTGCGGCAAGTTTTGGGGGAAGGCCGGTCCCGTAGACGGCATCGCCGCCGACCCTATGTACCTGGATGTCTCGGTGGCGCCGGGGCGCAGGAAGACCCTCCCGGTGGAAACCACGCGCCACGCCTTCGCATACGTTTTCGCGGGCAGCGGGAAGTTCTGCAACGCGTCCGGCCCCCTCGCCGTACCGACCGAGGCGGTCGGATGGGCGGACACCGCGCCACCCTCGGAAGCCGACAACCGCTCGCTGGTGCTCTTCGACCGCGGCGACGAAGTCACGGTACAGGCCGGGGAGGATGGGATACGGTTTCTGCTGGTCTCGGGCCAGCCGTTGGAGGAGCCCGTGGCGTGGTACGGCCCGATCGTGATGAATACGCAGGAGCAGCTCCAGCAGGCCTTTCGGGAGCTCAAGGAGGGGACGTTCCTGCAGCCGGAGACGCGCTAAGCGGGGTGGGCGCGGGCGAAACGGGGAGGTTTCCCACAGGTTTCCTGAGAAATCTCGCCCCCGCCTCGCACCAGAATGTTATGAGCCCCAGTCCTTCACCGCTGCCCGCACCCAACACCGACCTGATCGCTAACGTGTTCGACGCGTTGCCGCTGCCGTCGTTCGTGGTGGACCACGATTTCAACATCATAGACTTCAACCTGGCCGGAGCCAAATTGCTGGACCGGGTGCCCTTCGCCGTGCTGCGTCTGCGCGGCAGCGGCCAACTGCAATGTATCCATTCGACCGAGACCGCGGATGGCGGCGTCACGGAAGCTTGCCCGGAATGCATCGCCAAGAACTTCGTGCGGGAGGTTTTCGATGAAGCCAACGCCTGCCGCAGGACCGGGCAGGTGCGCCTCACGAAAGAAGGGAAAATGGCCGAGGTGGACTTTCTCATCACCGTTGTGCCGATTCCCGACGAGCCGGAGCCGCTGGCGCTGTTGATCCTCGATGACGTGGCGGAATTGTCCGCTTTGCTCGAACTGAAGGGCCGCGCTACCCCTGCCTCTTCTTCTCCAGATTCCAAAGTCCGCGCGAAAGCACCCGGCCGCAAAACGGGCAATAGTTGATGCCTACGAAGTTGTGCCGCTCTTCGCCGAAAACGAAGTAGTATTCCGTGTCGATCTCCGTCAGTATCCTGCCATTGGTGAGTTGGTGGGGCTGCGCGTGGCGCGCCAGTTCGAGATCCATGAGCTTGTCGAATTCGGAGCAGCAGGTCATCAGGGTTACATTCTATCGCACCGGGCTGGCTGCAGCCGGCTGTAGCCGGTGCTGTACACTAATGGATTGGCCGCCGCCGCACAAGCCGCTCCGCAACCCGTGTTTCCGCCGCCCGCTCCACGCCTGGCGCATCGCTGGATCATCTCGCGCGGCATAGACCTGGCGTTCGTCATCGGCAGCGCGGGCGCCGGATACGCATACCTGGTGGCGAACGTGGCGCTGCACGTCCCGATTTCGCTGCTGTGGTGGTTTTGGTCGGTGGGCTTCGATGGCACCCACATCTTCGGCACGGCCTCGCGCACGTTCTTCGATAGCGAGGCGCGCCACACCCGCCGCGCTCTGCTATTCGGCAGCGCGGCGTTCTTCTTCGCCCTGGGACCCGTCCTGGTGCTGTTGGGCGGCAAGGCCGTGCTCGCCATGATCGTGGCCGTTTGGGCCTACTACCACGTGGTCCGGCAGCACTACGGCTTCATGGTCTTGTATAAAGTGAAGAACCGCGACCTCGCCAAGCCGGATAATTTTCTGGACCGCTGGTTTCTCGGCGTGATGATGGTATTTCCCCCATTCCACCGCTTCTTCATTCACCATCCCGAGGAACTGGGACTGCACTTCTCGTTCCCGCGCCTGGAGCCCTTCCTGTGGGCGCTGGTGGCCGCCACCGTGCTGGTGTATGGCGGCCGGCAGTTCGTGCGGGTCCGCCGCGGCGATCCCGTGAACCTGCCGAAGTTCCTGTTGTTCGCCGCCGTGATCCCGCTGCACTGGCTGACCTTCGCCTATATGAGTTGGATGGGCGCCGTGCCCACGGTGACCATCGTGCACAACCTGCAGTATCACGCGCTGATCTGGTTCCACAATCGCAACCGCTACGGCGGCGCGGCTGGCGCTGGAAGCCACGGCCGCATCCCGCAAGCGGTCTCGCGCAGCCTGTTGAGTTACGCGCTGGTGGCGCTGGCCTTTAGCGCGCTCTACCGCGTGCCCGGCTTTCAACTGGGTCAAGCATCCGACCTGGCCTTCGGCTTCTTCTGCGGCTTCGGCCTGACCCACTATTACCTCGATAGCCGCATCTGGCGCGTGCGCAGCGATCCCGCCCTGCGCCAGGCGCTGCAGTTGGCGTAGTGCCGCTCATTCCACCCAAACCGTCACCGTATTACTCGCCACCCCCGCCACACTGACGATCACCGGTACCGCGCCCGTCATACCGGTGGGCAGCGTCACGTTTACCTGCCACAACCCGGCGAACCCCGGCGCCAGGCCCGCAAACAACACATCCGCCAGCGCGCCACCCACCGTCGCGGTGACCTTAGCCGAGACGTACGACAACGTATCGCCGCTCGCCGCGGTGCCCGTCGGCACTGCCGGAGACACGGCGCCCAAGCCCGTTCCAAACAGAAGGATGGCCTGCCCCGCCGGAGCCGGATTATCCTGGGAGTTGACCGAATAGTCCTGATTCCTGGCTGCCGCCGCCTGGCTGCCATACAGCGTGAAGATGGCCGGTCCGGCCGCGGCGATGGTGACTGTCTGCGAAGCCGTCACGCCGGCGTGCGTCACGGTCAGGGTCGCGCTGCCGGGCGCCACTTCCCACGGCACTTGCGCGTTGATTTGCAGCGGCGACACGTAGACCAAGGGCGCGTCGAATCCGTCGATCTGCACACTGGCGGCCGCCATCGTGGCGGGCAGCGGCAATAGCAGCGGCTGCTGCGCCTGCGCCGCCAGGTTCACGCCGTAGATCGAAAACAACTCGCCCGGACTCAAAGCCGCTTGCGGCGCAGCCGCGTTGATCGCCCCATCCGCCGGAAACGCCGGCGCCGGCACCGCCCATTCATAAGTAGCCACGGCGCCCGCCGGCAAGGTATCGGTAAAGTTGGCGCCGTTCCAGGTCACCGCAAAGGTGGAACTGCCGGATGCCGCGTTCAGCACCAGCAGCACGATCGACCCATCCGGATTTTGAAACGCCACGTCTTCAAGCGAACCCGAGCCGTAAGTGTTCGAGTCGATGCGATAAGCGCCCGGTTGCACGAACTTACCCAAGTGGCCCAGCACATAGTACTCCACGTTGCGCGTGATCAGCGGCGGTGAGACGCTATCGTCCACCGTCACCACCCCGCGGCACGCGGTGCATCCGCCATTCTGCGGGCCGGAATTCTGGTCCAGCGCGATGTTCCACAGAGTCACTCCGCGGGCCCAGTTGCGCGTGGCCCCGATCAACAGGTTCTCCGCGTTCCAGGACAGGTCGCCCGCGAAGCTGGACCCCACGGTTCCCGAACACTCCGTGAACCAGATGTCCTTCGCCGGATAAGCCTGCTTCACTTGCGATTGCGCGCTCACATCGCCCGCATAGCAATGGAAAGAGCTGCCCGCCAGGTAGCCGTATGCCGCGCTATCGGCCAGCAGCGCCTCGGGATAGCCCGGCTGGTCCCAGTTATGTTCGTAGCCGAAAATCTTGACGCTGCCAAGTCCCGCGCCCGCCAGCGCCGGCCCCAGATTGCTGCCGACGAAGTTTGCCTCGTCGGTACTGTCCACATACGCCGAGGGATAAGAGCCGGTGGAGTTGAGCGGCTCGTTCTGCATGGAAATGGCGTAAATCGGAATGCCCTGCTGTTGGTAGGCGTCGATGAAGCGCGTGAAGTACTGCGCCAGGGTTGGAAAATCGGTGGTCACAATGTTGCCGCCATTCATCGATCCGCTGGTTTTCATCCATGCGGGCGGACTCCAGGGAAGCGCATGCACCTTCAGCGACGGATTGAGCGAGAGCGCCTGTTGCAGCAGCGGGATCAAGTAAGTCTGATCGTGCGCGATGGAGAACTGCGCTAAGTTCGGATCGCTCTGGCCGGCGGGCACGTCGTCATAGCTATAGTCTCCGCTGGCCGAGAAGTCGCTGGCGCCCATCGGCTGCCGCAGTATGCCGATGCCGATGCCCGCGTTCGGATCGAACAGGCTCTGCATCAACGCATCGCGCTCCGGCGCGGTCAGATCGTTCCAGAGAACCCAGCCCGCCGAATCGGTGAGCGAAGCTCCCACGCCGTCCATCTGTTGGTACGTGGTAGTGCCGTCCACCGCGATGGTGAATGCAGGCGAGCCGACCGGAGCGCCCGGCACAAACGTGAGACTGGGAGATCGTTGCGCCAGCAGCTTGGATTGATCCCCATCCGTTTCGACGACCTGCACGCTCTGCGCCGGCGCAGGCAACGCGGCCGCCATCACCATAAGGAAAGCTGAAAGCCCAACCCGCATACTTGTCATTTTAGGCCCATCTGGGACACATCTGGGACAATGGTGGAGAATGGTGGAAACAATCGAATGGACCCCCGCGGGCGTGGTGATGATCGACCAGACGCGCCTGCCGCTGCACGAAGAGTACGTCACCTGCCGGACCTATGAAGACGTCGCCGCGGCCATCCGCAACATGGTGATCCGAGGCGCGCCGGCCATCGGTGTAGCAGCCGCCATGGGGGTGGCGCTGGGCGTGGCGCATGCCGATGGCAGCGATCTGGATGCGCAGGTGGAGCGCATCTGCGATACGCTGGCGCGCACCCGACCCACCGCCGTCAACCTCTTTTGGGCGCTGGACCGTATGCGGAAGCTTTATCAATCGCTGCGCGGCCGTCCGCTGGGCGAGATCCGCGAGCGCCTGGCGGCCGAAGCACAACTGATCCGCCTGCAGGATATCGCCATCAACCAGGCCATCGGGCGGCACGGCGCGGAACTGGTGCCGGACGGCAAAACGGTGCTCACGCATTGCAACGCCGGCGCGCTGGCGACCGCCGGCTATGGCACCGCGCTGGGCGTGATCCGCGCGGCTGTGGAATCCGGCAAGAAGGTGGATGTCTTCGCCGATGAGACGCGCCCCTTCCTGCAAGGCGCGCGCCTGACCGTCTGGGAATTGCAACAGGACCATATCCCCGCCACTCTGATCACCGACAACATGGCCGGGCATTTCCTGAAATCCGGGCGCATCGGCTGCGTGGTGGTGGGCGCGGACCGCATCGCCGCCAATGGCGACGTGGCCAACAAGATCGGGACCTATTCGGTGGCGGTGCTGGCGAAGGAGAACGGCGTGCCGTTCTTCGTGGCCGCGCCTGTCTCGACCCTGGATCTGACGCTGGCTTCGGGCGATGAGATCCCCATCGAGCGGCGGCCTGACGCGGAGGTGACGCATGTGTTTGGCAACGCGGTCGCGCCGGTTGGTACGCCGGTGGAGAACCCGGCGTTCGATGTGACGCCCAACCGGTATGTGACGGCTATCATTACGGAACGGGGAGTGGCGCGCGCGCCTTATACGGAATCGCTGCGCCGGCTGGCTTCGTAGATCTCGGGGTTATGCGGCGACTTCCACGTAAGCGATTGACTGCGGCCTTGATACGATGAAGGCACCGGAGATTTTATTATGACGGTAATCGAGCTTCCCGATGAGCAAGCGGCGGCGCTGAAAGCGAAGGCGGCGACCGAAGGTCTTTCCCTTGAGGCATGGCTCAAGAAGCTGGCCGCCGAACAGGAACACCCACCCAGCCGGCCGCCCCGCCATATCGCCGACGTGATTGTCGAAATCATGCGCGACGTACCGGTCGAAGTCATGGCGACCATGCCCGCCGATGGCGCGAGCCAGCACGATCACTACATCTACGGCTGGCCCAAAAGAGAGGTATGACCGCTCTTTTCGCCGACACCTTCTACCGGGTCGCGCTGGCGGATTTTACCGGCAGCGACTTGCTGGAACGGGACTTCGGCCCTGTCTCGGCTGGCTCATGCGCGGGTTGCGCGTTTCCCGTCAAAGTGGCATAGTGACCGCCATATCGCGGCGGTCACCCAGTCGAGCATTCAGCTCAAGCTGCCTGCTAGTTCAGTTCTGCAGCCCTCTTCCCCCCGAAATGCCTTCAGAGACCAGTTTGTTTGTATCTCAGATTTCGGGAGCGGCGGAACTGCGCGGGCGGACATCCAAATTCGCGCTTGAACACGCGGTTGAACGCCGCTTCCGATGCATAGCCGACCTCGGCCGCGATCTCGCCGACGTTCGAATCGGAAGACACAAGCATTTCCGCAGCCAGCTTGAGCCGCCACCGTGCAAGATACGCCATGGGAGGCTCGCCCAGAAAGTGACGAAAGCGCTCAGCGAATCGGGTGCGCGAAACCCCGACTTGATGGGCGAGGTTCGCGATGGTCCAAGGGTGTGCCGGGTTCTTATGCAGCAGCGCGAGCGTTTCGCCGACCACGGGATCGCGTGCTCCTGCAAGCCATCCCTTCTGTTGATCCGGCAGATCCTGGATGAAACGCCGCAGAGTTTCGACAAACAGAACTTCCGATAGCTTGGCAAGAACCACATCGCTGCCGGTTCCTAGCCCTCCGGCTTCACGCACCGAGAACTGTATCGAATTCGCCAGCCATTGGCCCGCGGAATCATTTGCGATATTGACCACGAACATCGAGGGCAACCCCGCAAGTACGACTTCGCTCAAACTCGGATCGCAGGCCATATAGCCGCACACGAACTTCGTAAGTTCCCCTCCGCCGCCATAACGGGCGACTTTGAGTCCATTACTCAAATTCTTAGCGAAGATCTCCAGCGAATCGACCGGCTTGCCTGCGCCGCTTCCCAGGCTGTGGGCATCTCCGTGCGGGAAGATCACCACGTTGCCTGGCCCCAAATCGCGGCGGCTCCCGCCGGGCAATTGGGCATATGCGTGGCCATCGGTCAGGTAGTGGTAGATGATCACGTGACCCGCTCCGGGGCAGAGCAGCGGAACAACCTGGCTCGATTGAGGCGACGCCACGCACCAGGGAGCGGAAAACTCCGCGTTGAAAAACAAGGCTCCTCTGAGCTTGACGATTCTCAGCACCTCGGAGAGTGCGTCCATGGCTCCAGGTTCGCTCGATTTGGGTGTTTTCGTCAAGAATGCGGAACGATCGAGCAAGTTTTAAAATCCGGCCCGCCGCATAGTAAAGCCAGGAGGTAAGACCCATGAGTGTTCTAGAGAGACAGACCGGACTGGACGAATTGAAGACCCGCTTGCGTGATACCTGGATGACCGGCGACTATGGCCGATTCAGCCGCTATATGGAACGCGACGCCGAGGCGTTCTACCGGCGCCTGCCCATCAAGCCGGGCGCGCAGTTGCTCGATGTGGGCTGCGGAGCGGGGCAGCTATCGCTGATTGCGGCGCGAGCTGGAGCGCGTGTGACCGGGTGTGACATCGCGAGCAACTGGCTGGTCCAAGCCCGTCGAAGCGCGGCCGCGGAGGGGCTATCCGTCGTATTCGAAGAAGGCGATGCGGAAGCCCTGCCTTACGGAAACGGCACGTTCGATGCGGTGGCCAGCCTGATCGGTGCGATATTCGCGCCTCGTCCGGAACGGGTCGCAGCCGAGCTTACCCGCGTGTGCCGGCCCGGAGGGATCATCGCAATGGCCAACTGGACGGGCCCCGGCTTCGTTGGGCAGATGTTTAAGACCATCGCCAAACACATCGCGCCTTCGGGTATGCCGTCCCCAGTGTTATGGGGCGATGAGCCGACCGTTCGCGAACGGCTGGGGAGCGGGGTCGCGACTCTGGAATGCTCGAGCCACCTGTATGAATTGAGTTATCCGTTTTCGCCAGCGGATGTAGTTGAGTTTTTCCGCGCGAACTATGGGCCGATGACGCGCGCGTTTGCATCGATCGGAGAAGAGGCGCAACGGCAGCTTCGCGACGAGCTCACCGGTTTGTGGTCCCGTCACAATCGGGCCACTGACGGGACGACCCGGGTGGATGCGGAGTATCTTCAGGTGGTCGCGGTTCGAGCGAACCAGGCAGTTAATTGATGTTCCGAGTTTGATCACAGCGGCCGGAATTCGACGAGTACACGGTGGTGCTGGGCGTGTCGAGACACGGGGCGGGCCCGACTCTCGAGGAAATCGCCAGCATCGATTTCACGCTCGAACGCGCCTAACTGTTGAACTCTGCAAGCGCAAAGCGTTCAGTCTGCTGCGCATGGGTATCGCCAAAGTGTTCCGGTCTTCGAGCAGATCGTCGACCGGCGCGGACACAATCTATTCCTGGATCTCTTTTGGTGGAACCCGCCGCTGTACTGGTCACCGGGCGTGTAGTCGCCATCCCGCCGAAGTGCCGCCGGTCTCAAACTCCCAGGATACGGCGTTCCGGGAAGTATACACACGGTCGGGGATACACATCCCTATGTGAGGCCTGGCGTTATTTTAGCGCCCAAGCTCGGACGAGCGCGCCCCCACCCCTCAACTCCCCTCCGGCTCCGACGGCTTGTAGCCGTTCTCCCGCATCACGCGCCGCGCGGTTTCCGCCGCATCCGGCAGCACGTAAAAGAACGCGCCCGTGCGCACCCGCTGGAAAATGAACCCGCCGCGGTACTCGTCGGCTTCCACCCCGTAATCTACCCCGGCGGCGCTAAAGATCGTTTCCAGCCGCAACGCCTCATTCAACCGTTTGCCGATATACACCAGCACAGGGTCCTTGCCTTCAAAAAATGACGCTTCCTGGCGCATATTTCCTTGAGAGAAGCGGCGGCCGCCGCCATCTTTACCATATTAGGAGATATTTGGATGGAAGGATTAATGGCGGACCCCGCCGCGTGTTCGATCGGCCGTGAAGAGGAACTGCACTGGCTGGCGCTGACCCTGGTCCCCGGCCTGGGCACCCGAATGGCGGGGAAGCTTTTGGATCGGTTCCGCACGCCGCAGGCCGTGTTCCGCGCCTCGCGCACCGAACTGGAGGCGGCCGGAGTCAACGGCGCGGTTGCCCAGAGCATCTCGAGCGGCTGCTCCTTCGAGGACGCCCTGGATCAGCAGCACAAAATGGCCGAGCGCGGCGCAGTCGCCATCGCGCGCAGCGATCCGCGCTATCCGGCCTTGTTGCGCGAGATCTTCGATCCGCCTATTCTTCTGTTTGCCCGCGGACGCCTGGAACTCCTGCAACCCTTCCACTTCGCCGTGGTCGGCACGCGGCGGCCCACGCCCTATGGCCTGGCCGCCGCCGAAAGGCTGTCCGCGGACCTGGCGCGCGCCGGACTCACCATCGTCAGCGGCATGGCGCGCGGCATCGATACCGCCGCGCACCGCGGCGCATTTGCCGCCGGCGGCGATACCGTGGCGGTTTTGGGCTGCGGCGTGGACGTGGTCTACCCTTCGGAAAACCGCAAGCTGGCCGCCGACCTGTCCGCCAAAGGACTGCTGCTCTCGGAGTTCGCCATGGGGTCCATCGCATTTCCCCAGAACTTCCCCATCCGCAACCGTATAATCAGCGGCTTGAGCGCCGGCGTGCTGGTGGTGGAAGGCGCCCAATACAGCGGCTCGGCCATTACCGCGAAGCTCGCGTTGGACCAGGGCCGGGAGGTCTTCGCCATCCCCGGCAACATCACATCCAAGGCGAGTTGGGGCCCTAACTTATTGATAAAACAGGGCGCTAAGCTTGTGCAGGATTGGAACGACGTGATCGTGGAACTTCCCGCGGAGGTCCGCCGTCAGTTAATCGAGCGCGGCCGGACCCGCCTGCTGGGGAACGCCGGTGCATCCCAGGACGGTGATCCGGCATCCCACTTACAGGAAAAGACGGAGGCGTCTCTACCCGAAGTTGGCCGCAAGCTGCTTGCCGTCCTGCAAGTGGATACTTCCATACATTTGGATGATCTCCTTCAGATTGTGGAAGATACGTCCGCTTCCGAGATGATCGCCGCGCTTTTCGAACTGGAAATGCTGGGACTGGTCAAGCAGCTTCCGGGAAAGAATTTTGTGAAAGTGTGGTAGCCTCTGGGATATCTGGTGGAAGGTCGTTGAAGTTCTCTTATGCCGAAAGCTCTCGTAATCGTGGAATCGCCAGTTAAGGCGAAAACCATCAATAAATATCTGGGTAAGCAGTACGTCGTCAAAGCGTCGCTGGGCCATATCAAGGATCTCCCCAAGAAAGACCTGGCCGTGGATATCGAGCACGGCTTCGAACCTCGCTATGAAATCATCGAAGGCAAACGCAAGCTGCTCGGTGAGCTGAAACAGGCCGCCAAAGGCGTCGAATCCATCTATCTGGCAGCCGACCCGGACCGCGAAGGGGAAGCCATCTGCTCGCACTTGCAAGAGGAGTTGCAAGGCAAGAAGAACGGCGGGCCGCACATCTACCGGGTGATGTTCAACGAGATCACCAAGAACGCCATTCAGAAGGCCTTTCAAAACCCCGGCATGGTCGACGAGAAGCTGGTGGACGCGCAGCAGGCGCGCCGCGTGCTCGACCGGCTGGTGGGCTACAAGATCTCTCCGCTTTTGTGGGACAAAGTCCGGCGCGGCCTCTCCGCCGGCCGCGTGCAAACCGTGGCTTTGCGCGTGATCGTGGAGCGCGAAAGCGAAATCGCGGCATTCATCAAGAACGAGTATTGGACCATCGACGCGGACCTGGGCGCCCGCAAGCCGCCGCCGTTGAAGGCGCACCTGATCAAGAAGGACGACCAGACGCCGGAGCTGGGCAGCCAGGCGGCCACGGAATATGTGGTCGCGCAGCTCGATGGCGCCGACTACGTGGTCAAGTCCGTCGGCACTCGCGAGAAGCGCCGCAATCCGGTGGCGCCCTTTATCACTTCCACGCTGCAGCAGGAATCCTCGCGCAAGCTGCGCTTCAGCGTCAAACGCACCATGATCCTGGCGCAACGGCTCTATGAAGGCATCGAGCTGGGCAAGGAAGGCGCGGTGGGCCTGATCACCTACATGCGCACGGATTCCACGCGCATATCCGAAGACGCGTTACAGGAAGTGCGCGCCTACATCGCGGTCAAATTCGGTCCGGAGTACTTGCCGGAATCCGCCAATATTTACAAGTCCAAGAAGGACGCGCAGGATGCGCACGAAGCGGTCCGCCCCACATCGATGGAGCACAGCCCCGACGACGTGGCCAAGTATCTGGCCGAGGACGAACTCAAGCTCTACCGCCTGATCTGGAATCGCTTCGTGGCCTGCCAGATGACGCCGGCGGTGTTCGACCAGACCACCATCGACATTTCGGCGCGCGGCAAGGATGCGAGCGAATATCTGTTCCGCGTTACCGGGTCGGTGCTGAAGTTCGGCGGTTTTCTCAAGGTTTACGAGGAAGGCAAGGACCAGTCAGACGAGGAAGACGAGGAGATGAAGCACAGGCTGCCGGCCGTGGCCGAGGGCGAACATCTCAAGTTCCGCGGCCTGACGCCCGAGCAGCACTTCACCGAGCCGCCGCCGCGCTACAACGAGGCCACCCTGGTGAAGAAACTGGAAGCCGACGGGGTCGGCCGTCCGTCCACCTACGCTTCCATCATCTCCACCATTCAGGAGCGCGAGTACGTGAAGAAGGAGGGCGGCCGGTTTTTCCCCACCGAGCTTGGCCGGGTGGTCACCGGCCTGCTGCTCGAGAACTTCGACGATATCTTCGACGTGCAGTACACGGCCCGCATGGAGGAGGAACTGGACGAGATCGAAGCGGGCAAGATCGCCTGGCGCGTGGCCATCGGGGAGTTCTACGAAAAGTTCGATAAAGACCTGAAACACGCCGAAGAGCACATGACCAACATCAAGCGGATGGAGAAGCCCACCGACTTGATTTGCGAGAAGTGCGGCAAGCCCCTGGTGATCAAATGGGGCAAACATGGCAGCTTCATCGCCTGCACCGGATATCCGGATTGCACGTACACGCGCGAGCTTACCGTGGATCTGCCGGATGTGGACAAAATCGACCTGGCCGAGCAGGGCGACGAAGAATACTGCGAGAACTGCGGCCGTCCCATGGTGCTGAAGAAGGGCCGCTTCGGCACCTTCTTCGCCTGCACCGGGTACCCGGACTGCAAGACCACCAAGCCCATCGGCGGCACGCAGAAGAAGCCGGATGTGCAGCTCGACGAGAAGTGCCCGGTGTGCGGCAGCAACATGGTGCTGAAGACCGGACGCTTCGGCGAGTTTACGGCTTGCGGCAATTATCCTGCGTGCAAGCACGTGAAGCAGAAGACCATCGGCATGAAGTGCCCGGAGTGCAACGAAGGCGAGGTGGTGGAGCGGCGCTCCAAGCGCGGCAAAACCTTCTACGGCTGCAACCGCTGGCCGGACTGCAACTTCGTGACGTGGGGCAAGCCGGTGCAGGAGAAGTGTCCCGAGTGCGGCGGTCCGTACATGGTGGAGAAGTGGCTGAAGGCCGGGCCGGTGCTGCAATGTCCCAACGCGGATTGCAAGCACAAGCAGCCCATGCTGGTTCCGGTGGAGGCGCTGGCGCAGTAGGGGCGGGGCGGCGCGGTGCGTCCGTCTCCATTCTACTCGGAAGCTTTACACGTACCTGCACTTCCGAGTAGAATGCAGAGTAGTGGATCTACCGACCCTCCTCAGCCGGCACGAAGGCAAGACGCTGGAGTTCAAGCGCGATCTTTCCTCCCCGGAAGGCGTTCTGAAAGCCATTGTGGCGTTTGCAAATACCTCGGGCGGCGTAGTCGTGATCGGAGTCGAGGACGGAACCAGGAAGGTCAAAGGCGTCGGCGACGTACTGGCGGAAGAAGAGCGCCTGGCCAACCTGATTGCGGATAGCATCTCCCCCAAGCTGGTTCCCTCCATGGAGGTGCTGCCCTGGCGAAAGACGCAAGCGCTTGCGGTGGAGATCTATCCGAGCCCCAATCGGCCGCACTACCTGAATAAATTGGGCCCGGCGGCGGGCGTTTTCGTGCGCGTGGGTTCAACGAACCGGATGGCCGACCCAACCTTGATCCAGGAGATGCGGCGCTATAACCAGTTTTCCTCGTTCGACGAACAACCGATGCCGGATTTGCACTCGGAAGCAGTCGACTTCCGAGCTGCTTCCGAGTACTTCAAGCCCATCCGGAAGCTGACGACCCACGCGCTGCAGAGTCTCAAGCTGACGGCCAACTACCAGGGCCGAATTGTGCCGACTGTCGGGGGCGTCCTGCTATTCGGCGCCGAGCGGCTCAGACATTTCCCGGATGCATGGATCCAAGCCGGACGGTTCGCGGGCCGCGACCGCCGCCGGATTCTGGATTCCGCCGAAGTCCGGTCTTACCTTCCGGCGGCCGCGGATGAGGCCATTGCCTTCTTGCGCAAACACATGGCTCGCGAAGCGGTCATCGGGCCGGTAAAGCGATCCGACCTGTGGACATTTCCGGTGGTGGCGGTGCGCGAAGCCGTCATCAACGCGATTGTGCATGCCGACTACGCGCAACACGGCGCTCCCATCCGCATCGCCCTGTTCGACGACCGCCTGGAGGTCGATAACCCCGGCCTGCTCCCCTTCGGCCTCACTATCGAAGACATCCAAAAAGGCATCTCCAAACTCCGCAACCGCGTCATCGGCCGGGTATTTCAGGAACTGGGACTGATTGAGCATTGGGGCAGCGGGATCCAACGAATGACCGCCGCTTGCCAGGAGCGCGGATTGGACGCTCCCCGGTTTGAAGAAATCGGGACGCATTTTCGAGTCACCATGTCGGCCATACGCCGGCGCGTGCCGGCGCAGGACAAACCGGATCAGGCTATCCTGGGCGCGCTGGCCGCCAGTTCCGCGGGCGGACTTTCCACGTCCCAGATAGCCAAGCGCATCGGCCTGTCTCCACGCGCTGCCCGAACGCGTCTCGCTTCGCTCGTGGAGCGCGGCCTGGTGGCGGTAATCGGCAGCGGGCCGCAAGACCCTCAACGCCGCTACTACCTGATCTCCGAAGCGCCATGATCTCACTCGGTGAGAATGGTGTGTCCGGCCGCAATCCGGTCGAGCACCCGTCAGCCCGCCCGGTAATGCCGATCACCGTGACGGCGGCCCGCTCGCCGGAACCACGTTGTAAGGCCGCATCATCTCGTTATCTTCGTGTTCTAGAATGTGGCAGTGCCACACATAGCGGCCAGTATACCCTTCGAAGCGGACAATGATGCGCGTCACCATCTTCGAATCCGCCCTGACCGTGTCCTTCCAGCCGTCCTCTTCAGGCGCGGGCGGCGCAGCCGCGCCGGTATACCGGAGCCGGCCCGACGTCAGGTAAGTGAATACGTCGAACCGCCGGCGGTCGAGTATTTGAAAGCGGACCAGATGCAGATGGATGGGATGGGTATCGTCAGTGGTGTTGATCAGCGTCCAGATTTCCACCGTATCGAGAGTCGGATTTTCGGTGACAGGCATGCTCCAATGCGCGCCGTTCAGCAGCATCGACATGGAGTCGCCGGCGGCGTCCCGGTTTTCGATCAGCGCCAGCAGGCGGGTCTTCACTGCCGCGGTTTCGGCTATCCTGGGAACCGGCCGCAATGCCGCGGGCAGCGTACCGGCGTCCGTCGCCGCGCTCTGGCCCACGCGGAATTGCATCACGGCTACGAAGTCGTTGTTCAGAATTGTTTGCCGGCCGCGCAGGCCCGTGAAGTCCACGATCAGATCGGCCCGCTCGGCGGGCGCCAGAAGCAAGCCCTTCAGCGGTACGGGCGAGGGCAGCAGACCCTGATCGGTGCCGATCTGGTGAAACGCCTGCCCATCGGAAAACACTAGGTGCAGGAATCGCCCGTTACAGGCGTTCAGCAGGCGCAACCGGTATTTGCGCGGTTCCACATCCAGGTATGGAAACAGATTGCCATTCACCAGGAAGGCATTGCCGAAGACCTCCGGAACCCAGGGCGCGCCAGCCACCCCCGACACCGGATAGTCGAGTTGGCCGTCCTTTCTCAACAGCCGGTCGCAAATGACCAGCGGTATTTCGAACGGGCCTCCTGGAAGGCGCAGCGCGTCCTCGAAGGCGTCCCGCACCATGAACGCTCCAAACAATCCGGCATAGGTGTTGAGGCGGTTGATGCCCATGGTGTGATCGTGATACCAGAGCATCGCGGCATCCTGGCGATTGGGATAGTAGCAGAGCGCCGACTTGCCCGGCGCGTACCAATCCTCGGGATAGCCGTCGCTGGCGGGCGGGGCCTTGGCTCCATGCAGGTGCACCACGCCGCGCACTTCGGGCAGGCCGGCTTCCGCCCCATGCAGAGAGTGGTCGATCGGAAGAAAGTGCTTGGCCGGCAGTTCATTCACCCACTCCACCAGCAGTCCTTCGCCGCCGCGGGTCTCGAACGTGGGACCAGGCGAGCTGGAACCGAAGCCCCACATGCGCGTGGCCGGCAGATCGCGGTGCAGTTTGCGCTCGATCTGCCGCATGGCGAGCCGATAGTAGGGAATCTTGCGCGCAGGATCGTCCGGGGCCGGCCTGTATCCGGAATTGCGGATGGTCTCGGGGATGGGCAAAGGGTCCGCGAACTTCGCCAGAGAATTCGGGTCGAGAGACGCCGCTGGCGCAGCCGCGCGGCTCGCCGATGTCACGGCTCCAGCCGCGTACTGCAGCAACCTTCGACGGGTGATGCGCATGCTTCCAGACTGCCCGGCGCGCCGCTAGGGCTTTCCGAAGAGCCTGATTCGCGTAGGGGACAACCGCACGTTTGCGGATGGTGTGCCGCCGGTTTCGCTCACCACCAAGCCGCTGCCCGGATCGAGTTCGTAGATACCGGCGTTCCCCATCGCGGTGAAGTTCAGCATGCTGCCCAGCGAATTGGCCAGCGCATCGAAAGACCCGCCGCCGATGCGCTGCCCATTAAGCCAATTGTCTTCGATGAAACGCAGGACGGAAGTCTGGTCGGTGACCGAGTGATCGACGAAGTTGCTCTTGGCCCAAGGCGAAATTACCATGAACGGCAAGCGCGGACCATATCCGCAGCGTCCCTGCGCGTTCACGGTACCGGATGCGACACCCGGAAGCGCGGTCGTCCCGCTGCCGCAGGCGCCCGTGCCCGAAATTGCGTCGGCGGCGCTGGTGGATTGGTTCATCAGCGGTCCAAGCTGGTGATCGTACCAGCCATCCGAGTCATCGTAAGCGATAACTACGGCTGTCTGGGACCAACTCCCCTGGGTTTGCAGAAAATTGATCGTGTTCACGATGAATTCCTGCTCGTCCAGAGGATCGGAATAGCCCGCGTGGCCATCCTGGTACCCGGGGGCTTTCAGGAAGCTGACCGCCGGAAAATTGCCCGCCTGCACGGCCGTAAAGAAATCGTTGATGTCGTACTGATGGTTGCCGGCGTCGCCCGCCTGCCCGATAGTAGACACAGACGTGGGACGGGCATGCGTGGGGTTCGCGGTCGACTTATAATACTGGAACGGCTGGTGATGCGGGATGTAATCGGCTTTTTTTGACGCCGTGATCAGCGAGGTAGTGCTGCGGGAGCAGCCCGTGGTGCCGTTGGGGTTGGTCTTCGTGAGATCGAAACCGCCCTCGAAAAATCCCCAACTGACGCCCGCGGCGTTCAGCAGGTCGCCGATATTCGTTCCACTCAAGCTGAACACCTCGCCCGTCGATGTCGAGCAAACGTCGCCCGCGGGGTCCGCATCGCCGATATCGGTGAGTCCTCCGGAGCCGTCGTCGGCGAGCGCACCTGTTCCATTCAGATTGCCAATCACTCCGTTGGTTTGGCCGGAGATGAGGTTGACCGCGCCCACCGTGGAAGGGCCGAAGGTCGTGCCGTAGGAGTTGTCGCTCATGGCATAGCGTTGCGCGTAGTTCCACAGCGCGGTGACCGTGCTTCCGTCGAAGTAGCCCATCACCAGGCCCGTGGTGGAGAATATCGGCGAGCCGCTGGGTGGAGGGCCGGGAGTGCCGGTGGCCATCGGAAACAGATCCATCAGGCCACCGTGGAACGCCATCTGCTCCGGGGTGTAGTCGTGATCCATGTCCGCGGTGGCTGCCTGCGCGCGTGACAGCCGGAATGGATTCGTGGCGCCGGCGCCATTAAGGGTGTTCAGCGCGTTGGGATTATTGGTCATCAGGGCGCCGCTCAATCCGTTCACGCTGGGGGTATTCGGAAGGGGGAAGAAGGCCGGCTCGCCTTCCGGATTCGCCGCATAAGGGTAGGTGGCAAAGTAATGATCGAAGGATACGTTTTCCTGAAAGATCACCACTAAATGTTTGATAGGCGTCGTGGTGCCTTCCGTGGGCGCCGGGGTCTGCGCGCTGCTTGTAGCCGGACTCACCAGGAGCCCGGCGATCAAGATCTCAAGTACCAACGTTGGGGTGAAATGACGCATTTTTTTCTTCCTCCTGGCGGGGAGCCAGCTCTGAGTAGGTGCTTGCAACCGGCCCAGTTTATGCGAATGCGTCTTACGTTTTGATGACGGTTCGATAAATAATTGATGTTCGTCGAGCGGGATTCCGCAGCCGGATTGGCAGCCGCAAGGGGATCACTTGTAGCGCATCCAGGTCAAGAACCCGACGATGGTCTTGCCATCCTCGATCTTCCCGTCCCGGATCATCCGGTCCAACTCCTTGCGTTTGAACCAGCGGCATTCGATGCGCTCGTCCTCCATGGGATGCGGTTCGCCGGCGGTCAGGCCGGTGGCCAGGAAGATGGTCATTTTCTCGTCCACAAATCCGGGGCTGGGCCAAAACGCGGCCAGCTTCTTCCACTTCCGCGCTTTATAGCCGGTCTCTTCCCGCAACTCGCGGCGCGCGGCCTGGAGCGGCTTTTCGCCTTTATCCAGCCGGCCGGCGGGCAGCTCCCAGAGAGACTTCGCGGCGGGCAGCCGGAATTGCCGCACCAGCAGGATGCGCTTTTTCTCGTCGACGGCCATCATCACCGCCGATCCCTTGTGCCGCACGATCGACCGCTGGATGTGGAAGCCGTCCGGATCGGTGGCCTGTTCTTCGGTCACCCGAAAGAGGCCGCATTTGTATACTTCACGCGAAGAAACGATTTTCATAGTCGGTTACCGCGAATGGCCGCCGCAAATCGATCCAGCGGCAGCGTGTTCATGATATCGGCCGCGGCCAGCCAGCCGCGCCGCGCCGTAGTGACGCCATAATGCATGTTCGACAAATGCTTGGGATGGTGCGCGTCGGTGGAGATAATGAAGCGCGCCCCGTGCGACTTGGCGGTGCGGGTTCTGGCTGTGTCCATGCAGGCGTTGACGACCAACCGGTACAACCAGGTGGAAGACTCCGCATCCCCGCGATATTGGCGGATGGAAGTAACTAGTTTGAGAAAGACCTGCTGGGTGACATCGTGGCTACGGCTGGGTCGCCATGAAAGAAATGGAGCGAGATCGAGTCTTTGCAGCGATTTAGGCGGGCCACGCGACGCTTCGGCGGAAATCGGAGTGCGCGAGGAGTTCCGGCACCGGTTGATAGCCAGGGAAGGTGACAAGAGCTACCTGGAGGCCGGATCGCCTCGCGTGCTTCATGGCTGGGATGCAGTCGGTGTCGTTGGTTGCCAACGCGATCAGATCGACAGAGCGATTGGATGAAACGTTCGCCATGTCGATGCCGATCCGCATGTCCACGCCCTTCTGTTCGAATTCGGGATGAAAATCGGCATCTGTCAGGGGTTGGCCCGGAGTGTACGGTATCCGGTTATTGTTTATGACATATCCACGGAATTTGAGCACTCCCAGGCGGACCGAGAAAAGATCCTTGTACGAAAGCACTTTGAGCCACGCATCGCTTCCCGTAAACTCCGTCTTTTGTCCGGAGACTGGGAGGATAGCGGTGCCGTTGTATGGGGCGCAGTCGTAATACATAATCCGGTGAATGGTCTCTTCGGGGAGAGCGCACGCCTGCCCGATTTTTTCTATATACCCTGGGTCGTAGGTCTTGCCTGCGTGCCTGGCGTGCACCCGGACGTGGCCGCCGTCGAGCATGACGGCAATCTTGTTGGGCATAACGTAAAAGGCCCAAAGGGTGGAACCCCATGGGCCTCGTATAGTGCTCGCCTACGAGCGTAGCGGATAAACCACGGTGGTCTTTCGACCACCTGTAAGAATTATGACACAGGCTGCCACCAATGCGCAATTGAGTGCAAATGCGACGGCGGCCGGCTGGAGCGGTAGCGCGCCACGACTGCGGTCCTCTCCTCCCCGTTTTGATTCGTATGGGATAATACGCTTTCTGACGAGCCGCCACGGCTCGGCAGGCAACTCCCTGCCTGTCGGCAGTATGAAGGAGTCGATGCAACATGCAGAATAGAACCGATCTGTCCGTGGGCCAAAGGATTCGAGCGGGCCGTGCGAAAAATGGTCTTTCACAGCTAGACCTGGCCGAGAAGGTCGGTGTTTCCCAGCCGACGGTATCCTTATGGGAGTTGAGCAAACAAAAACCGGACTCGGCGCAAATCGAGAGATTGGAAGCGGTGCTCGGTGGGATCACAAAGGAGGAAGAGTCCTCCGAACAGTCGTTGCCCGCGATTTCGATTTGGCTTGCACGCGCACTTTCAAAAAAGAACTTGACCGCGAACGAGCTTGCGAGAAAGTCTGGCGTCAGCGCTCCTACAATCTACAACCTGTTGAATGGCGGAGCCCAGAATCCGCAACAGCGAACGCTGAAGAGCCTGGAAGCGGCCCTCGGCGAGAGATTTGAACGCACGGAGCAAGAAAAGGAATCATTTGAGGTCAGCGGAATCGGTGAACTCATTGACTTCAACCCGCACGACCCAACTGACCAGCCGAACAAGCCAGGAGTCTACGTCTTCTACGATATAAGCGGCAGGCCCGTTTACGTCGGGAAGGCAAACAACATTGCGGATCGAGTCGACGACCACAAGGAGAAGTTCTGGTTCAAGCAGCCAATCGTACAGACAGCGGCCTACATCGAGATCCCTGGCAAGACTCTGAGGGACCAAGTGGAGACTGTCTTGATTCAGTTTCTGAAGAACAACGCAGTCATCAACAAAAACAAAAGGGCCCGGGACTAAAGGACCGGCTCGGGGCGTGCGGGGGACACAAGGCATATCTCGTTCCGACCCTGATTCCTCGGCGCCTTTTCCATCCCGCATCCATTTTTCACGAAGCTTATTGCATTAGCGTTAGCCAGTATGCTGTAGACGCCGTCCTCCTCGGGCACGCCGCATTGGCTCCCCATCTGGGCAGGGACGCAAAGTATCCTGTGCGGGCGAGCGCAGTGTTTGACATGGCGCATAAGATTTTCGCGGCGCTCCCGGGCGGCCTGTGTCTCCTCCGGGCACTCCACGGCGTCAAGGCAGATGAGCGCGCTCGCACACGCGCCCTCACATTCAATGGGGTTCTTTCCGTCAGAACCCTGCGCACCGTTCCATGGGAGGTAGTGCCCTGTGCGGTCATTGCCCATTTTGTGACACATCAGCTCGGGTGCCTCTTTCTGATCAATCCAGTAAGCCGAGCTGTACGTTTCGCCAAGGAGGCCCGCCACGAATGCTACGGACCACTCTCTGGCGATTTCCCGAAGCTCCTTTATGGCCAGTACTAGCGGAATCTTGGCGTCTCCAGGCGTGCCGGTGACCTTGGGATACCCTGGCGGGTAATATGGCGCACCCAGATTGAACGCTTCTGGTAGCACAATCAACGAGCCGCTGATGTCCTCCCTGGCGCCCTTCCGCTCCAGCTCCGATTCAAGCGAGCCAATAGGGTCCTCGACATTTTCACGAAAGTGAAAGAAACCCAGGGCCTTCAGCATACTCTTTGGCTCGCCTTTGCCGTTCACTTGTAGCGCATCCAGATCAAGAAACCGACGATGGTCTTGCCATCCTCGATCTTCCCGTCCCGGATCATCCGATCCAACTCCTTGCGCTTGAACCAGCGGCATTCGATGCGCTCGTCGTCCATGGGATGCGGTTCGCCGGCGGCCAGGCCGGTGGCCAGGAAGATGGTCATTTTCTCGTCCACAAATCCGGGGCTGGGCCAGAACGCGGTCAGCTTCTTCCAGTTTCGCGCCTTGTAGCCGGTCTCCTCCTGCAACTCGCGGCGCGCGGCTTGGAGCGGCTTCTCGCCCGCATCCAGCCGGCCGGCGGGCAGCTCCCAGAGAGACTTCGCGGCGGGCAGCCGGAATTGCCGCACCAGCAGGATGCGCTTTTTCTCGTCGACCGCCATCATCACCGCCGATCCCTTGTGCCGCACGATCGACCGCTGGATGTGGAAGCCGTCCGGATCGGTGGCCTCTTCTTCGGTCACCCGAAAGAGACCGCATTTGTATACTTCACGCGAAGATACGATTTTCATAGATCAGTTACCGCGAATGGCCGCCGCAAATCGATCCAGCGGCAGCGTGTTCATGATGTCGGCCGCAGCCAGCCAGCCGCGCCGCGCCGTAGTGACGCCATAATGCATGTTCCACAAATGTTTGGGATGGTGCGCATCGGTGGAGATAATGAAGCGCGCCCCGTGCGCCTTGGCCGTGCGGATCAGGTTGGCGCCCAGATCCAGGCGTTCCGGGCTGGCGTTGATTTCGAGCCAGACGCCGCGGCGCACGGCTTCGTCGACAACCCGCTCGAAATCGAACGGGAACGCATCGCGATGCAGCAGCATACGGCCGGTGGGATGGCCCAGCACGCGCAGCGACGGGCATTCGAGCGCGCGCAACAGCCGGTCGGTCATTTCGGCGGACTCCATGTTCATGTGGCTGTGCACGCTGCCGATGACCAGATCGAGTTCCGCCAGCGCGTCGTGCGCGAGGTCCATCGCGCCGTCTTTCAAGATGTCGCACTCCAGCCCCGAGAAGACGCGCAAGCCGAGGCCGTTGCGGTTGAGTTCCCGCACGTGCGCCGCAAAGGCCACGGCGCGCTTTTCGTCCAGGCCGAAGGTCATGGCCAGCGACTTGGAATGATCCGTGATGGCGATGTATTCGTAACCGCGCTCGCGGGCGGCTGCGGCCATCTCTGCGAGCGACGCGCGCCCGTCACTCTCCGTGGTGTGCATGTGCACATCGCCGCGGATGTCCGATAGCTCCACCAGCTCGGGCAGGCGGTCTTCGGCGGCGCGTTCGATCTCGCCCAGATTTTCGCGCAGTTCCGGCGGAATCCAGCGCAGCCCCAGCGCCTCGTAGACGCCGGCTTCGGTTTCGCCCGCCACCTTAGTTTCGTCCGCGCTGCGATACAGACCGTATTCGCTCAGCTTGAAGCCCATCTTCACCGCGCGCGTGCGCACGGCCACGTTGTGGTCTTTGCTGCCGGTGAAGTATTGCAGGGCCGCGCCGAAGCTTTCGCGGGGCAGCGCGCGCACGTCCACCTGCAAGCCCTCGCGGCCGACCTTGGCGCTGGCCTTATTCTCGCCGCGCGCCAGAAGTTCCTCGACCTTGGGGAAGCGCACGAAGCGCTCCAGCACGTCCGCGGCGGCCGCACCGGTGACCAGCAGGTCGAGATCGCCCACCGTTTCGCGCCCGCGCCGCAGGCTCCCGGCGGGGGTGATCTGCTCGATACTGGGCGTCTCGCCCAGGTAGCCGGTCAGCTCGCGCGCCATGTCTTCGGCGTAGCTCAACAGGTAGCGGCCGGTGCGCTGGCGGTATTGCGCGATGGACTTGAGCACCTTCTCTTCCAGCTTGGCGCCCATGCGCGGCAGCACGCGCAGCTTTTGATCGAGGCACAAGCGCTCCAGCTCGTCGATGGTGCCGACTTGATAGTGCTCGAACAGCAGCGCGATGCTTTTTGGACCTAGCCCCTGGATCTTGAGGAATTCGAGCGCGCCCGGCGGGAACTTCTGCAACAGCAAATCGCGGCGCTCGCAGGAATTGCGCCCCACAATCTCTTCGAGAACGAACGCCAGTCCCTTGCCGATGCCGGGAATATCGGTGACTTTGCGCTCGGGGTCTTTGAGGATGTCTTCGACCCGCTCGGAATGGCCTTCGACGGCGGTGGCGCCGTTGCGGTAACTGCGGATGCGAAACGAATCTTCGCCGGCGATCTCCATCAGATCGGCGGTTTCAAAGAGTATCCGCGCTATTTCCTTGTTCTCCATCCGAGGTCTTCATTGTGGGGCAGGTTGGCAACCTGCGGGCCGATTGTAATCGGCCCAGTTTGCCCGACAGGCAACTGACCCACGACCCTATTTTAGAACGTGGCGCACGTGCTTTTTTCGGGCCACGCTCTGTGTCCATGCAGACACGAAGCCGGCACGCGCCGCACGCGGAATCAACCACATACCGCTGGCACTTCGCCTGCATTCCAAATGTGCGTGCGAAATACACGGTGGCAGATGAAATACTTTCAGGCGCTGGCGGCGGTGTTGGTGGCGGCGGGCGAAGCGCTGGCGCAGGAGACGCAGCCGGTGGCGCGGCGCATCGTCGTCAGTATTCCGGATCGCAAGCTGGCGCTCGTGGAAGATGGCCAGCCGGTCAAGATTTATCCGGTTGCGGTGGGCGCGGCAGCCACACCCAGCCCCGCGGGCAGCTTCACGGTGATCGCGCGGGTGACGCATCCCACCTGGTACGGGCCGGGCAAGGTGGTGCCTCCGGGCAGAAGCAACCCGCTGGGGCCGCGCTGGATCGGGCTCAGCCGCAAAGGCTATGGCATACACGGCACCAGCAGTCCGCGCTCCATCGGACGGCCCGCGTCGCACGGGTGCATCCGCATGCACAACGCCGACGTAGAAGAATTATTCGGGCTGGTGGCGATCGGCGATGCGGTGGAATTGTACGCGGAGCGCACGGACGAAGTGGCCCGGATATTCGGCATTCCGGCGCCGCCGCGGCAGGTGGCCGCGAACGGCAGCCCCGCCCCCGTGGGGATGTCCGCCGGCCAGTAAAGGTGGGTAGTGGGTCAGTTTGCCTGTAGGGCAGTATGGCATCCTGCGCGCCGATTGGGAATATTGGGAATATTGGGAATCGGCGCAAACTGGGCCGATTAACAATCGGCCCGCAGGTTCACATGACAACCTGCCCCACAGCCCAGTTGACCCACCATGCAAAAAGCGACTAATGCCTATGCCCGCGGCTGAGTAGCACGTTCACCAGCCCGAAAGCGCCGATGGCTATCCCTGCCACGCGGTTCATCCAGCGCATGCCGCTATCGGTAACTTTGCCGCGCAACAGATTCACCCCGCTGGCCAGGATGGTCCACCAGGCCATCGACCCGCAGAATATGCCGGCCACCAGAAATGAGGTCTGCCACAGCGGCCGGTGCCTTCCCAGGCCGAGCGTGGCCAGCACCGCCAGAAAGGAGAGCACCGTAGTCGGGTTGGTCACGGTCAGGAGAAGCGCGGAGACGAGGTCCGAATTGGCGGAGCCGTCCTTGCCTCCTTCGAGCGACACTGGCGCCTTGCAATAGTACGCCGCGCCGATGCCCATTAAGAGGATCCCGCCAATCAACCGGATCCAAAATTCTTCGCGGACTACAAACTGAATCACCAGGCTGATGCTGAACCCGGCGGCGGCGCCATACAATGTGTCCGCGAGGGCCGCGCCCAAACCGGAGACGATACCGGATTTCCACCCCTTCTCGAGGGTTCGCCGGATGCACAGCACGTTGACCGGGCCGACCGGCGCGGCGATGATCAGGCCCGCGGCCAGGCCGCGGATGGGCAGGTCTAGGTCCATCACCATGCGAATTCATTAGCCGGCGAGATTCGCGGTTTGCCTGTCCAACCGATGCCGCAAACGCCGAATAGCCTTGTGCTGAGTTTGATTATACGCGAAGCGGACGCCGCGGTGTCTGCCGTCGCGCGCAGCGGGCTTTGCGACGGTTACAACGAATAAGAAGGCCTCCCCGCACCAGACTCCAGCCTACGAGAAGCGCGCGCCGATGACGATCGGGGTGGGGTTCCGCGCGCGTGGGCGGGTATTTTGACCGAAGAAAAGCAGCGGGAGCGCCGGTACTGCGCTATTTGTGTGTGCCTGCGATCAGCTCGATAGCCTGAATTGAACCCCGAACTGCCGCAGCATTCTGATGATTTCCTCGACGTGCGATCCCCACCCGATGTGCATAAACTGATGCTCCACGGTCTTGGTTCCGCCGGGTCCTATTACCGCTGGAGCAAACCCCAGGGACAATGATTGCGTCCTGCTTTGCATAGCCCAGATATGACCGAAACGATCAAATATCGGACCGCCGCTTTGGCCCATTAGCCCAGGCGTGGAGGTTTCCAAGAATTTCGCTTGTCTGCTTCCGTCGGGGGTGACGGCAATTGCTATGCGGGTGTGGATTCCGTCATTCGGGAAGCGTGGTACGGGCACGGCATTTGGAGCCAGTTTAAACGTTCCCGTCGCTGCGTCGAAGGTCGCCTCGATCTGATGAAATGGGAAGCCGAGCCTGCACAACGATGTTCCTGGAAGCATTGGCTCTGCCGGATTTTTGAAGATCGGATATTCGGAGACGAAGGCCGGGTTGAAGTTTTCTAGTTTCAGGATCGCAATGTCGGCAACCTCATCGATATGGCAAACCGATGGTGTCATTCCGGGGCCACCCCATAGCGTTGCCTGATTTGTGATCCATTTCTGATTCTTCGCGAGATGCCCGATCTGCTTGCGTTTGGCCTTGTCATTCAAATGCGGATCGTTTTGTATGGCGTTCTGTTTTTGGTAGAAGTCCTGCAATTCTGGCTTGTGCTGATCGGCAAGCGCGATTTCCTTGGCCACGTGGGCAGCCGTCAAAATCCAGCCTTCCTGATTCAATACAATAGACGACGCACACCCGGACTGGATCTGGCCGTTAAAATATCGGCGCGAGAAAATCACAGGCCATGTAGATTTATCTACGTGGCTCAAAGCTATTGAAAACACTGTGCTTACCTTCTTGCTGGAGAGATGGCTTCTCCGATTTGCACATCGATATGGTAATCTTGGATGGAGAAGGAGACAATTATACCACCATGGGCGACACGGTACTGGATCTAAACGCTGGCAGTGTGCTGCTGGTAGAGGGTGAAACCGAGGGCGACACTGGACTCGTGCCCGTCTCATCTTCCTACGAATATATCGACGGTTCGGAGGATTCTCCCTACGTTATCACCTCTTCGATTCGTTGAGTGCCCGAATCACGCAGCTTCCAGCAGTTCCCGCACGCTCCAGATATGGTCGGTAACACCCGCTGCCATTGCCGGGGTCATGCGGATGCTTTGATGACGGCGGCAGAAGTTGTAATGGGCGAAATGCAGAGCGATGGCCGCGCGATGGTTTTCCAACTTTTTACTAAACCCGTTCGTCAGACGGGTGAACCGGCGCATGGACATGCGGAGCGTAAGGTTTTGCCGTTCCACATGGGAAGTGCAGATCTTCGCCGGGTCGGGGTTGCCGCTGACTGGGACCACCTCCGTACTGATGACTTCGGCGGGCGAATACCGTTGTTCGCCTTCGCGCGGGGTGCCATAGACCTTGATGAGTTTCGCATAATCGACGCGCATCCCAAGACTGTATTCCACCGCATCCGGGTACGCGCCAAAACCATCGCTGGTAAGCTGGAAACGCCCATCAGTGGCTTCGCGGAGCTTCTCGGTGAAGGCTAGGGTGTCCCGGCTGGTGCGCCGTCCGCTGTGCCATGCCAGCACCAGTTTGGAGGTGCGCTCAATCGCGACGAAGGTCCAATTGTCGCCGGTTGCCGGGTCGTCTGGCACGGCCTTGTTCTTTTCTTTCGACTTGATGAAGCTCCACGCCTCATCGATCTGCACGTCCTCAACCGGAACGTCCTTTATCCGGTCCTCAAGAAACCGTTCCAGCTTTTCGCCCACGCGGGCCAAGAGCGTAAGAATCGTGCCGTGGTGCGCGCCGGTTAGCCGTTCGATACTGCTAACGCTGATTCCCTCAACGAGCATGGCGAGAATTTGCGCGGCCTTCTCGGGGCTGAGGTACATCCCGCCGAGAAGGTTCTGGCGGGTTTCCCCATAGGTGCGCTTGCACTTGGTGCATTGAAACCGTTTGAAGCCCTTGCGGTCCTTCCCGTGGGCCTTACACTTCAGATTGCAGTCCGGGCAGTTCATGTGAAATCTCCTGTTGAGTTTCACAGCCAAAAGCCGGATACTGGAGTTGGAGACTCGTATGGCCTTCGGCTGTGCGATTCGCGGCCCCGGTCGGTGCTTCAACACTGGCTGGGGCTTTTTGCTTCACGATTCCAGTATAATGCGTGCGGCTATCAATGTCAAGATGCGTGCATAAATAATTTGACAATGCGTGCCTGTTGATGTAAGCTTGCATTATGGAGCAAGAACAATCGAAGGAGTTGACCCCAGCCTCTAAAGGGGGTCTTGCTAGAGCGGAAAAACTAACCTCTGAGCAACTATCGAATAGCGGGAAAAAGGCGGCTGAGGCGCGGTGGGGGGCGGACCTGCCACAAGCAACCCATGATGGGCCACTTCAGCTTGAAGGCAGAATTTTGGCGGCGGCTGTTCTGCCGAATGGCAAACGCCTCTTGAGCCAAGGGACATTCCTGCAAGCGCTCGGGAGGTCCAGGACGCCTAAGGCTGGAACTGGCGGATTGAGTAGTGTCGACGGACTCCCCTTCTTTTTGCAGGCAGATGTACTTAAGCAATTCATTTCAGAAGACTTAAGACTGTCGACGACCCCTATCTTCTTTCGCTTTAAAAGCGGTCATCGGGCGGTTGGGTATGATGCCCTACTTTTGCCGATGGTCTGTCAGGTATATCAAAAACTCCATGCCTGGATCACTGGTAAGCTCGCCAGCAATAACGCTGCCGAGGTTTCCCAAGGGAAGGGTGCCTATGCTCGGTACAAGCACATCATCGCTGCCTGCAACGAATTGGAGAGCGGCTTCGCAAACAGGGGCATTATTGCGCTGGTTGACGATGCAACCGGGTATCGGGCGGACAAGACGAAAGAGGATATTCTTCGTGTCATCGCTGCTTACATGTCGCCCAACCTGCTTACGCTAACCAAGAGGTTCCCGCCAGAGTTCTTTGAGGAGATCTACAGGATTCACGGCTGGGAGTACAGGCCGGGGAGCGTTAAACACCCCCAGTACGTGGGGCATTTTATTCTGAAGCACATCTATGAACCGCTCCCGCCCGGCGTGCTTGAGGAAATGAAAAATAGACTGCCAAAAAATGAGCACGGAAACCGGAAGTCCCAGCTTTGGCGAACATTGAGCATCGACACGGGCATTCCGCACCTGGATAGGCAGATTGGAGACGTGCTCTTGATGATGCGATTGTCCGCCGACAAAAAGGAGTTCGCGGTGTACTTCGAGCGGATGTTCGGAAAGCAGCTACAGCTCCGGCTCCAGATCCTCAATGACTTCAAGGAGCTGACGGCGTGATCTGCCAGTGGCGGCCCGTTCGGTAGTGTCTCAGTTTCATCAGTCAAACTGATACACTACCGCCCGTTCTCCCGAGGCCGCCACCAAGATCAAGCACACACAAATAGCGCACTACCGGAGCGCCGGCGCTTTATGCAACCGAAGCCAGATTCGCGGCTTGCCGGTCTAACTGACGGAGCAAGCGCTGAATTGTCTTCACTTCCTGCTCCTCAAAATAAGGCTCGCCGCATTGGCCGCACACCCATGCGGGAACCGCTTCCAGGGACAAATGGTAGCCCTTGCGGTCGATGTGAAACGGTGCCTGAGTTTTCCTCATCTTTCCCTGGCAGTACGTGCACTTCATAAAGGCCTCCTAATCCTGAAATCCCGATCCCATTCATTTATTTCCGGCACGTATGCCGTTATGATGGCAAGATATTCGCCCCTTGGAGACCAGACCACGTGGATCGTTCGTCCACCGTCACCCATTCCCGACATCAGGCAGCTATGACTGCGGGCGTCCTCGGGATAATCCTCAACGATTTCTCCCCCGCAGAACAACTCGGCGCACCTCCTGCACACTAATCATTCTATCCGAACGAGACATTTGCCTGACAGCATGCGGGAGGAAAAGCAGCTTTTTCCGAGCGGCGGCGCTGACTAAGGACGCGATCTCACTCATACACAGGAGCGGCCAACCGCATCAGATCGATTGACGCGGTCCGCAGAATTCGATTGTACTCGAGAAAGGTCGTCCTCCATCTCCTGTCGCCGCGCGATGTCCCAAACGATTAGCCGGCAGGGCGCAGGTCCACCGACCTGATGCTCCGGGCCGCTCCAGGCTTTTCGGGTTTTTGGGTTGCTGGTAGCACCTGGGATGGCGTATTATACACGTAGGGTGTTGTTTGCATATGCAGCATCCTGGTGGAGCCAGAGGGAATCGAACCCTCGCCGGTGCAACTGGGAAGGAGCGCGGCGCACCAAGCTGGCCCCAATTTAAGCAGAAGTACGGGTAGGGCCGTCTGCTAACGGCCCTACATCGCCTCCCGCCTGTTTACCTTTCGCCAGTTCGAGTGCAATCCACCGCTCTTTGTAGTCCTCCGGCCATCCCATTTTCAAAGCGAAATGTCGCGCCGTGGGGCCTGCTCGGCCATTCTGGCATATCGGTCGGAGGCTTATTTCGTGCGAGCATCCATGTAGCCCAAGCGCCGGATTTTTCGGCCAGAATAATCTGGGTCTTGGTATCTATTTGTCCCTGTTGCCGCATCTGAAATCCCGGCGGCAACAGGTCCACCCTCCACTCGCGGAGGAGGAATCTGCCCCGATTTACCCGTATAAACAGCTCGGGTTTCCGGCTTAAAGCTGTCCTTACTGTTTCCGCAGGAGTGTCCCCGGATATCGGCCAATCCAGCGCCTGAAGCATTCGCGCGATCTCGGGAGCCGTCATTGGTCGTTGCACGGTTGCTAGCACCTGTTGCGCACCCATCCAGATCGGCTGGTCGATTCGTTCGGACTGTGATATCGGATGCGTCGCAACTTCTGATTGTGCAGGAGAGCCCAGTAATGACGTGTCCGGGCCAGCGTTGAGAGCCTCTTTGTATGCCGCGCCATCCTGGTCTACGGCTCCGATTCGCTCCAGGATTGTTTCGATTCCGGAGATGGAAGCCTTAAGTTCAGCGCGCCGCGCCATCACAATGGCATGAGTGAACACGCATGAATGATTTTATAAGGCTTGGATTGAAGGTGAGCCCAAAAGGCGTTTGGATGCATTTCGGGACTTGAGACCAGAGCTATCAATCAATAGCTGCCAAGGCCAGTCGGGCGGCTCCGCCACCGCCCACGCTACAATGAATAAGAAGGCCTCCCCGCACCATGCCCCTAAAAACCGATCCGGACCTGGGTATCAATAGCTGGCTTGAAGACGAACTGTACCAACAATATCTGAACGATCGCACCGCAGTGGACGAAAGCTGGAAGCACGTATTCGAAGATAGCCCCGCCCAGGCGGAAATCTCCGCGTCTCCGCGTCTCCGCGTCTCCGCGTCGCCGTCGGCTGCGTCCCCCAACCTCCAGCCCCTGCGCGGCATCGCCGCAAGAATCGCCGAAAACATGAACGCCAGCGTGAGCATTCCCCTGGCCACCTCGCAGCGCGTCATCCCCGTGAAGGTGATGGATGAAAACCGCCGCATCATCAACCAGCACCGCACCCTGGTGGGCAAAAGCAAAGTCTCTTACACGCACCTGATCGGCTGGGCCATTCTCAAAGCGTTGGAAGACTTCCCCGGCCTGAACCAGGCTTACGGCGAATCGAACGGCCAGCCCGCGCGCATGGTGCATCCGCGCATCAATCTGGGCATTGCAGTCGATGTGGCGGGCAAGGACGGCAACCGCAATCTGCTGGTCCCCAACATCAAGGACGCCGGCGCGCTGGATTTCGCGCAATACGTCACCGCCTTCGACGACCTGGTGGACCGGGCGCGCAAAGGCAAGCTGGCGCCCGCCGATTTCCAGGACACCACCATTTCGCTGACCAATCCGGGCACCGTAGGCACCATGAGTTCCAGCCCGCGCCTGATGCCCGGCCAAGGCGCCATCATCGCCGCCGGCGCCATCGACTACCCGGCCGAATATCAGGGCGCCGCGCCTGAGACGCGGTCGATGCTGGGTATCAGCAAGGTCATGTCGCTTTCGTGCACTTACGATCACCGCATCATACAAGGCGCGGAATCCGGCATGTTCCTGGGCAGGGTACAGGCTCTCCTGGACGGCGCGGACGGCTTCTACGAAGAGATCTTCGCGCACTTGAAAATGCCCCACCAGCCGGTGATCTGGGAGCCGGATCGCCAAGTGATGCTGCCGGGGGCCAGCGGGCGGACTGCCGAGATCGCCAAGGAAGCCGGGGTCTTGCAGCTCATCAACGCCTATCGCGTGCGCGGTCACCTGATCGCCGATCTGGATCCGCTGGGCGGCGAGCCTAGCTACCATCCGGAGCTCGATCCGGTCACCTACGGCCTCACCATATGGGACCTCGACCGCGAATTCCTCACCGGCAGCCTGAGCGAAGCCATCGGCGAGCATTCCTCGCAGCCAGGCCCCAAACCCGTGGCCATGCTGCGCGAAATCCTGGAGACGCTACGCCAGACGTACTGCGGCAAAATCGGCTGCGAGTACATGAACATCCAGCAGCCCGAGCAGAAGCGTTGGCTGCAGCACCGCATGGAGCCGCAGGCCAACAACTGGCCGCTCGACTGCGAAACGCGCGTGCGCATCCTGCAGGGTCTGCTGAAGGCCGAAGAGTTCGAGCATTTCCTGCATGCCCGCTTCGTGGGCCAGAAACGCTTCGCCTTGGAAGGCGCGGAAACCGCCATCCCCATCCTGGACGAACTCCTGGAGCGCGCCGCCGCGGACAACGTGCACGAAGTGGTCATGGGCATGGCGCACCGCGGGCGATTGACGGTGCTCACCACGGTGGTGGGCAAGCCGGTCGGCGAGATCTTCGCGCAGTTCGAGGGCGAGATCGACGAGGCCAGCACGCAAGGCTCCGGCGACGTGAAGTATCACCTGGGCGCGCGCGGCGTGTATCGCTCGACGGCCGGCCGCGAGGTGCTGGTATCCGTGGCGCCCAATCCCAGCCATCTGGAAGCCGTCGATCCGGTGGTGGAGGGCATCGTGCGTCCCAAGCAGGATCGCCTCGGCGATACGCACCGCGCGCGCGTGATTCCGTTGCTGATCCACGGCGACGCGGCGTTTGCGGGGCAGGGGGTGGTGGCCGAGACGCTGAACCTCTCGCAGCTCGACGGCTATTGCACGGGCGGCACCCTGCACCTGGTCATCAACAATCAGATCGGCTTCACCACGCTGCCCGACGAAGCCCGTTCCACGCCTTATTCGACCGACGTGGCGCGCGGCGTGCAGGCGCCCATCTTCCACGTGAACGGCGACGATCCCGAGGCCGCCATCCGCGTGGCGCAGATCGCTTTCGATTACCGCCAGCAATTCAAGAAGGACGTGGTGATCGACATGTTCTGCTATCGCCGGCATGGCCACAACGAAGCCGACGATCCCAGCTACACGCAGCCCATCCTCTACCGCAAGATCAAGGACCACCCCGCGGTGAGCAAGCTCTACGGCGAGCGGCTGGTGCGCGAGGGCGTGCTTACCGCCGAAGAGTTCGCCGATATGCGCAAGGGTTTCGCGCAGAGTTTGTCCGCCGCCTATGATGCGGCCGAGAAAACCAGCGATCGTTTCGAAGGACAGGAATTGGCCGCGGTCCCCAGTGACGAGATCGCCAGCTTCTGTCCGCGCACGGCGGTCAATAAGGCGACCATCGACCGCGTGATTCGCGCCCTCACCCGCTTCCCCGAAAATTTCCATCTGCATCCCAAGCTGCGCAACTTCATCGAGCGCCGCCGCGAGGTCATCGACAAAGGCGGGCCAATCGATTGGGCGTTCGGCGAAGCGCTGGCATTCGGCACGCTGGCGCTCGAAGGCACGCCCGTGCGGCTCAGCGGCCAGGATTCCGGGCGCGGCACTTTCAGCCAGCGGCACCTGGTTTTCTGGGATTCCGAAACCGCCCACAAGTACACGCCGCTACAGCACGTCTCGCCGGACCAGGCGCGCTTCGAAGTCTTCGACAGCTCGCTGAGCGAGTACGCGGTGCTGGGCTTCGAGTTCGGCTATAGCGTGGCCGATCCGCTGACGCTGGTGCTGTGGGAAGCGCAGTTCGGCGATTTCGCCAACGGCGCGCAAATCCTGATCGATCAGTTCATTTCCAGCGCGGAATCCAAGTGGGGACAGCCCAGCGGACTGGTGCTGCTGTTGCCGCACGGCTTCGAAGGGCAGGGGCCGGAGCACTCCAGCGCGCGCATCGAGCGCTTCCTGGTGCTATGCGCGGGCAATAATATGCAGGCCGTCAATTGCACTACGCCGGCCCAGTATTTCCACCTGCTGCGCCGCCAGATGTACGGCGGCGCGGACCGGCGCGGCATGCGCAAGCCGCTCGTGATTTTCACGCCGAAGAGCCTGTTGCGGCATCCCAAAGCGGTTTCAACCGTTGCCGAACTGACCAGCGGCGGCTTCCGCGAGATCCTGCCCGACACCGCCGCCATCGATCCCGAGCTGGTGACGCGCGTGGTGTTTTGTTCCGGCAAGATTTACTACGACCTGCTGGCCGCGCGCGAATCGCGCCAGGCGAATCACGTGGCGCTGGTGCGCATCGAGCAGTTGTATCCCTTCGCCGAGAACGACGCCAACGACGCGCTGATGCGCTACCCGCTTACCGCGGAGGCGGTTTGGGCGCAGGAAGAGCCGCGCAATATGGGGCCGTGGCGCTTCATGCAGGAACAGTTGCAGCCGCTGCTCACCCCCACCAGCCGCGAGTTGCGCTATGTGGGCCGTGCGGAAAGCGCCAGCCCGGCGACCGGATCGGGGCGGAGGCATCAGGAGGAGCAAGCCGCCATCGTCGACGAGGCCATGTCGGAGCGGCCGTTGATCGAATCGCGGCGGGTGCGGCTGGTTTCGCGGCGGTGATGGGGCGCGAGCGCCCAAACGTTAGGTATTCGCGAAGCGGGGACTCATTTAAGGCTCGACGTCTTGACGCGATTCGCCATCGCCTTACGGGTACAATAGTATCGGAGTGCGGCCATGAACGTGACCCTGTCCCCCGATATTTTGGAGCGGATCGAAAACGAGGTGTCCGCCGGCCAGTACCACGACCGGAACGAGCTTATCGAGGACGCCCTGCGGCACTTTCTCGACCGGCGCAAGCGCGACGGGAGCCGCGCGGAGGCGCTTCGCCGCCTGGCTCAAGCCGTCGATGACGCTGGCCTTTACGAGCGCGTGCTCCTGCCGGATCGCGAGTGACCGCAGCGCCCTCGGCCGTCCTCGGCGCGTGCGTACTCGTCAACTTTTCCCTGTGCGATACCTTGGCTGCGCATGGCTGAGCCTCCCGAACTTTATGAACCGCGCTGGTCGGAGGAGATCATGACCGAGACCCTACGGACCTTGGAGTCGAAGCTGGAATGGCCCACTTCGCTCATCGCGTATTTTGAGCGACAGGTTCGTGCACATTTTGCGGATGCGTAGGTTACGGGATACCAATCGCTAATCCCACGAATGACCAATGACCCAAAAGACCGGCATGTTCTGGCCGCAGCCGTGCAGTGCGCTGCGCCGATCATCGTGACACTTAATCTGCGCCATTTCCGCCCCGAGCACCTGAATCCTTGGGGAATCGTCGCTCTCGATCCCGATACCTTCTTGAGCGCGCTGTACCGCCAGGAAAGCGAAATAGTCAGAGCGAAGGTAACAGAGCAAGCGGCGGACCGGCGCCGTAGCCTGCCGGAGCTACTTCAGATCTTGAAACCGACGCTGCCCAATTCCGTTACGTTAATTCAATAGGCGGCGGCCTCCGCGAATTGCTGCCGGATACCTGGTACCGGCTTCAGCCGGTGAACAAGACGGAATTCCTCCGACCGTCGGTCCGAAAGTTGCCGTTCTAGCAAAGTGGATTGGGCTACCGACCCTCCGGTCAACGCTCGTGTGCTGGCGTGAGATCAATCGTTGGACGCCGCGGCTAATACGCGCGCACTTCCTCCAGGCGCTGACGCCGGACCTTGATTTTGCTCTCGCTCTTGAGCGCTGCGGCGAGATCATAAGCCAGTTGCATGCGCAACCATGTCTCCGGTGTGCTGCCGAACGCCTTGGTTAGCCGGATGGCCATCTCCGGGCTGATACCGGACTTGCCATTGACGATATTATTGAGCGCCTGCCGGGAGACGCCCAGAACTTTTGCGCCTTCGGTAACCGACAATCCCAAGGGTTCAAGACACGCGTTCCGTATGCTGCGTCCGGGATGGGGCGGGTTTTTCATGGGCATGGTAGTCGTATCCTTTTGCTAGTGGTAGTCGATCAGTTCAACGTCAAAGGCGTCATTCTCTTCAAAGCGGAATACGATGCGCCAGTTGGCCCGCACCGTCACGGACCAAAACCCCTTCAAGTCGCCTTTCAGCGGATGAAGGCGATAACCAGGGAGATTCATGGCCTGCGGTGTGCCGGCGTCATCCAGGCGGGCAAGAATATCCTCAACCATCTCCAACAGGTCGCCGCGAATCCCGCTGCGGTCGTCGCGATCATAAAGGCGTTTCAGGCCGCGATGCTTGAAGCTCCTAATCATCAGGATACAACGTAAAGCAATCATTGTCACTTGTCAACGGTCAGGGGTTGCAGGCGTTCCTTGGCGATCTTCAGCACGATCCCGGCGTTGCGATCGGCGGCCTCGCTCACTTTGTACTCGGCCGCGGTGCCCAGCACTTGCGCGATCTCGGAGGGAGTCAGCTTGTAGCCGTCTGCCAGCCACTGCGCCATGTTGGCGGTGGCGGCGCGGAAGGCGTCGTCGAGCGAGCCGGCCAGCCCCATGGCCATGATGTGGGTGGCGGACTCCACGCGCGGATTCATGAGGGGCTTGTGCGAAACCACGCCCACGGTGAATTCCACATCCATGGAAGTCTCCAGCGCGTTGCCGTTGAGTTCGCCGTCGCCTTGCGCCGCGTGGCCATCGCCGACGTACAGGAGAGCGCCGGGGACGCTCACAGGCAGGTAGACGGTGGCGCCTTCCACGATCTCATTGAAGTCCATGTTGCCGCCCCAGCGGCCGGAATCGCCGGTACCCGGAGGCGCTTGTGCGGAGCCTGGCGCAACCGCCACGCATCCCAACATGGGCCGCAGAGGCACCGTGTAGGGGGTGAGGTGTTCGCCGGGCTTCCCGGACGTGGCTACGCCGCGCTGCCGATCGAGATGCCAGCGGACGTTCTTGAAGCCGTCCTTCATCTTCACCGCAAGATCGCTGTCCAGAGCCCGGCCCACTATGCCGTCGTCGCTGATGGCCCAATCGCGATTGAGACGGAGGCGCGTGAGGTGGACCACCAGAATGTCTCCCGGCGCCGCGGTTTCAATGTAGAAAGGCCCGGTTTCAGGATTGCCGCCAAGCACGCGCTTGACGCCTTTTTCGTCAGTGCCGCCGGCGTCCACGGTGGTGGTGTGGATAGTATCGCCGGGGAAGACGGCGAGCACCGGCTTGTTCGCGGCGGAAAACTGGCGATAGAACTTGGATGGCGTGAAGTCGAAGCGTTGCGGCGCTCCCGCGCGGCGCTGCGGAACCTGCGTGGCCGTAAGCTGGTGCGTGGCGGGATGCTCTTTGTCGTCGCCGTCGATGAAGACGATGGTCCCGGAGATGATGCCCGCGTGGACGGTGGCAGTGAGCTCCTCCGTGCCACCGTGGCCGTCTTTTGCCAGAAAGTGGAGGGAGTCGCCCGTGAGAGTTCCCTCCAGTTTGTCGCCGTGAAAATTGCCGGTGAGCTTGTCTCCCCGCTGGCTGAGCTCCATCGCAAAGTTGATGGGCGTGCCGTATAAATCGGCAACGGCGAACCATCGTCCGGTAACGGAGGGGGATTGGGCGAGCAGAAGCGCGGGAGCCAGGAGCAGTAGCGATCGAGTCTTGGTCATGGTGACTCATTTTAGCGTGTTTGCGCTGGTTGGCTTGTTGCCGACAGCCGGCGAGGGCGAAAGCGTCAACGTCGTAAGAGCAACGTTTGTTAGTGAGAAGGTTGTTGAGATGTTATGAGTAATTCTGTCAGTTCTCCGATGGCTTTTCAATATGGTCAATGACGAGGAACTCCCGCGGTCCCGTGCCGCGGACAAGCCGGAGGCCAAGCTGTTTTCGGATTGCCATGACGATATTGTTGTAAGGGAGATCTGGTATGCCGTCCGGCAAGGAAGAGGCGGCCTCCTCGTATATCCATTCCAGGTGAATATCGAATGGTCCGGTCAGGCCGGTTTGGTCGATGACGGGCCGATCTAGGCGGAGGGTCTTGGCAAAGACATCCATGCCGATACCCCGCACATCATATACCATGCGCTCGCCCTTGCGCACTGGCGGCGTCACGATGCAGAACGGAATATCCGGTTTATCCGGTTTCGTCTTGCTTAGGTCGGTTTGGTCGATGAACTCACAGGTTCCCGGTTTCGTGACCGTCAGGTTCGAACCGCGCTCGCCGACAGTCATCAGGTATGCCGGAGCCTCCCGCGTTTCGGAGCGAATCCTCAGGTGAAAGCGGTCTTCAAGGAGCGCCTGCATCAGAGGCCCCCGCATAGCACCCTGGGTCTCAGGACCTTCCGCTTTTGCAGTGATGGAATATCGGGCGGACTTGGACTTAGCCCAGTCTGGAATCCCCTCAATCGGCGTATACGGGAGGGGGTACCGGGGATCGAATTTGCCAGATGCGAATACTTCATATGCATCCTCTATCAGCCGGCGCAGAGGCCAACATGTGATGCCGAGCCAGCCAGGCGAGGCGTGAATTGCGCTGGGAGTGCCGTCTCGGCACAGTCTGACCGAGGCCACCTCAAAACTCATTTTATGGGAGGGGGGAGATATGTCTGGTACCTGACGAACCGCGGGCGAGGGGCCGGGTGCGGGCCGATCCTGGGGCACCGCCAACAGGGAGCATGTGAGGAAGAAAGCCATCGTGGCGAGGCGCGCTACGTAAGTCATGTTGTCTCCGACTCCCAGCTATACTAATTTGGACGAGCAGCCATGTCGAAAGGTGGGGGCCATCCTGGGTGCCGCGGCCCGACTCTTTGGCGCCGATTCGCTATTTATGATGCCCGTCGGCTGATGCCGCAGGCGCATTCACCGGCGCGCCATCGGACTGGTGCGTCGCGCGGCTGAGCGGGATCGTCTGCACCGTGCGCATGACCCCGTCCGCGTCCGGAGTCATCACCTGGATGGAGGCTGTCACCTGCGCCTCGCGGAACGACAACAGCGGCTTCCGCACCATCGCCACCCCGACCACCAGCGCTTGTCCATCGGCTGCCGGCGAGGCCGTCCCGCTCGAGGTGAACGACGCCGCCATTGGAATGTCCCCGTGCGGAACGCCAAGCGCCTCCGTCGCCATCGTCACACACGGCTGCGCCGCGGCGCCCGCACCGAGCGGCTCCAGTCTCACGGTCTTCTCAGCCACCATGGCACCCGTCTTGACGTTGATGAACTCGAGCGTCACATCCACACCGCCCGTACCGATATTGGCGGCGCACAGAACCAGCTTTTGTCCCGGCTCCGCGCTGGCCGGCAAGCTCGCCAGCCGGAATGCCACCGGCTTCATGCCCGCACACGCTCCGGCCGCCGTCGCCAGTGCGAAGCATGTCAACCACACGCGAGATTTCCCGTTGAGTTTCATGCAACCTATCCTTCCTGCGCGTGAGACGCGAGGCGGCCCGGAAGGGTTACCAAGCAAGCGCGCCCGGTAACGGTCCCCGCCCCCCTGCTATCCTGGAAACGCAGGAACCCAAATCATCCTAAATCGAGGTAACCGCCGTGCACGTAGTGGCCGGAGTGGATCTTGGCGGAACCGCCATCAACTATACATTAGTCACCCCGCAGGAACAGTTCCTCATCGAAGGGCTGTGCGAGCATCCCGCCCGCTCCAAGGAGGGACCGGCGGTGTGTCTCCAGCAGATCGTGGACGGACTGAAAAGCGCCGTCGAACTGGTGGGGCTGTGCGATGCCGATGTGGTGGTCGCCGGTCTCGATACGCCCGGGCCGGCCAGCGCGGCGGGCGTGCTCAGCGCCGAAGGCTCCACGAATTTCGTGCATCGCGACTGGGGCGGGTTCGATATCCGCGGCAACCTGGCCGCGCGGCTGGGCATCCCCGTGACTTATTTGAACGACGGCAATGCGGGCGCCCTATGGGGCCATTTCAACATCTTCGGCACCGACCGTGCACCGACCTCGGTCACGGTGGTCATCGGTACCGGCTTGGGTGGCGGCGTGATCATCGAGGGCCGCGACGTCAAGGGCCGCAAGGGCTTCGGCGGTGAGTTGGGACACGTGCTGCTGCCTTATCAGAATATCCGCGGCATCGAAGGCCTGGTTCCCGAATGCAACTGCGGACGCATCGGAGATCTGGAATCGGTGTGCTCCCTCACGGCCATCGAGAAAACCTTTCTGCCATACTTTCTGGCGCGCCATCCGGATCACGAGCTGGGCAAGCATGGGTTGCATCAGGCCGCCAAGCTGGTGCGGGGCCTCGCGGAGAAGGGCGATCCCATGTGCAAGGAAATCTTCCGCGTGCAAGCGCATGCGCTGGGCATATTCTTCGACGAAATGATCAACACGTTCGATCCCGATGCGCTGGTGGTGGGCGGCGGCGCCATCGAAACGAGTGAAGATTTCCAACGGTGGTTCATCGCGGAGATTCACGCGGGCATGCCGCCGCAGCGGGAGGAGCAGGCGGATATCCCGATCTACATCATGCCCAACGGCGATACCGCGGGCGCGCGCGGCGCGGCCATCGAAGCGCTGCAATATGCGCGGCAGAACGCGCTGCTCTAAGGTGGACCAATGACGCTGGACGATTGCCGCCGCTTCTACGCAGAAGAAATCGAGCAGGCCGCCAACCTGACGTCGCCCGCGCTGGTCGAGGCGTATGCAAGCGTGCCGCGCGAGAAGTTCCTGGGGCGGCCGCCATGGCAGCTTGCCTCCCCTGAGACCAGAGCGTTGGCCTCTACCGGGCTGATCCAGATGTCGTACCGGACCACCAGCGAGCCGCGCCGCCTCTATCATAATGTCGTGGTAGCGCTGGATACAGCCAAAGACATTAACAACGGCCAGCCCAGCGCGCTCGCGAATTGGATTAATGCGCTGGACCTGAAGAGCGGCGATCGCGTCTATCACATGGGCTGCGGCGTGGGTTACTACACGGCGATCATGGCGGAAGTAGTGGGACCCGGCGGCAGCGTGGTGGCCATCGACGCGCAGCCGGAGTTGGCGGCCCGCGCGCGGGAGAACCTGTCCGGCTACCGCCAAGTCACGGTACACGCCGCCGATGGCGCGGCATTCGATCCGGAAGCGTGCGATGCCATGCTGATCAACGCGGGCGTCACGCATCCGCACGCGCTGTGGCTGGAACGCCTGCGCGAGGGCGGCAGGCTGGTAGTGCCGCTTACCATCGCGCTGAGCCCCACGATTGGCCAAGGCATGATGGTCAGAATCGTGCGCCAATCCGAAGGCTTCTCCGCCAATATCGTAACGTTCCTGGCGATCTTCAACGGCGGCAATTTGCGCGATCCGGAGTTGGAAGCGCCCTTGCGGAAGGCGATGACCACGGGCGCATTGCTCAAGCTGAAGTCGCTGCGCCGCGACCCGCACGAGCCGGAAGAATCCTGTTTGTTCCACACGCCGGGCATGTGCCTGAGCGGCGCGCCTTGTGGTATTTGAAAATGCCGGAAACCCCCGAACAACTTGACGCCATGTTCTCGAAGCTGGACGATGCGCAAATCGCGCGCCTGGCGGAATTCGGCAACCAACGCCGCGCGAAAGCGGGCGAAGTTCTCTTCGATCGGGGAGATACGGACCATGGCGTTATCGTGGTGCTGGACGGCCGCATCGAAATCGATGGCGTCGCAGACCGGGAGAAGTCCGTACTTCGCGTGCTGGATCGCGGGGACTTCACCGGCGAAGTGACGCTTCTCTCCGGCCGCCCGAGCCTGGTGCGGTGCCGCGCGCAGGAAGCCAGCACGCTGCTTGAAATCGACCGGCCCAATCTGCGGCGGATCATGCAGACCGATGCCGCGCTCGGGGAGACGTTCCTGCGCGCGTTCCTGCTGCGGCGCGTATATCTGATCGCGCATTCCGTTGGCGAGGCGCTGCTGGTTGGATCCAACAACTCAGGCGATACGTTGCGCCTCCGGGAGTTCCTCACGCGGAATGGTTATCCGCACACCTATATCGATGTGGAGCGCGACCCGGACGTGCAGGCGATGCTCGACCAATTCGAGATTCGCGTGACGGACATTCCGGTCCTGATGTGCGGCGGCAGTCTGGTGCTGCGAAATCCCAGCAACGCCGAGGCGGCCGCGCACTTCGGATTGAATGCGGGAATCGACGAACGCGATGTATACGATCTAATCGTGGTCGGTGCGGGGCCCAGCGGACTGGCGGCCGCGGTCTATGGCGCTTCGGAGGGATTGAACGTGCTGGTCCTCGAAAGCACCGGCCCCGGCGGACAGGCCGGCGCCAGTTCCCGAATCGAAAACTATCTCGGATTCCCGACCGGCATTTCGGGCCAGGACCTGGCTAACCGCGCATTCGTGCAGGCGGAAAAGTTCGGCGCGCAAATCGCAGTCGCGCGATCGGCCCGGTCGCTCAAATGCCTGCGTCCGCCCTACACCATCGAGCTGGACGATGGAGGATCGGTGCAGGCCCGCAGTATTATCGTGGCGGCCGGGGCGCAATATCGAAAGCTGGATCTGCCGAACGTCGCTCAATTCGAAGGCGCCGGGATTTACTATGCCGCAACCCTCATGGAGGCCCAACTCTGCAGCGACGTCGAGGTGGCCGTGGTCGGCGGAGGGAACTCCGCCGGGCAAGCGGCCCTTTTCCTTTCGGAATTGGCCAAGCATGTTTATATTCTGGTTCGCCGGCCGGGGCTGGCCGACACCATGTCGCGATACTTGATCGCCCGGATTGAAGCGCGCCGGGAAATCACCCTGAAGCCATTGACCGAAATCGAGGCGCTCGAAGGCGCTACGCGCCTGGAGCGCGTTCGCTGGCGAGATACAAAGACGGGAACAACCGAGACGCATGAGATTCAGCACGTTTTCCTGATGACCGGCGCCAACCCCAACACGGCCTGGCTCCAGGGATGCCTGGCGCTGGACGAAAAACATTTCATCAAGACCGGTACGGACCTGGGACCCGACTGGCATGCGAGCCGCCCGCCTTTTCTTCTCGAAACCAGCGTGCCCGGCATCTTCGCGGTTGGAGATATCCGGGCCGGAAGCGTGAAGCGGGTCGCGTCGGCGGTGGGCGAAGGGTCGATGGCCGTTCAGTTTGTGCATAGGATTTTGGCTGGTAACTGAACGACCTTGGAGGGCGGGCAATCCTGCCCGCAGCCGCCTTTCAGCCCGGGGAACGTGCCGGGGGCACGCTCCAAAAGGTCTGAAACTGTACCAGAGCGCCAACGGTCGCCCATATTGGACAATATCAGAAGACCC
>Ga0302326_10002427_pt1 | contig 45514 bp, 43 predicted proteins | sample Palsa_T0_3_FD_202264 | JGI IMG/M metagenome (GOLD analysis project Ga0302326, IMG submission 202264) | Peat permafrost microbial communities from Stordalen Mire near Abisko, Sweden - Palsa_T0_3 | ecosystem: Environmental > Terrestrial > Soil > Palsa > Peat permafrost | place: Sweden: Abisko... | reverse complement strand
CGCCGTGCCCGAAACCAGGCACTGGCCGCCATGGGCGACGCTCAGTATACGCGCCACCCGGTTGACGGTCGGTCCGAAGTAATCGGCATCGCGTTCGTCGGCGGTGCCGGTATGAACGGCGATGCGAAGGGTCAAACCGCCGACGTCGTCCCAGCTTTCAGCAGCGACGGCGCGCTGTACGTCGAGGGCCGCTGCGACGGCGGCGGCGGCGCTCGAAAAGGCCACGCAAAAAGCGTCGCCGATCGTCTTGAACACGCGCCCATCCTCGTGTTCCATGGTGGCCCGCACCAGCGCATCGTGCCGCCGCAAGGCAGCCGCCATCGCCTCGCCGTGATGCTCCCAACGCGACGTGCTGCCTTCGATGTCGGTGAAAAGGAACGTGACGGTGCCGCTCGGCAATGAAGCGTCGCGGCTCGGACTTGTTACCAAAAGCGGACTCCGCTGCTAGGGCCTAACTCGGCCCTTAGACGGAATGAGTGACATTTCTTGTATCGGCCCGGGTCCCTAAAATGAAAGCCCGGACTGCGCGCGCAGCCCGGGCTTGCCGTAGCGAGAGGCGCGCTACTCGCGCCGGCGGCGTCCTCCGCCTCCGGTCCGTTCGCCGCCGCCTGGGCGGAACTCGCCGTTGCCGCGGGGTGGCCGGGGAACGTACTCTTCGTCGGTTCCTCCGCCGAGAACGGCCTTGCGGCTGAGGTTGATGCGGCCTTGCGAATCGATCTCGACGACCTTCACCATGATCTCGTCACCGATCTTCACGACGTCTTCGACCTTCTCGACCCGGCCGGGTGCGAGTTGGCTGATGTGCACCAAGCCTTCCTTGCCCGGCAGCACCGCGACGAACGCGCCGAAGTTCATAAGCCGCGTGACCGTGCCCATGTAGGTTTCTCCGACGACGACGTCCTTGGTGAGCGCTTCGACCATCTTCTTGGCCTTCTCGGCACCTTCGCCGTCGGGCGAAGCGATGAAGACGCGCCCGTCGTTTTCGATGTCGATCTTTACGCCGGTATCGGCGATGATCTTGTTGATGATCTTGCCGCCGGGCCCGATCACGTCTTTGATCTTGTCGGGGTTGATCTGGAGCACGATCATCCGCGGCGCGTACTGCGAGAGTTCCTTACGCGCTTCCGGGATCGTCTCTTTCAGCTTTTCGATGATGAAGAGGCGCGACTTCTTGGCCTCGACCATCGCTTCGCGCATGATGTCGATCGTGATGCCGGCGACCTTGATGTCCATCTGAATCGCAGTGATACCGTCGACGGTTCCGGCGACTTTGAAGTCCATCTCGCCCAGCGCATCTTCGAGTCCCTGGATGTCGGTTAGGATCGCGTGCTTCTTACCGTGTAAGACCAGGCCCATCGCGACGCCGGCCACGTGCTTCTTGATCGGTACGCCCGCGTCCATCAGGGCCAGCGTCGAGCCGCACACCGATGCCATCGAGGACGACCCGTTCGACTCGAGCACTTCGCTGATGACGCGAAGCGTATACGGAAAGTCATCGATCGCGGGCAAGAGCGGCACGAGTGCACGTTCCGCCAAGTGACCGTGACCGATTTCGCGCCGGCCGGGCGCCCGCATCGGCCGCGTTTCCCCGGTCGAGTACGGCGGGAAGTTGTAATAGTGCATGTAGCGCTTGTTCGGGATCGCCATGATGCCGTCGAGTCGCTGTTCGTCGCTGATCGACCCGAGCGTTGCGGCGCTGAAGACCTGAGTTTGTCCGCGGGTAAAGACGCCGCTGCCGTGCACGCGCGGCACGTAGTGGACCTTCGACCAGATCTCGCGGATGTCGCCGGGCTTGCGGCCGTCGGGGCGGATCTTTTCGTCGACCACCATGACGCGAAGCTCTTCCTCTTCCATCGCCTTGATGATCTTCTCGAACTCTTTGTTACTTGGATCTTCGAGCTTCGCGCGGATCGCGTCGTCGGTTTTCTTCAGGCGCGAGATCGCTTCGGCGCGGGAGAGTTGGGCGAAACCTTCGTTGCGCTCGCCCTTCTCGATGACGCGCATTGCTTTGGCGACGTCCTTCTTGAAGGTTTTCTCGACCCAGGCTTTTAGCTCCGGATCGCTCTTGAGCGCCGGAAAGACGCGCTTCTCTTTGCCGGCCTTTTTTGCGAGTTGATCGATCGCCTTGACGATCTTCTTGATTTCTTCGTGCGCGAAGGCGACCGCTCCGAGAAAGTCTTCCTCGGAGATTTCGTGTCCGCCGCCTTCAACCATCATCACGGCATCAGCGGTGCCCGCGACAACGATGTCCATGCCGCCGGTTTCATACTGCGGCAGCGTGGGATTGCAGATGTAGTCTTTCTTCGCTTCGTCGCGCCCAACGCGCACGGCGGCGACGGTCTTTTCAAAGGGAATGTCGGACACGGCAAGCGCCGCGCCCGCGGCGCATACCGCCAGTACGTCTGCGTCGAGTTCGGGGTCGATCGACAGGACGGTCGTGATGATCTGCACGTCGTTGCGGAAACCATCGGGAAAGAGCGGCCGGATCGGCCGGTCGATTTGGCGCGCCGACAGCACGCCGTGTTCGGACGGGCGTCCTTCGCGCTTGATGTAGCCTCCCGGAATTTTGCCGGCGGCGTACATCTTTTCTTCGAAGTCGCAGGTGAGAGGGAAGAAGTCGATGCCTTCGCGAGGTTTCTCGGAGGCAGTAACGGCGGCGAGGACAACGTCGATGTCGCCGTAGCGGACGAGGGCGCTGCCGTTGGCTTGCTTCGCCAATTCACCGGTCTCGATGACCAGCGTGCGGCCGCCGATCTCGAGTGAGACGGATTCTGGCACAGGTACTCCTGATTCTTAATTCATTACTTTTTTCGTAAACTCTCGGAGGTTCTTCGGCTCCGACGCTAGGCCCTTGCAGCGACGAAAGTCGCCGCGCTAACGATTTCATCGAGCTCGAGTTCGAGCGTCGCATCGCCGACGACGAACTCCCAGCGGTGCAAACTAGGTAGCGCCGTGGCCGCAAGCCTTCCGAAGACGAACGTGCCGCGTTCCCGTGCAAGCGAATGAGCGCGTGCTTCAAGCTCGGCTCGTTCACCGTGCAGGTACACGTGAAACGTGTTGGTCTGCGGTGGGCTCGGCACGACCTCGACGCCGTCGAGTTTGGAGAAGGCGGCGCCAATTTCAAGCGCGCGGTCGCGGTAGCTCTCCATCTTCGGAAGATTGGTTTCGAAGCCGTGCGCGGCCGAAAGCGCGAACGGTGCGATCGTAACGGGCCGCCCACCGTGACGATGCTGCCAGAGCCGCGCTTCGGCGACGAAGCTAGCGTCGCCCGCGAGGATCGCGCCCGCCAGCGCCCCGAGTCCTTTGTAGAACGAAACGTAGACGCTGTCGAAAAGCGCGCAAATCTCCGCGCGCGGCCGGCCGTAGAACGGCGTCGCTTCCCAGAGGCGCGCGCCGTCGAGGTGCAGCTTTGCGCCGGTTGCACGCGCGGCCACGCATAGCGCAACGAGTTCATCCCAGGGCGGCAGTTGTGCGCCGATCTCACGCTGGGGAAGTTCGAACAAAAACGCAGCGAGGGGATCCGCAATTGCCTGGACGTCGGCGAGCGTGATCAGCTGCGAAGCTGAACCGACCAGCAGTGCGTGCAAGTCGTGCAGCATCGCATAGCCGCGCGATTCGTGGATTTCCAGATGGCAGGTGGGATGAAAGGCGATCGTGCGGTTGCGGGCGCGATCGCACCAAATGCGCAAAGCGATCTGCTGCGCCATCGTTCCGGTCGGCATGAACACGGCCGCTTCCTTGCCGAGCTCGCGCGCGACCCGGCTTTCAAAATCCGCCAGCCACGCAGCCGCTCCATAGCGATCGAATTCGAGTTCGGGCGACGTTGCACGAGCCAGCGACTCGAGCGTTTCGCGAACCGGGCGCGGGCGGTGATGCGTCAGGAATCGCGTGCACGATGCGCGCAGCTTCGCGAGCTCGTCGTCGCTCAGGGCGACGGGCGCGGTCAAACTGTTGCCGGTGAGGCGATCTCGCAGCTTAGCGGCGGAGTCCGAGATCGGCGATCAGCTTGCGGTAGCGCTCCAGATCTTTCTTCTGGAGGTAGCCGAGCAGGCGCCGGCGCTGACCGACCTGCATCAGCAGGCCGCGGCGGCTGTGGTGGTCCTTCTTGTGGACCCGCAAATGCTCGGTAAGCTGGTTGATCGACGCGGTGAGGACCGCAACCTGGACGTCGGCTGATCCGGTATCCGCCGGGCCTCGTCCGTATTTTTCGGAAAGTTCTTGCTTCTGTTCTTTGGTTAACGGCATGACGGTTCGTGGGGCTCCTTGCTCAGGATCGTCTCGCTACGGCTCCAGAAAACGCCTCGCACCGCGGGGCGCCACCAGGCCGGCGACCGGCGAATAATAGCAGACCACCGTTCACAGGTAAAGGACATTTGGCTCCGTCGCTCAGGCCGGCGCCTCCGCTGAGCTGCCGCCCGAGGCCGAAGCAAGCGAGGACAGGTCGCCTTTGAGCGCCGTTCGCAGCCGGTCGAGGGCAGGGTCGAGCGCGCCGTTTTTCTCCAGCAGCATTTCGAGCGCGCTCAGGACGGCGGCCGCTTCGGCGCGCTGCAAGGCGAGGAGCACCCGGTTCCGGGTCTCCTCGTCCAGCCGTTCGATCGCGCGTTTCGCCATATTCGCCTGACCGAACGAGTAGGCGTGATGGCTTGCATTTCCCAAGAGTTTGAGCTCGGCTTCAAGCCAGTTGCGGTAGTCGGAGAGCATGAGAATGACCTTCGTTGCGGCGAACGGCTAGGGCTGCCATGCCCCGCTTCATACCCGTTGCTTCGGTTACCGACATCCCCGCAGGTCAGGCGCGGGCATTTGTGGTCGGCGAGCGCGAGGTCGCCGTCTTCAACGTCGCGGGCCACTTCTACGCCATCGAAAATCGCTGTCCTCACCAAGGCGGCCCGCTTGCGGACGGTTGGATCGACGGTGAAACGGTCACCTGTCCCTGGCACGCCTGGTGCTACAACGTGCGCGACGGAAAGATGACGCTCGGCGGCTTTACGTCGGTCGACGCGTTCGACGTTCAGGTTGAGGGTTCGACGATCAGCGTTTGTTCCGAACCCCGCGCGTAGAGCGCGCCCGGCAAGTCGCTCGCGCGCCGACAGCCGCTGGCGAAGAGGGCGATGCGCAGTCCCAAGAGGATCGTATCGAGCCGCTCGGAGACCGCTTGCGCCGAGCGCGTGGCGGGTTCCAGGAAGGGCAGACCGATGCCGGCCGCATCGGCGCCGAGCGCAATGGCCTTGGCGACGTCGACACCGCTGCGCACGCCACCGCTGGCAACGATCGTCGCGCTGGGGAATGCAGCGCGCAACGCAACGGTGGCCTCGGCCGTCGGGTATCCCCAGGCCGCGAACGTCTCGGCGAGTTCTTCGCGCTGCGCCTCGTCTGCGCGGCGGCCCTCGACCCGTGCCCACGACGTTCCCCCGGCGCCCGCGACGTCGATGGCAGCGACGCCCGCGTCGAGCAGCCGCTCCGCCGTCCGCACCGAAATGCCCGAGCCCACGCTCTTGACGAGAACCGGAACGTCGAGCCGGCGGCAGAGCTCGGCAATGCGTGGCAAAAGGTTGCGGAAGTCCGTGTCGCCGTTTGCCTGCAGCGCTTCCTGGAGCGGGTTGAGGTGCAGGTACAAGCCGTTAGCCGCAATGCTCTCGACGATGCGGCGCGCGTCGTCGATCGTGACGCCGTAGTTGAATTGAACGGCGCCGATATTCGCGAACAAGACGAGGTTCGGAGCGACGTCGCGCACGCGATAGGTCGCGAGCAGTCCTTTGTCCTCGAGTGCGGCGCGCTGGCTTCCGAGCGCAAGCGCAACGCCGGCCCGTTCGGCGGCCCTGGCCAAGTTCTGATTGATCGCTCGAGCGCGTTCGGTGCCGCCCGTCATCGAAGAAATCAGGACCGGCGCGGCGAGGCGATGCCCGAGCAGCGTGACGCTGGTGTCGACATCCTCGAGCGCGCATTCCGGCAAGGCCTCGTGATGCAACCGAATGTGTGCAAAGCCGGCATCGAGCTGCGAGGCGACATCGTCTTCGAGACAGATGTCGAGGTGCCGCGACTTGCGTGCCTCGGTCGCGCGCAGCGCGGGCGTCTTCTCCACCATGGGCGAAGCTGGTCCGCTTTGGTACCTCACAATTCCTATCGCGCCGGACGAATCGAGTCGGAATGATACACGCGGAAACGCCGTCCTGGGACGGAAGAACGGGCACGGCCGGTGGAGCGGCCTTTGGAGCCGCACTGCGCAGCCTCGCTCTCGAGCGCGAGCTCGACTCGACCGCATTCGCCGCGGCGACCGGCCAAGAGGTTGCCGGTGTCGAGGCGATCTTCGCGGGAACACAGCGCGTTACGGTGCCGCAACTTGCGCGCTTTGCCGGCGCGCTGCGCTTGCATGCTATCGAGTTCTTACAGCGCGTCGCACTACTTTCACTCGAAGTGTACGCGCTCGGGCTCGATCCGTTATACTTCTTGCCGTCAGGGCAAGTTCGCAAAGATGCTCGCATCTATATGCGAGAGATCAATCCTCGTCATCGAGTGCCAGAACGCGACATGCTCGTGCGGAACCCCACCTTGAAAGCTTTAATGGCCGACGAAGTTTTGGATGCGCTCGGTATTCTCGAACTTCAACTTGCGTATCTTCTACGGGCGGCCGTGCAGCACACTGGAGGAATACTTTGAGAGTTATCTTTTCACGCGGCGGCGCTTTTGCGTTGACGGCCCTCCTTTCGGCCGCTTTGGGCGCGTGCTCCAATCAGGGCGTTACGCTTCCCAGGCACCCAACTCCGGCGCCCGTGGCACTCGAGTACACGGCGATCGGTGCGAGCGATGCGGTCGGCTTCGGCGCCTCGATACCGTGCACGACCGCAACCCCGGCAGCCGGGCCCGCGGATCCGGGCTGCCTCAACCTGACCGGAACCGGCTACGTGCCCGACCTTGCCAAGACGTTCATCAAGAACGGGACCTCGGTTACGCTCGATGACCTCGGGTTTTCAGGAGCGGTGCTCGGTCCGGACATTCTCGCCGAGTCGAATATGTTCGGCCCGATCGGCAGTCCGGATCAATGCACGCCACGCGGCGCAAGCGATGCGTATCCGACGGATTTCATCACGGACGAAGTTCCGCAAATTCCGGCCAACACGACCTTCGTGACGATTTTCGCCGGCGGCAATGACACAAACGGCCTGGTCAACGCTCTGGGCTGCGGCGCCGGCGGCACAACCGCGCAATCGCAGGCAGCCTTCATCGCTACCTGGGTAACGAATTTTGGCAACGACCTGACGACGCTGATCGGCGATATCCGCGCGGTAGCACCGAGCGCGGGGATCGTCATCGCCAACCTGCCGAATTTTTCTCAGATTCCCGTCGGCCTGGCCGTTGCCGGGCAGGATCCCGCGGCAGGCCAAGCGCTGGCGGCATTCTCGACCGCGTTCGATCTGAACGTGATCGATCCACTGGCAACCGCAAGTCCGGCGATTCCGGTCGTCGACTTGCTATGCAATTCGTCGTCCTACAACCCGGCTAATTTCTACACGGACGGATTCCATCCCAACGATGCGGGCTACGCGCTCTTAGCGGCGCAGTTCTACGCCCAGTCTATCGCAGCCAGTCCGGCACTGCCGAGCACGACCTGCTCCGAAGCGACAACGACCAGTGTGCTGCGGCAAGTTCTGACCCACCCGATCAAGGACTTCGCGCGGGGCACGCGCCGGTAGGATATCCTCCCGAACGCCCGAGGACGGGAATGCCCTCGGGCGTTCGGGAACCCCAGCGGCACGATGCAATCAGGAATTGAAGGAAAACGCATCGCCGCATTGATCGGCGATGGATTTGAAGAGGCGGAGCTGAACGAGCCCCGCCGCGTGCTCGAAGAGGCGGGCGCGGTCGTCACGATCGTGGGGATCGACGACAAGGCAAAGACACGTGTACGCAGCAAGCGAGGGCTCGACGACGGCCAGCCGGCCAAGGCCGAAGAGGTCGTCGCCGACGTCACCGCCGAGGACTTTGACGGACTGCTCGTCCCGGGCGGGCTCTCGCCCGACCGTCTTCGCTCGAATCGTGAAGTGCAGCGTTTCGTGCGCGAGTTCGACACCGCGAAGAAACCGATGTTCGCGATCGGACACGGCGCCCACGTTTTCATCTCGGCGCAAGTTGCGCGCGGCCGCACGATGACGGGCTCGCCTTCGATCTCCGACGACATCCGCAATGCGGGTGGGCTCTATCGCGACCAGCCGACGGTTCAAGACGGACACTGGATTACGACGCGCGGGGTCGGCGACATGATCCTCTTCAACCGCGCGATGCTCGAAAAGCTCTCCTCGGCCGTTTCTCAACCGGCCTAAAGAGCCCGGCGCAAGCGCCTTGCCATGTCCCTCTTGACGCGGAATCGGCGACACGGTAACCTACAACTATGTTTTTAGTTCTGGCCTTCGCGTCGGTGCCTTTCAGCTACGACGGGTCGCTTCAATCGGGTCAAACGCTGAGGATCGCGAACATCAACGGAAACGTGCAGGTCCGCACGGGTGACCGGCTTACGATCCATGCAGAGAAGCACTCGGATCGCCGCGATCCAAACGATGTGGCGATTCGCGTGGACAAGACCCCGACGGGGCTCGTCGTTTGCGTTCGCTACCAGCCGAACCCGAGTCGCGGCTGCGACGAGCACGGTTCCGACGATTCGAACAGCAATAGCGATACGCAGGTCGACTTCGAGATCGCGGTACCGCGCGGTCTGAACGTCGATGCAAATACGGTGAACGGCTCGGTCGATGTCGAGAACGCGGGACCGACCGAAGCGGGGACGGTGAACGGACGCGTGCGCGTCCTGGGCGATGCACGCAAGGCAAGTACCGTAAACGGTTCGGTCGTCGTGCAGCTCGCCGATCGTGCTCGCGGCAGACTGAGCGCGCGAACCGTGAACGGCTCGGTCGAGATCTCGTTACCCGCCGGTAGCGGCGTCGAGCTGTCAGCCAAGACGCTCAACGGAGACATTCACGCCGACGGCTTCAGCGTCGATCACGCTCGTTACGGCCCCGGCACCTGGGCCAACGGAACGATCGGCGACGGCGCGCTTCACATCAAGGCCGAAACCCTCAACGGCTCGATCACGCTCAACCACTAGTTCAGTCGGGCAGCGGGTCGTAGCGCGCGAGCGTCTCGCCGAAGGCGCGCAAAGCGAAGAAGCCTTCAACAAACGCAAGGAACAGCACAAGCGCTGTCGCGTGCGCGAGGCCCAAAGTGTACGGCAGCGTCAGACTGACCGCGCCTGCAAAACCGAGCAAGACGTAGAGCGCGGCACGTATGCCGTCCCGGAACGTGGAAGAGAGCGCGACCAGCGTCGCGACGAGCGCCGCCAGAACGCAATCCAAGAACGTCGTCGTCGACAGCGGCAAGCCGCGCAAAGCGGTGCCGGCTGCGTAGCCGAACGGGATGGCGAGCGCAGCCAGGGCCGGTGCGACGGCGTGCGCGCGCGCGAGCTGGCGACCGTAGAGCGGCACGGCAAAGAAGGTCAGACGGCGCAGCGATTGCGCGTGCGAGCGCTCCGCGGCAAAGGCCGCGCAGAGCGCGCCGACGATGCAGATCGCGCCGGCCGGCCCGAAGACCCGGCCGAAGGGATACGCGATCGCGCCGACCAGCACGAACGCAACGGCCCAATCAAGTGCGAAGCGGCGATCGATGTGCCGGCGCACGATTGCAAGGGTGGCGCGCGCTTCGCTCACATCGTGCGCGTTACGAGAATACCCGCACCCGGTACGAGTTCTTGTACTCGCCGGGCAAGCCCGGCTTCGGGCTGGTCGAGTACGACGAGCGAGACGGGCGGTACGAGCGCGAGCGCGACCGCGCGAACGTATGGGTCATCGGCCTCTCCGGCCGCAGCGAGCGCCGAGAGTACCTCCTTCGCGCGCGCTTGAGCGGCGCTGGGCTCGATGCCCCACACCTCAGCCCGAAAGGCGACTTCGCAGCGCAGCGCGTGAGCATCGCCGGCGAATCCCGCTGCGTCGACGTAGCCGACCAGGCGCTTCGCTTGGGGCGGCTGCAGGCGCGTTTCAAAATCACCGACGTAGATCGTGCCCTCGCTCGGCTTGATGATCGCGGCGCACATCCGCGCGGCAGTCGAGGCCGCGCGTGCGTCCGGTTGCGCGAGGTCGCCGGTCTGCGCCGCTTCGAGCAAAAGCGAGAATGGCGCGACCAGCGTTCGCCCCTCTCGGCCGAAGCCGGCGTCGACCGCGCGCAACACCGGAACGCTCACATGACGCGTGCCAGACGTGCGTTTGGGCGTTCCGGACGGCCGACTTTGTGGCATTCAACCCAGCTGCCGTCACGCTCGATCGCCACGATGTCTGCGGTAAAATCGAAACGGCCCGTACCTTCAAAGAACGCGCTGCCGACCGCGTAGGCGTCGACCGGCACGTCGTCGATTTCGAACTGCTGAATCTTGCGCGCGTCGAAACCGCCACTCACCACGATCTTTACCAGACTAAAGCCGTTTGCGTCGAGGGCGGCGCGTACGTTGCGGACCAGTTGCGCGTTGACGCCGGTCGGTACGAACGTTCCCATCTGCGGGATCACGCTCTTGTCGACCAGCGTCCCCGACGTGTCGAGACGCACGCCCCACAATCGTTTGCCGAGCGCGCGCGCGACGGCGAGACTCGTGCCGACGCAATCGTTGTCGAAGTCGACCAGAGAAATAACGTGCACGTCTTCGTCGATGTGCTGCGCAAATTTTTGGGTCGCGAGCACCGTGTCGCCGCCGTAGGCGGCAATCAGCGCGTGCGGCACGGTGCCCATTCCGCGCGAACCCCACCATTCGGCGTTGGCATCGGTAGAAACGCCGAGCGCGCCCGAAATGTAGGCTGCGTAGCCGTCGCCGGTTTGCATTTGATGATGGTCGTAGCGGGCGGGGAAGAAGAGGACTTCCTTGCCGTTTGCGGCGCTTACGATCTCGCGGGCGTTGGTAGCAATACGCGTGCGCCGCGAAAGCACGCCGAGGTAGGGAGTTTCCAAATGGGCAAACAGCTCGTAGTTGCCCTCGATCGTCAGCACGGTCTCGAAGGCGGCGATTTCGTCACCATCGTGCAGCGCGCGAACGTCAAGCGATTCCCAACCGTCATTCCAGGAGCCGTCCCGGGAGTAGCTCCCGCTGCAAAGGCGCAGGATGGCGAGCGCCTCGTCGATTCCGCACAAGATCGAGCGGCTGCGTTGGAAGACCTGCATGCGCACGCGCGGATGGTGATCGTCGCGCCCGAGAATCTCCCGTGCGCGGTTGAAGTACGTATCCGAATAGTAGCCCGCACGCATCTTCTCGACGGGGAGGTTGAAAATGTGCGGATCGAGGCGCTCGACGCGGAGCATGGGACGTTCGTACGAATTCGACGAATGGTCGTCCTCTTGTGAGGAGTCCAATTTCGAATATCGAGATCGCCCGCACGCTCAAAGAGATCCGAACGCTGATGGAGTTCGCAGGCGAGCCGTTCTTCAAGTTCATGGCCTACGAACGAGCGGCTGAGACCCTCGAAAACGCTCCGCCGGCGGCGGAGTTGATCGCCTCGGGCGAATTGCAGAAGCTGCCGGGCATCGGCAAGACGATCGCCGGCCGCATCGCCGAACTGCTCGAAACCGGTACGATCGCGTTCCGCGACCAGCTGGCGCAGAAATACCCGCTGACCCTAGCCGAGCTGCTAGGCGTCTCGGGGATCGGGATGAAAACGGCCCAAGCGCTCTTCGCGGACTACGGGATCTGCTCGCTTGCCGATCTCGAACGCGCCGTCGAATCCGGGGCGCTGGCCGGCATGCCGCGCCTCGGTCAAAAGACGCTCGAAAACATCAAGCGCGGCATCCTGGCTTATAAGGGCCGCCAACAACGTACGGCGCTTGGCCGCGCGCTGCCGCTTGCGCGCATTGCGATCGCCTACCTTGCAGCCGGCGGCGCCACCCAGAATCTGACCTTTGCCGGGAGCCTACGCCGCGCCGAAGCGAGCGTCGGGGATATCGACCTCGTCTGCACCTCGCACGAGCCCGGTGATGTGATCGCTCGTTTCGTCCAATGGGAGCGCGCCCAAGCGGTGCTGGCCGAAGGGGTGACCAAGGCCTCGATCTGGCTCGAAGGCGGCTTGCAGATCGATCTGCGCGTGCTGCCCGAAGATGTCTACGGCAATTTACTTCAGCACTTTACCGGCTCGCGCGAGCACAACATCCAGCTGCGAGAAATGGCAGTGCGCAAGGGACTGCGCGTCAGCGAAAACGGCATTCTCGATGTCGCGACCGGAGTGAACCGGACGTGCCGCACCGAGGAAGAGGTCTACGAGGCGCTCGGCCTGCCCTATATTCCGCCCGAGATGCGGCTTGGTATCGGCGAGCTCGAAGCGGCTGCGACCGGAACGCTGCCGGAGCCCGTGTCGCTTTCCGACTTGCGCGGTGACTTCCACATGCACTCGACCTGGAGCGACGGAAAAGATACGCTTGAGGCGATGATTGCCGCAGCCAAGGGGCGCGGCTACGCCTATCACTCGATCTCCGATCACTCGTGGGGCCGCGGCCCGATGGGGCTCGATCCGGGCGAACTGCGTCTGCAGCGAGCCGAGGTGCGCGCGCTCGGCGACAAGCACGGGATTCGGACCTTGTGTTCGGCGGAAGTCGACATCAAGCCCGACGGTTCGCTCGATTACGATGATGCCGTGCTGCGCGAGCTCGATCTGGTCGTCGCGAGCGTGCACAGCGCAATGAACATGTCGCGTGAAGAGATGACCGCACGTTTGGTGCGCGCGTGCGAAAATCCATACGTTACGATCATCGGGCATCCCACCGGACGTTATCTCGATTCGTTCGCCGGCTACGAGTTCGACTACGATACCGTGTTTGCGGCAGCGGCGCGAACCGGGACGGCGCTCGAGATCGACGGCCAGCCGACACGGCTTGATTTACCGAGCAGTCTCGCGCGCCGGGCACGCGGGTTCGGGGTGACGTTTTCGCTCGACAGCGATGCGCACGCCGTCGAGCATTTGGCTAACATCGATTACGCGGTCGGTCAAGCGCGCCGCGCCTGGATTACGCCCGAGCAGGTGCTCAACACGCGAACGCTCGAGGGCGTGCTCGCGTTTGTCGCAGCCAAGCGAGGCGAAGCCGAAGTCCCGTAAGCGTAGCGCCCGCGGTTAGGCGGTCGCCGGCACCGGTACCGGTTCGGGCTTCTTCGTCACGAACGGCAGGATGGCGGCGATCAGCAGCATGACCGCAACCGGCACGAGCGCTCCCGAGAACGACCCGGTTGCGTCCTTGACCTTTGCCGCGACGATCGGCCCCACGATGCCGCCGAATCCCCAGGCCGTGATGATCATCCCGTAGTTCTGGCCAAGAAATTTGGTACCGAAGTAATCGGCGTTGAACGAGGGCATCGTGCCGAAACCACCGCCGTAGCAGAGCAGCACGATGGCAAACGCTGCGAGCACGAGCGTCAGGCTGTGCAAGTGTGCGAGCGCAAGAAACACGAGGACTTGCAAGAGAAAGATACCCGCATATGCCATGTTGCGGCCGATGCGATCCGATATGGCGCCCCAAAAGAGCCGGCCAAGCCCGTTGAAGATGGCGACGAAACCGTAGGCCGGTACGGCGACCGCGGCGGTCGCACCGGTCAGCTCGCGCATGATGGGAACCGCATTGCTGACGATGAGGATGCCGGCCGTCACGTTGAGGAACAGCATCAGCCACAGCAAGTAGAATTGCGGGGTGCGCAGGACCTCTTGCGGGCTGAAGCTCCGCTGATGAGAAGCAGCGGCGGCAACGGCGCCGGCAACGCTGTATCCGGCGGGTGGGTTACTCAAAAGCCAGGCGCACAGGCCGCCGATGATTGCGTAGGCGATGCCGGAATAAACGAACACGTGCAGCACAGCCGAAATATCCGATTGCGCAAGCGCGTACTGGCTCGGGTCGAAGACCGTCCCGGCTTTCGCCGCCGCCGCCTTGGCGTCGGCAAAGGCTGCCGCGTGTTTTGAGGCAAGCTGGAAACTTCCGATCGCCTTGAGCACGAAAGCATAGAAGAACGCGCCAAGCCCAAAGCCCATCACGACCATGCCGCTTGCCAGGCCGCGCTTGTCGGGAAACCATTTCGTCACCGTGGCGAGCGGCGTGATGTAGGCCATCCCGTTCCCAAATCCGCCGATGACGCCATAGGTCAAGTACAGCCACGGTGCACCGAAATGGCGCGTACCGAGTCCGGCAAGCAGGTTGCCGAGCCCCCATAACAGGACTCCGGTTACCGTCACGGTTCGTGGTCCGACTTTATCTTGCCAACGCCCGCCGATCACCGCGCCCCAGCCCAAAGTAAAGATCGCGATCGCGAACGCCCAGGTCGTCACCTGATTGGACCAGTTGAAGCTCGCAATCAGCGGCTGCGTAAAGGAGCTCCACGAATAGGCCGTACCGAGACAGATCATGACGATCGTACCGGCGAGCGCAATCAGCCAGCGATTGGGTGTGCTAAGGGAGCTAGTAGCCATCGGTTTGCCTTCCTGGGGACGCGGAGATATCGAAATTTCCAGCGGACGGACTTGCCGGTGTTGGCAGAAAGTTATCGAACGGGCTGGATTCTCCCGGTGATAAATTCCAAGCCGGAAGACGGCTCATTTCGCAAATGCGGAGAAGCCGTACGCGGATGCGCCAGTCGCTAGCCATCGCAGCGGTCGCCGTGGGCGGAGCCTTCGGCTCGGTGCTGCGCTATCTCATCTCGACCTGGTTTCTGCAGCGGTTTGGTCCGGGCTTCCCCTGGGCCACCTTCGCGATCAACGTGAGCGGGTCGTTTCTGATCGGCTTCGTGCTGCAGCTGGCACTCTCGCGCGCCGGCTTTAGTCCGTATATGCGCGTGTTTCTTGCGACCGGCATCCTCGGCGGCTACACGACCTTTTCGTCCTATTCGTTTGAGGCCTATAGTCTCGGCGTACAAGGTTCATACGTGCGCGCCGTTGCCTACGCGCTCGGAAGCGTCGTCGCCGGCGTCGTCGCGGCGTATGCCGGCGTCGTCATCGCGCGTTTGAGCTCGCCCACGTAAGCTCGGCAGCGGTCCGTTTGCGAATGCCCCGTAGGGTGGCGGTGTCGCGGCCGCGCCGCGCACGGCGTGCCAAATGATGTCGTTGAGCTGCGCATCGGGTACGCTGTCTTCGTGGGCGAAATCGGCTTGCGCGCTGTAGCTCGCGCGATACGCGGTGCCCGCGTTGATCGCGTTCAAATCGACGTTCGGCGGCAGCGCGACGTACCCATGAAAGTCCGGCTGGGCTTTGAACGCGGCATAGAGCGGCTGCGCGGCCGCGTCGTAGGCCGACATCGGCGGCAGGCCCAAGATCAGCTCGATCGTGCGCACGATGCCTGCGGTCGAAAAATGCTGATGTACGACACCACCGGCAGCATAGGGGCTGATCACGTAGGCGCTCATGCGCTGCGCGTCGACGTGATCGGGACCGTTCTGCGCGTCGTCTTCGACGACGAAGATCGCGGTTTCGCCCCAATAGCGCGAATGCGACACCTTTTCGATCAAGCGCCCGAGCGAGAGATCGTTTTCGGCAACGTATGCAACCGGCGTGCGAAAGCCGGGGCGCGTCCCCGACGTGTGATCGTTTGGCAGGCGCACGATCTCGAGCGCCGGGAGGTCGCCATTCCATACGTAGCCGTCGAATTCGCGGGCCCACTCGGCTTCGCGGGCTTCGTCGCGCACGCTCAGATCGAAACCAACAAATTTCGGATCGGTCACGTCTTTGAGATCGGTCATCTGCGAAGTGACCGGCCCCTTTCCGATCGGAGCTTCTTCGGTCGTGAACTCGCCGTAGTTGCGCAGCGTGATGCCGTGACGCACCGCGTTGTTCCAGAGAAAGCCGGCATGCGGCACCGAAGCGTCGGCGCCGTCTTCGAAATCGTATAATTCACGCCGGCCGCCGTAGTTTTGCGGCCACATGCGCTCGAGATAATCATTGCCAAAAGCAGCCATCGACCAGTTGTGCCCGTCGGCGCTGACTTCCGCATCGGCGTACGTGTCGTCGAGAATACCGAAGCGCTTTGCCAGCGCATGTTCGTTCGGCGTGATGTTTGCGCCGAAGAGAGCGAGTGCCGGATCGCCGTTCGCCTCGGGCAGATCGCCGAGGACTTGATCGTAGGTGCGGTTCTCTTTGACGATGTAGATGATGTGCCGCAACGGTCCGTCCGGTCGCACGACCGTATCCGCCGGCGGGACCGGTGCATCCCTTAGAAATGGTCCCCCGTTTGAGCGCACGGCTTCGAGCCCGTCGAGGAGCGTTGCATCGCTCGGGATCGGAATGCGACGAATGGAACCGATCGAACTCGCGGCCACGTAACCCGACGTGTCGCGATCGGCGTAGTGGTGAAACGGATCGAATCCGGGATTGGCGTGACCGCTCTCGCCCATCGCGTCGACGACATCGAGCGCGCTTCCGTGCGGCTCGAGGACGAGCGCCGTCGGATACCATCCCGTCGGCAACGCACCTAAGACGCGCGGCGCCCGGCCGGCGACGTCGAGCACGACAACGGCGTTGGCGGCAGCGCAGGTGACGTACAGACGCCGGCCGTCCTGCGAAAGAGCGAGTGCCGACGGTGAAGCGCCGAAAAGCCCATCCCGGTACAAGCCGACGTTGACGTCGGCCACGCGCTTCGCGTTTGCGACATCGATGATGCCGATCGCGTCGTCATCGGCTTCTGAAACGAAGAGCCGCTTGCCGTCGCGCGAAAGCGCGAGCGCCTCGGGGTGCTTGCCGACCGCGACGTCACGCTGCACGCTTTGCGCCGCGACATCGATGACCGACAACGAAGCGCCGCCCCAGTTCGCCACGAACAGTGTTCTGCCGTCAGCGGAGAAGGCGACGCCCGCCGGATGCCGGCCGACGCGCACCGGCGTACCGGCCGATCCGGACGCTTCGCGCGCGATGACGACCGCATCGCCGAGGTCACCGCTGATCGCAAGCGTCTTGCCATCGGGCGAGCGAGCGATGCCGGCCGCCCAGAAGCCCTTGGGCAGGGCAATGCTGCGATCGCTCGTACCGCTCGCCGCGTCGTAGTGGGCGATCGTGTCGAGTTGTCCCGTGCTCGCCCAAAACCCGGCTCCGCGCCGGTCGGCGAGCGGAACACCGTACGCGCCCTTCACCGAAATTTCGCGTTGAACGGAAAGCGTCTTGGGATCGAGGACGCGAATTCCGGGTGAACCCGCTCCGCCTTCCAAGACGACGAGATGCGCACCGTCCGCCGTAATGACCGCACTTTGCGGGAACGTCTTCGTCGCCACGACCGTGCTCGGCGGCGGCGAGAGCAGCCATTCCGTCGGCAACATGATGCCGCCACGCGCGGCTTCGGCAATGCCGACGCACGTGCATATTGCGAACATGAAAACGAGGGCAATCGCTTGCTTCACGCGCGTCATGGTATCGATAAAAGGTTATCGAGTGCTTAAGCGGCAGGCCTGCTCCGCCTCGGGCGCAGCTCTTAGACCGCGTGCACGAACGCGCGGAACATCGCGCCGCTCAACGCGCACAAAAAGACGACCGGCCACGCCGGAAGTCGCGCCCATGCCAACAGGGCCAGTGCAACGAGCGCAATCGCGATGCCGGCGGGATCGCGCGCGAGCGTCGTCGCGATCGGATCGACGAACACGGCTGCTAGCAAGCCGACAACGGCAGCCCCGAGTCCAGCGAGCGTTCCGCTCGCGCGCGGCAATTGACGAAGCGCGCTCCATAGTGGGACAACGGCCGCGATCAAGAGGAACGACGGCGCAAAAATGCCGAGCAGCGCGACCAGTGCCGCGAGTGCGCCCCCCAGCGGCCGGTCAACCGCACCGAGAAACGCGGCGAAGGTGAACAGCGGCCCCGGCACCGCTTGCGCAGCCCCGTAGCCGGCGAAGAAGACGCGCTCGGGCACCCGTCCAGGGCCGACCAAACTCTGCAAAAACGGCAGCACCACGTGGCCGCCCCCGAATACGAGCGAACCCGCCCGAAAAAACGTCGCGAAGAGCCCAAGATACCCGTTCGGATCCGCCACGATCGGCAGCAGCGCGAGCAACGCGACGAACGTGCCGCCCGCAATCATCCCGGTGCGCCGCGAAACCTTTAGCAGCGGCGCTCCGGCCGGCAACGGGACGCCCCGGTCGAAGACCCCGCCCGCGACACCGCCGCCGAGTAGCGCGAGCCACTGAAAGGACGGAGCATACCGGTCAACGCCGAGCGCAATGAGGAAAGCGCCGGCCGCGATAGCGGCCTCCAATCGCGAGCGCACGAGATTGCGTCCAAGCTGAACGACCGCAACCAAAACGACCGCCGCGGCCGCGGCCGCCAGGCCTTCGAGCGCGCCCCCAAATGCCGGCTGCTCGGCAAGCGACTCAGGCCCCGCGCCGCTAGCCGCCGCCCGAAGCCCAAGCCCGAATGCGCCGAGCAACAGCGCCGAGGGCGTCGTAAAGGCGAGCCAGGCGAGGAAGCTTCCGAGGCCCCCCGCCCGGCGCATACCAAGACAAATCCCAACCTGCGAACTCGTGGGACCCGGCAAGACCGAGCAGAGCGCCACGATTTCCGCGAACGCCGCGTCATCGAGCCAGCGTGCACGCTCGACGAACTCCCGACGAAAGTAGCCAAGATGAGCGACCGGCCCACCGAACGAGGTGCATCCGAGCCGTAAGAAACGCACGAAGACCTCGAGCCAGAGAGCCACGCTGCGGTGATCGTCATTCGCCCGCGGCATGCCTGCCGTGCCGTCCCGGCGAAAGAAAAGCTCACGATGAGCCTCTCCGAATCCACCGTTTTCGCCAACGGCAGTTTCACGAAATACGACGACGCCCGCGTCGGCCTGCTGACACACGGCCTCAACTACGGCACCGGCTGCTTCGAGGGAATTCGCGGCTACTGGAATCCCGACGACCGCGAACTCTATCTCTTGCAGCTCCGCGACCACTACGAGCGCCTGCACGACTCCGCGCGCATCCTCCTGATGAAGCTCCCACACTCCGTCGACGAGCTGATCGCCCTGACGCTCGAACTCTGCGCGCGCAACCGCTTCGAAGAAAACATCTACATCCGCCCCCTGGTGTATAAGGCGCTCGAAGACGTCGGCGTCAAGCTCGCCGGCGTACCCGACGGATTCGCCATCATCGGCGTACCGTTCGGCAGATACTTTGACGCCGAATCGGGCCTCAAAGCCGGCACAAGCTCCTGGCGCCGCATCGACGACACGATGGCCCCCGCCCGCGCCAAAGCAACGGGCGCCTACATCAACTCTGCGCTCGCCAAAAGCGAAGCCTTGATGAACGGCTTCGACGAAGCGATCATGCTCTCGCAAGACGGCCACGTCTCCGAGGGCTCCGCCTCCAACGTCTTCGTCGTGCGCAAAGGCACCGTCTTCACGCCCGACGCCTCGCAAAACGTGCTCGAAGGCATCACCCGCCGCAACGTCATGCGCATCGTGCGCGAAGATATCGGCGTCCCCGTCATCGAACGCGGCATCGACCGCAGCGAGCTCTACGCGGCCGACGAACTCTTCCTCAGTGGCACCGCAGCCGGCGTCACCTTCATCGCCTCAGTCGATCACCGCCCCGTCGGCGACGGCTCAATGGGCCCGATCACGCGCGAGCTCACCGCAATCTTCGAGCGCATGACGCTTGGCCGCGAGCCGAAGTATCGCGATCTCTTGACGCCTGCTTACGCTAAGCGCAAAGTTCAAGTCGCTTAGGTTTTGGTCCCGGCTGGGCTCGGGTACACGCAGGCATGCGGCGGGGACGCCCGCCATTTGCCATCGTGGCAAATGGCTACTCACTCATTTTTCGCTCCCGCGCCTCCGGCGCTCCGCGAAAAACTGAGATGCCCCGCCGCATGCCTGCGTGTACCCGAGCCTTGCGGGCCGCCTGGTAAGAGCTCTAGATCCTAGCGCCTAAGACTCGTCCTTCGATATGCCCGAACTAACTCTTAACTGCATCGCGTCCGACGACACGGATACGCTTTTAGCGCTCTGGGACTTGTGGTATCGAGCATACAATTCGAACGGACCACACGCGCCACTCTCGAATGCAGAAGCGTCCGCAGCGGTGTTCGCCTTTTGCTGAAAATTTGCTCTGGGGCGTCGCGGGTAGGTTTGAGGGACGCCTCGCTTCGATGGCTTTCGGTGTCCGAGCGCGCGAAGACGACGGTGCCGGAGCGCCCTATCGCAATCGTGGGTTTGGCCGGGAGACCGTGAGCGGCTTGCTGAGCTTGGGCCGCGACTGTGGTTTCTCGGAGGCGCACTTATGGGTCGGCATCTCAAATGAACTGGCGCGTCAACTTTACGAGCGCCTCGGCTTTCGCTTAAGCGGCCGGAGAAAGCTGGACGATCGCGGCGAGCTGATCGCGCACGTAACGGCATCTTTGGAATCGGTTTGACTTTCCGGAACACGACGATTGCGGTGACGCCTGAGGACGTGCCGATTTTCCGGCAGTGACAGCCAAGCGCAAAGTCCAAGTAGCGAAGCACAAGCTTTCGCAAGGCTGGGGTACACGCAGGCATGTGGCGGGGCATCCGAGTTTTTCGCGGAGCGCCGGAGGCGCGGGAGCGAAAAATCGGTGAGTAGCCATTTGCCACGATGGCAAATGGCGGGCGTCCCCGACGCGTGCCTGCGTGTACCCCAGCCCAGCCGGGACACGGCTTCTCGCGCTAAGAGTCGTCTTCGCTTGATGAATTCGGTGGCGGCGAAGATACCGCGGGCAGTGAGGTTGCGCCGGTGTCCCACATGCGCATGTCGGGAGCCGTGACTTGCGGTTGCGGAGCGCGGAAGGGCGAGAAGGCCGCGATGCCTGCCTGTTCGCGCCATGAGGCGAGGCGGCTGAGTTCGTTGTAGGTGATGCGCGAGATCTTGTGGATGAAGGCGCGGCCGAGATCGAGGTCGGGGAGTTGCGTCGTCATCACCGCGATGATGTAAGGCTCTTCGTCTTGGAAGACGATGCCGACGTCGTTGAGCGTGTCGTGCAGGGAGCCTGTCTTGTGCGCGATCTTCACGTCTTTGGGTAACGGCGCGGGGAGGAGGCCGTTGTGCTTTTGGCCTTCGAGGATCGTTAGCATTTCGCGAGACGACCACGAGTCGACCAGTTTGTCGCGGGCGATGCCGTCGAGGAGGTCGAGCATGTCGTGGGCGCTCGTGCGTAGGGCGTAGCGGATCGTTTCGGTTTCGGAACGGATGTCGGCGCCGAGGTGCGTTTTGTGCAGACCGAGGTCGACCATCGTTTTGTTGATGTCCCGGCGGCCTACCCGGCGGATCAGCATGTTGGTGGCGGTGTTGTCGCTCTCGGTGATCATCAGCCAGAGCAGCTGGCGTACGGTGCGGGCGGTGCCGGGCGGGGCGTCGGCCATGTCGCCCCAGCCCCAGTCGCGGTCGCGTGCTTCCATGTGGACGACCGTGTTAAGGTCGATCTCGCCCGCTTCCATCTCTTTGAAGACTTGCACCATCACCGGGATTTTGATGGTCGAGGCGGCGGGCAGGCTAGCGTCGTCGTTGATGCCGGAGATTTTTCCGGTCGCCAGATCCTCGACGGCGATCGCGACGTGGCCGGGCGCGTGATTGGTGGCAAGCGATAGTTGCGCTTGGAGGCTGCCGAGCGGTCCGGAAAGTTGAGCAGCGCCGGCATAGCCCGGCGCCAGCGCGCAGAGCAGCGCGACGAACAAAGAGACCAGTCCACGGCGACAGAGCGGCATAGGCTTGTCCCTCATATCAACGTCTTCGGCTCGCAAACCTTTGGCCGGATGTTTATCAAGCCGTACAGACTGATGCCAATTCACAAGCTGACGCCGTCGGCTTTCGGTGCGCGCGCGCGGCCGACGATGCCGGTCAACGCGGCGAGCGCTGCCAGGTACGGCAGTGCTTGCATCAGTTCGCTCGGCACGCCGGAACGTTGCAGGATGAATTGGAGCGCGGAGAGCGCGCCGAAGGCGAGCGCGGCTCCGGTTGCGCCGAGCGGCGTCCAACGCCCGAAGATGACTGCCGCGAGCGCAATGAAGCCGCGGCCGGCGGTCATACCGTCGGAATACAGGTCGAGTTCGCCGAGCGAGAGATAGACGCCGCCGAGGCCCGCGAGCGCGCCGCCGAGGATCGTTGCTATGAGACGCACACGGCGCGGATCGACGCCCGCCGACGCGACGGCGCGTGGATTTTCGCCGCAAGCGCGCAAGCGCAACCCCCAGGGTGTGCGGTCGAGCGCGAATTGGAATCCGAGCGCGCACGCGAAGGCAAGCACGATCAACGCGATCTCGCCCCGCGCGCCGAGCGCCGGAACCTCCGGTGAAGCGCCGGGCACGCCGAAGACGACCGCAATACCGAATGCGGTCCCTCCGGCCGCCATCAGGTTGAGTCCCGTTCCGGCGACGATCTGGTCGACACCGAAGCGGGTGGCTGCGACGCCGAGCACGCCACATAGAAGTGCACCGGCGAGCACGCCGGCGGCGAGGCCGAGCAGCGGGCTGCCGGTTGCAAATGCGACGCAGACTGCCGCGAAAGCGCCGACGGTCAAGGCGCCTTCGAGCGCGATGTTGAGGATGCCGGAGCGTTCGCACATGACGCCGGCGAGCGCCGCGAAGATGAGAGGGGTCGACTTGACGAGCGCCAGGCCCGCAAAAGCGACGAATGCCGCCATTGCGTTATGCGGCAGCCGCGGCGCGAGCGGCGACGAAGCGACGCGCGGCGAGTCCCAGGATCGCGAGGCCCTCGACGAAGGTGACCGTGTCTTTCGGAACGTGCGCAAAGGCTTGCATCGCGAGGCTGCCGACTTGGAGGATGCCGAAGACGAAGGACGCGAGGATGATCCAAAGCGGGTCCAGGTCGCCGACGAGCGCCACCGCGATTGCAATGAAGCCGTAGCCGGGCGAGAGCGCGACATTGAAGCGGTGAAGCACACCGGCGACGATCGTTGCGCCGCCGAGTCCGGCGATCCCGCCCGAGATGGTCATCGCCGTTAGCGCCATCCGGCGCAGGTCGATTCCGGCGCGAACGGCCGCGGCCGGCGCGACGCCCGCAGCGCGCAGTTCGTAACCAAAGACCGTGCGCGTCAAGACGAACTTCAGAAAGACCGCGAGAGCGAGTGCGATGGGGAGCGCGATCGTCAGACGTGTCTCCGGCGCCAGCACGGCAAGCCATGAGCTATGCGGTAAGCTCGCCGTCTCGGAGCCTTCGGAGCCGGGTGCGTGCAGCGGTCCCGAGACGAGGTAGTTCGCGAGCAGCACGGCCAGGATGTTGAGCATCAATGTGGCGATCACTTCGTTGCCGCCGTAACGTGCGCGCAAGCCGCCCGCGATCGCGCCCCAAAAGGCGCCCCCGAGCGCGCCCGCACAGAGGATCGCGACGACGGCCAGCGGGCCGGGCGCGATGAACGACGCGCCCACGAGACCGGCACACAGTCCGCCCGCGATAAGCTGCCCCTCAGCGCCGATGTTGAAGAGCCCCGCGCGGAATGCAAACGCGACGGCAAGCGAGGGGAAGAGCAGCGCCGTCGTCTGCACGAGCGTCTCGCTGATCTGGTGATAGCCGCCGAGCGATCCGTGCAGCAGTGCCGCGAACCCATTCAGCGGATTCGTGCCGGCCCACACCATTGCAAGCGAGGCGACGACAAGCAGGGCGAGCGCACCAATGACGGCCTCCCTGCGAACGGTCATAGCGGCCTCATTTGCGTTGCAACGCGTAGCAGTTCCCTCTTGCCGCTGTCCGCCGGCGCCGACTTGGCCCGGAAAATCGAATTGACGCCGAAGCCCTGACGGCAGCTCCCGGCGTGCTTGAGGCCGCGGCTAAGACGCCGGCTCGCAACGAATGGTAAATGCGCAGGGGATCTGCGATCTGTAAGAGCGTCAAAGCTTACCGGCCATCAGTTCACCGATGCGTGAGCGGTCGACGGTGGCTCGGGAGAACTCACCCGCGATCTTGCCGCGGAACATAACGAGGATGCGGTCGGCGAGCGTGAGCAACTCGTCAAGTTCAAAGCTGACGATGAGCACGGCCGTACCTGCGTTGCGAATCTCGATGAGCCTCGATTGCACGAGCGCGGCGGCGCCGACGTCTATGCCGCGCGTGGGCTGATAGGCAACGACGAATCTTGGTTCGTGAGCGAGCGCACGGCCGACGAGGAGCTTCTGTTGATTGCCGCCCGACAGCGCCGCCACGGGTGTTTGGATCGAGCTCGTGCGCACGTCGTAGCGTTCGACGATTTCGGTCGCAAGCTGCGCCGTCGCGGCGCGATCGATGGTCCAGCCACGGCGAACCGGTGCGCGTTGCTGGTCGCCGAGCGCGACGTTTTCGGCAACGCTCCACGGAAGAACGAGACCTTCGTGTGTGCGATCTTGCGGAATGATGCGGACGCCCGCCGCGATGCGTTCACGCGGCGTTCTTCCGTCGAGCGGCTCGTCACCGAGCCGCATCGTACCCTCGTACGGAAGAAGACCGTAGATCGCGTCGACGAGCGCCGACTGTCCGTTACCTTCAACGCCTGCGATGCCGACGATCTCGCCGCCCCGCACGTGGAAGGTCGCCTCTTGCAGCGCGTGCGCACCGTCGCCGGCGCGCAGCCCGGTTGCCGCGAAGACGGGCACGAGCGTCGGTGCCGCGCGCGCTGCGATTGGTGGAACCTCGCCGCCGACCATAGCGCGCGCAATCGCATCGAGCGAGGTGTCGGTCGTCGCCGAACGCAGGACGACTTGTCCCGCGCGCATGACGGTGACCCGGCTCGCGTACGAGATGACTTCTTGCAGTTTGTGGGTGATGACCAGGATCGTGGTGCCGCCCGCCGCGAGCTCCTGCAGCGTGGCGAACAGCTCTTCGATCTCGACCGGAGCGAGCACGGCAGTCGGTTCATCGAGCACGAGAACGGCGGGCTCGCGCGCAAGTTCGCGCAAGATTTCCACGCGTTGCGCAACGCCGACGGGCAGCGTCTCCACGATCGCATCCGGATCGACGTTGAGCCCGTAGCGCACGCCGAGGGCGCGCACCCGTGTTTTGGCGGCTGCGGCATCGATCCAGAAACCGCTGCGCGGCTCGTTGCCGAGCACGACGTTTTCCCAAACGCGAAGGCGATCGATCAGTTCAAAGTGTTGGCGAACTAAGCCCACCTTGCCGTCGGCCACGATACCCCCGGAAGTGGGTTCGAGCAAGCCGGCCGCAATCTGCGCTAGCGTCGACTTCCCCGCGCCGTTCTCGCCGCTCAAGGCATGAATCTCGCCGCGCTCGAGCGTCAGGTCGACACCGTCGACCGCGCGCACGCCGCCGGAATATATCTTGACGATCCCGCGCAGTTCGAGCGCCGTGCCGCCGGAGGTGGTCACCATATCGCTACAACTTCACGGGCTTGAACGCCGCGAGCTCCGCGCGGGTTTGCGGCGGGACGATTTTGCCCGCGATGATCGCTTGCCGGAGCGCTGCAAGTCGCGCGATGTTGGCGGCCCCGATTACGGCTTTCGTGTATTTGAAATCGGTGAGGCCCACGCCGCCGTCCTTCAAGCCGAGTTCGATCGTTCCGCTCGGAGTGTGACCCTCGCTCTCGGCTTTAGCGATCGCAAAGACGGCTGCGTCGACGTGCTTGACCATGCTCGTGAGAATCTTGCCGGGCACGAGCGCGTCTTCATCGGAGTCGACGCCGATTGCGTACACGTTCGGACGCGCGCGCGTTTCGCCGATTGCACCGAGCCCCGAGCGCCCGGCCGCAACGTAGATGATATCGGCCCCCGCATCGTACATAACGCTCGCCAATTCCTTACCGGACGCGACGTCTTCGAACGAACCCACGTACTTTACGCTGACGTTGACGCGCGGATCGATCTGGCGCGCGCCGGCGGTAAAGCCCGCTTCGAACTTACGCAACAACGGTACGTCGATGCCGCCGAGGAACCCGATCGTGCGTGTCTTGGAGACCATTGCCGCGAGCGCTCCAGCCAAGAACGAACCATCTTGCTCGCGGAAGGTAGCCGAGGCAACGTTCGGCTGGTCCGAAACCGCATCGATGATCGCGAAATGGCCCTGCGCGTAGTCTTGCGCGACCTCGCTAAGGTCTTTGTTCATCAGAAAGCCTATCGCGAAGACCTCATCGTAGTCTTCGTTGGCCAACACCGTAAGGTTCGGCTGATAGTCAGCGGCGGATTTCGATTGCAGAACGAGGATCTGCGCACCGAGCTTGTCGCGAGCCCGCAGCAAGCCCGCGTAGGCTGAATCGTTGAACGACTTGTCGCCGAGGCCGCCGACGTCGGTTACCATCGCCAAGCGGAGCACTTTGTGACCCGAAGCGCTGCCGTTGCCCGGACCCGCGCATGCGGCGAGGGCAAGAAGGAAGATGAGACCGCGCGCGCTCGAATGGAAAGTGCGCGAGCGGCAGAGCGTCATGAGCGCGCTTTACGAATTCACGCGCGGTGATGCCTTCGTTGCGGGGCGCACGGCCATGCCGTGCTTTATTACCGGGGCGCACGGCGATGCCGTGCTTTACTACCCAATCACGATCGCTAGGTCGTTGCCGGCGCGGGGAACGGCACCGGCACGGGCGCGGGTGGCGCGCCCGGCGGCGGCGCCGGTGGTTCGTAGATCGGACCGCCCGGCGGATTCACGGGCGCGTCCGGCTCGCTGGGCGGCCGGCCCGGCGGGTCCATGGGCATCTCGGCAAGCGCGGGCGGGTTCTGCCGGGCGGTGTGGTAGCCTTGGCCCATGAGTACGGCTCCCGACCGCCCCATTGCACGCCGCTCGCGCGGCGAGCGTCGCGTCACATACGCGCTGAAGATCCTCGCGCTGATCGTGCTCTCCGCGGTCATACTCTCCGCGATCCTCGATTTTGTCGGGCGCATCTTTTCGGTCGCGATCATCTTGGTCGGTGCGGTGTTTCTCACGTACGTGATCTACCCGGCCGTGCACCGGGTCAACACACGCTTGCCGATGCTCTGGTCGATCGTCGCCGTTTACGCGATGTTTGCCGCGATCGTAGCGTTCGGCATCGCGATCGTCGTGCCGGCCCTCTACAATGATACCCAGTCGCTCGTGCGCTCGGCGCCGGCCCTGATACACGCCGAGCAGCGTTTCTTTACCGACCCAAATAACCCGATCATCGCTCGCCTGCCGGACGCGGTGCGCACGTATCTGGCGAAAGTGCCGACGCAGCTCGTGCAGTTCGCGGGCGGATATGCGGGCACCGCCGCGTCCGGCGTCCTTGCGATCGTGCTCAGCGTCGTCGGGTTGCTGGCCACGCTCGTCGTCATCCCGGTGCTCGCGGCCTATATTATGATCGAGGCGCCGCGTATGATCCAAACGCTCTTGAATGCCGTGCCGGAACGGGCGCGTCCTGAAGCGACCTTGCTGCTGCACGACATCGACCGGGTGCTCGGCGGGTTCATACGCGGGCAGCTCCTGGTCGGGGCGACGATCGGCACCTGCATCACGATTGCGCTCTTGCTCTTGCACGTCAAGTATGCCGTGCTGATCGGGGTCGCCGCCGGTTTGCTCGACGTCATTCCATATGTGGGAGCGGTCGTCGGATTCGTACCGGCGGTGTCGCTCGCGTTCTTCAATGACGGCTTGCAGCATGCCGCGATCGTGGCGATCGTTTTTGCCGTGATCTTTCAGCTCGAAGGCCACTTCATTGCGCCGAAGATCGTCAGCGACTCGGTCGGCCTTACGCCGCTCGCCGTGATCGTGGCGATCCTGATCGGCGCGAGTTTACTCGGCATAGCGGGTATGTTCTTGGCGGTACCGGTCGCGGGCGTGTTGCGGGTGGTCCTGCTCCACGCGCTGCCGGGCTTGCGCCGGTCGCCGGCTGCGGACCTGCCGCCCCCCGTTGCCACGCCGAATCGAAAAGAAAAAAGCGCGCCCGCACCCCTCGGAGCGAGATCGTCATGAAGACCGCTACCAGCGTCGTCCCACACCTGGCGGAGAGCAAGATTCCTTCGCGTGTCGACGTGATCGGAGTGCCGATGGATCTCGGCGCCGACCGGCGCGGGGTCGACATGGGCCCGTCGGCGATTCGCTACGCCCGCTTGCGCGAGCAGATCGAAGCACTCGGCGTCGCGACGTTCGTCGATCACGGCAACCTCGCCGTGCCCGTTCCCGAGTCGCACGCCGCGCAAGCGGTCAAGAACGCAAAGTACTTGCCGATCATTTTGTCGGTCTGCGACGAGCTCTCGCGTCTCGTTGAGGAAGCGATCCGTATCGGCGGCTTCCCCGTGGTGCTCGGCGGCGATCACTCGATCGCGATTGGAACGCTCGCCGGCGTGTGTCGCGCGCGCAAGCAGCCGCCGGGCCTGATCTGGATCGACGCGCACGGTGACATCAACACGCCGTTGACCTCGCCGTCAGGTAACGTCCACGGTATGCCCGTGTCGATCGCGCTCGAGGATCAGAGCATCTTGCCCGAACGCACGGTGTTGATCGGCTTACGCGACGTCGATGCCGGCGAGCGCGCGCGCATCCGCGAGCTCGGCGTGCGTGCGTTCTCGATGAGCGAGATCGACCGTTTGGGCATGGAGCGCGTCGTCGAGGAGACGATCGCGATCGTCGGCACGGATCCGCGTGCTACCCACGTCAGCTTCGACATGGACGGCATCGACCCGCGCGAAGCGCCCGGCGTCGGCACGGCCGTGCCCGGCGGCCTCACCTATCGCGAGGCTCATCTCGCGATGGAAATGGTGGCGAGCGCCGGCATCATCGGATCGCTCGAAGTCACCGAGACCAATCCAATTCTCGACGAGCACAACCGCACCGGGACGCTCGCGGTCGAACTGATCCTCTCGGCGCTCGGCAAGACGATTCTCTAGACGGTCGAACGCGAACTGATCAGAGCTCCCTTAGGGCGTCCGCGAGTTTGGTTTGACGCTAAGGTCTGTCAGCAGCGCTTTAGCAGCGGACCGAAAACGGCGGCTATCGCGGTACGCGCATGCGACGAGCATCGCACCTTCGAGCGTTCCGAGAACGGTTCGCGCCCGCTGATTAGTCGGACCCAGGAAGGCGAGCTCTCCGGCTCGGCGGCCCTCATCAAGCACGGCTGCGAGCCATTCTTCGTTTGCGTCGAAGAACCGTCGCAGCTCGCTTCGCATCGCAACGGGCAGTGTCGTGTATTCGGCTGCGAGCATGCCACATAGACACATTCGGTTGTCGCGCATAACGCCGTCGTACAGCCCAGCGTAGCGCGACAGCTTTTCGGGAGCGTCCTGCGCCTCCCGGTCGATCGCCGCGAGCGACTGGCCGAACGCGAGGTGATATCGCTCGATCAAGGCGAGCCCCAGGTCCGCCTTCGAAGGGAAATGGTAGTGCAGGCTCGGCTTCGTTACGCCGAGCGCGTCCGCGACGTCCGCGTAGCTGAAGCCGTTGAAGCCTCGGGTTTGGGCGAACTGCTGAGCGGCGTCCAGAATCCGCTGCGCCGTCGACGGCTCGGTTTCCGCAGGGCGGCCCACTTTTTTAATCGGCATTCGGCTTGACTTTTACCTACTAGTAGATTTATCCTCATCGCAGGGAATACTTGGAAGCTACGCCTCATGTTGCCGCAGCATTTTCGCATTTTGCGTAAGGAGCATGCGATGCATAGTCTCGAGCAGAGAACCCAACACAAGGCCTTCGCGAAAGCCGATGAAGTCCGCGAGTTTCCAAACGGCAGGGCCGAAATTCTCGATATCAGCGGTGTCGAAGTCGGCCGATTGATTTTCCAGCCCGGCTGGCGATGGTCGAACGACGTGCAGCCGCTGGCGAAGACGGCCAGCTGCGAAGCGCCGCACTTTCAATATCACATTTCCGGAAAGCTCGGTATCCGTATGGACGACGGGACCGAGTTTGTCGCCGAGCCCGGAGATGTTACGTCGCTGCGAAGCGGGCATGACGCGTGGGTGATCGGCAACGAGCCGGCTGTCGTCGTCGACTGGTTCGGAGCGACCAACTACGCAAAGCAGTCCTAAGAACGCATTAGCCGCACGTGGAGGTACCATTAATATGCAAACGATCGAGCGTAAAATGATCGACTGTCGCGAATTCCCGAGCGAAAGCAAATGCACCCTGACGATCGCCGGGACGGAGGCCGAAGTCCTCAAAGCGGCGAGCGAACACGCCGTCTCGAGTCACGGACATTCCGCAGGCCCGGAGCTCGAGAGCGCGCTTCGCTCGTCGCTGCGCAACGAAGCTTAGGCGTCCGCGACATCACGGCTTCGTCCGCTGCAGTCGGGATTGACCGGAAAGCGCCGCTTCGAGCAGCGGCGCGAGTGAGAGTTCGGTAGCCAACGCGATCGCCCGGTCGAAGTGTTCCGGCGCGGCGCGCCGTCCGTCGTCGCGTGCCGAATTCGCGAGAAAGAGTTCGGCCCAGGCAGCGTTGGCGCGTTCTCCGTGCTGCAGTGCGAGCGCAGACGCTCGCTCTGCTGCCAGAAATCCTTCGTGCGCATCGTCCACGATAAGGCAGGCTCGCGCAAGGCGCAACTCGAGCAACGCGCGGTGTAAGCCCATGCGTTTCGTATAGTTCGTTACCGACTCGCGGAGCAGCCGGAAGCCACGCTCGGGCCGCCCCGTCGCCACAAGCGCTAGTCCGAGCAGGCTCGCGACCCAGTCAACGGCCGCGCGCACCTCGGCGATTTGGCACTGCTCGAAACCCTTTTCGAGAATCGGGAGCGCTTCGTCGAAGCGGCCTTGCAAGACATAGCAGTGCCCGAGGCCAAACGCCACGACCGTTTGACTGTAAGCATGATTGCGGTCTACCGCGAGCCGCCAGCCGCGGCGGCCCCACTCCTCGGCGGCATCGAATTCGCCGAGCTCCGCCAGCGACCAGCTCAGAAACGAGCAGCAGAACGCGTACGGATATCCGCCGAGCGCGATGAGCGTGCGGTCACCGCGCTCGTCGAGCAACGACGTCGCGCGCATCAGTTCCTCGGTCGCCTCCCGATAACTTCCGCTTGCGTGACGACCGAGCCCGATGCGATACCACGCAAGTGCCGACAAGACCTGATCGCCGTGCTCTTGCGCGATCGCGAGGGCCCGCTCGCCGGTGGCGCACGCCTCGCGCGGTTGACCCTGTTGCCAAAACCATCCCCCAATCTGCAACACGGCGTAGCCCCGCCGAACGGGATCGTCTATATACTCGGCAAGTGTTTCGGCACGGCACAGATGCTCCCAGATCGCATCGCGTTCGCCGAGTACGAACAGCGTGTTTCGCATTTCGAACCGAAGGTCGATCTCTCGTGCCGCTCGCTCCGCGGTCTGCGGAAGATTGGTCAACGCCGACAGAGCCTCGGCGAAGTAACCGGCGGCGGTGCGATTTGCTGCTTGGGCGAGGGCTCTTGAGCCGGCCCGCGCGCAGTACGCCGCAGCCGATTCGAGCAGTTCCGCCCGCACCGAATGATACGCGAGCGCATCGATCTGTTCGTCCAAGCGGCCGGCATACATTCGTTCCAGCGCCGCGACGACCCGGCCGTGGAGTTCGCGACGCGTTTGCTGCAGTAAGGTCGCGTAAGCGACTTCATTGGTCAACGCGTGTTTAAAGCGATAGGACCCGCTTGCCGAAAGGTCGGTCTCGTAGAGAAACTCGGCCGCCTGCAGGCGCCGCAGCGCTCTGCGCATCGTCTCTTGCGAGAATTCGCCGACGGACGACAAGATCGTGTACGAAACATCGTTTCCGATCACAGCAGCAATTTGAAGCACGCGTTTCTCGACCGGTTCGAGCTGGTCGATGCGTGCCGCTATCACCGCCTGCACGGTATCGGGAACGGTGAAGCGTGCGATATCCCGATCCGTACGCAGGCGCAGAGCGCGGATGCACTCTTCGATGAAGAACGGATTCCCGCCGGTGTCGTCGATGAGACGTTGGCGAAACGATTGAAGCGAGGCGTCGTCGCCCACGAGCCGGTCTACGAATTCAGCCGACACGGCTGCCGGAAGCGGAGCGACCTGCACTTGCCGGTAAAAGCTGAGGTCGCCCCACTCGTGTGCGAAGCCGGGACGATAGTTCACCAAGAGCAGTATGCGAGTGGTCGGGAGTGTTTCGACGAGCCGCTCCACGACGCGGCGGCTCTCGGCGTCGAGCCAGTGGAGATCCTCGACGACGAGAATCAAAGGATTCCGGGCCGCCTTTCGCCGGCAGAGCAGAGCCACCGCCTCGATGATTTGATGCCGTTTTTGCGCTGGCTCCAAGTCGATCCACGCTGGTTCGCGGACATCGAATTCCAGCAGCGAGAGGAGGGCGGGCACGCTGCGTTCCAGCTCAGGATCGATCCCCAGAATTGCCCGAACCGCGACGTCGTAGGGAACGGCCTTCGCACCTGGGGCGATGCCGAGGCACGCACGCATCAACGTCGCGATCGGCAAATAGGCGGCGTCGGCTCGTTGCGCATCGCCTGCGCACGTCGCCACGTCCCACGCGCCGGAAACACCGTGCAGAAACTCTTGGAAGAGCCGCGACTTGCCGATGCCGGGACCGCCAACAACCGCTACGAGCTGTCCGCCCTCTCGCGCGGCCGCGGTCAACGCCACCTTCAGCGAGCGAAGCTCCGCTTGGCGTCCCACGAAAGGCAACGCCGATGTGGAAAACCGCTTGATGTCGGTCGATCCGGCCGCCCGATCCGCCGGTGATTGCAGGTTGATCGGTGCATCCGTGTGGTCGAGCGAAATTGGCTCGACCGGCGCGAAGCGCCAAAAGCGGCTCGCGAGGTCGACGACGGGCTCGGTCGCAGCGATCGCGTGAATGCGGCCGGACGTCGCGAGCCGCATGGCACGCCGGACGCAGTGCCCGAATACGTCCTCTCTCGTGAGGGCGTTGCGGTTTGCGCGCACGACGACTTCCCCCGAATCGATCGCAATGCTGGATCGAAAGGCGAAATTGCTGCGAGCACCGGCCAGCGCCGACATCTCGACCGCCGCACGGCACGCGCTCGCCGCGTGATTTTCAAGTGCGACCGGCGCACCAAAAACAATCGTCAACGCGTCGCGCTCATCGCTAATGGTCGTGCCGCCGGCCCGCTCCGCGCAGGCGCGCATTTCCTCGAGCGCAGGCCCGAGCGCGTCGAACGCTAGTTCCGGATCGGCCGTTTCCGCGAACGGCGAAGTAGAAAACAGCGCTGCACAAAGTACGGTGACGTGCTTGCGTTCGGCGTTCGACGCGGCCGGTGAAACCTCACCCGGAATTGCCCGCTTGCCCTCGGCCGACTTCGCAATGGCTCTTTCATAGAGCGCGACGGTCTGTGGCTCCGGGACAGCGTCGAGCTCGCGTTGCAGCGACTGGCTGCACATCAGGAACTGCGAAACGGCAGCGTTGTAGCGGCCGGCATCGATGTGGGCGCGCATCAAGCGCCGGTGTGCCTCTTCGCACGTTGGATCGAGATCGAGTGCGCGCTCGAGCGCGGTCATCACGGTGTCGTCGTTCGCCGACGTATCTGCGAGCCGCAGCAGAAGCCGGACGGCGCTGCGGTGCAAACGCGCGCGCTCCTGCGCCAGCCATTCGTCGAAAGGCTCTTCATGCAGCGTCAGGCCGTCGAGCAGTGGGCCCGCATAGAGATCGGCGGCGCCCACGAGCGCGTCGACGTCGCCCGCGTCGAGCAGCTGCCGAAAGGTCAGCACGTCGACCTCGAAGGCATCAGGTTCGAGCTTTACCGCATCCCGGCTCGTCTCAAAAAGCTGCTCGTTTGAACCGAGCGAACGTCGCAGCGTGGCGAGTGCCTGGCGCAAACTGTGCCGGGCTTGCTCGTCGCCGCTGCTACTCCAAAGCAGCGTGGCCAGCCGGTCGCGAGATTGCGGTTCGCCCGGATGGAGTGCTAGAAACGCAAGCAGCGCTTCGCACTTTCGCGCGCTCAACTCGGCAAGACGTCCGGTCGGCAGCCGAGCCTCGAGAGCCCCGAATAGCCGCAGCTTTATCTGGCCATGAGTCACGGAACCCGACCTCTCAGTGTCACTTCAGTCTTTGACGGTTTTTTGACGGACCCCTTGACGCTGAAATAACGCTCGACGGCTAGGCTGTCCCCATGCCCCTGCCATCCTCTTCATAGGAGAAGTTCGATGATCAAACTCGTTACCCATATTGCGCTCTTGGGAGCTTTGACCGCCACATCTGCGTTCGCCGCCTCCGCGCCGACGATCGTTACGCCCGATACGATCGCCTGGAATGCGGGAAGCGGTCCCGAACAAGGCGTTCAGGTTGCAGTTCTGGAGGGCGACCCCTCGAAGGCGGGTCCGTATACCGTTCGCCTCAAGCTCCCAGCAGGCGGCAAGTTCTTGCCGCATTCTCACCGCGACATCGAGCACGTTACGGTGATCTCGGGAACGCTGCTCGTCGGGCTCGGCGACGTTTTCGAAGCATCTAAGATGAAGGCGTTGCCGGCCGGCGCTTACGTCGTGATCCCGGCAGGCCTGCATCATTTCGCCATGGCGCAAGGCGACACGGTCGTCCAGATCCATGGAACGGGGCCCAGTTCGTTCGACATGGTAGCGAAAAGGTAAGGGGTTCCGGACAGCGGGTCGCGGCTGCGATCGAGGCTTCGAAGCCTTCGTCGCCGCGATCCGCAAAAATCCGTCGGGTCGGCACATACGGGTTGTGGCCGTCGAAGCTATTTGCGGGTGGCGACGACGAGCGCGACGCCGGTAATGACGGCCGCACCGCCGGCAAGCATGCCGAGGGTGACCGTTTCGTGCAGGATGAGCCAGCCGAGATAGACGGCAAAGACCGTCTGAATATAGGCAAACATCGAAGCGACCGCCGCATGCGCGCGCCGCACAAGCCACACGTAGGTCGCGTAGCCCACGATGCTGCCGATGATCGTCAAGTACGCAATCCCAGCTAGATTGATTGGGGAGAGCGCATTGGCTGCAATGTGATGTTCTTCGCCGAGCACGAGCGACGCCGCGGCCAAGAGCGTCCCGCCGCACAGTAACTGCATTGCCGCTGCGACGAAACCGTCCGGATGCATGTTGAGCCGCTGCGTCAGCAGCGTTCCGACGGCCCAGCAAAGCGCTGCCCCGAGCAGCGCGAAAACCGGAACTAAGCTCGCCGCGGAGGTGCCGTGGCTGAGCACGATCGGAATGAGTCCGAGAAAACCGATGACAGTCCCGGCGACGCCAAGCGCCGAGGGACGCTCGCCGAGGAAGATCGCTCCGAGAACGGTCGTCCAAATCGGAATCGTCGAGGCGAGCAGCACGGTTAAGCCTGCGCTGATCGAGACCTCGCTCCAAGCAAGGAGCCCTTGCGAGGTTGCGATGAGCAGCGCGCCGCCGACCGCCGCGTTTCGCCATTGAATTGCGTTCGGCGGTGGCTCGCTCGTACGCCACATGGCGAGCACGTATAAAATTGCGCCGCCGCAAAAGAAACGCGTCGCCTGCAATATCAGCGGCGGCACGCTTTGCACGACCACCCGAATCCAGAGAAAATTGCCGCCGAAGGCAAGCGAAACCACGAGCAGCGCTGCGACGATTGCAAGCGTCGAAGGTGCGGGGCGCATGGCCGACCGTGTCTGCGTTTGCATCCGCAACCCTGCTTCAAGTGGATGAAATAGGAATCTTCCAGCGGCGAAACTGATATACGATCGATGGACGCGCTAGTTGTCACGGGCGCAAGCCGCGGAATCGGTGCGGCGGTCGCTCGACTTGCGGCGGAACGTGGGTATCCGGTCGTCGTCAACTATGCCCGTGATCGTGCTGCAGCCGAAGCCGTTGTGGCGGACATCGACGTGATCGGCGGGCGCGCTATTGCGGTGGCGGGCGATGTTTCGCTCGAGGGAGACGTCGTCGCGCTCTTCGACCGCGCGATCCGCGAGTTCGGCGCGATCGCGGGTTTGGTGAACAACGCGGGCATCACCGGCGGCTCGAGCCGCGTGGCCGAAATTAGCGTCGAGGCTCTCGAGCGAACGTTTGCGATCAACGTCACCGGCTCGTTCCTCTGCGCGCGCGAAGCCTTGCGCTATATGGCGTACTCGCGCGGCGGCAACGGTGGCACGATTGTCAATCTTTCGTCACGCGCCGCGCAACTCGGCGGCGGCGGCGAGTGGGTGCACTACGCGGCCAGCAAGGGCGCGATCGACACGTTCACCCGCGGCCTCGCGATCGAACTCGCGGGTGACGGCATCCGCGTAAACGCCGTCGCTCCCGGATTGATCGAGACGGATATCCATGCAACGAGCCAGGTGCCGGACAGGCTCGCAAAGATGGCCCCAACGATCCCGCTGAAACGCGCGGGCACAGCCGACGAAGTCGCCCAGGCCGTACTCTGGTTATTGTCGCCCGCAGCTTCCTACGTGACGGGTACGATCTTGGACGTCAGTGGCGGGCGCTGAGGTTACTGGAGAAATCGACTCGAAAGACGTAGCTTCCGCCGATTGGTTCGCAACGAAAGAGCTGGGGCGCGAAGCTAGATGTAAGGGCTGCCACTTCTGCTGCTCGGTCGAGTGCATCGTAGTTGGCGCTCTTGACGACCGCTGCGGATAGCGGTTTACCGGCATTGTCCAGCTCCAGCAGAATCATTGCCATGCCGCTGGCTCCGTCTCTTATCGCCGACGGCGGGTACGGCGGGCTCATAGCGTGCAGGACTCGCGGCTCAGCGTACGGTTGTTTGCAATCGGGCGACGGCGATTGGCTTCGAAAGGTCGCGTGTGTTATCGGTGAATCCGCGGAGAAGTTCGCCGCCGCCACGTCGCTCTCGTCAAGCAAAGTAGGCTCTTGAGAATAAAGCTCGGACATGATGTCGGCGCGGCTTCGTACGCGGTAGTGATTGAAAAGACACGGCGTCGATTGCACTCCGTCAGCTTCCAACGGTTGAACGTAGGCAGACTCGATGGCCGCGGCGCCCGGTACGTCGAAGTACGCCGGCGCAGCCACCCACGACAGCATCGGGGGACCTGCAGTCTTCGGACGCCGGTCGAACAGTTGCCCGTCGAGCCGCAGCTCGTACGATGCACTTGCCGAATAGAGCGTAACGACGAAATCGCCGGCTACCCTCGTTTGCGTGAGATTCGCGAGTTCGATTCCATACGTTCCGGGTGTCGCGAGCGGCATCAAAAAACCGATCGACGTACTGCACGCGTCGGCGTTCGCCGCAGTCGAGGATACGACGACACCGATCGATGCAAGGCAGAACGTCACGAAGGCGCGGAGTAGCATGCAGTGGTTACCACTCGAAGTTGGAGAAGGCGCAAAGGCGGGCGTGTGACCGTCGGGAAAGCTCCGTGTCGGGCTTTCGTTGCGCGATATTTAGCGCGTTTGGGCTACTCTCCTTTCGCTTGCCCGGTCGCCCCGAGCCCGCAACTTTGAGGGTCGGTGACGCATTATGCGCGGCATGGGTCAGCAAACCGATATTGTTCTCTATCAGGCCGAGTGGTGTCCGTACTGTGCGCGAGTGCGCTCGAAGCTGACGGATCTGCTCCTCGACTACAAGAACGTCAACGTTCCGCGTTCGCATAGCGAGCGGGGCGAGGTCAAGGCCGTTTCGAACCAAACGAGCATTCCGGTTCTGGTCGACGGCGATGTCGTGCTGGATGACGACGACGACATCATCCCGTACCTCGAAAAGACGTACGGCGCGAAGCAAAAGGCCGCGGGTTAACGAGCGAGCGCGAAGGCGATGGCGGCGCCGGTAACGGTGGCCGCGAAGTTGACGGTGTCGTTGCCGAACCAGGACAGGCCGCGCAACGGCGTCGTGTTCGCACCGCAGACGTGCGGTTCACGTTCGGTTGCGCGCTTGCATTGCGGGCACCAGCGCAGCGACTGAAGTGAGGCCCCGAGCACCGAGTCGAGCAACGCGCCGGCGATGCCGCCGGCGCAGACCGGAACGAACGCACGCGGGTCAACCAGGAGAGCAACCGCCGCAATGAAGATCGCGCCGGCGAATTCCGCAAGCGTGCCGGGCAGCGTGACGCCGCCCGAAAGACCGGTCGCGACCGGCCGTAACGTCAGGATCGAATGCGGTGCGCGCGCTGCAAGCGTTCCGATTTCGGTGCCCCACGTATCCGCGGTCGCGGCCGCAAATGCCCCCGCGAAGGCGAACGCGTAACGCGGCTGCCAGAGCGAGAGTAGTGCGCACAGTGCGGCGATGCCGCCGTTGGCGAGGACCTGGGTGGCGTCGCGCGGCCCGAGCTTGCCGACGTCGATCAAGAGCGTGCGCTTGCGCGACTTCCCGGCGCGTGACAAAGCGACCGACGTGACGAAGAACGCCAGGAGCACGGCCGCACCCGGCGGCCCGAGCGCACCGTATGTTGCGGTGCCGACGAAGAACGCGACGATTGCCCCGCTTGCGTTCAAGGCCGCGGTCCGGTAAGCGATAAGAGCGATTGCGGCGGCGGCTACCGCGCCGATATCGAAATTGGTGAGCGGCGCAAGCGTGAGCGTCATGGAACGAAAGCCCGATAGGCAGCGTCCGCTACACGTGCGAGCGTCGCATCGCGCTCGCTTTCGCGTGCATGCGAATCGGAAAGCAACGCCACGATCACGAGGCGGCGGCCGTCTTGCAGCGTCACGAAGCCCGCGTCATTGGTCGCGTCGGTTGCGCCGTCGAGCGTGTTGCTCGTTCCCGTCTGATGGGCGAACGGCGTGCCTGGCGGCAGCCCGGCCGTCAACGGAGCGGTCGCGTCCGGGACCTGCGAAAGCAACGTCACGAACTCGGTCGTCGCATCGAGACCGGCATACTGTTTCTGCACGATCCCGGTCAGCAGTTCCGCGATTCCGTTCGGCGTCCCCGCGTTGTCGCCGCCGCGGGCAAATGTCCGGTGCGCGCGTGCGTCGGAGGCAAGCTCCGCTTCACTGCGGCGAATGTGAAAGCCGCGCAAACCCAAATGCACGAGCACGCGCTGCACCGCTTCCGGTCCGCCGAGTTCGTGCAAGAGGACGTCGACCGCCGTACTATCGCCGTCCACGAGCATGCCGCGAACCAACGCTGCGTTCGTCAACCAGACGTTTCCGCGCGGATGAGCACGGGCAATCGCGCTCGCCTGACCGCGTAGATCGGCCCCCGTGACGAGTTGCAGATCGTCAAGCCTGAAATGGTGCTGGTCCGCGCGGCGGAAGGCCACCAGCGCGACGGCGAGGTTCACGGTGCCGGCGAGCGGAAACGCGTCGTCGCCGTGAACCGAAACGCGCTCGTCGCGCGCCAAGTCGATGACGGTTACGCCGAGCCGGCCGGGTGCCGCGCGCGCGATCGCGGTCAATGCTTCGCGCAAACGTTCGTCACGTTCGCTGGGCGACAGTGCGGGTGTGGGAGAGGGCGCCGGCGTGGGCGTCGCGGTCGGTACGGGCGACGGCGCCGGTGTCGCATGACGGCGCGCGACGGCCGGCAGCGGCGACAAGAGCAGCGTGACGAACGGAACGACTGCGAAAAGGCGCCGCATCGCAAACGACGTTAGCCGTGCGCCGTAACGCGCCTTTCGCGCCCGGAGATTAGCGAAGCGCGAGCGACGCCGCGAGCGCGGCGATCAGGCCGTCAACCGTGTACTCGGCGGCGACGATATCGGCCGGCAGTCCCGCCGCAAGCGCGGCATCGGCGGTCACAGGCCCGATGCAGGCCACGATTTTCGATTGCGCGAGATCGCCCGCGCCCGGCACGTTCTGGACGAAGGCCTCGACCGTGCTCGCGCTCGTGAACGTCCAGATATCGGTCTCCTCGGCCGCGCGCGCAAGCGAAGGATCCGTGACGTGCACGGTCTTGTAGCCGGCGACGGTGCGGACGTTCCGCCCTGCCTCGCGCAAGCTCCGTGCCAGCACATCGCGCATCTCTTGCGCGCCGTAGAGCAAGATCGCGTCGCCCGCAGCGCTGCGCTCGATCAGACCCACAGCCACTTCCTCAGCCACGTATGCGGCGGGCACGAAGTCCGCTGTGATTCCGAAGTGCTGCAAGCGCTCTGCCGTCTTCGGCCCGATGGCAGCCACGAATGCATTGCCGAAGCGCCGCGCGTCGCCGCCGCTCGTACGCAGGCGCGCAAAGCATGCATCGACACCGTGCCGGCTCGTGAAGACGACCCACCGGTTTAGCTCGAGCGTGCGCACGGCTTCGCGCGCCGGCTCCGGATCGTCGGGTGCTGCGATCGCGATCGCGGGCGCGCTGACGGGCTCCGCTCCAACTTCCCAAAGCTTCTCGGCAAACTCGCTCGAATCATCACTCGGCCGGGTGATCAGGACGCGCTTTCCGAACAACGGACCCACATCGAACCAGCGGATCTGCTCGCGTTCGCGCACGACGTTACCGATCACGACGATCGCCGGTGCGGCAAAGCGCGTTCGTTCGACCTCGGCGACGATCGTCCCGAGGGTGGCGACGAGCGTCTCCTGCGTCGGCTTCGTGCCTTCGCGTACGATCGCAACGGGTAGCTCACCCGGCATACCGTTCTCGAGCAGCTTTGTCACGATGCCGGCGAGATTGCCCATCGCCATCAAGAAGATCAACGTCTGGGCCGGGTTGGCCAGCTTCGCGTAGTCGAGCGAAGAAAAACCCTTGGTTGGGTCTTCGTGCCCCGTTGCAATCGTGAACGACGTGTTGTGATCGCGGTGGGTCACCGGGATGCCGGCGTACGCGGGCGCCGCCAGTGCCGAACTGATGCCGGGAACGATTTCGAAGGCCACGCCGGCCGCGCGCAAGTCCGCGGCCTCCTCGCCGCCACGTGCAAACACGAACGGATCGCCACCCTTGAGACGCACGACGCGCTTGCCCGCAAGACCCAAGCGCACGATCAACGCGGTGATCTCCTCTTGCGAGAGCGTGTGCGCGCCCGCTTTCTTGCCGACGTAGATCTTCTCGCAATCCGGCCGCGCGAGCGACACGACGGCGGACGAGGCAAGATAGTCGTACACGAGCACGTCGCAGGCGGCGATCGTGCGCGCAGCTTTCAACGTCAAAAGACCCGGATCGCCGGGGCCTGCGCCGACGAGCCAAACCTTGCCGCCGGCGCCCGTCCCGCGGGTCACTCCGCTAGGCCGGCCTCGCCCGCTGCGACCGGCGCCGACGCGAGGCGCCGGGTCGCCGCAAGCTCTTCACTCTGCACGCGCAGATCGAACAAATCGTCGAGCAACGCCGCCAGCGTCATCGCTTCAGCATCGTTGTTGCTGACGCGCTCGCGCAGTTTCGCGACGCCGCCATGCAAGAGTTTCGAAATGATTGTAAGTGACGCGCCCGTGATCAGCATGCGCTCCCGTTCGCTGAGTTCGGGGCAGCGTGCGAAGAGCCGCTCGATCTCGGCTTCGCGAATCGATTCGGCTTTTTGGTAGAGCGAGCTGACGACGGGAATCGCGACCCGCGAGCGATACCAGTGAGCGAAGCGTTCCGCATGCTCGCCGATGATTTCCTCGACCCGCGGAATCGCTTCGCGCCGCTTGTCGAGCGTTACGTCGACGATACCTTTGAGGTGATCGATGTCGGCGAGGAAGACGCCGGGAATGCGCGCGACTTCGGGGTCCGCATCACGTGGCACCGCGATGTCGATGATGAAGAGCGGCCGGCCCGGACGGGCGAGCATGGCTTCGGCGACATTACCCGGTGTCAGCACGAAGTGCGATGCGCCGGTCGAGGTAACGACGATGTCGGCACCTTTCATCACCTCGACGAGTCCCGGCAGTTCGACCGCTGAGCCTGCGCCAAGCTGTTCGACGATCGCGCGGGCCTTGGTGTGCGAGCGGTTGGCCACGACGAGTTGCGTGCAACCTTCGAGGCGTAGCCGTTTGGCAGCGGTCGCGCCCATCTTACCGGCGCCGACGACGACGACGGTCAAGCCCGCGAGCGGGCCGAGGCGCTGCTTGGCGAGATCGATCGCGGCGGTCGCGACGCTGATCGACTCGCCGTTGATGCGGGTCTGCGAGCGGGCTTCCTTACCGGCGGCCAGCGCTTCGCGGAAGAGCGCGTGCAGCGTGCGGCCGAGCGAGCGCGCCTTCTGCGCTTGAATGTAGGCGTCTTTGACCTGCCCGAGGATCTCAGCCTCACCGATCAGCATCGAATCGAGGCCGGTCGCTACCCGGAAGAGGTGATCGGTCGCCTGGGTGCCGAGCAGCGTATACATGTACGACGACATGTCGTGCTGCACGTCGCCGTGCCGGAAATTTCGCAAGAAGCGCTTGATCTGCTCGACGCCCGCTTCGTAGTCCTCGACTTCAGCGTAGATCTCGAGCCGGCCGCAGGTTGAAAGCATGACCGCTTCGCGCACCATCTCGTAGTCGCGCAGCGCAATCAGCGACTCGGCCATGCGCGAGGCCGGGAACGTGTGCCGCTCGCGGACGTCCACCGGAGCCGTCTGGTGAGAGAGCCCGAGGCAAACTAGCGGCATCGGGACTCCATCGTGCTGAGGGTCATCGTTCTCTCTTGTACCACGATCGATCTTAGGGAACTATGTGAAGAGTTGGAGGTTCGCCGCCGGCCCACAACCCCTCTCAAACCGCCGCCATCAGGGACAGGACCGCTTCCTCCGCCGCCGCGATGGTGGCGTCGATCGCCACCTCGTCGTGAGCGAGGCTCAGGAAGCCCGCTTCGAACTGGGACGGGGCCAGATACACTCCCCGGTCGAGCATCGCATGAAAGAAGTCCGCGTAGAACTCGACGTCGGCCGTCTTCGCCCCGGCAAGATCGATTACGGGCGTCTTGGTGAAGAAAAAGCCGGTCATCGAGCCCCGCTGGGCGACCTGGTGGGGAATATCGTAGCGCTCGAAGACCTCGTCGAGGCCCTCGATGTAGCGGGCTGCGGCGGCGGCGAGTCGTGGATAGACGTCCGGCTCGCGCAACACCCGCAGGGTCGCGATTCCCGCGGCCATGGCCAGCGGGTTCCCCGAGAGCGTGCCCGCCTGGTACACCTTGCCCACCGGCGAAAGCAGGTCCATCAATGCCGCCGGTCCGCCGAAGGCGCCGACCGGCAGGCCGCCGCCGATCACCTTACCGAGCGTCGTGAGATCGGGCAGCACCCCTTCGCGCTCCTGAACCCCGCCCGGCGCCACCCGGAAGCCCGTCATTACCTCGTCGAAGATCAAGAGGGCGCCGTGCGTGCTCGCCAGCTCCCGGAGCCCGGCGAGAAATCCCGGCTGCGGCAGCACGAGCCCCATGTTGCCCGCGTACGGTTCCACGATAAGGCACGCGATGGCAGTTGCCTCGCGCTCGAAAACCGCGCGAACGGCGTCGAGGTCGTTGTAGGGCACGACGATCGTGTCACGCGCAGTCCCGGCCGTGATGCCCGGTGAGTCGGGTGCGCCGAGCGTCAGCGCGCCGCTGCCCGCCGAGATCAAGAACGAATCGCCGTGCCCGTGGTAGCAACCGGAGAATTTTATGACCTTGTCGCGCCCGGTCGCCGCGCGCGCCAGGCGCAGCGCGCTCATCGTGGTTTCGGTGCCGCTCGAACAGAAGCGGACGCGCTCGATCGAGGGCACCATGTCGACGACGAGTTCCCCGAGCTCGCTTTCCGCTTCGGTCGGCGCGCCGAACGACGTTCCTTTGGACGCCGCTCGCTGCACCGCTTCGATCACGGCCGGATACGCGTGTCCCAAGATCAGCGGGCCCCACGACATCACATAATCGATGTAGACGTTGCCGTCGACGTCGGTCAAGCGGCAGCCCTCGGCGGAATCGACGAAAACCGGAACTCCGCCGACCGCTTTGAAAGCGCGCACCGGTGAATTCACACCACCCGGGATGACGGCTTTCGCGCGTTCGTACGCCGCCGAACTACGCTCGCGATTCACGCGCGCAGCCCGGAACACAGCGCTGCGTATTCGGCCGGCGTGTTGACGTTTGCAAAGAGGCCTGCGTCCGGCACCAAGATCGTGCGCGCGCGCAAGCGATCGATCACGGCGCGCAGCGCACCGCGGCCGCTTCGCAGCACCACGAGTCCTTCACGCAAGAACGCGAGCCGGTCGTAGAGCGCGGCCAGCGGTTCGAGCTGCAGTTTTCCGTCACGCTCGTGCATCGGAACGAGGGCTTCGTCGCCTTCGTTCCATGCCGCGCCCAGGCGCTCGACGAAATCCGAATCAACGAACGGCGCGTCGCCGGCAGCCGCGAACACGAGCCGTGAACGCATCTGCGCAAGGGTCGAAACGAGGCCGCCGAGTGGACCGCGCGCGCCGAAGCGATCGACGACCATGGGCGCGGGCAAACGCGCATCGAGTGCCGCCTCGAAGGTTCCGTTGCAGGCTACGAACGCCTCGCGGCCCGCGGAAAGGTTGGCGTACACGCGCGCGATCATCGGAACCTCACCAACCTCGAGCGCGAGTTTTCCGGGCAAGCGCGTCGCTTCGCCGCCGCCGAGAATGACGATTCCGACCGGCACGAAGAGCTAGCGGCGCGCCGCGTAACGCCGCGCGTACGATTTTGCGAAGTAGGTGATGATGATGTCGGCCCCGGCGCGCGCGAAGCTAACCAGCGTTTCATCGACCACACGGTCCTCGTCGATCCAGCCGTTGCGGCCGGCCGCCTTGATCATCGCGTATTCGCCGCTGACGCTGTAACAAGCAACGGGAACGTCGGAGATCTCGCGTACCGCGCGCACGACGTCGAGGTACGCGAGCGCCGGCTTGACGATCAGAAAGTCGGCGCCCTCGCCGAGATCGAGCACGGCCTCGCGCAGCGCCTCGCGCCCATTGGCTGGATCCATCTGATACGTGCGCCGGTCACCGAATTGCGGCGTCGAGTCGGCCGCCTCGCGGAACGGCCCGTAGAATCCGGAGGCGAACTTGGTAGCGTACGACATGATCGGCAGGTTCGTGTATCCGCTGCGATCGAGCGTCGCGCGCAGATAGCCGACGCGGCCGTCCATCATGTCGGATGGGGCGATGACGTCGGCGCCCGCTTCGGCATACGAGAGCGCCGTGCGGCCCAAAAGCTCGAGGGTTGCATCGTTGTCGACGTCGCCGCGCTCGTCGAGAATGCCGCAGTGGCCGTGATCGGTGTACTCGCAGTTGCATAGATCGGCGATGACGATCGTCTGCGGCGCGTCGCGTTTGATCGCGCGTATCGTGCGCTGCACGATGCCGCGCGGATCGTGCGCCGAACTCGCGACCGCATCTTTGAAATCCGGGATACCGAAGAGCAGCACCGCGTTGACGCCGAGTTCTCCGAGCTCCCGGCATTCGGCGACGGCGCTCTCGACCGTGTGGCGGAAAACGCCCGGCATGCTTGAGATTTCACCGTGGGGCTGGCCTTCATCGGCGATAAAAAGCGGCTGTACCAGGCGGCCCGGGCGCACGTCGTTTTCGCGCACGAGTTCGCGCATCTGGGCGCTCGCTCGCAAGCGGCGTGGACGCTTCGTCAGGTCAACGGTGCTGCCTGGCCGCAGCAGCTCGGTGATGCTCATCGCTCGCCCCTATAGATCAGGTAATGCGTCACGCTTTGCACGAACGCTCCGACGCCCGGTTCCGTTGCGACGACGTCCGGCGGAAACCCCGCTTCCCGTGCCGCGGCGGACGTTTGCTCGCCCATCGCGGCGACCAGCGGCCGCGTCCCCTTCTCAAGAAGGTGCGCGAGGTACGCGCCGAGCGCCCGGACCGAACCGCTCGAGGGGAACAGCAGGGCACTCGGCGTGCGGCCACCCAGGGCATGGGCCGCTTCATCGCTGCCGGAAGCCTCGATCACTTCGGCGCCGGCGCCGCGTAGGGCCGGTGCGATTTGGCTCGGGCGCTCCTGCGTGCGCGAGAGTAAGAAGA